>Ga0247840_10003057_pt1 | contig 28865 bp, 26 predicted proteins | sample LaCruzMarch2015__FD_192404 | JGI IMG/M metagenome (GOLD analysis project Ga0247840, IMG submission 192404) | Freshwater microbial communities from meromictic Lake La Cruz, Castile-La Mancha, Spain - LaCruzMarch2015_17m | ecosystem: Environmental > Aquatic > Freshwater > Lake | place: Spain...
GCGGTGGCGTCGCTTTCAACATCGGAATTGAGCGCCAGGATAACCTCCTTGATTTTTTCGGTTTGAATGCGTCGGCGCAAGGCGTCAATTTTCAGCGTGTCCACGCCGGCGCCGCGCATCGGCGATATTTTGCCGCCGAGTACATGGTACCGGCCGGAGTAGGAGCCTGTGATTTCAATGAGGAGGATATCCATGGGCGTTTCAACCACGCACAGAATTGATGAATCCCGGGAAGAGTCGGCGCAATAAGAACATGGATTTTCATCGGAGCGGGTTATTCCTCCGCACTGTGAACAAACCGCGGTGTTTTGTGCCACGTCCTGAAGAGCAGAGGCCAGGTCCTGAAGAAGATTATCTTGCCGGGAGGCAAGCTCAAATGCAATTCGTTGGGCCGATCGGCGCCCTATCCCGGGAAGTTTGTTCAAATATGAGATCAGATGGTCAATGGGAGGAACATTTTTCATTTTTAAGACCCAATACCGTGTCAGATGCCTGGAATATTTGGCAAGCCCATATCGGCCATTAATTTCTGCATATGCTCGCCGCTTATTTTTTTTGCCTTTTCAAGCGCGCCGTTAACCGCCTCAAGAATCATTTTTTCAAGCTTGTCTGTCCGGTTCGGCGCGACCGCCGAGGGGTCAATTTTGATGCTGACCACCGATGCATCGCCTCGGGCGGTTACCCGCACTTCGCCGCCGGCGCTGGAATATTCAACCATTTTTTGCTGTAACTCATTCTGAATTTTTTTAAGATTACTTTGCGCTAACACCGCGTCCTTTATCATTTTCAGCATATTTGTCATTTATACCATCTCCTGTTCTGTAATTCGAACTTCTGAAGACATTTAAATATATACTATACTGGATTTCCACTTTCCCTGGCCGACGCTCGGGCAGGCGTGGGAATGACAAACGGGGACTATCGCCTGCGTCTAATGTCTATAGTCTATTTACGCCTTATTTTTCCTACTCACGAATATCAACAATTCTTCCATCAAACAGATCAATTGTCTTGCGGACCGCCTCGTTCGCCAGCCATTTGTGCTTGGAATGCGGCGTAGGCCCGTTGTTTTCCCCGTCTGCTGAAGCCGGTATTTTTTTTTCCGGAGAAGAGTCCTCTTTTATCATATTCCCGGGTTGTCCGATCCGTCTTGCCGTTAATTCAACGGAAACCGGCCGGTGCAGGAAATCGCTCAGGGTCTTTTGCAAAGCCGCGCGGTTACGCGGCATGCCGGCTTGCTCCATTCGTTCGGCAAATTCCGGATCAAACGCGATGGTTACCTTTTCGACGCTCGTTTTGATTGGCATGGCATCCACAAGATTTGCCTTTGCCAATGCGGCCGATTTGCCGACCCGTTCAATAATCATGTGCCAGTCTCTAATCAACAGGGGAAGTTCATCTTCAATCTTTCCGCTGTTTTTTAATTGATCCTGGGTTTGACTTTTACTCTCATGCGGTGCGTTCTCTGAACGTTCAACATTGAACGTTGAACGTTGAACGTTGGACTCCGGGCCGGCCGTGCCCGACGATATTTGCCTTAATTCGGCGATGATCTGGTCAAGCGACACGGTTGTTGCCGCGCGGGCACAGCGCAGGAGAGCAACTTCGAGCAGAGTTTTCTTTGATAAGGCAAAACGCAGGCGATCGGTTGTTTCCGTCAAGGTATCTATTATCCTCAGCAAACGTTCGGAATCAACCATCTTTGCCTGGCTTTTGAGGGCCTCTATCTGATTTTCAGCAAGATCCATTTCATCGCCGGTCGTGCCGATCTCAAGAAAGATAAGCAGATTACGGCAATGTTCCAGTAATTCCAGTAAAAGGCGATGCATATCCTTTCCCTGACGGTCTATCTGTTCCACCGAACGGACAAGAGCGGCAATATCGCCTTTAAACATGGCGGAAGAGAGTTCTTCAAGGGCTTTGCGGGGCATCAAGCCGAAAACCGACAATACGTTTTCCTCGCTGATTTTATTTCCTTGGAACGCGATAAGTTGGTCAAAGGCGCTCTCCGCATCGCGCAATCCGCCTTCCGCCGCGCGGGCCACCGCCAAGATGGCATCATGCTCAATTTCCACGTTCTCTTCCTTGGCGATTAACGCAAGGCGCTCAACAATCAGCCTGAGCGGTATGCGCCGCAGATCAAAACGCTGACAGCGCGAAAGTATGGTCAACGGCACCTTTTGCGGTTCGGTCGTCGCAAAAATGAAAATCACGTGCTTGGGCGGTTCTTCCAGGGTCTTTAAAAGCGCGTTGAACGCTTCCATGGTCAGCATGTGCACTTCGTCAATAATGTAGATCTTATAACGGCCGTTCGGCATATATTTAACGTCTTCGCGCAGGGAACGGACGTCCTCAATCAGACGGTTTGATGCGCCGTCAATTTCGCGCACATCAAGATTGTTGCCTTCCATGATGCCGGCGCAGGACGGGCACTTATCGCAAGGTTTTTCAGTTGGCCCCTCGGCGCAGTTGATTGCTTTTGCAAAAATACGGGCGATGGAAGTTTTGCCGATTCCGCGGGGGCCGACGAACAAATAGGCATGCGCCACGCGGTTCAGCTTAATGGCGTTCTTAAGTGTTCCGGTTACATGTTCCTGGCCGACGACGTCATCAAATTGTTGTGGACGCCATTTGCGCGCCAGCACTTGATAAACTTTGTTTTCTTCCTGTTTCATTGTAGAAAAACCAACCTGATTTAAAAAACCGTTTCTCACCCGCTCGCAAAACTCGCTAGAGCTCACGGAGAGCACTGAGAAGAATATTGTCCCGAGTGCACAAGCGCCTCGGGACAATGCTTGAACTCTGCGAGAAAATCCATTTTATTTTTCCGCCAGCTCATTGGCGGCCTTATAGATATTTTCAAACAATTTCGGCAATTTGGCCAGCGGTGTTGAGGAAAAAGCGATTCTGACAAGGTTGTTCATCACGATCACGCCGCTGGAATAATCCTGCAGGAGTTTCCGGCGCAATTCTTCGGGGTTAATGGATATCATTTTCAAGCACATGAAATATCCTGAATTGAAGGGCATCGGTTCAAATTGTTTTCCGTACTCGGGATGCTTCGCGAGAATCTTTTTGACCGCCTGGTAACGGGCGTTCAAAATATCATATTTCTGCTGTTTCTCGCTCTCGTAGGTTTTCGCGCCGTAGGCCTTGAGAAGCAATGATTGGCTGATATTGGCCGAGTTGGATATGTTTCCCCTGATTGCGCCGGCGGTTTTTGCCTCCAATGCGCCGTAAACTGCGGCGGTTCCGCCTTTGATGCCGTAAGTCATAAAACCAACGCGAAAGCCCCAGACATAATCTTCCTTGGTGGGACCATCCAGCTTGACGGCCAAAATATTGGGATGCAGATCGCAGAGAAGACCAAAAAGCGATTCGCGGGAAATATTTTTTTCGTAGACAAGGCCGAAGTAGGCGTCGTCAATGATGACAACAAGCCGGTTGCCGGCTTGGGCCGCCCCAAGAAGCGCCACTGCGATTGCGGAGGCTTCGTTAATACTCGGCGTGTAGCCGGTTGGATTATTGGGAAAATTCAAGCAGACGATTTTTTTTGAGGGCGTTTTGGCGAGGAGATGTTTATTAAGTCCTGACAGGTTGAATCGCTGTCCGTCAAAGAGCGGGTAGGGGACCAGCCGCGCGTCAAAGCCGTTGATAAAAATCAAATCGTAATTCTCCCAGTATAAATCCGGCACGACGAAGGAATCCCCCTCGTTGCAGAAGAGATAAGCGCCCATGCTCAGGCCGTGCGTCAGGGCGGATGTTACCACCGGCAGGCTGAAAGACTTGCCGGCCAGGGAAGGATTTTTTGTGACCAGCGTCTCTTTCCATATCTTGCGGATATCCGGCCGGCCCGGACTGGGCGCGTATGATACCATTTCACCTGCTTTCAGGGAGCAGTTGGAGGCAATGCTCGGTAAGATCATCGGCGATCCATCTTCTTCGAGGGCGACGCCGATGGTTGCGTTTATTTCCTTGTCTTTGGCCTCGGCCGATTGCGATAAAATTCCCAGTTTCGGGAAATAAATTGCCTTTCCCCTTGCCGACAACATTTCCAGCGCGGCGGGGCAATCCGCGCCGATTTTATCGTTAAGCTGTACGGCTTGTTCGTTTAAGACATCATCCATTTTGTTTCTTCCGTTTCCAAATAAACTATCATTACAAGCGCATGCTTTTCAAGTAAATTATCGGCCCGTAATGCGATTTCTTTTTTTTTAAATTACACTGAGGGTATTAAAGCCGTTTTGTATCCTAACCGATTTCTAACAATATTTAATTTTACTTTCGACGGTGGTCGGTTATGATTTCAGGAAAAGTATCATTAACAGCCGCCAAGTGAATAATGGCAAGAAATAAGATATTTGTTGTTGAAGATGAAGAGGATATCCTTGAGCTTTTGCGTCATAATTTGACGCGGGAACATTTTGAAGTGAGCTCGGCCTCGGACGGTGAAAAGGCGTTGAAGGCTATCGCGCGGGAAATGCCTTCCTTGGTTCTCCTTGATTTAATGTTGCCGGGCATTGACGGCCTTGAAGTGTGCCGGGTTCTAAAAAAAGACCCCCAAACGACCGATATCCCCATCGTCATGCTCACGGCGAAGGGAGAAGAGAGCGATATTATAACGGGCCTGGAACTCGGGGCGGATGATTACATCACCAAACCGTTTAGCATTAAGGTGCTTGTTGCCCGTTTACGCGCCGTGATGCGGCGCAAGCAAAAATCGCCCGCGGAAAAGGATGCCGTCATCCGCATCCATGATTTGGTGATTAACCCTGGACGTCACGAGGTCCTGATCAAAGGCCGGATGGTTGAAATGACTTTCTCCGAACTCAGGATTCTTCATTTGCTGGCCGGGCGGCCGGGTTGGGTGATGACGCGGGAGCAGATTGTTGACGCGGTGCGTGGAACAGATTATGCCGTAACTGATCGGGCTGTTGATGTGCAGATCGTCGGAATCAGGAAAAAACTAGGTAACAAAGCCGATTATATTGAAACCGTGCGCGGAGTTGGATATCGTTTCAAGGAATAAACATGCGACAAAAAAAACTTTTATGGCGCATTTATCTTTCTTTTTTCGCGAGCGCCATGCTCGCGTTTATTATCATTACATGGTATTCAATTTTCTCGCTTCGTCAATTTCACCAGGAGCAGGTCGGTGATGACCTGCTTGTCCGCGCCCGTATCATTGCCAAGGAAATTGCTGAATATCCGGCAGATTCCAGCGTGGAAAAAATTGACCGGTTCTGCAAGGATTTAGGCGGTCTGACCCGGATGCGGATCACAATTGTAGCGCTGGACGGCCGGATGATGGGTGACTCGGACGAAAATCCCGTCTCCATGGAGAACCACAAAAATCGCCCGGAAATCGCGGCGGCCATGAAGGGAGAAACCGGCAAATCAGTGCGGTTTAGCGACACCGTACGCCAAACCATGATGTATCTTGCCGTTCCAGTGCACCACAATGGCAACATGATAGCCGTGGTAAGAACTTCGCTACCATTGTCGGTCATTGACTGGGCGTTACACACGGTTTACAGGCACATACTCTTCGGCGGAGTGATTATTGCCGTGCTTTTTGCGGTCATTGCCCTGTTGATTTTAAGGTGGATGAGCCGGCCGCTTGAAAATATACGGCAGGTGGCCGAAAGGTTGTCTCAGGGTGATCTCAACGCGCGCGTTCCGAATTCAGGTTATGAAGAAATTGAAACACTGGAGTGGGCCTTCAACCAGATGGCAAATCAGTTGAGCGAACGCGTGCGCATCATCACGGAACAGCGTAATGAGCAGGAAGCCGTTTTCAACAGCATGGTTGAGGGAGTTCTGGCTGTTGATAAAAACGAGCGGATTTTGAATTTTAATCCTGCCGCCGCGCGATTGCTTGAGTTGAAGAGCGAGGACGCGCGCGGGCGTAGTATTCAGGAAATGATAAGGAATCCGGACTTGCAGAAATTCATAGGCAATATGCTGGCACAATCAGGCGTATTAAGCGGCGAAATTATTATTTACGGCGACGAGGATCATTTTCTCCAACTGCACGGCACGGTCTTGACTGATGCCTCCGGCATGAATATCGGCGCCTTGGTGGTCTTTAATGATATTACCCGGCTGAAACGCCTTGAGACCGTTCGCCGCGATTTTGTCGCCAATGTTTCGCATGAACTGAAAACCCCCATTACCGCGCTCAAGGGTTGCGTGGAGACCTTGGCAGATGGTTCTTCAATTACGGATCAGGATGGAAAAAAATTCATCAACATGATGGTCCGGCACGTGGACAGGCTGGAAGCGATTGTCAATGATCTCCTCAGCCTTTCCAAAATTGAATTTGACTCCGAACGCGGGTGGATTCAGATTGAACTTTCTCCGGTGGCGGATGTTTTGCGCCGTGCAGTAAATACTTTCACGGCCCAGGCGGAGCATAAGAAAATATTTTTAACCGTTGATTGTCCGGAAGACCTTACGGCTTCCATCAATGCCGCCCTGCTGGAACAGGCCGTTGGAAATTTAATTGACAATGCGGTCAAATACAGCGGTGAGGGGACGCGCGTAAGCGTGAGCGCCAAACTCAACGGAAACGATGTTGAACTCAGCGTAGCCGACCACGGACCGGGGATTGAAAAAAAGCACCTTGACCGTATTTTTGAACGTTTCTATCGGGTGGACCAGGCCCGCAGCCGCGCGCTCGGCGGCACCGGGCTCGGCTTGTCAATCGTGAAACATATTGCCCTTGCCCACTGCGGCACAGTCGGCGTGACAAGCGCGATCGGTCAGGGCAGCACATTTACCATCCGCTTCCCGCGGTAAAAGTTTTGAGCTTAATAATCAGCGCCGCGTGGCTTGTGTCCGGGTAATATGCGCCGCGTATAATATGTCTCAATAATATTTTATTAGATTAATATTACCTGAAAATACCAATTTATCAGCACATCAATCTGATTATTTATTAAATAAAAATTTATATTTTCAATATTTTTTAAGGCTCTTTCCAGCCAAATCATTGCGTCAATCATATCGTTTTGTAATTATGTTCTATTCTGCAATCCACTCCAGGAGTTTGCGCCTCAATTCCTCCTTTGAAGGCAGGTAAAGCTGGTATTCCCGGGCGTGAATATTTGCGTCTTTGGGAAGGGTGATTTCCACCAGGGCATCATGTTTTTTCCTGCAGAGGATTATGCCGATGGTCGGGGCTTCATCTTTCTGTTTCACATAACGGTCAAAATAGTTCACATACATCTGCATCTGGCCGATGTCCTGGTGGGTGAGTTTGCCGATTTTAAGGTCAATCAGCACGTAACAGCGGATCAAACGATTATAGAAAACCAGATCCACAAAAAAATGATCCTCGTCAAATGTGAACCGCTTTTGGCGCGCCTCAAAGAGAAAGCCCTTGCCAAGTTCCAGGAGAAACTGCTCAATCTTATCAATAATGGCGGATTCCAAATCGGATTCCGAGTATTTTACCTTTTCATCAATCCCGAGAAATTCCAGCACATACGGCTCTTTAAGCACATCCTGCGGTTTGGAAATAATTTGACCTTCTTTCACCAGTTTTCGAATCCCGTCTTTGTCGCGGCTTAATGCCAGTCGCTCGTAGAGTCCGGAATTAAACTGCCGGGTGAGTTCCGGTAAAGTCCAGTTATTGTTCGCCGCTTCTATTTCGTAAAAACTCCGCGCGTTGTCGTCTTTAATGCCGATAAGAAAGACATATTGGGACCAGCTCAAGCTGAATACAGGCTTGCTTGATTTGCCAGACAGCATCTGGGATTTTGGCAATGATTCGGATTTCCCAGATGGCATCTGGGATTTTAATGTTAAAGCAGATTTCGCAGACGATATCTGCGAAATCTTGTCTGCGCGATTCGCATACATCAGATAAAATTTGCGCATATATTCAAGATTAGACCGAGAAAAGCCTTTTCCAAATTCTTTGGTAAGACGGCTTGACAGGTCTTTTAAGAGAGCCTTTCCGTATTCTGCCCGATTTTCACCCTTTTGCTCGTGCTCCAAGATTCTGCGGCCGATCTCAAAACTGGCCAGCACCTGCACGGCATTTACGCCGCGCGCCGCCGTTGACCGGGCCGAAAGGATCAGTTCCCTGATTTCAGAAAGAAGTTTATCGGTTGAAATTATCTTCTCCATAATGCCACTGCGTTTTTAATCAACTTTTCGCCTGCTTGTAAATAACGTTTCTAAATTTGTTTTCCGCTATTGCCTGCTCCAGCTTTTCCAGAAGATCGTCGCTCTTGTTTTGACGCCTTGCATAACCATACTAACCCTCCCGGACGCGGCGTCAAGGCCGCAATTATCGCTTTTGCATGGCCGCCGAATCTAACCAACTTCTAACTTCTCTCTCATTTTATCCTAACCGGTCTATTTTAATTTTCCTCATGTAATTCAGACGCGTCCTGTCGTGAAATTGATCCCGAAATAATCGGGACGCATGACAGAAATAACGCGGATGAAAAAAAAGAAAGAAAGGAACGAAACATGAGGAAGATAATGTTGGGGAAAAATGCTCTCGCGGTAATGTTGACGGCGCTAAGCATCGTTGCAACAAGCAGGGCACAGACAAACGAGACGCAAGCGCAGGAACCGGTCCAAAAACCAGCCGCGCTTGCCACGGCCGCGCCTAAAAACTGGACCGATTATGTCACGGTGAAAGGCGACATGCGCCTGCGCATGGAGACGATCAATGACGATACCAAAAAGAACGCATCTGGCGAGCATTACACGCGTGACCGTCTGCGCATCAGGGCGCGGCTCGGCGCGGAGGCAAAACTGGAAGATCTGAAGACCGGGATCAGAATTTCCACCGGCGGCGCCGACCCTGTTTCCGGAAATACGACGCTTGGAGACGGGGGCCAGAAGAAAGAAATCCGGCTTGACTTGGCTTACCTGGATTACAGCTTTCTCGGCGATAGTCCCTATGAACTGCGCGCCATTGGCGGTAAGATGAACAATCCTTTGATCACCTATGGTTCGGACGATTTGGTTTGGGATTCAGATCTGACGCCGGAAGGTATTGCCGCAAAGACAAGATTCGGCAATGACTGGCTGACTTTCCTGGGCAATGCCGAAGGCCTCTATATCAAGGACCGCGATTCACAGCCGAATGCCACCGGTTGGATTGGACAGGGCGCGTTACAATGCGTGTTCATACCGGAAATCGCCCTGACCCTTGGCGGGAGTTACTCGGCCTATCAGAACCTGAAGGGCTATGATGTGATTGACTGGGAAAATAAAAATAATTCCTACGGCAACAGCACAACGAAAGGATCAGTCAGCGGCGGAACCACCAACAAGGCATGGGCGTGTGAATTTACGCCTATTATGGGATTTGGAAACCTTGATCTATTCGTCTGGAAAGTTCCCGTGACGATTTACGGCCAGGCGCTTACCAATCCCAAGGCAGATGCCAACAAGAACGGATACATGGGCGGCGTTTCGCTCTTCAAAGCCAAAAACCCGCGGACTTTTGAGCTTGGCTACAGTTATACCAAGCTGGAAAAAGACGCGACGCTCGGCATGTGGACGGATTCCGACCGCTGGGGCGGCGGCACGGACGGCAAAGGAAGCAGGTTTTATGGTAAATACCAGATCACGAAATATCTGCAGTTTGCCGTGACGTTTTTCCTTGACCAGAAGAAAATATCCGATCCCAAGAACGAGGCGGATTACAACCGCTTGCAGGTTGACCTGCAGGCCGCGTTCTGAAATGAGAAAGGAGGATGCGAACATGGAAGCGAAATATATCTTCCGAAACGAGCTGAAGGATGACAGCCGGGTACAATGGATTCGGAAAATGATGGAAATTCATGATCTCATGAATATTAAAGAACTTTGCTACGCCACCGGTTGTTCTAAAGAAGAAATTCATTCTGCATTGGAGATGATGATTCAACGCGGTGAAGTTGAAAGACTCAGGCCGTCGAATTATGTAAATGACGACATGGATTTCTTTCGATTACCAGGTCCGTTTCGAACGCCCAAGATTGTAACCGGTATTAATCCTTGGTTTGCCGGTTTCAAAAGGGCGGCAAGGCTGTTGTTTGATGACATGGAAGATAATGTTGAGCATCATCATTTAAATAACATTCTAACGTTTGTTTGTTTTACTTAAGCAAAAAAAGAAAGGAAATAGTCATGAAAAAACTGATAGCGGGAATCTTAACGGCGGCAATTATCGGCGGGGGAATGGCGGCGGCAAAAGACGTCAATAAAATAGTGGTGGATGGCTCCACCACTGTCGGACCGATCGCCAAGGCGTTTGCCGAATACTATATGGGCAAACACCCGGAGGTTAACATTACGGTCAGTGAATCGGGGAGCGGCAACGGCGCCAAAAGCCTGATCAATGAAGCCTGCGACGTGGCGACCATGTCCCGGCCCATGAAAAACTCGGAGAAAGACGCGGCGAAAAGCGCCGGCGTTCTTCCGATTGAACACATTGTCGCCATGGACGGCATCGTAATTGCGGTGCATCCGAGCAATCCGCTCGCTGATTTGACGGTGGAACAGATTCGCTCAATCTACACCGGAAAAATCAGGAACTGGAAAGAACTCGGCGGCCCGGACATGCCGATTGTGGTGATCAGCCGCGATACAAACAGCGGCACTTACGAGACCTTTGAGACCATGGTCATGAATAAAGAAAAGATGACTGATAAAACGGAATACGTCGGCAGTAACGGCGCAATCCGTCAGCGGGTAATGAGCACGGAAGGAGCCATCGGTTACGTGGGATTGGCCTTCCGGGAAGGCGTTAAGGCGCTGAAGGTCAATGGTATCGAAGCCACGCCCGAGACCGTACTTTCAAAGGTTTATCCTATTGCGCGTCCATTGTATATGTACACCAACGGCCGGCCCAGACCGGAAACACCGCTCGGCGAATTCATTGAGCTTGCCAATACGCCGGAAGGAAAGAAAATTATCGAGGATACGGGATTCGTCCCCCTGAAATAGCATAGCGTTATTTCAGCAGCAAGCACGGGCGGTCGGAGTTGGCAGGCAACAACGGCCGCCTGTGTATTTTATGAGCGGAAAATAACTATGCAAACGAGTGCTTCAATTGCGGGCGGCAAAGCGCATGTGGCATCGTTGCTGTTAAGCAACCGCGCGAGGATGCAACAGCGGATCGTCGCCGTTCTGGGAAATTTTTCCCTGTTGGCGGTTACTTCGTTCTCAATGCTCGCGGTTCTGTTCATTTTCCTGTTCATTGCCCGCGACGCCCTGCCTTTTTTTCAGCACAATAGTTTGCGCGAGTTCTTTACCAGCACACGCTGGTATCCTTCAGCCGGCGAACCTGAATTTGGCGCGCTGGCTATTTTTTTCGGAAGCGCCATTGTTACATTCGGGGCGATCCTTGTTGCCGTGCCGCTGGGTATTGCCGCCGCTGTCTGTCTGAGTGATGTTATTCCGTTCGCCCTGCGCCAGTTTGTCAAACCAGTTATTGAGATGCTCGCGGCCATTCCTTCCGTGGCTTATGGTTTTTTTGCCCTGGTCGTGTTTGCGCCGCTCCTGCAGCAGCAGGGAGGACAACTGCTCGCCATAGCGGTTTGGATAATAGGATTACCCGTGGCGGCTCTCGGAATTATCGTCTTGAGCGACGTGGTCGGCGACAGATTCAATGACAGATTCCAGTCTTTGGCGCGTTGGGGCATTATTATTGTTCTGGGAAGTGGGACGCTTGTTGGTTTGATGGTGATCGGCAAATCTTTGGGCGCATTGCGGATCGCAAGCGGCACGAACGCGTTTAATGTTTCAATCATCCTGGGAATCATGGCGTTGCCGACCATAGTCAGCGTTTCCGAGGATGCGCTTCAATCCGTGGGTCGCGAACTGCGGGAGGGTAGTTATGCCCTGGGTGCAACCCGCGCGGAGACGGTTATCAAGATTGTGTTGCCCGCCGCCAGCAGCGGAATTCTGGCGGCCGTAATTTTGGGCGTGATGCGGGCGATCGGCGAAACGATGGTGGTCTGGATGGCTTCGGGCAATGCGTCCCAGATTCCACAGCCGTGGTATAACATGCTGGAACCCGTGCGCACGCTGACGGCAACAATAGCCGGCGATATGGGCGAGGCTGACCAAGTTACCGGTTCATCCCGGTATCATGTGCTCTTTGCGATGGCGTTTTGCCTGCTGGTGTTCTCATTTGCCTGCAATCTAGTGAGCGAGCGCTTTATCCGGCGTGCCCGACAAAAGGCAGGGGGATAAAATAGTGAATCTTAAAACGCGTAAAATTCTTGATCGGGCCTTTGCCGGTTCCGGCGTATTTTCCATCCTGCTCATGACGGCCGCGCTGTTCGTTCTATTGGCGCCCATGTTAATCCGCGGATGGGGCGCAATTTATTTTATTGCCACGGTGGAACACCGGCGTCTGATGCTGGAGCGTTTTGAGCGCGGAAATCCTGAACGGGTCGCTGACGAAATTAATGCCACAATTCCCGCCCGCGCGCCCCTTTATCGGATGATTACCGAGTTTGAAAAACAGCTTGAAACAAGCGATTTTGAAAATCGGAAAAGATATGCGGTGTCGTTGCGCGAGGTGAAGAAGGTGATCCACGATTTGCTTGGACCGGCGCCGGGAGCAATCCGTTCCATGCTCATGCGCGATCAATACGGCCAGATGCGCTGGGACCGCGCTCTTGTAAAGTTGCGCAACGTGCTCTATCGTGAAGAATGGGATTATTCCAACCCCACGCAGGGCGGAATCAAGGCGCTAAAACCTCGCGCCGCTGAATTTGCCGGCACGCCGGTTGAACCACTCTTTGCTTACCTTAAAAATAATCTTGATAAAATGCTACTTCCCCGCCGGACTTTATATTGGCAATTTCTGACGGACAACTCGTTTGATTCGCACTTTTTCGGCGGCATCTGGCCGGAAATTCTTGGCACTTTCTATCTCGCAGTTGGGGCTATGTTGTTTGCCATTCCCATGGGGCTCTTTGGCGCGATTTATTTGACCGAATACGCCCGGGAAACACGGCTGATCGGAATCCTGCGCACCTGCATAAGCACCCTAGCGGGCGTCCCCAGCATCGTGTTCGGCCTTTTTGGCCTGGCATTTTTTATCAACACGTTAAAAATATCCAGTTCCAAGAGCGTCCTGGCCGGCTCCCTGACCTTGGCGTTGATGATTCTGCCGACATTGATTCGCGCTTCGGAGGAAGCCATCCGAGCCGTGCCGCATACTTATAAGGAAGCGGCTATGAGTTTGGGCGCCGGCCGCTGGCATACGGTCATGAGCGTCATTCTGCCGGCCGCCTTGCCGGGTATTTTGACAGGTATTGTTATCAGCATGGGGCGGGCCGCGGGTGAAACAGCTCCGATCATCTTCACTGCTGCGGTCAGCGTGGGCAAGCCGCTGGCGCTCTGGCAGGTTTTCAGCCAGCCGACACCGGCATTATCATGGAACATTTATAACCTGGCGACGGAACACGAAGCCGTGGATGAAATCCGCCACGTGCAATACGGCCTGGTGTTGACGCTCGTCAGCCTGGTGTTGATTCTGAATCTGGCCGCAATAATTCTGCGGGCGCGTGTGTCCAAGCGGCTGAAAGGATAGAGGAAGGCAGAAGGAACATAGGCACAAAGCCGGATGAAAGAATAATTGTCATTCCCGTGCAAACGGGAATCCAGAATTAAAAAAGATTCTGAACTGGATTCCCACTTTCGTGGGAATGACAGACATAAGATGCAAAAGAACGTTTAAGAAAAGGAAGACAGATGAATTTGCTGAATATCACCATGCCAGACCGGTCGGATGTCCGAAGCGGTAATAACGTTGGACGAACGCCGGCTGAACGAACGCATGTTGCGGTTAATATTTTTTCCGTATTTTACCGCGCCAATCAGGCGGTCAAGGACGTTACCTTTAATATTCCGGCGGGATACGTAACCGCCATCATCGGCCCGAGCGGATGCGGCAAGAGCACCATTTTACGCGCCATAAACCGGATGAATGACCTGGTGCCGGGATGTTATGCCAAGGGAGAACTTTTATTTGACGGACAGAATGTGTATGACCCGGACGTGGACGTTGTCATGTTGCGCAAGCGCGTCGGCATGGTTTTCCAGAAACCCAATCCGTTTCCGAAATCCATATTTGACAATGTGGCCTACGGACCTAGGCTTCACAGCCGGCTGAATCAGAGTGAACTGGCAGAGATCGTGGAGCGCAGTCTGGTTGACGCGGCTTTGTGGGATGAAGTCAAAGACCGGTTGGACGATAATGCGCTGTCGCTTTCCGGCGGCCAGCAACAGCGGCTGTGCATTGCGCGGGTGCTGGCGGTGGACCCGGAAATCCTGCTCATGGATGAACCCACATCGGCCTTGGACCCGCGGGCAACTTCTCGGATCGAAAATCTGATTGCTGAATTACGGGGGCGGTATACGATCATCATCGTGACTCACAACATGCAACAGGCGGCGCGCGTTTCCGATTTCACGGCGTTTCTGTATGAAGGGGCTTTGATTGAGTTCGGCCTTACAAAAGATATTTTCACTAAACCAGAACAAAAACAAACCGAGGACTATATCACGGGGCGATTCGGCTAAGTTCCCTGGTTTGCAGTGACGTATATTAATTGCGCGGCATTACAATACAGGTCATCATAACATGCAAAACAAGCGAAAAAGACTGAAGATTCTCTTTCTCTGCAATAGTAATTCATGCCGGAGCCAGATGGCTGAAGGATGGACCCGCAGACTCAAAGACAATGTATTTGAAGCCTATTCGGCCGGTTTCGAATCCCACGGACTCGATCCCCGTGCCGTGAAAGTTATGCTTGAGGCCGGCGTGGATATTTCCGGTCAAAAGTCTAAGTTGATTGACGAAGTAAAAGCGATACCGTTTGATTTTGTAGTTACAGTTTGCGGACCCGCGCACGAACAGTGCCCTGTTTTTACCGGGCGGGCGAAGGTGATACATGTCGGCTTCGATGATCCTCCCGTCCTTGCGCGCATGGCAATGACCGAGGAAGATGCGTTAATCCATTACCGGCGCGCGCGCGATGAAATCAGACTGTTTGTCGAAAGCCTTCCGGACTCCTTGCTGCGGCAAATTGCCGCTTCTTGTTAGCACATTGCTCCTAATAAATTTCATGACGCGCGCCAGGCATTTTCCCTAACATATTTCTAACATATTTCTCATGGAGATTTGGCGCTTTTCATTTATTATGTATTATCTAGTCATTCAAAAGGCCTGTTTGTCGGCCGCAAGACAAGGAAGAAGGAGTTTTTAAAAAGCGCCAATATAAAAAAAGGAGGAGGAGAGTCAGATGAAACTGATGAAAATTTGTGTGTTGATGGGCATTTCTCTTGCCACGCTGTTTGGCGGTTGCGGGCGCAAGTCCACTGATTCGATCACCGTCGCCGGATCAACGGCGTTTCAGCCATTCGCGGAGAAGCTGGCCGAGCAGTTCATGGCAAAACGAAGCGATATCAGAATCGCAGTGCAGGGCGGCGGATCAGCGCTTGGCATTGAATCGGTGCGTTCCGGTGCTGCCCAGATAGGGATGGCTGATCTGGTGGTGCTTCCACCTGAAGCGAGAGCGCTTGCCAGTGTCATTGTGGCAAGGGACAGTATTGCTGTTATCGTGCATCCGGAAAACAAGGTGTCGAATCTCAGTACGACGCAGATTCGCCAAATTTTGAATGGTTCGATAAAGAGCTGGAAAGAGGCAGGCGGGAACGATCATCCGGTCAGGGTTGTCTCGCGTGAGTCAGGTTCAGGCACGAGGTCATCCTTCGAGCAGATAATTGGCGATGTCAACCTGCTCACGGATGCCGTTATCCAGAACTCCAGTGGAACCGTTCGCGAGACGGTTGCCAACGACAAGGATACAATCGGTTACCTTTCTCACGGTGTGCTGAATCAGAAGGTCAAAATCGTACAGGTGGATGGAGTGGATTGCACGAAAGAGGAGATCGTTGCCGGACGCTATAAACTTGTCCGGCCCGTGTACTTCCTGACCAAGGGTGAGCAATCCGGGGCGATGAAGGCCTTCATCGAGTACGTTTTATCTCCGGAAGGCCAGGACACGATCAAGAAGAACGGTCTTCTTCCTGTGAAGTAACGATGGTGCCGGCAACTTTGTGAGAAACACGCCCTATGAAACAGATCGGAGACAAGGTAGTAAAACTCGGCCTCATGGTGATTGCCGTTTCGGCCATCAGTAGCTTGCTTCTGATCGCGCTGTTCATCTTCAAAGAGGGCGTTCCCTTCATGGTTCGCCTGGGGGCGGGAGACTTTCTTGCCTCCTCTGATTGGCGGCCAGAGAAGGGCCATTACGGCATCTTCCCGATGATTGTTGCCTCGATTTGGGTGACGCTCGGGGCAATGATGATCGGGGCTCCGCTTGGAATAGCAGGCGCGGTATTCCTCAGTGAGTTCGTGCCGAAATCCGTCATGCGTGTAATCAAGCCCACAATTGAGTTATTGGTGGGCATTCCCTCTGTTGTCTACGGATTTATCGGCGTTATCGTGCTTGCGCCATGGATACGCCTGCATCTTGGCGGTGCGGGGCTCTCCATTCTGACGGCATCCGTGATTCTGGGCGTAATGATTCTGCCGACCGTCATGAGCATTTCAATTGATGCCTTCACCAGTGTGCCTAATTCCTATCGGGATGGAGCTTTGGCGCTCGGCGCAACGCGTTGGCAGGCTGTTCACATGGTCGTCCTTAAAGCTGCCAGGTCGGGGATGGTCGCCGGGACGATACTTGGAATGGGCCGGGCGGTTGGGGAGACGATGGCCGTGATAATGGTGTCAGGCAACGCAGTCAAAGTGCCGCACTCCGCGCTGGATTCGGTGCGGACCTTGACCGCCAATATCGCGCTGGAAATGGGATATGCCACCGGGATGCACCGCGAGGCGCTCTTTGCCACGGGCGTCGTGCTCTTTCTAGTGATCATAATTCTCAATGCGATAGCCATAATGGCTATGAAAAAAAGGTTTGCTAAGAAATGAGAATTTCGCCCAGATACACCCAGGCTGCCGCCGTGGCTATTCTTGGTGGAGCCACGTTTGTGACGCTGGCCGTCCTTGTCTTTATTGTCGTCTTTGTCCTTGTGAAAGGATTGCCGGTCGTCAACCTCGATTTTCTCCTCAAGAACCCGGAGGAAATGGGACGTGCGGGTGGAATCTTTCCCTGCATAGTGGGAACGATTGTTCTTACTCTTGTTGCCATAGCCATAGCATTGCCGCTTGGTGTTGGTACTGCCATATATCTGTCGGAATACAGCGTAGAAACCCGCTTCACACGTATTATCCGGTTCGGCACGGACTGTCTGGCCGGTATTCCTTCGATCATTTTTGGATTGTTTGGTTTCATTTTCTTCGTAACCACGCTCAAAATGGGCTGGGGGATACTGCCTGGGGCATTGAGCTTGGCAATCATGGTCCTGCCCACAATCATCAGGACCTCCGAGGAGGCGATGAAAGCAGTACCTTGGAGTTATCGCGAAGTGAGTTGCTCTCTCGGAGCAACCCGCTGGGCGACCGTGCTTAAAGTTGTGCTTCCAAATGCTCTTCCGGGTATCATGACTGGAGTCATGCTGAGCGTTGGCCGGTCGATCGAAGAGACAGCGGTCGTAATCTTCACGGCAGGCCAGGTTCTGCAACTCCCGACTTCCCTGTTTGATTCCGTGAGGACCATGGCAGTCCACTTTTACATTCTTGTCAGGGAAGGTATTTCTACCGAGAACGCTTACGGGACGGCGGCAGTGCTGATCATATCTGTTCTGCTGGTCAACACGCTTTCCTACTGGATGATGAACCGCTTTATTGCGCGAAGGACCAAATGACCGCCGCCGTAAAAATATCGAATCGGAACTTCAGTGTCTTTTACGGGGCAACCCGGGCACTGCGTGGCATTACGCTGGATGTGCCGGCACATCAGATTCTCGGCATCATCGGTCCCGCCGGTTCCGGAAAAACAGCGCTGTTGCGCGCCATGAACCGGCTGAACGATTTGGACCTGAACTGTCGCGTGGAGGGACAAATTCTGCTGGACGGCGAAGATATCTACCAGCCGGACTTCGACGTGGTCCGCCTTCGGAAACGGGTAGGCATGGTGTTTGCCCTGCCGGTGCCACTGCCCATGAGCCTGTTTGACAACATAGTCTTCGGTCCCCGTTTGTCCGGCATCCGGGCGCGCCCGTGCCTGAATGAACTGGTTGAGCGCAGTCTCCAGGCCGCGTTCCTGTGGGACGAAGTCAAGGACCGACTCCACACGTCCGCACTGCGCCTGTCGGGCGGTCAGCAACAGCGTTTGTGCCTGGCCCGCGTGCTTGCCATGGAGCCCGAAGTGATCCTGCTGGACGAGCCATGTTCGGGACTGGACCCGATCTCCACCGCCAGGATTGAAGAGGCACTGATCACGCTGAAGAACGAGTACACCATTGTCCTGGTCACCAACAACACGAAGCAGGCCTCGCGCGTGGCCGACACCACTGCCTTCCTGCTCCAAGGCGAATTGATCGAAGTTGGGCCGACCCCGCAACTATTTATGGCGCCCAAGGACCAGAGAACCAATGATTATATAAGCGGAAGGTTCGGATGATAATGAATACCGTGATGCAAATCTCGAATTTAGACCTTTTTTACGGTTCATTCCACGCTCTCAAAAATGTTAATCTGTCAATTGAAAAACAAAAAATCACCGCCCTGATCGGCCCCTCGGGTTGCGGCAAGTCAACGCTCTTGAGAGTATTTAATCGGATGAACGACCTGATTCCAGGATGCCTGGTTACCGGCACGACCCTGCTGGAAGGAAGCGACATATATCGGCCTGATGTTGATGTTTGCGAGCTGCGCAAAAAAGTCGGCATGGTCTTTCAACGACCCAATGCTTTTCCGCTTTCGGTCTGGGATAATGTTACGTTTGGACTGCGGGTTGCCGGCATGAAAGACCGGCAGAAAATGGACGAGGTTGTTGAGAAAAGCCTGAGAGCTGCCTGGTTATGGGAAAATTTAAAGGATAATCTTGACACGTCGGCACTTGACCTGCCATTGGACCAGCAACAGAGGCTTTGCATAGCCAGGCTCCTAGTGGTCGAGCCGGAAGTGATTCTCATGGATGAACCTTGTTCGGCCCTGGATCCGATATCAACTGCAAAAATCGAGGAACTCATGCTGGAACTGCACAAAAATTATACGATTGTTATCGTGACTCACAACATGCAGCAGGCGGCGCGCATCTCGGACTACTCCGCTTATATGTTGCTTGGGGAAATGATCGAGTTTGGCAAAACACCGCAAATATTCGAGAAACCAGCAGATAAACGCACGGAGGATTATATTACCGGGCGGTATGGTTAGGATGATGAGTGGAAATTAACAACACGGAGGGGAAAAATGAACATTCAATTACAGAGAGAAATCGAAAAAATGAAACGGCAAATCCTGGCGCTCAGCGCCAAGGTGGAAAACGACGTCCGCGTGGCGGTCCGGGCGGCCGATAACCAGGATGCCGCCCTAGCCCAGGAGGTGATCAACCGCGAGGAACTGACCAATGCCATGGAAGTGAACGTGGAGGAGGAATGTCTGAAAATCCTGGCATTGTACCAGCCGGTCGCAAGCGACTTGCGCTACATAGTGGCCGTCCTCAAAATCAACCAGGATTTGGAGCGCATCGGTGACTTGGCGGTCCATATTGCCGAGCGTGCCTTGTTCCTGTGCAACCAGCCGCGGATCACAATCCCGGTTCGTCTGGAGCAGATGGCGGATAAATCCCAGGGATTGCTCAAGAAGGTGCTCGATGCCTTTGTTAACCTTGACGAATCAGCGGCCCGCGACGTATGCGCGGCTGACAGCGAAATAGACGATATGAATCAGGAAATATTTCAGCAAGTTAAAGAGGCGATAATGCGTAATCCTCAGCTATTCGAATCCCTTCTTCAGATCATGCATATCTCGCGGCATTTGGAACGCATCGCCGACCATGCCACCAATATAGCCGAGGATTTGATCTACCTGATAGAAGGCCGGATCGTGCGCCATACGCCCGAAGCATTTGATAAATAATTTTTGACCATAATTCCGTTTTTATATCGCCGGATGGAATTATTTCAAAACCATATACCTTCTTGCAAATTATGGCCGACTTGCCATAATTAGCCGCTTTTAAGAATATTACTGTAATCTTATGGCGGAAATAACAGGATTAGCACTTGATTTATCTGATGATGCCCTTGAGGAATGGTTTCTCAATCGCCTTCCCGAAAGCAGGGGCTGCTTCAACGAATTGCTTGAAGTTATTGTCCATTTTGCCGGGAAAAACCAGTTGGTGAGGGCCGAAGCCTGCGCTGACCTGCTGGAAGACACGTTGAAGAAGAATCAGTTTGATGAGGAGCTTCTCCTGCTCCTTGAAAGGCGCGCCGGATGGCAGTCGGATGAGAAATCATACGCGGCTTCATGCTTTAAAACGCTGGCCGAATTTTTCCAGGGCAGAAACCACCTGATACCTCTTTTCCTTGAGGCAAGCGGCCTTACCGGAGCAGTTCATCACCGGGAAGCTTTGCGGCGCCTGCAGGTTCTGTATAAATTACAGCCGGGAAAATTCTGTTATGAAAAAACATGGGGGCTGGGAGTAGTGGCCGCCATAGATGAATTTGATCGCAAGCTGGTGGTGGATTTTGAGGGCAAACGCGCCCACCGCCTGGGGTTTGGCTACGCGGCTGAATCAGTCCAGCCGCTGGACGACAATCATTTTCTTGCGTTAAAAATGAAGGATCCGGAAAAATTCAGCCGGTGGGTAAGGGAAAATCCGGCGGAAACAGCGAAGGCCATGCTGATGCAGTTCGGCGAAATGAATTTGCCACGATTGCGCGCCTTGATGACCGGATTGGTCATCCCCGAAAAAGAATGGAGCTCGTTCTGGTCTTTGGCCCGTGAAAAACTTTCGAAAGATCCGCTTGTCCAGATGCCGTCCGGACGCAATGACCCAATCCGGATTTTAGCGGAGAAAAAAGAATTTAACAGCCAGTGGCGCAATGATTTTCTGGCCTTGCGCGATGTTGACCGCATATTGTCGGAGATAGAGTCTCTTTATGGCAAATGTTCGCCGCAAAGCCTTGCCGGCGATTTAAAATCGGCGGTTGAAGACCGGTTGAAATTCGTTATCCGGGGAATAGGCGCGGAACAGCATGGCGTCATTATTCAAGCGCTATTGTTTACCGATGCCGCAAATATCAGGCTGGGACTTCTCTTTGATATTTCAACTTATGGCAGACCGGAAGTTCTTTTAACCGTGCTCAATTCAATCCCGGCCCGGATGGTCAGGCCGTTTTTAACATATCTTGACAAAAACTCATTGCCGGTAACGGAAGCGCTTATGCAAATCATGCCGGGTCTGTCATCTTCTGCGCTGAACGAAGCAATCCTCCATTGCCGGCAAAGCGGAAAAGAGGCGCAATCATGTGAAAAATTGCGCGTCCTATTGCAGGAAGGAGCCGTCAGCGCCGACTTGATTTCATGGATAGGGCGCAATCTAAAACTGGCCGGTGAGAAAGATATTTGCCGGCCGGAGGCTTTTGCCCAGACAGCGCTTTCGCTCCTGCAGAAATCATTGACCACAGGCGCGAAGAAAAATACCGGCCAGTTATTGCGCGAGATTTTTACTGATAAGGATTTACTTAAACAAATGCTTCAACCGATGGATGGCAATCAACGCCTTGATTTCAGCCGGCGTCTTAATTCTCTCCCGGGTTTGCCGTCGGCCGATAAAATTGAAATAGCCGCCAAGGTCATTCCGTTATTTCCCGATCTGACCGGGGCTTTTAGCGCGCCGCCTGTTGCTATTGCCCAGCCCAAGTTAACCTCTTACCGCAGCTACCGCGAGCGGCAGGTCCAGCTTGAAAAAATTATCAAGGAGGAAATTCCACGCAACAGCCAGGAAATCGGCGTGGCAAGAAGTTATGGCGACCTGAGGGAAAATTATGAATACAAGGCGGCCAGGGAAATGCAGGGGCTGCTTTTGCGCCGGAAAGCGGAATTGGAACAAATGCTTTCCGAGGTCCAGGGCGCCGATTTTGCCGGTTTTCCGCATGATGCCGCCGGACAGGGAACCAGCGTTGACTTAAAAATGCCGGACGGAAGCGGGCAAGTCTACCATATTCTCGGCGAATTGGATTCGGATGAAAAAAAAGGAATTATTTCCTGCCGGTCCAAACTGGCCATCGCTTTAAGCGGTCATCGCGCGGGCGAGCGGATTGAAATCCCCGGGGAGAATACCGCAGTTATTTGCGTGATAGAAGCAATTCGTGAACTTCCGCCGGAAATCAAAGATTGGATCAACGGCGCATGAGCCGCATGGTTAAATATTTATTTTTGACGAGAGCTTCTTTGCATGCTTTTTTGCGATGGAGATCTGTTCTTTGATTTCTGCCGTGGCGGGAAGGGCCGCGGCAATATTGTCAATAACTTTTCTGGAAATCAACCGCTGGTAGGAAGGGCGGAAGTTAAGGTCGTAGACCCATGAGAGCTGAAGCAGGAAAATATCGGCCAGCGATTTAACATTGCCTATGGAAACAGTCTGCTTGCGTTTTATTTCCTCCAGCGCCAGGGGATTGACCGGACCGTCAAGCTTGACGCGAAGCATTATATCAGGGCTTTTTAGTACATCACCGTTTTCCCAGGAGTTGTAGAGAACAAAGAAAATATCAAGCTTGTCGGCGTCCCGCGCTAATTTTACAAATTCAAGAATATCAGGCTCAAGTTCCTTGGGCAGGTTTGCTCTGTTATGATGGCATATGCCGGCAATAATCCGGCGGCGGTCTTTTGCCGAACAGACGGCCAGCGCCGGGCATTTCTCCATAATATGGGCGCCGCGCCGGCCGTGGTTAAAGGACAATTCATCGCGGAAAGTCTGATGGTCGGTGAACTGGCTGAATCGGCCGATGTCATGGAACAATCCAAGCATTCTGGCAGAGCGCACGTCGCCTTCAGAAAATCCCAAATCGCGGCCTATTCCAGCGGCGGTGTCTGCCACACGGCGGCTATGGTCCAATTTCAGTTGAAGCATCGGCGGCAGGTTGCCGTTTTGGCCGGCAAACTGCCGCACATATTCTTTAAACCATTTTTTAAGGTTCTTTTCCTCGTGTGATTTCATAAAACATTTTTCCGGAGCGGGCTGTTTGCACATATTCGCCACCAACATGAATGTTTGTGTTTGACACATTTTCGTTTTTTGGCAAGCTTTTTTTACGGCAATATGCTGACGCGGTTTTGTCGGTAGTGGAGAAAAAAATGCACATTGAAACTGTCACAGTATTGGAACAGAAGGGAAAGAAGATTTTTGGCGGCGACTATCGCGTCCTGAAATTTGCTTCGGGAAAAGTCGCGCCGCGAGTCAAGCCGGGCCAGTTCATTCACCTGCGCGTTACCGGGCGCGATGAAATTGTTTTACGCCGGCCGTTCAGCGTGTTCAAAGCCGGCAAAAAGAGCCTCTCCATCCTATATAAAATTATCGGGGCCGGAACGGAAATAATGGCTCAATTGCGGCCGGGCGACAAAGCAAGCATAATTGGGCCGCTCGGCAACGGGTTTCCCATGCCGGCCAAAAATGTTTATCCGGTGTTTGTTGCCGGCGGATACGGCAGCGCCGCGCTTTATCTTCTTGCGGAACGAACGAAAAAAAAGGGAACTCTTTTTATCGGCGGGAAAACGGATGAAGATATTTTGTGCGTTGCCGATTTTAGGCGGTTGGACTGGAATGTGCGGATAGCAACCGAAGACGGCTCGGCGGGTCAAAAAGGACTGGTAACGGATATCCTCAAAGAATATCTTTCTAGCGAGGAAATCAAAAGGCGCCAAATGGCGTTTTATGCCTGCGGGCCGATGGGCATGCTGGAAGCGGTTGCCAAGATTGCCATGGCCGGCGATTGGAAAGCATGGCTTTCGCTGGATAGGCACATGGGTTGTGGAGTAGGGGCATGCCTGGCCTGTGTGCAGAAAATCAGGGTTGCCGGTGGGCGGGGGGCAAGCGATTCATGGAAGTGGGCGCGAATTTGCACGGAAGGTCCCGTGTTTGAATGCCGGGAGATTGTTTGGGGAAATGAAGAATGAATCCGCCGTCGCCGTAGCGGCTATGGCGGACGCGAAGCGCGGAATGCAGAATGAAGAAAATCATGAAAAAAACAAAACCGGATATGCGGGTCAATATCGGCGGGATTGCCATGAAAAATCCGGTCATGGCCGCTTCCGGCACATTCGGATACGGAAAAGAATACGCCGATCTGGTTGATTTGAACCGGCTCGGCGCCCTGGTTGTGAAGGGAATCAGTCTAAAACCTGAAAAGGGCAATGAAACTCCGCGACTGGTTGAAGTATCCGGAGGTTTGATTAACGCCATCGGTTTGCAAAATCCCGGTTTTGACGGATTTATTAAAGATTATCTGCCTTTCCTGAGAAAATACAAAGTACCGGTGATTGTCAATATTTGGGGACGGAGCGTTAACGAATACGCCGAAGTTGCCGCGAAATTTAACGGTGTCAGGGGTGTGCACGGCCTGGAGATCAATATTTCCTGTCCCAATATTAAAACCGGCGGAATTGCGTTCGGCACTGATCCGCACATGACGGCCGAGGTCGTTAGCAAAGTTCGTCAAAACACGAAACTGCCCTTAATTGTTAAACTTTCTCCAAATGTCACTAAAATAGGTGACTTTGCTAAAATTGCCGAGGTGAACGGCGCGGACGCCGTTTCGTTGATCAATTCATTCCCGGCCATGGCGATTGATATTGAATCCCGTCGGCCAATTCTTGCCAATATCACCGGGGGCTTGAGCGGTCCGGCCATTCATCCGATTGCCCTGAAAATGGTTTGGGAAGCGGCGCGAGCCGTCAGGATACCGGTCGTCGGCATGGGGGGAATAACTTCGGCGAAAGAGGCGTTGGCCTTTATAATTGCCGGCGCATCGGCGGTGGCGGTTGGTACGGCCAATTTTACCGATCCGACAATAATTTTACAAGTTATGGAAGGCATAGAATCTTATCTAATCCGCCACAAGATGAGTAATATCCGTGAACTTGTCGGATCGTTGGTGACGGATTAGCTCTCTTCCCCATTTTAACTCATGAAAAGTTTCGGATATGAGCGCATAGTTGCGTGGATTGTATTGGCGGCGCTCGCCGCCTTTACCGTTGCCTGCATTTTCTGGACTCCCTACGACCAATCAAAATTGCTTCGTCCGATTCCGGCCAACGCGGTCATGATCAGTTCGCATCGCAATCTTGGGTCGCGTTTGGAAATCATAGCGACAAATATTTTTTTCAAATCTTTTTTTGACTTTAACGAAACGGATTTGAAAAATATACGGAGCAACCGTTATACCGCCCGCATCCTCTCGTCGCATTTAATAATCATGGCCTATGTGCCGGACTTTGATCAGTCTACCACGCGCAGCCATGCGAAGCGCTTGGCAAGCGCGTGGTCGTCCAATCCGGCCTTGGCGGTCTTGTCGTGGGTCGGCGGTTGGTCTCCGGTCCTGCGCTGGGCCTTGTGGATTCATCCTCCCAAAGACATTATGCCACTCGGTGATTACAATGGGCATCGGTTATGGGCATATGAAAAACCGGTTTCATTTTTAGGCGCAGCCAACTATTTTTCGTTTGCCATTGATGAGGGAATGTTTATCGGTTGTCTTTCTCAGGACCGGAACGGGGTCATTTATCTGCTGAGGAATTCTGACGGGCGGAAGGATTCCATTTTAAATGTTCCCGCCTGTCCGTCAACTGACGGACGTAGCGCTTCGGGCAGGCCTCAATGCCGCCTTCTGGCAAGTTCTACAGCCGCGGATCAGATTTGGATGCGTTTTAATTTGCCTTATTCCCCGCAAAAACAATCCGTCTTTGCCACCTGTTCGCTTGATGCCATTGAAAACGATTATCTTGCGGCCACGATAAGGTTTGAACCTGATATTCACTTGGATAATTATATCGGTCAGAACCGTGATCTGCTGGACATCGGGAAAATATATGCGTGTTCGCCGTCAATCGCCGCTTTGTTTCCTTCGGATATGGTTGCCGATGGTCTTAACGGATTAACCCGCCCAGGCGGGCTAATCTCCCCGGCGTGGGCCAGGGCGGTTAAGCCGATTTTTGCGCCGTCATCCGGCGCGAATAATGTTTGTTTGCTGACGGTCTTCACCGGCGATTATGGCGGACATTATGGGCCGGAACCGTTTCGGGTAAGCGTGCCGACCGTGCTCCTGGCGGTGTCCGGCGCGCGGCAAGAGCAGACGAAAGCGGCGGTATTGGAATTACTGGATTTAATCAACCTGAAACATCGGCTTGGATTGATATTGAATTCGGCTTTGCCGTCGGCCGGTCAATGTCCTATTTTTGCGATTGAATCCACCTCCAGCGCGCCGCTGAATTCTTTGCCGGTTGAAGACCGGCCCGCTTTTGCCTTTTATAATGATTGGTTCCTGTTGGCCAGTAACAGCGCGGGTTTGAGAAAAATACTCCTCAACTTTCAGTCTCAGGCCGTCGCCCCGGATGATGGAAATAATATCTGGTTAAAACGGGCGGACAACCGGCAGACGAAAGCATTCATCTGGATTGATCCGGGCGAGGGTGGCAAAGCGCTCCGGTTCGCGCTCACGGCTTCAATCATAATGCTGGATGCGGATGGCCTGCCCGCAATGCCTACGCGCATAGCGTTGCAGGCGGGCCGGGATCCTTCAAAACAGAACACAATAAAAATTCTCAAAGGTTTGCGGGCCTGGCTTGAGACCATAAGCAATCTTGAAAATTGTGCGGCCTGGATTGAATCGGAAAACGGCAAAATGGTGGTGCGCTTGGAGATAGGTTGTAAAAATTAAAAAATGACATGTTAAAAAATTGACAAAAACCAGCTGTTTATAAATAATCAACATGATTAATGTATATGAATTTTCATGTAGGTGACACCTGCCCGTCCGCCGCGACGAGATTGCAGGCGGGAAGTCGCCAGTGGTATGACATCACAAAAAGGAAAAACAACAATGAACAAGAGAATAATTGAAATTATTATCGTGTTTCTTATCGTACCTTTAACCGTGATTTCCGCGCAGGCGGTCGGAATCGCGGCGGGAGGATCCCATGCGTTCAAGATGTGCAATAATGGGACCGTCTGGGCATGGGGAAATAACGTGAGTGGTGAACTTGGCGACGGAACTGTAATTCAGAATCAAAAGCGTCCGACGCAGGTAATCGAGCTTTCATGGCTATCGGCTTTGGCTGGGGGCGGAGGTCATTCGCTCGCGGTTAAGAGTGATGGGACTGTCTGGGCTTGGGGGGGTAATGGTTATGGTCAGCTTGGAAATGGGACAACGCTCATCACGAATCAACCAGTCCAGGTTATCGGTCTTTCCGGCGCGTCGTCCGTGGCGGGAGGATCAGGACATTCCCTGGCGCTTAAGAGCGATGGGACGGTTTGGGCGTGTGGGTATAACGGATATGGCCAATTGGGTAACGGATCATTGACTGATACAAATCTTCCGGTGCAAATGCTTAACATCACAGGTGCCGTTGCCCTTGCGGCGGGTTGGGGACATTCCCTTGTATTAAAGAACGATGGGACAGTCTGGGGTTGCGGTAGAAATGATGCCGGCCAACTTGGCAATGGAGCAAATGCGCATACCAATATTGTGGTGCAGGCGCTTGACTTTACGGGAGTTTCGTCTGTGGGGGCTGGTCATAGCCATTCTCTTGCGGTTAAGAGCGATGGGACCGTCTGGGCATGGGGATGGAATAGCAGTGGCCAGCTCGGGAATGGGACGACAAGCATGACAAATGTTCCCGTGCAGGTGCTTAATTTGACGGGAGCATCGGCTGTGGTGGGCGGGAGTGCTCATTCGCTGGCGTTAAAGAACGATGGGACGGTCTGGGCTTGGGGAAACAATGCTTTGGGCCAGCTTGGGAATGGGACAACAAACAATGCGAATATTCCGGTGCGAGTGGAAGGGCTTTCTAATATTATCTCCATCGTGTCCGGCGATTATTTTTCAATGGCAATGGATAACAATGGCACGGTCTGGGCTTGGGGATCCGGCCGGAGCGGGCAATTGGATAACGGCATTCTTGCCTATGAGGTTGAGCCTGTTTCCGTGAACGGATTAACCAATGTGGCGAGCATAACGGCCGGTTGGAATCATTCGCTGGTGTTGAAGAACGATGCAACCATCTGGGCGTGGGGTTGTAATGAGGATGGCCAGATTGGCGATGGGACTTTGGGCAATACAATTAATCCGGTACAGGCAAATACGCTTTCCGGGATGTCGGCCGTATCGGGGGGCGGGAATCATTCACTTGCGTTAAAGAATGGGACGGTCTGGTCCTGGGGAGATAATAGTTATGGCCAACTTGGGAACGGGACGACAACTGACACGAATCGTCCGGTGCAGACACTTGATCTTACGGGGATATCGGCCGTGGCGGGGGGCGATTCTCATTCGCTTGCGTTGAAGAATGGAATTGTCTGGGCTTGGGGTGGCAATAGTTATGGCCAGCTTGGGAATGGGACGAATGGGTTCTTGGCCAGCACGAATCGCCCAGTGCAAACGCTTGATCTTACGGGAGTGTCAGCGATAGCGGCTGGTGGTGGTCATTCGCTTGCGTTAAGCAACGGCATAGTCTGGGCATGGGGTTGTAATTGGGCTGGCCAGGTTGGGAATGGGACGACGACCGACACGAATCGTCCGGTGCAGGTGCTTAATCTTACGGGAATATCGGCAATGGCAGGCGGCAATTATCATTCACTTGCATTAAAAAATGACGGGACAACCTGGGCATGGGGATTGAATAATCGTGGCCAGCTTGGGAATGGGACGACAAACAATACACCTGTTCCATTGCAGGTTATTGGTCTTACGGGAGTATCGGC
>Ga0247840_10003059_pt1 | contig 28846 bp, 24 predicted proteins | sample LaCruzMarch2015__FD_192404 | JGI IMG/M metagenome (GOLD analysis project Ga0247840, IMG submission 192404) | Freshwater microbial communities from meromictic Lake La Cruz, Castile-La Mancha, Spain - LaCruzMarch2015_17m | ecosystem: Environmental > Aquatic > Freshwater > Lake | place: Spain...
TCATGTTGGCGACCACCGGGGCGGCCCCGCCGAGTTGGGCGTGGCCGAAGGCGTCGCGCGTGCCCTGCTCGGCCAGGAAACGGCCGTCGGGCCAGTGACAGCCCTCGGAGACACAGATGGTGCAATAGCCATGGGCCGCCACCTTGGCCTTGACCGCGGCCAGGAACCGCTTCTGATCGAACTCCACCTCCGGGAACAGGGTGACGACCGGGATGCCCTGATCGGCCACCAGTGCGCCGGCGGCGGCGATCCAGCCGGCATGACGCCCCATCACCTCGATCACGAAAATCTTGGTGGAGGTGGCGCACATCGAGCGCACGTCGATCGAGGCCTCGAGCGTCGAGGTGGCGATGTACTTGGCGACCGACCCGAAACCGGGGCAGTTGTCGGTGATCGGCAGATCGTTGTCCACCGTCTTCGGCACATGGATGGCCTGGACCGGGTAGCCCAGGGTGGCGGAGAGTTGCGACACCTTGAAGCAGGTGTCGGCCGAATCGCCGCCGCCGTTGTAGAAGAAATAGCCGATGTCATGCGCCTTGAAGACCTCGATCAGGCGCTCGTACTCGCGCTTGTTCGCCTCCAGGCTCTTGAGCTTATAACGGCAGGAGCCGAACGCGCCCGAGGGCGTGTAGCGCAGGGCCGCAACATTCTCGGCGGACTCCAGGTTGGTGTCGATCAGATCCTCGGTGAGCGCACCGATGATCCCGTTGCGTCCGGCGTAGACATTGGCGATCTTGTCCGGGTGCGCACGGGCGGTCTCGATCACGCCGCAGGCCGAGGCATTGATCACGGCCGTGACGCCGCCGGATTGGGCATAGAAGGCATTCTTCGCGGTCATTGGTCTCCCCTCGTTTGGTTCAGTCTCGAATATCGTTCGTTACAGCGCCCGGGCCTTGATCATCGGTCTCATCACTCAAGGGCCGGCAGACGGCAGATCGCCGCGTTGTTCAGCCGCATAGTCGGCCTGGGCCTGCAGAATCGCTACGGCACACTCGGCCAAGTCGTCGTACTCCTCGATGCCCGTGCCCATCTGCTTGTAAGGTTTATAGAAAAACTGACAGCGGTAGTGCTGCTCGCCAGTCTTGAACAGAACGAAACTGCAGCCGTCGTCGGCTTGCCAGAAGAACACGGGGCAGGTTGTCAGCTCCCGATCGGCAGCGTGCAGCCGGATATCGGCATCCGCCAGTTGATACGCAGGATCCCGCCCGTAGCGCTCCCGCAGGGTCGTCTGAATGACCCAGCGTTCGGTGTCGGTGATGTCCGGAACTGATGCCATAAGATCTCAACACTCGGAACGAAACCAGGGGGTAGGGTCACAGCCTACCAGAGCGGCCGACGCTGATCGGGCAGCGAACGCATCGGCAACCGACGCTGCGCGTGACCATCGCGTGTCATACGGCAGTCACGTCGGCCCGGACCGGGCGCAAGGCTACCCAAAATGTGCGTCCACTCCAAGTCTAATTATTTTCACGGCCGCGCCAACGGCGGCAGACCGGGGTTCAGACCCAAGGCCCGGTCCATGAAGCGACGCTTCAGGGGCGCCGCCCGGTCGGTCAGATCGAGCCCCCAACTGCGGAGCGCGACAACCGGTGCGATGTCATTTCCAAACAGACGCTTGAACCCATCCATCGCGGCCAGCATCACCAGATTGTCGCCGCGGCGGGCGCGCTCGTAACGGCGCAAGGTCCACAGTGATGCGAGGTCGCGACCGCGCTCCAACGCCAAATCCAGCGCGGCAACCAGTTCAGCGGCATCGAGCAACCCCAGGTTGACCCCCTGCCCCGCCAAGGGGTGGATTGCATGGGCGGCATCGCCGATCAGGGCGAGCCCCGGTTCCACGTAGCGCTGCGCATGCTGTAAACGCAGCGCCACCGACGCCCGCGGGCCATCGACCCGGACCTGACCCAGCCGGCGCTCGAAAGCGTCGGTGAGCGCCTGACCGAACGCGGCATCATCCAGCGCCGGCAGGTCATCCGCCCGTGACCCGCCCGCCGACCACACGATGGAGCAACGCCCGTCGCGCAGCGGCAGGAACGCCAGTGGACCGGTGGGCAGAAAGCGCTGCCAGGCGGTCTCCTGGTGCCACCGGGTCGTGACGACCGTCGCGACGATGGCGCGTTGATCGTAGTCCCAGCCTTGGGTGGGGATGCCCGCCAGTTCGCGGATCAGCGAATCACGGCCATCCGCGGCCACCAGCAGCCGCGCCCCCAGGCGCCGCCCATCGGCCAGCACCAGTGCGGGGCCGTCGGCCGTGCGCTCCAGCTCGGCGATGGTCGCCGGACAAATCAGCGTCAGGTCCGGCAGCGACTCCAGCCGTTCCCAGAGCGCCAGTTGAATCACCCGGTTCTCGACGATGTGCCCCAGGTCCGGTTCGCCCAAATCCGCGCTGTCGAAATGGATGCTGCCGCCGCCGATGGCGTCCCAGACCCGCATCTGCCGGTACGGGCTGGCGCCCAGGCCGCAGATGCGCTCCCAGGCACCCAGCCGCGCCAACATCCGCTCACTGGCACGCGACAGGGCCGAGACCCGCAGGTCGACCTCACCGGCCGGCCACGCGCGGCGCGGCGGGCGCGCCTCGACCAGACCGATCGTGAGGCCCTTGCCGGAGCAGGCCAGGGCAAAAGCGGCACCGACCATGCCGCCGCCGACGACCAGCAGGTCATAGTTTGTGTTCATGGGCGTTCACTCGCGGCTGGATTTCGACTCAGCTGGATTTCGACTCAACTGGATTTCGACTCAACTGGATTTCGACTCAGGGGCAGCCCGCGCGCCAGACGCGGCGCCCGCCCCCCGGTCCCCATGAAATGACGCGCCACCGCGCGCCGCGCCGGCGGCAGCAGGTCCAGCCCCAACAGACCCAGGTTACGCCCCAGCCGCAGCGGCAGCCAAGGATTGACGAAGAGCCGGGCCAGGGTGTCGGTGAGAGTGGCCGTCCGCTGCTGATCGCCGCCGCGCCAGGCGCGGTAGGCCGCGAGCACCGTCGCCGCGCCCGGATCGAATCCGCGCTCGCCGACCGGCTCACCGATGGGGGCCAGCACCTCCGCCAGGGCGGCCACGTCGCGCAGCCCCAGGTTGAACCCCTGACCGGCCACCGGATGCAAGGTGTGGGCGGCATTGCCAATGAGCACCAGCCGCGGCCGGATGGTCTCACGCGTGAGCAGGAGCTTCAGCGGATAGGCGCGACGCGGCGCCGCCTGACCCAACCGGCCCAACCGAAACCCGAAGCGCCCCTGCAGCCGGGCCAGGAAGGCGGCATCCGACAGCCCCAGCAGCGCCGCGGTCTCGGTGTCCCGGCAGGTCCAGACCACCGAGTAGCGCCCGCCGGTCATGGGCAGCAGCGCCAGCGGCCCGGTGTCGGTAAAGCGTTCGAAGGCCCAGCCGGTCCGCGGCCGGTCCGGTGTCACCGTGGTGATGACGGCGTGCTGTTCATAGGCACGCTCCTCGACCGCGATCCCCTGGTCGCGCCGGATCAACGAATCGCCCCCGTCCGCGGCCACCAGGAGGCACGTACTCAGGCGGCGCGTCTCGCCGCCGCACTGCACCTCGAGCTCCGCCCGGTCGGAGTGCAGCCGCTGGCTGGTCACGCGCGCGGGGCACAGCCATTCCACCTGAGGCGCCGCCGCCAGGGCCACCCGGATGGCCGCCCCCATGGCGCGCGCACCGGCCACGTAACCCAGGGCTTCGACCCCCAATTCGACATGATCGAGCCGAGTGGTACCACAGCCCCCGCGCTCGGCGATATGCACCCGCAGGATGGGCTCCGCCTCCGGCGCGATTGCGTCCCACAAACCGATAGCTCCCAGGATGCGACGGCTGCCCAGGGACAGGGCGATCACCCGTTCGTCATAGCTCGGCTGGACCGCGGCATCCGCCGCCACCGCCTCGATCACGGCCACCCGCAACCCGGTGTCGGCCAGAGCACAGGCCAGCGACCCGCCGATCAGCCCGCCGCCGACGATCACCAGATCGAAGTGAGCCTGGCACTGAGCGGGTGAGGACTGACGGGGGCTTGGTTCTGGATGCATGGACGCTCGAATGAATGTCAAGGGAATCTGAAGACGAAAAACGGAATGTCGTTCTCGTTGTCGATGACAACGACAACGGTGGTGTTTAACTTGTGCTGAACGCGTTACCTATCCTCCCGCCATCACCGCCTCGATCGCGTCCGGGTCCTTGGGCGCTGCCGCGGACAGGACCTCATTGCCGTCCTCGGTGATCAGCACATCGTCCTCGATCCGGATGCCGATCAACCGATAGGGTTCAGGGACCGCGTCGGTCGCCGGCATGTAGAGTCCGGGCTCCACGGTCAACACCATACCCGGCTCCAGGATACGCCAGGCGCCATCCTGCTTGTAGTGTCCGACGTCGTGCACGTCCATGCCGATCCAGTGGCCGGTCCGATGCATGTAGTAGGGCTTGTAGGCTTCCTCCTTGATCAACTGCTTCGGTTTGCCGGCGAGCACGCCGAGCCGGATCAGCCCCTTGGTCAACACCTTCAACGCTGCTTCGTGGGGGTCGATCCAGCGGTTGCCGGGGCGCGCCTGGGCGATCGCCGCCCGCTGCGCCGCCAGGACCAGTTCGTAGAGTTCCCGCTGGGGCGGACTGAAGCGACCGTTGACGGGGAAGGTCCGGGTGATATCGGAGGCATAGCCGCCGAGCTCGCAGCCCGCATCCACCAGCACCAGATCGCCGTCCGCAAGGCGTGCGTCGTTCTCCACATAATGCAGGATACAGCCGTTGGCCCCGCCGCCGACGATCGTTGGATAGGCCTGCAAGCGGGCACCCTGCAGGGCACAGTGGTGCTGGAACTCAACCTCCAGCTCCGACTCGACCCGACCGGGACGGCAGCGGCGCATGAGGTGCCGATGCGCTTCGGCGGAGATCCGTGCCGCCCGGCGCATCCGCTTGATTTCGGAATGGCTTTTCCTGAGTCGCTGCTCGTGCAGCACCGCCTCGATGGTCACGAAGGTCTCGGGCGGGGACGCCCCCTTGCGCACATTGGCACGCACCTGATTGACCCAGCCCAACACCCGCGCGTCGAACGCCGGATCGGCACCGATGGGAAAGAAGAGCGGGTCACGTCCGTCGATCAGCCCCGGCATCAGCCCGTCAAGGTCGCTCAGCGGATACGCCTGCGCCGCGTGATAGGTCGCGACCGCCCCCTCCACGCCAGCCCGACGGCCGTCCCACTGCTCCCGTTCAGGGTCACGCGGGCGGCAAAACAGGATGAATTCGCCCTCCTTGCGCCCGGGGGCGAAGACGGCGACCGCAGCGGGCTCCGGGAACCCGGTCAGATAGGTGAAATCGCTGGATTGCCTGAACGGATAGTGGACATCCCGGTTGCGTATCACCTCGGATGCGGCCGGGAGGATCGCGAGTCCGGCGGGACCGATCGACTTGAGTAAAGCGCGGCGACGGCGCTGGAACTCGGCGGGCGTCACCGCGCCTCCTGGCGGGGGAGTCCCCGTTCGTCATGGATCAACATAGCGGCTACCCAGACGAACTCGATCAACTCGGCGAGCGCCGTTTCATCCTCCTCGCCCTCACTCAGCGCATCCAGATCCATGCGGGTGAGGGTCGCGAAATCGCTCAAGACCTCGCGGCCCTGCGCGGAGAGATCCGGCGCGGACACCCCCAACACGCCCAGTGCGAACAGAAAGCCGCGGATCCAGTCGTACAAGGCGGTCGCCCGTTCGACCAAGGGCCGGTCGTCGGCGGGCAGCAGCAGCGTAAACCCGATATCCGTGCCCTGGATCTCGTCCAGGGTGCGCTGTGCCAACGCATGCAGCCCGTCGCGCGCCGCCGCGAAGCGTGGATCGGCCGTCGGTCCTGAGCCCGACCCAACCTCCAGGACCTGGGCCTGATCCTGCTCAGGATCCCCCTGGGGCGTCTGCAGCAATTGGTTGAGCCAGACACGCTCCGGGTCTGGCTCACCACCGCAGATCAGACCGCACAGGATGCCCTGCGCCTCACTCGGGGTCGGGGAGAGCGCGCTGACCTCGAGCAGTTGCCCGAGCTGATCCCAGGTCTGATCCCTGTTCTGTTCAGGGTGAATATCCGTGGCAGCCTCCGATGAGTCGGTGGGGGTCGGGCGCCGCGGTGCCCGCAGTGACGTCGTCGCGATCATAGCACGCGCTTCGGCCTGATTGACCCTGCCGCGCACCCCTTCTATAGTGCGTAAAATTGCTTGGGAGCCCCGCATCTTGGCCAATTTCGACATCGATCAGCTCGAACGCCGGGTGGACGGCCTGATCCACCTCTGCCGTCGCCTCCGAGAGGAAAACGCCTCCTTGCGCGCCCGCCAGGACGTGCTGGTCGCGGAGCGCGGCGAGTTGATCGAAAAGACCGAACAGGCGCGCAGCCGGGTCGAGGCCATGTTGTCGCGGCTACGCGCGATGGAGGAGAGCCTGTGACCGAACAACCCATCGGAGTCGACATCAAGATCCTGGACAAGGATTACCGGATCGCCTGTCCGGCGGAGGAACAGAACGAACTGCTGGCCTCGGCGCGCTTCCTCGACAGCCGGATGCGCGAGATTCGCCAGACCGGACGGGTCATCGGCACCGACCGCATCGCGGTGCTGGCGGCGCTGAACATCGTCCATGAATTGCTGCAGGTGCAAAACGGACAGCCCGGGCTGGACAGCGATCTCGCGCGGCGGCTGGCCCGACTGGAGGAGCGGATCGGGGAAGCGCTTTCCGCCGAAGCAGGTCTGGACTCATCGCCCGAAAGGGTATAGCCTGTTCCTCAGACACCCCCTGTAGTGTTCGACCGTGGCCTGGGTATTTTCTTGAGCCTAATTTGTACCCCGGGAGCATGACCCTGAGGCTGTTGCGCAAGTCCGCCCCGAGCGGAAAGCCTGAAGCCGATGCGACTGTTCCCACTTGAACCCTGCGGTTCAAGAACAAAGGTTACGACGGCACCGGCGGGGGGTGTCCCCCCTTTTTAGTGGATAGTGGATAGTGGATAGTCGAGCGTCTTCGGGCTTGGTGCTGATCAGCGCGGATGGCCGCGGACAAACGACCGATTCACCGCTCCCGCCGCCGGCCGCCGATCCAACCTGCCCAGTCACCGGCGGGAACCTCAGTCCCGTTGGATCTGTCACGAAAACCGTTCTTAGCGCATCAAGACGCGACCTGCGCGCGGCGCGGCGTCGGCTGTCTGCGCAAGAACAACACGACCACACCATTGCTTTGACCCGATTGCTGGGGTCCGAACCCGCATTCCTGAGCGCCCGCCGGGTCGCCGCCTACTGGCCCGCGGACGGCGAACTGGACCCCAGACCCCTCCTGAAAGCAGCCATCGGCCGCGGTCGACGCGGCTTCCTGCCGATGTTGCGGCCCGGCAAGCACCGTCAACTCTGGTTCCTGCGCTATCGACCTGGTGAGCCGATGCGTGCCAATCGCTTCGGCATACCGGAACCAGCCCGGCGGCAGCGACGACTGGCGCTCGCCTGGACCCTCGACCTCATCCTGGTGCCCTTGGTCGGATTCGATGCCGACTGCAACCGTCTCGGCATGGGCGGCGGCTTCTATGACCGCACCCTGAGCTTCCTGCGCCAACGCGCACACTGGCACCGACCGCGCCTGATCGGCATTGCGCATGAATGCCAGCGGGTGGAGCGCGTTCAACCCCAACCCTGGGACATCCCGCTGGACGCGGTGGCGACCGAACGGGGAATCTATCGGCGCAGCAGGTGCATGAGCTGAACAATTCCAAATTTGGGCGGCATCCGCGACCCCCGGTGGATGCGGCGCGCGCGACCTATTTGCCAGGCCACTATCCACCCTACAGCATAGCCGGTTTCGTAGGGTGGATAAGCGCAGCGCATCCACCATCAGCCTCGCTGCCGGAATGCTATCGGCGACGGCCACGGAGCTTTGGAACTGCTGTCACGGGGCAACGCATTGACATCCGATGAGTTCTCTGTGTGCTCTGTGTCCTCTGTGGTGAACAGTCCGGCCGAGGATCAACCCGTACCTTCGGCAGACGAACTCCCCGCGAAAATCCGATAGGCCGGATTGTCGGTCTCATCCCAATGCGGATAGCCCAGAGCGTCGAGTGAGCGGCGGAATGCGGCCTGTTCATCGGCCGGCACCGTCGCGCCCATCAGCACCCGGCCGTAGGCCGCGCCGTGATTGCGATAATGAAACAGGGTGATGTTCCAGCGCTTGCCGAGTCCGGTCAGAAAATCGAGCAAAGCACCGGGGCGTTGCGGAAATTCGAAACGCACCAGCGTCTCGGTCGCCCCGCAAGCCGCGATGCCTGGGGCGTGCCCACCCACCATGTAGCGAATATGCAACTTGGCCGTTTCGTTGTCCGTCATGTCCAGTACCCCGAACCCCTTTTCGATGAGCCGCGCGATCAACTCGGCGCGCTCCTCGTCGCCGCGGCCCAGTTCCACGCCCACGAAGACCTGGGCGCGCTCCGCATCCGCATAGCGATAATTGAACTCGGTGATCTGACGCCGGCCAATCACCCGGCAGAAGGCGAAGAAACTTCCCGGACGCTCCGGAATCTCCACCGCCAACAGGGCCTCGCGCCGCTCGCCGAGTTCGGCACGCTCGGCGATATGCCGCAGACGGTCGAAATTCACGTTCGCGCCGCTCTCGATGGCCACCAGGTGTTCGCCACGGCAGCCGGTGCGCTCCACATAACGCTTCAGACCCGCCACCCCCAGGGCCCCGGCGGGCTCCGCAATGCCGCGGGTATCGTCGAAAATATCCTTGATCGCGGCACAGATCTCGTCCGCGCTGACCAGGATCACCTCATCCACCCGGGTACGTGCCAGCCGGAAAGTCTCCTCTCCGATCAGTCGCACCGCCACCCCGTCGGCAAACAAACCCACCTGCGGGAGTTCCACCCGCCGCCCGGCCGCCAGTGCCGCATGCAGGGTCGGCGCGTCCTCCGGTTCCACACCGATGATCCGCACCTGCGGCATCAGCCACTTCACATAGGTGCTGATCCCCGCGATCAGACCGCCGCCGCCCACCGGGACGAAGATGGCATCGGGCGGTTGCGGATGTTGGCGCAGGATCTCCATACCGATCGTTCCCTGCCCGGCGATGACTTCCGGATCATCGAAGGGATGCACGAAGGTCAACCCGCGTTCGGCTACCAACGCCATTGCATGGGCATAGGCGTCGTCATAGGAATCGCCGAAAAGCACCGCCTTGCCGCCCAAGGCACGCACGGATCGGACCTTGATGGCCGGCGTGGTCCGCGGCATGACGATGGTGGACGCCACCCCCAGACGCGCCGCCCCCAGGGCCACACCCTGCGCATGGTTGCCCGCGCTGGCCGCGATCACTCCGCGGGCGCGCACCTCCGGACTCAGGTGCACCAGCTTGTTATAGGCCCCGCGCAGTTTGAAGGAGAAGACCGGTTGCAAGTCCTCACGCTTGAGAAACACCTGATTGCCCAGCCGCGACGACAGTTGAGCGGCCAGGGTCAGGGGCGTTTCCCGGGCGACCTCGTAGACCCGCGCCCTCAGGATCCGTTCGATGTAGCTGTCCGGCATGCAGAAACCTTCAGAGGCGAGGGATAACGCTTGGCACTGCGCGACGCCCGGGGACTTGCGCTTGGGATGCGGGAACCAAGGCTGAAACCTTGGACTCCTGGGGCCCCTGAGCCACACGAAGCGGCGCGTCCAGCCGCGCGGAAGCGGCTATGATACCCCTTGGTTCATCGTCGGATTCAGTGAGGTCCATTTATGCAACAAGACGAGCAAAAGAAACAGGCCGCAAAGGCGGCTCTGGCTTATGTGGAAGGCGGCATCATCGGCGTGGGCACCGGCTCCACGGTCAATCACTTTATCGACGCGCTGGCCACCATCAAGGGCCGGATCGACGGCGCGGTGTCCAGTTCCGAGGTCTCCAGCGCGCGCCTGAAGGGCCACGGCATCCCGGTCTATGACCTCAACGGCGTGGGCGATCTGGCACTCTACGTCGACGGCGCCGACGAGACCAACCGTCAGTTACAGCTCATCAAGGGCGGCGGCGGGGCCTTGACGCGCGAGAAAATCGTGGCGGCGGCGAGCGCGCGCTTTGTCTGTATCGCCGATGAAACCAAACTGGTGGACGTCCTCGGCCGCTTCCCGCTGCCGGTGGAAGTCATCCCCATGGCACGCAGCCTGGTAGCCCGGCAACTGGTTCAACTGGGCGGCACCCCGGTGTGGCGCGAGGGCTTCGTCACCGACAACGGCAACCTGATCCTGGATGTCCAGCACCTGAGCATCCTGGAGCCCGCCAAACTGGAGCAACAGATCAACAACCTGCCCGGGGTGGTGACGGTCGGCATCTTCGCCCTGCGGCCGGCCGATGTGCTGATCCTGGGGACGCCTCAGGGACCAAAGACGCTGAAGGTGGAGTGATCGCGGCGGGCTTGTTGTGTTTCTTGGCGAGCTTGGCGCCTTGGCGTGAGCAATTGCCGGATTGACGCCGAAGACATGCCCGCCCGGCCTTGATCGTCGCTCGGGCCGAACCGGTCAACCGGATTTGTCCACAGATGTCACAGATGAACACAGATGAAGAAAACATCTGTGTTCATCTGTGTTGGGTGGCCACCGCCGGCAGCGAGGCTGATGGTGGATGCGCTGTGCTTATCCACCCGAAACTTTAAACCGCGCCAACTCCGGCAATCGTCGAATCTGCCGGGGCCGATCTCATCCAAAAACATCGCATACCGCGCGGGGCGCGGTTTAGCCTCAACACAAAAAACGGGGCCCGAGGGCCCCGTTTTTTAGTCCATCCCTGGCCGCCCGAAGGCGGGCTTCTAAATCATCAGAAGCTATGCATCATGCCAATCGAGAAGCCGCTCCAGTCCGCATCTTCGATGTTGTCCGTGACCTGCGTGTACAGGGCGAACGCGGTGGTGCGCTTGCTGAAGTTGTAGTCATACCCGACGGCCCAAGAACTCTTCTCGCTGTTCTGGACCAGGATGCTGTCGGCAAAGTACTCGCCCAAGGCGCTCGACGGGCAGGTGTAGCGGAAGCCGACATTGTTCGGATCGGCGCAACGGTTCAGGTCGGCACGGCCCCACATCGCCTTGATCATGTTGTTGCCGAAGGCATAGCCGGCCTGCACCTGGAAGAAATTGCCGTCGGCATCTTCCGGGGCACCGTAGATGTGCTCGCGATCCTCGTAGATCGCGGTCAGGCTGAAGCCGTTCCAGTCCAGCAAGCCCAAGCCGACACGCCACTTGTTGTCGGACTCGGCGGTCATGCCCTCGCCGTACAGAAGCTCGTAATTGGCATCGTCAGCCGCAAAGTTCTCGGCCTCCAGCGACTCGTAAGCAACCGACCCGTAGAAAGGCCCGTTCTTGTAGATCGCGGCCAAAGAGTAGGCGCCGGCGATGGAGTCTTCATCCGGGTTGAACACGCCCAGCGCGGTCGCGCCGCCCTGCGGAACGATGGCAGCCATGAACTGGAAGCCACTCCAGCTCGGGGAGATATAGGCCACCGCGCTATCGGCGCGCAGATCCTGGTAGCCGATGGTGTTGTTGTAGTCCGCCAGGGTGTCGGAGAACAGATCCAGCTTGCCGGTGGAGATCTTCAGCGGGGTATCATGACGACCCAAAAGGAAAGTACCCCAGTCGCCGGCCAGACCAACGAAGGTGTTCCGGAAGGCAAAACCGTCAGCGCGGTTACCATTGGTGATATTGGCATCGCGGTAAGCATTGGTCATGTCGACGCCGAGTTCGATCTGATAGACCGCCTTCAGGCCATTGCCCAGATCTTCAGAGCCCTTGACACCGACGCGCGAGGCGGGGCCGAACCAGCTCTGATCCATGCCCCAGCCCTTATACGCCGTACCGGCCTTGAAAGCACCCATGGCAGCGGCGGAGTAGGCCAGGCGCTGCAAGCCTTCCAGCCGAGTCGTCTGGTTGTTATAGAAATCCTGCGAAATGTTGCCGATCGCCAAATCGCTGTCCAGGCGTTCTTGCTGGCCCGCGAGATATCTGGACATGCCCTTATAACCAGCTTTCGGCCCGACGGTCGAGAATGCATCGTCTTCGGCCGCTTCGACGTTCGCCTGGTAGATCGCATTCGACTCGGCGGCTTGGTCATTGTAGACGTTCGCCGCGATCTCGATCGCTTGGTCAACGGTCTTGCCTGCAGTGAGTGCGGCCTCGTAGGCATCAACGCTTGCGACGTATGCCTCGTTCGCCGCCTGCCACGGGTTGAAGTCCGCCATCGACGCTGCGCCAGCCTCCTGCGCGACCAACTGGCTTCCTGACGCACCCAATGCGGCAAGTGCAGCCTCATAGTATTGCGACTTTTCAGCCTGATCCAGATTGTTCCAGGTTTCGCCGCCAGGACCGAAGAAGGGCATGTTCGGCCCCGGATCGACCACTCCAGCAACCCAGGGATTAAAGTTCAAAGGGTTGTTGAAGAAGGCGCTGATCCGGTCGTCGTAGGACCCCAGGGCGCCCTCGACGTCATACCCGGCCGTACTGCCGTTGACGAAGGTGCCCATCGTGAACTTCGGCCCGACCTGCTGCCCAGGCCGGAAGAACGTGGCGTTCTGCTCGACATCGATATAGTCGAGCGAAACATTGACCTTGCCGTAGAGGATGGCTTCGGCAGAGGCGATGGCCGGGACGGCCATGGCGGCAGCGACTGCCAGGGTGAGTAACTTCTTGTTCATCGTGATCTCCGCTGTTGTGGATTTAGCAACAAGGACTGCATAAACCTAAAGCAATCGTGCTTTGCAGGGCTAATCATAGAGGACGCACGAAGCCTTTGCAACACGATCGAGAAAAAAAAGAGACACCCGTGACGAATGTTGCGTTTTCGGCACAAAAAGCAGGGGCCCGGTCCCCATGTCAGCAAACCGGCGACAGACCACGTCGTGGCGCACTGATGCAAGATCGTCCTGTCGCAAACCAGCCCGGCGCATCGCACAGTTGCCAATCACATTGCCACATACGGATACAGAACCGGTTATCTACTTGACAGCACACAAGCCCCTCCGTCCGGATGCTTTGGCCTAATTTCCTGTTTAAGCTTACATCTTTCGCTTGACCCGGTGCTTGGCCCAAGATTTGCTGATCCTTGCTGCGCACTCAGCCGCGGCCATCGCCGTCGGCCGACTACCTTGAGGGGATGAGCAGATGCCGACCACCGAGACCTTCTATGAGGTCATGCGGCGCCAGGGGATCACCCGCCGCAGTTTTCTGAAGTTCTGTAGCCTCACGACCGCGGCCCTGGGTCTGAGCCCGGCGACCGCCGCCCAGGTCGTGGCGGCCATGGAAACCAAACCGCGCACCCCGGTGCTGTGGCTCCACGGGTTGGAGTGCACCTGTTGCTCGGAGTCTTTCATCCGCTCGGCCCACCCGCTGGTGAAGGACGTGGTGCTGTCGATGATCTCGCTGGACTACGACGACACCATCATGGCGGCCTCGGGCCACCAGGCGGAGGCGATCATCCAGGAGATCCGCGAAAAGTACCGGGGCAACTACATTCTGGCGGTCGAGGGCAACCCGCCGCTCAACCAGGACGGCATGTCCTGCATCATCGGCGGGCGCCCCTTCCTCGAACAGCTCAAAGAGGCCGCCGCCGACTGCAAGGCGGTGATCGCCTGGGGCTCCTGCGCTTCCTGGGGCTGCGTGCAGGCGGCGCACCCCAACCCCACCCACGCGGTGCCGATCCATCAGGTCATCCACGACAAACCGATCATCAAGGTGCCGGGCTGCCCGCCGATCGCGGAAGTGATGACCGCGGTCATCACCTACATGCTGACCTTCGAACGCATTCCCGAACTGGACCGCCAGGGCCGGCCGAAGATGTTCTACGGCCAGCGTATCCACGACAAGTGTTACCGCCGGCCGCACTTCGACGCCGGCCAGTTCGTCGAGAGTTGGGACGACGAGGGTGCGCGTCGCGGCTATTGTCTCTACAAGATGGGCTGCAAGGGGCCGACCACTTACAACGCCTGCTCCACCGTGCGCTGGAACAACGGCGTGTCCTTCCCCATCCAGTCCGGCCACGGCTGCATCGGCTGCTCCGAGGACGGTTTCTGGGACAAAGGCAGTTTCTACGACCATGTGACCGACACCCGGGTCTTCGGCATCGAGGCCAACGCGGATCGCGTGGGTCTGGTCGCGGCCGGCACCGTGGGCGCGGCCGTGGCCGCACACGCGGCGGTCTCCGCCTACAAGCGCATCAGCAAACCGGCCACCTTCGGCGACAGTGAACCCGGCGAGAGCAAGAAACAGACAGGGGACCGTTCATGAGCATCCAGACCCCCAACGGCTTCGCGCTGGACAATTCCGGTAGCCGTATCGTGGTGGACCCCGTGACCCGCATCGAGGGGCATCTGCGCTGCGAGGTGAACCTGGACGAAAACAATGTGATCCGCAACGCGGTGTCCAGCGGCACCATGTGGCGGGGGCTCGAGGTCATCCTCAAGGGCCGCGACCCCCGTGACGCCTGGGCCTTTACCGAGCGGATCTGCGGTGTCTGCACCGGCACCCATGCCCTGACCTCGGTGCGGGCGGTGGAGGACGCGCTCGGCATCCAGATCCCGGAGAACGCCAACTCCATTCGCAACATCATGCAGTTGACGCTTCAGGCGCATGACCATCTGGTGCATTTCTATCACCTGCACGCGCTCGACTGGGTGGACGTGATCTCCGCGCTCAAGGCTGACCCCAAAGCGACCTCCACCCTGGCCCAGTCGCTCTCGGGCTGGCCGCAATCCTCGCCGGGCTGGTTCCGGGATATCCAGAACCGGCTCAAACGCTTCGTGGAGTCGGGGCAGCTCGGACCCTTCATGAACGGCTACTGGGGCAATCCGGCGTACAAGCTGCCGCCGGAGGCCAACCTGATGGCGGTCGCCCACTATCTGGAGGCGCTCGACTTCCAGCGCGAGATCGTCAAGATCCACACGGTCTACGGCGGCAAGAACCCCCACCCCAACTGGCTGGTGGGCGGGGTTCCCTGCGCGATCAATGTCGACGGCACCGGGGCCGTGGGCGCGATCAACATGGAGCGGCTGAACCTGGTCTCATCCATCATCGACCGCACCATCGACTTCATCGATCAGGTCTACATCCCTGACCTGCTGGCCATCGCGTCCTTCTACAAGGACTGGACCTTCGGCGGTGGGCTCTCCAGCCAGTCCGTTATGTCCTACGGCGACATCCCGGAGCGGGCCAACGACAATTCCGCGGCCAACCAACTGCTGCCGCGCGGGGCCGTCATCAACGGCAACCTGAACGAGGTCCACGAGGTGAATCTGCGCGACCCCGAGCAGATTCAGGAGTTCGTTGCTCACTCCTGGTACCGCTACAAGGATGAGAACAAGGGCTTGCACCCCTGGGATGGAGTCACCGAACCCAACTTCGTGCTCGGCCCCAACACCAAGGGCACGCGCACCAACATTCAGGAGATCGACGAGGGCGCCAAATATTCCTGGATCAAGGCCCCGCGCTGGCGCGGCCATGCCATGGAGGTCGGTCCGCTGGCCCGCTGGGTGATCGGCTATGCCCAGGGTACCCCGGAGTTCAAGGAGCCGGTCGAGAAGGTGCTGACCGATCTCCAACTGCCGGTCACCGCGCTCTTCTCCACCCTGGGGCGCACCGCCGCCCGCGGCCTGGAAGCCTCCTGGGCGGTGCACAAGCTGCGCTATTTCCAGGACAAACTGGTGGCCAACATCAAGGCCGGCGACAGCGCCACCGCCAACATCACCAAATGGGACCCGGACACCTGGCCGCGCGAAGCCCGCGGGGTCGGGACCACCGAGGCCCCGCGCGGCGCGCTCGGGCACTGGATCGTCATCAAGAACGGACGCATCGAGAACTATCAAGCGGTGGTCCCCACCACCTGGAACGGTTCGCCGCGTGACCCGGCGGGCAACATCGGTGCTTTCGAAGCGGCCCTGTTGAACACCCCGGTGGCGGTAGCCGACCAGCCGCTGGAGATCCTGCGTACCCTGCACAGCTTCGACCCCTGCCTGGCCTGCTCGACCCATGTGATGAGCCCGGACGGGCAGGAACTGACGCGGGTGAAGGTGCGGTAAGCCGCGGTCCAGACGCGGGTCATGAATACAATCGTTGTCGTCTTCTCGCTCCCACGCTCCAGCGTGGGAGTGTCGAGCGGGCGCTCCGCGTCCAGTCTGTTGCGTGGACGCGGAGCGCCCGCACCTGCTCCCACGCAGGAGCGTGGGAGCCAGACCCAAACGATGATCAAGGCCGTGCCGGCCAAAGAGACTTACTCTTTCAACCCCTTTGCCGCGGAGATCACCATTGATGAACACCGCCGTTCCGACCGTCAAGCGCACCGCGGTCTATGTTTACGAGGCCCCGCTGCGCGCCTGGCATTGGATCAATGCCCTGTCGCTCACGGTGTTGGCCGTCACCGGCTACCTCATCGGCAGCCCGCTGCCGACCCTGTCGGGTGAGGCCAGCGACCATTACCTCATGGGGTACATCCGGTTCACCCATTTCGCGGCGGCTTACATCTTCGCGGTGGGCTTTCTCTTCCGGCTCTACTGGGCCATGGTGGGCAACCGCTGGTCGCGCCAACTTTTCGCCCTGCCGTTCTGGCGGCGGCGCTTCTGGAGCGAACTCTGGCACGAGGTGCGCTGGTACGCCTTTCTGGAGCAGGAACCGCGCAAATATATCGGTCACAACCCGCTTGCGCACCTATTCATGGTGGTCATCATCACCGTCGGCGGCATCGTGATGATGTTCACCGGGTTCGCGCTCTACTCGGAGCAGACCGGGCTCGGCAGTTGGCAGGACCGCTGGTTCGGCTGGGTCATCCCCTTCGTGGGGCAAAGCCAGGACGTGCGCATGTGGCACCACTGGGGCATGTGGATCATCACGATCTTCGTCATGCTGCACGTGTATACCGCCATCCGCGAGGACATCCTGTCGCGGCAGAGCCTGATCAGTACCATGATCAGCGGCTGGCGGATGTTCAAGGATGATCGCCCGTAGGATGGGTTGAGCGCAGCGAAACCCATCTGAAAAATAAACGGAGAAGTGAGATGAAGAATGACCCGAACATCCTGATCCTGGGCATCGGCAATGTCTTGTGGGCCGATGAGGGGTTCGGCGTGCGGGTGGTGGAAGCCCTGGCCGCGGGTTATCACTTCGACCGCGAGGTGCGGCTGCTGGACGGCGGAACACAGGGGATCTATCTGGTGGATCAGGTGCGCTGGGCGGATGTGCTGGTGGTGTTCGATGCCGTGGATTACGGTCTGTCGCCCGGGACGCTCAAACGGGTCGAGGGCGCCGAGGTGCCTAAATTCATGGGCGCCAAGAAGATGAGCCTGCATCAGACCGGATTTCAGGAGGTGCTGGCCCTCGCCGACCTGCTGGGCGAGTCCCCCGAACACCTGTTGCTGATCGGCGTGCAGCCGGTCGAACTCGACGACTTCGGCGGCAGCCTGAGACCCGAGGTGAAAGCGCGCATCGCGCCTGCAATCGCGCTCGCTCGCGACTATCTGGTCGGGTTTGGCATGCACTGCGCACCGCGCAGCGACGCGGACGAGGACAACCATGACCAACTGCGGGACCTGCCCGACCCGGCCCTGGCCCTGGATGCCTACGAATCCGGCCGACCCAGTGCCGCCGTTGCCTATCGCCACGGCGACCCGCGGGTGCTGACCGCGGCAGGAGCCTGCTGATGTGCATCGGCGTCCCCATGCAGGTCATCGAGGCCGGCCCCTATTGGGCCTGGTGCCAGGGGCCCGGTGAGCGCATCCAGGTCGACACCCGGCTGGTTGGGGCGCAGCAGGCCAACGCCTGGCTGCTGGTGTTCCAGGGGTCGGCCCGGGAAGTCTTGACCGAAGCCCGCGCCCGCCTGGTGCTGGACGCCCTGGCCGCGCTCGCCGCCGCCGCCGCCGGCCAGGCATTCGACCACCTCTTCCCGGACCTGGCGGGCCGCGAGCCGCAACTGCCCGAGTTCCTGCGCGTTGCCCAAGCGGGCCTTGATCGTAATCCCGGCCAGCGGCATGCGTAGTCAGGGCTTCCAGCCCTGACGGTGTCAGGCCAGGATGGCCTGACTACGCACGCCGGAATCTTGATTGAGGCCCACAAGCGAACAACTGACCGCTCGTCCCCTGTTGGAACCACCATCACCTCCGGAGCCGCACCCATGTTCCCCATCCCGATGACGACCGGCCTCGCAGGTCCAGGCACGCCGCCGCCTGACCCGGACGAGGCGGCCCTCGACTATCTGCCCCTGCCCAAGACGATGGCGACCTATCAGCCCCCCCTGCTTCCGGCGGCGGAGGATCTCAGCGCCTGCGGCCCCGCACTGGCCCTGCTGGAGCGGCTGCAGCAGGCGCTCTCCGCCCATCGGGTAGCGGAGCCGCCGGTGGTGATCGACCTGTCCGACCTGGACGGGGCCAACCGCGCGCTGCTCGAGCAGACTCTGGGCGACGGCGAGGTCAGCGCACGGATCAGCGGCCCGCGGGCCGCGCGCATTCAGGAAACCCGGCTGGCGGGCGTCTGGTGGGTCCATGCCGGCGGACTCCAGGGCGCCGTGACGCCCAATCATTCTCTGGAGATTGCGGATCTACCGGGCCTGATTCGCACCGAAGCCTTTCGCGAAGCACCCCCCGCGGCGCCCATCCCGGATCACTGGCCCGCGGGCGTGATGAATGCGCCCGGCGTGCTGGTGGAACTCAATGCGCAGGCCGCGCGCTATCGGCCAGGGGACTTGCCCCATGTCGTGAATCTGACCTTGCTGCCGCAGACCGAGCAGGATCTCGGCTGTCTCGACCAGGTCCTGGGCACCGGGCCGGTGACCTTGCTGTCGCGCGGCTACGGGAGTTGCCGGGTGAGCGCCGCCCGGGTCGAAAACCTCTGGTGGGTGCAGCATTTCAACTCGGAGGACCGCCTGCTCCTCAACACCATCGAGGTGACCGCGGCCCCGGCGGCCGTGCTGGCCGCCCAGGAGGACATCGACGACAGCGCGGGGCGGCTCGCCGAAATCCTGGACGCCCTGCGGTGCGCGTGACGCGTCGGCTTAAGGTTCTATTCAAACCCAGAAGACCGATCGGACTTATAATGGTGGCTTTACCGTTACAACTCCCTGGAGTTCAATGGTCAAGCGTGTACAAGAGCCGTTCCCCGACCGCGCCCAGCCGCTGACGACAGCCGCCGGAACGCTTCAGGACCGCGCCTGCCCGAACAATCCCAGTCGCCGCGCCGGCCCCCCGCGTGCCGCGTCGGGCAGGCGCCGCTGAGGCATGGCCGACCCGCGCCCGACGCTCCGACCGACCGTGCTGGTCGTGGATGACGAGATCTTGTCACTGGACACCCTCAACCGCACGCTCGATGAGGAGTTCGATTGCCGCACCGCCGCCAGCGCCGCTGAAGCCGAGCGCTGGCTGGAGCAGGACGACATCCGTGCCGTCATCTCCGATCAGCGGATGCCGGACATGAGCGGCGTCGAGTTTCTCACCCGAGTCCGCGAGCGCTGGCCCGAGGTCGTGCGCATGATCCTCTCCGGTTACACTGAGGCCGAGGATTTGATCGACGGCATCAACCGCGCCGGCATCTATCAGTTCATCAGCAAACCCTGGCACCCCGATCAATTGCTGCTCACCGTGCGCAACGCGTGTCGCCTGCACCAACTCCAGCGGGAAAACGCACTGCTGGCCTTGGAAATGAAGGTCATGACGCCCACCCTGGAGCAGCGGATGGAACAGCGCCGCGCTCAACTCAAGCGCAACTTCAGACTCGACAACATCATCCGCGGACCGGAGAGCCCCTTGAACCGGGTCTGCGAGCAGGTTGCGCAGGTCGCCCTCTACGACGTGCCGGTGCTCCTCACCGGTGAGTCCGGCACCGGCAAAGAGCTGTTCGCGCGCGGGCTCCATTACAACAGCCCGCGGGCCGACAAGCCGTTCGTGGCGGAGAACTGCGCCGCACTCGCCGATGACATTCTGGAGAGCGAGCTGTTCGGCCATGAGCGCGGCGCCTTCACCGGGGCCATCAACGCCCGCATCGGGCTCTTCGAACAGGCCGGCGGCGGGACCATCTTCCTGGACGAGATCGGCGAAGTCTCCGCAGCGTTTCAGGTCAAGCTGTTGCGCGTCCTTCAGGAGGGTGAGGTCCGGCCGGTCGGCAGCAACCGCCGCCGCCGGGTGGATGTACGCGTGGTCGCGGCCACCAACCGGGATCTGGCGCAGGACATCCGGATCGGACGCTTCCGTGAAGACCTGTTCTACCGCCTGGCCGGGGTCTGCCTGCATCTGCCGCCGCTGCGCGAGCGCCGGGTCGACATCCCGCTGCTCGCCCGCGCCCTGTTGAACGAACTGATCCAGACCCTGGGAAAACCCTGTCGCGGTTTCAACGACGACGTGCTGGAATGTCTCCAGGCCTACGACTGGCCGGGTAACGTGCGCGAGCTGCGCAACGAGATCCAGCGCATGCTCATCATGACCCCGACGGACCAACTGGGCATCGAACTGCTCGACCCGCGCGTGCGCCCCGGCGCTGCCACGGGCGCGGGCGCTCCATCCGAGACGACCAGCAGCGCCCCCCCCAGGCCCGGCGCGGGCGGACTTAAGGAACAAGTCGAGGCCCTGGAGGAGCACCTGCTGCGCGAGGCCCTGACCCGCCACGGATGGAACAAGAGCCGGGCGGCCGACGCCTTGGGACTGTCGCGCATGGGCTTGCGCAACAAGCTGGAACGGTATGGACTGCCAATCAACCTACCTGGAAACCCTTAGGACGAGCGTTTAGTATTACCGTCCCGCGACCACACCCTTGACGGAAACCAACCGAGATCCAGGGCACCGCTGCTTAACCACCATTTCGGCACCACTTCACCACCACCCAAGAACGAGAGGAAATACGAGATGTCAGACGAGAAGGTCTATCCAGTACCGGCGGCCATCGCCGCCAAGGCGCACATCAACGCCGAGCAATATGAGGTCATGTACAAGCAGTCGATCGAGAACCCGGACACATTCTGGGCCGCACAGGCCGAACAGTTCGTGACCTGGTTCAAGCCCTGGGAGGCGGTGACCGACTGGAGTTTCGACGCGGAGAACCTGCACATCAACTGGTTCAAGGGCGGCAAGCTCAACGTCTCCTACAACTGCCTGGACCGCCACCTGGAAACACGCGGCGATCAGGTCGCGATCATCTGGGAGGGTGACAACCCGGCGGAAGACCGCAAGATCACCTACCGCGAACTGCATGCGGAAGTCTCCAAATTCGCCAACGTGCTGAAGGCCAGTGGGGTGAAGAAAGGCGACCGGGTGTGCATCTATCTGCCGATGATCCCGGAAGCGGCGGTCGCGATGCTCGCCTGCACCCGTGTCGGCGCGGCCCATTCCATCGTGTTCGGCGGTTTCTCCCCGGACAGCCTGCGCGACCGTATCCTCGACTCCGACTGCCGGGTGGTCATCACCGCCGATGAGAGCATGCGCGGCGGCCGCAGCGTGCCGCTGAAGAAGAATGTGGACACGGCGCTGCAGGAGTGCCCGAACGTCGGCAGCGTGCTCGTGGTGCGCCGCACCGGCGGCAATGTCGCCTGGACCGCCGGCCGCGACCGTTGGTACCACGAGGAAATGGCCAAGGCGGACGCGGTCTGCGAGCCTGAACAGATGGACGCTGAAGACCCGCTCTTCATCCTCTATACCTCGGGCTCGACCGGCAAGCCGAAGGGTGTCATGCACACCACCGGCGGCTATCTGGTCTTTGCCGCCATGACCCACAAGTACACCTTCGACTACCAGGAAGGTGAAATTTTCTGGTGTACGGCCGACGTGGGCTGGGTCACCGGCCACACCTATATCGTCTACGGCCCGCTGGCCAACGGCGCCACGTCGCTGATGTTCGAGGGCATCCCCAACTACCCGGACATGTCACGCTTCTGGGAAGTGGTCGACAAGCATCAGGTCAACATTTTCTACACCGCCCCCACCGCCATCCGTTCGCTGATGCGCGCGGGCGAAGACCCGGTCAAGAAGACCTCGCGCAAGTCACTGCGTATCTTGGGCTCCGTGGGCGAACCGATCAACCCGGAAGCCTGGGAGTGGTACCATCGGGTGGTCGGCGACGAGCGCTGCCCGATCGTCGATACCTGGTGGCAGACCGAGACCGGCGGTCACCTGATCACCCCGCTGCCCGGCGCCACGGCGCTCAAGCCGGGCTCCGCCAGCAAGCCTTTCTTCGGCGTGGTCCCGGCGCTGGTCGATGCGGCCACCGGCGCCCTGATCGAGGGCCCCGGCGAGGGCGCACTGATCCTCACCCAGCCCTGGCCGGCGATCATGCGCAGCGTCTACGGCGATCATCAGCGCTTTGTCGACACCTATTTCAAGCAGTACCCTGGGTCCTACTTCACCGGTGACGGCGCGCGTCGCGACAAGGACGGCTATTACTGGATCACCGGGCGCATCGACGACGTGCTCAACGTCTCCGGCCACCGCCTGGGCACCGCCGAGATCGAATCCGCCCTGGTCCTGCACCCGCATGTGGCGGAGGCAGCCGTAGTCGGCTATCCCCACGATATCAAGGGGCAAGGCATCTATGCTTACGTGACGCCCATGGCCGGGGTGGAACCGACCGACGCGCTCAAGAAGGAACTGGTGGCCATGGTGCGCACCGAGATCGGACCCATCGCCATCGTCGACATCATCCAGTGGGCGCCGAGCCTGCCGAAGACCCGCTCGGGCAAGATCATGCGCCGTATCCTGCGCAAGATCGCCGCCAACGAGATCGACTCACTGGGCGACACCTCGACCTTGGCCGACCCGACCGTGGTCAACGACCTGATCGAGAACCGCGCGAACAAATAGGTCCGGACTGTCATGCGGATACCCCGCGCCGACCGGGCGCGGGGTCACCGCCCTGAACCATAACTTTACCAGAAAGTGTACTTTCAGCGCCGATCATCGTTACTTCAAGACGCACTTTCACTTTGCATTTGTCCGAGGTCAGCTTGAGTTCTTATTGCCGCGTGGGCGTCTTCGTCGACGCCGAAAATGTCCGCTATAACGGCGGCTACCAAATGCGCTATGACGTCCTGCGCCGCTTCGCGGCGCGCGGGGACTGTGCGCTGCAGCGTTTGAATACTTACATGGCCTTCGACGCCGAACGCGCCCGAGAAGACCAGGAATACGCAAAAAAATCACGCACGTACCAGCAAATGGTGCGTGACTTCGGCTGGAAGATCACGGTCAAACTGGTGCGCCGCTACACCGACGAGGCCGGCAACGTGACCACTAAGGCCAACGCCGACCTCGACATGGCGGTCGATGCCATGCTGCAGGCCGATAAATTGGATCAGGTGCTCCTGGTCACCGGTGACGGCGATTTCATACAGGTCGTGAACGCCCTGCAAAACAAGGGCTGCCGGGTGGAACTGATCGGTTTCAAGAACGTCTCCCGCCAGCTCCAGCAGGAAGTGGATGCGTTCTACTCCGGTTTCCTGATTCCCGACCTGCTGCCCGTTTCCTATGAGCCGCGGAACGACTGGGGCAAGCCAGCCTCATGTGTACGCGGCGTCTGCACCAAGTGGATTGCCGACAAGGGTTACGGGTTCCTGCGCATCATGGACCACATTTCTCCCGACCTGTGGATCACCGACCCGCGGGCGGAGGGCTCGCCCTACACCAGCGTCTTCTGTCATGTCAATGAATTAGCTGACGATGTGACCGAGGATCAGTTGATGAACCGGGAGACCATCCTGGAGTTTTATGTCAATGAGAGTGAACAGAAAGACAACGGCCTGGTGGCCAACAACGTAAGGCTCGCATTTTCGGTCAACAGGTAACACACTGGTGTCGTCGCGGCGGCCGTCAGATGGCCGCTCGCGCGGAAAGAAAGCGGGTGATCGCCACCCGCAAGAACGCAGCCGACCAGACAGCATAGGCAGCTAATGGCGACCAATCCGACCACCATGAAACCCTCGGGCCTCGCCTGGCGTTTGGTCCGGGACCGCCTGCTAACCGAGGAGCAGGCCAACTTCGCGACCACCGAGTCGCTGCGCCGCCGCGAACCCTTTGTCCGTTATCTGGTCGAGCAGAAGATGCTCGACAGCCGCCGCATCGCCATTGCGGCCTCCCATGAGTTCGGTGTTCCGCTGCTGGATCTGGCCGCGATCGATCTCGCCGATCTGCCGCTGACCCTGGTCGACGAGAAGCTGATCCGCAAGCATCGGGCGCTGCCCTTGTTCCGCCGCGGCAACCGCATCTTCCTGGCCCTGTCGGACCCGACCAACGATCAGGCACTGGAAGAAATCCGCTTCAACACGGGGCTCGCGACCGACGCCGTGCTGGTCGAGGAGGACAAACTCGCCGCCGCCATCGACCGCGCCATCGATGCCCAGGACACCACCATGACTGACCTCATGGATACGGACCTGGATAACCTGGATATCGCCAACGAGGATGAGGACCAGCGCGACGACTCGGATGTGAACGTGGACGATGCCCCGGTGGTGCGCTACGTCAACAAGATCCTGGTGGACGCCATCACCAACAGCGCCTCCGATATCCACTTCGAACCCTATGAGAAATATTTCCGCATCCGCTTTCGCCAGGACGGGCTGCTGCGCGAGGTCGCCAACCCGCCGCTGAACATCGCGGGGCGCTTGGTGGCGCGCCTCAAAGTCATGTCGAGAATGAACATCGCGGAACGCCGGGTACCCCAGGACGGGCGCATCAAGCTGAAACTGAGCCGCACACGCGATATCGATTTCCGCGTCAACACCCTTCCTTGCCTGTACGGCGAAAAAGTCGTCTTACGGATACTCGACTCGTCGTCGGCCCAAGTGGGAATCGATGCGCTGGGCTTCGAGCCCGAGCAGCGCGACGCCTTCCTCTCCGCCATCGCCAAGCCGTACGGCATGATCCTGGTCACCGGACCAACCGGCTCCGGGAAGACCGTCTCCCTCTACAGCGCGATCAACATTCTCAACAAGCCGGAGGTCAACATCTCCACGGCCGAGGATCCGGTGGAGATTCAGGTGCCGGGGATCAATCAGGTCAATGTCAACACCAAAACCGGGTTGACCTTCCCCGCCGCCTTGCGCGCGTTCCTGCGGCAGGACCCGGATATCGTCATGGTCGGTGAGATCCGTGACCTGGAGACTGCTGAGATCGCGGTCAAGGCGGCCCAGACCGGCCACCTGGTCCTCTCCACGCTGCATACCAACGATGCCCCGCAGTCACTGACGCGACTCGCGAACATGGGCGTCGCACCGTTCAATATCGCGTCCGCGATCCTGCTGATCATGGCGCAACGGCTGACCCGGCGGCTCTGTCCACACTGCAAACAACCCGAGGACGTACCCCGCGAAGCCTTGCGCGAGGAGGGCTTCACGGACGAAGAAATCGAGGAAGGCATCACCATCTACCGCCCGGTTGGTTGCCAACGCTGCACTAAGGGCTATAAAGGGCGCGTCGGTATCTTTCAGGTCATGAAGGTATCGGAGGCGATCGGCCGGCTCATCATGGAAGGCGGCAATTCACTGCAATTGGCGGATCAGGCCGCCCGCGAGGGCGTCGCCGACCTGCGCCAATCCGGGCTGCGCAAGGTCAAGGCCGGGGTGACCAGCCTGGAAGAGATCAATCGCGTCACCAAAGACTAACCACAGACTAAGCACGTCACGCGACGCACCAAATCATTTCAAGAAGTCACTGAACGCCCATGGCACTCGCTGCAACCCAAAAACCCAAGCCGCAACACAAGGCCCCGCCCAAGGTTGAAAAGGCCTACGTCTTTGCCTGGGAAGGCACCGACCGACGCGGCGGCCGGGTCAAGGGCGAAACGCGCGCCCCCAGCATCACCGTGGTGCGGGCCGATCTGCGCCGCCAGGGAGTCAACCCCACCAAGGTCACCAAGAAGGCGCAGCCGCTCTTCAGCGGGCGTAAAAAAATCGGTGCTGGAGATATTGCCATCTTCAGCCGCCAACTCTCCACCATGATGGCCGCCGGAGTGCCGCTGGTTCAGGCGTTCGACATCGTCGGCCGGGGACACGAAAATCCGGCGATGCAGGACCTGATCCTCTCGATCAAGCAGGATATCGAAAGCGGCACGGCGATGGCGGAGGCCCTGGGCAAACAGCCGCTGTATTTCGACGATCTGTTCTGCAATCTGGTCGCTGCCGGCGAACAGGCGGGCGTGCTCGACATCCTGCTGGACAAGATTGCGACCTACAAAGAAAAGACCGAATCGATCAAGGGCAAGATCAAAAAAGCCCTGTTCTATCCCGCGGCGGTCATCGTGGTGGCCATCATCGTCACGGTGGTGATCCTGATGTTCGTCATCCCCCAGTTCAAGGAACTGTTCAGCAGTTTCGGGGCCGATCTGCCGGCCTTCACCCTGCTGGTCATCGGCGCCTCCGACATCTTGCGGGACTGGTGGTGGGCCGTATTCCTGGGGGTGAGTGCCACCGTCTACGGGATCGCTTACGTCTTCAAGCGCTCGCGCAAATTCCGCGATATCGTGGACCGCACGGTGCTGAAAATACCGATCATCGGCGGCATCCTCCACAAGGCGTCCTTGGCGCGTTTCGCCCGGACCCTATCCACCATGTTCGCCGCGGGCGTGCCCCTGGTGGAGGCCCTGGAATCGGTGGCGGGGGCCACCGGCAATGTCGTTTACCAGGAGGCGGTCCTCAAGATGCGCGAAGAGGTCGCCACCGGGCAGGCACTGCAGTTGTCGATGCGCCAACGTAACCTGTTTCCTCACATGGTGATTCAGATGACCGCTATCGGCGAGGAATCCGGCGCACTGGACGACATGCTGGCCAAAGTCGCGGACTTCTACGAGGAGCAGGTCGACAATGCGGTGGACAGCTTGAGCAGCCTGCTGGAACCCATGATCATGGTGGTCATCGGCGGCCTGGTCGGCAGCCTCGTGGTCGCCATGTACCTGCCGATCTTCAAATTGGCGGCCGTGGTCTAATAATAGTGGCTAGTGGCTAGTGGCTAGTGGCCAACAGTTGTCGCTTGGTCTGAGGTTCTGTCAAGCGGCGACGATCAGGTTGTCAACCGGACGCCGACACCGGAAGGATTCGCGCTTTACCGCATTGGGAGTTGACGATGGATTGGATCGAGGTGTTCAGAGAGAGCCCGAGCCTGCTCTACGGGACGGCCGTGGCGCTCGGACTGATCGTAGGCAGCTTTCTCAACGTCGTCATCCTGCGCCTGCCGCGGATGATGGAGGCGGGCTGGCGTCGGGACTGCGCCGAGTTTGTCGGCACCGAAGCACAAGGCGACGAACCCCTACTGAACCTGGCGAAGCCGCCGTCCCACTGCCCGGCCTGCGGGCATCGTATCAGCGCGCTGGAGAACATCCCGATCCTGAGCTACCTGTTCCTGCGCGGGCGCTGTTCCGCCTGTGGGATTCGCATCAGCGCGCGCTATCCGCTGATCGAGGGACTGACCGCCGTCCTGACCCTGATCGTCGTCCTGCACTTCGGCTTGAGCTGGCAGACGCCGGCCGCGCTGGCGCTGACCTGGGGGCTGATCGCGCTCGCCGTCATCGACTACGACACCCAACTGCTGCCCGACGGCATCACCATCCCGTTCCTCTGGGCCGGCCTGCTGTTGAGCCTGTTTGGTCTGTTCACCGACAGCGCGTCCTCGATCATCGGCGCCGCGGCCGGTTATCTGAGCCTGTGGGCCGTGTTCCAGCTCTTTCGTCTGGCCACCGGCAAGGAGGGCATGGGCTACGGGGACTTCAAGCTCCTCGGACTCTTTGGTGCCTGGTTTGGTTGGCAGTTCCTCCCTCAGATCGTCCTCCTGTCCGCCGTGGCCGGAGCGGTGCTCGGCACCCTGCTGATCATCAGCGGTCGCCATCAACGCGGACACCCGATGCCGTTCGGGCCTTTTCTGGCCACGGCCGGATGGATCAGCCTGATCTGGGGTCAGCAGATCAACGACGCCTATCTGCGTCTGTCTGGTCTGGAATAGGAACCACCAATCGGCTAAACAGGTGCATTAGGGAACGCCTTTGGCGTCTCTTCCGTTGTCGTTGTCGTTGTTTCACTTATTTCCGACTTGTTACCTAAATGTTTAAGGTTGGTCTCACCGGCGGAATCGGCAGCGGAAAATCCACCGTGGCCGATCAGCTCGCGGCGCTGGGTGCCGGGGTCATCGACACCGATCTGCTGTCCCGCGAACTGACTGCACCCGGCGCGCCGATCCTGGCGCGGATCGGCAGCGCCTTCAGCGACTGCCTGTTCCCTGACGGACGGTTAGACCGCGCGGCGCTGCGCGCGCGCGTCTTTGCCGATGCCGCGGCGCGGGCGCGACTGGAATCCATCCTGCACCCGCCGATCCGCACCCTGATGCTGGAACGGGCGGCGGGCCTGACGACCCCCTACGCGGTGCTGGTGATCCCGCTGCTGTTCGAAACCGGGCAGCAGGCGCTGATGGACCGCATCCTGGTCGTGGACTGCCCTGAGTCGGTCCAGATCGACCGGGTGTGCCGACGCAGCGGCCTGAGTGAAGCGGAGGTCGCCCGCATCATCGCGGCTCAGGTCCCGCGCGCGCAGCGCCTGGCCGGTGCCGATGACATCATCGACAACGGCGACGGGCCTGAGGCACTCGCACCCCAGGTCGAACGGATGCATCGGCGCTACCTGGCAGCTTAGGCGATTTCCGGCAAGCGCCTTACGGCTGACCGCTTTTTCTGGGATCATGTCGCCATGACCCACTGCTCCCCATGAAACGCAGAATCACCATGAACGCCCCAGAAACCCCGACTCCCCCCACCGGCGCTGCCCTGCTATTCGATGTGCTGACCGATCTCGGCGTCGAGGTCATCTTCGGCCACACCGGCGGGGCCGTCATCCCCCTGCACGTGGAGCTGAACAAGCGGATGCGCCGCGGCGAACCCTGCCCGCGCTTCATCATGTGCCGTC
>Ga0247840_10003064_pt1 | contig 28838 bp, 29 predicted proteins | sample LaCruzMarch2015__FD_192404 | JGI IMG/M metagenome (GOLD analysis project Ga0247840, IMG submission 192404) | Freshwater microbial communities from meromictic Lake La Cruz, Castile-La Mancha, Spain - LaCruzMarch2015_17m | ecosystem: Environmental > Aquatic > Freshwater > Lake | place: Spain...
GCAGGACGCGTTTGCATTCGCGAACCCATTTGATTGTCCAATCCAAGTAATCGTCAGCCGATGTCCATGTGTTATCCCAGCTCTCTTCCAAGAGGACCTGAAAGTAGGGAGGATCGGCGATGATCAACTGAAATTCGCCCTCGCCAAATTTGGGGAGAATTTGAAGAGCGTCCCCTGCGATGACTCTGCCGTTTCCCAAGGTGGCACTCTCGAGTCCGTTTGTGCAATACATGGGTGCATCTTCCATTATTATTGCGCTAGAGCAACCATTATCTATCGGTCTTCCAATATTTTTTCTTCCATGACGGCTAAAGTGCTCCAGATCTGATTCTTGAATGAGATGGTCTCTGCCCCGTTTTACCGCTGGAAGCCGACCATCTTTGATGAGTTTTCTGACTCGTGCTTTGCTGACGTTTAAAAAATTTGCCGCAGCCTCTGTCGTGAAAAGGTTGTCCATGCGCAATGGATCTCTGGTGATCAATTTGCGAGCAAGATTAAAATGGCGAGGAACGAATTCCAACCGGATCGTCGTATTCCGAAAGTAGCTGTCCGTCTGGAGAGCCTCAGAACCTGTGAAATAATTAGGAAAAAGCCGCGCGAGAGCAGAAAAGGCCGGATGGCAAGGCGCTCGGGAAGGCGCATCCCCTCTGCGGGCTGTAACTGAGCGAGCAACGCCGCCAGACGGCCTTTTCTGCTCTCGCCCGCAGGGTTGCGTGTCTTTTTGGCTTGGCCTGCGTTGCTCAGGCGGGGTGGCCGACCGAAGGGAGACAGCCTGCCAAAGGCAGCCCGGAGGGCGATGCGAAGCATCGGCAACCCGCTGCGGGTATTGCCGCCGCCTTCGTGCCTTGGCCAAGCCAAAAATCCTCAGCAACGCGGCTTTTCCTAATTATTTCACAGGTTCTCAGACGAGCTGCTTGATCGCGGTCGTGAGATAGACCGCTTCCGGGTGCTTGCCGCGGTATTTTGTGATCTCCTTTTTCTCGATGACGCGGAATCCGAAGCGCTCGAGCACTTTTGCGCCGCGCCGGGATTCAAAGGTAACCATCTGGCCGAAGACGGCCTTCTCGCCGCAGGATTTCAAGTAGTCAAAATACGCGTTGAGCATCACGTGCGTTCCGGCAAAGCTTTGCGCCTCAGGCAGGACGTTGAAATGGAAATGGGCGGTCTTGCGCGGGGCGGCCGGCACCTCGCGCCAGGAATTTTTCAGGATCCAGTGGATGAACTCGCGGGTTGCCTTGTTGTAGCGCGGATAGCGCCTCAGGCCTGTCGCAAAGAGCTGGAGGTTATGGAAAAAGCTGTGCCATTGCTGGCGGAGCGGACGCCTGGAGCCAAGGAGATAGCCTTTGACCAAGCCGTCCTGCTCGAGGACAAGCGACGATTCCGGCTCGATGTCGGTGTAGTAGGCGGTCAGGTAGTCGGAAAACAGGTCGCGATCCTCGAAGATCGGATCGATCGGCTTGCCGAGAAAGCCTGTCTCACAACAAAGCCTCCGCACCGCATCGCGATCGCGGGGTTCGTAAGGTCGCACAGATATTCCAGGAGGCAGGGCCACGGGAAATGTTCTACTTGCGATCAGGTGCCTCGACAAGCCCAACCAAAAGCGGGATTTCCACCGCTCCCGGGCAGGCCGCAGCAATCCGGCGTTGCGATCGCGATGCCGGATCATGGTTTTCGGGTTGAATGCATCCGGCCATCAGCCAAAGTGGGCGGATGAGAATTTTCCTGGCTGTCGCAATACTCGCCACTTCGCTTTGTGCGTCCGCTGCGTGGGAGGTGAATGAATCCCGGGTTTTGGGGAACCTCCCCAAGGGGGGCAGTGTGCGCGAGGCCCAGCTTTCCGACAACGGGGTCACCTCCCGTGTTACTGCGGTGGTGTTTTCTTCCCGCTCCTACGCGATGCACGTGGTGGACAGTCCTGCGCCCGGGACCACAAAACTGGCCGGAGTGCTGGCTGCGGCGGGATGTGTGGCGGGCGTCAACGGGGGCTATTTCCAGGAGGACTTCCGTCCGGTCGGGCTCATGATTGCGGATGGACGGCAGGTTCATCCATTCGAAAAGGCGAAGCTCCTCTCCGGCGTGCTGGCGGTGAGGGGATCCCGGATCGAGATCGTGCGCGCATCGCATTTTCAGAATCCAGGTGACACCCGCGAGGCGATCCAGTGCGGGCCGATGCTGGTGGAGGGAGGGCAGCCTGTCGCGGGGCTGAATGCCGAGCGCTCCGCCCGCAGGACGGTGGCCGCAACCGACGGCCGCGGACAATGGGCTTTGATCTACATGACCTCGGTGACACTCGCGGATGCGGCTCGCATTCTGACGGTTCCCGGCGTTCTGGGGGACTGGACCCCGGCCACGGCACTGAACCTTGACGGAGGGTCTTCGAGCGGGCTGTGGGCTGCGTCCACGCCCGATGCGGTCTCGCGCCCGGAGCTTGGCCATGTCCGGAACTACATCGGCATTTCTCCGAAATAGGAGATCAATCGAACTTCAACCGGTCCTCTTCGACCACGATGCGGAGGGCTCCATCCGAGCGTGAACGCAGAACGGTTTTCCACAGATCCGCGTCGGACATCGCCCGGAATGCAACGGCGTCGGGGCGCGGTTTGAGAAACCGCCGGAGCGATCCGCGCCACGCGGCGCGCTCGACCGGGTTGGCCTGCGGCTTCCAGTTCCGGAACGGAAAATTCCCCCGGTGCACAAGCGTCGATCCCGGCGCGATCGCCTGGATGCGCACCACGTCGGTTTTGACCAGCGGCTCCCAAACCAGAACAATCCCCGGATCTTCGCTGGCAATCCGTGATTTTTTTACGAACGGCATTTCCGGGGCCGGGAGGAACGCCTTTCGGGTTTCGGCGGGAGCCATCGTCATCGCCGGGAGCGCATGGGTCAGCGAAGTGGCGGAGTTATAGCCGTTCGAGAAGGCGACGAAGCAGGTCGGCGCGCATCCAGTCAGGGCAAACATCAGCACCATGGTGAGCGAACGCATCCGGATTCCAAATTGTCACGGCGCGGAATCCACGTAAAGTCCGCTCATGCAGCGCAGATGGATTTTACCGACCCCGGCCGACCCCCTCGCCGCCGGCCGGCTTCTCAGGGAGTTGGACATCCCGGTGTTTCTCGCCTCCCTGCTCACCACGCGGGGGTTTTCAGATGTCCCGTCTGCCGCCGAGTATTTGAGCCCGAAGATGCGCTCGCTTGCCGCGCCGGAGCTGCTTCCCGAGATGTCGCTCGCCGCCGCACGCGTTCTGGAAGCGGTGAAGGCGGGCGAGAGGATCGTTCTTTACGGGGATTACGACGTGGATGGCATCACTTCACTCGCGATTCTCGCGCGGGCATTGAAGGCCTTCGGCGCGAAGGCGGAGTGCTTCCTGCCGCACCGTGTTGAAGAGGGATACGGGCTGAGCGCGGCGGGCGTCGAACGCTGCTGCGAAATGCACAACCCGCAGCTTCTGCTTGCGGTGGATTGCGGGACGACGTCGGTGAAGGAAATTGCATCACTGCGGGCGCGGGGGGTGGATGTCGTGGTTCTCGACCACCATGAACCCGGTCCGGAACGCCCGGATTGCACCGCCCTCGTCAACCCGAAGTGCGGGCCGGATTTTCACTCACTCTGCAGCGCCGGGATTGCCTTCAAACTCGTCCACGCGATGCTCAAGCGGTCGCCCGTTGCGGGTCTCGACCTCAAGGAATATCTCGATCTCGTCGCCCTCGCGACCGTTGCTGATATTGTGCCGCTTACGGGAGAGAACCGGATCTTCGTGAGGCACGGCCTGCGGCAGATGGCTTCCACCCGCTGGCCCGGGATTGCGGCGCTCATGGAGGTTTCCGGAGTCACCGCTCCTGTGCGCGGCGGCGATGTCGGGTTCCGGCTCGGGCCCCGGATCAATGCCGCCGGACGCCTCGGCCCCGCGCAGGAGGCCCTGAGGCTTTTGCTCACCGACGATCACATCGAGGCCGGACGTCTCGCAGCCGGTCTCGACGCCCACAACCGCGAGCGACAGGGGGTCGAGCGATCGGTTTCGCTGCAGGCCGAAGAGTGGGTCGAAAAAAATTATGAGGCCGGGCGCGACACGACGATCGTGGCTGGCCGCCGGGACTGGCATGTCGGGGTCCTCGGGGTCGTGGCTTCCCGGGTGATGAGGCGCCACCACCGGCCGACATTTATTATCGGGTTCGATGATTCCGGCTCGGGCAAAGGCAGCGGACGCAGCATCGAGGGGCTTCCGCTCGTGGACCTCCTGCGCCAGTGCTCACAGCACCTCGAAAAATTCGGCGGCCACGACATGGCGGCCGGGGTCAGCCTGAATGAAGAGTCATTCCCGGCGTTCCGCGAGGCGTTCGAACAGGCTGCGCGGGCGATGGCCAACGACGACCTCCTGACCCCGCGCATGCACCTCGACGCCGAGATCGAACTACACGACCTGGATGTTTCCCTTCTCGAGGCTCAGGACCTCATCGAGCCATTTGGTGCAGCCAACGCACAGCCGGTCTTCTACACGCGCGCGGTGAGTCCGGCCAGCGCTCCGCGCACGATGAAAGACAAGCACCTGAAAATCGAATTTTCAGCCGGCCGCCGGCGCTTTCCCGCCGTCTTTTTCAATGCCAGCGCCGACGATCTCCCGCGCCCGCCATGGGACGTCGCTTATACTCTCGACTGGAACACTTGGCAGGGCCGCACCGAGGCGCAGATGCGGATTGTCGGCATCCGGAAGGCCGCCTGATCAACGCGGGCCCTTGCGAATCCACCCCATCGGGCTCCCGAGAGGCAGCAGGGTGCGCCCGAAGTAGCTGTTGAGAAAGACGGCTCCGGCAGCGTAGAACCCCAGCAGCGAGATGAGCAGCTCCGACCAGGCAGCCGCCATGTGGGCCGCCTCACCGAGCGGCGTTCCCTTTTTCAGGAGGCTGATAGCCAACGAGGGAAGGAGAATGTTAATCAGGAGCAGGATCATGGCGAAGACTTTGTTGGCTTCAAACGAGGCGACCATGATAAATAGCGAAAAGATTCCATAGCCAATGCAGGCGAAGGCAAGCTGCCTCGGGTCGGCGTTTTCGGCGAGGATACCGAACCATCCGAGGCTCGTTGCCCAGTGCATGGCGACGGCCACCCAGAAGAGCCCATAGACCCCGAGCACGATGGCCCCGAAATAGTTGTTCTTCCGGAAGTCGATCGTCGAAGCCCAGATCTGCGCGATGGATCCCAGAAACAGCGCCCATGGGATCAGGTAGGTCACCCCGGTCGTCCACCCCATCTTCTGCGATGACGCGACGAAGGTCACCATCGCGAGGCCGAATACCCCAAGGGCGGTCGGATCGGAGAGGACAATCTTGGTTTCTGTGACGTGCGAAGAAGGCGGTTGTTGCATAAGCCGCCTATTATTAGAAAAACTTATGCACGTAGCGCAAGCTTCGTGTCTGGCTTTGAAAGCCGGCGCCTTTTCTGCTTGCTCTGCCTTGTGAACGCAGCGAACCGTCCCCGGCGGGTGCTACCCCCGGGGAGGAAGCAAGTAAAGCGTCATGGCGAAGACCAAATAAACCATCAGCACCAACACCCCGACGAACCACGCCGAGCGGCCGCTGCTTGTCACCAACGACGCCGTCAATGCGGCGATGAGCATCATCACCACCGCGCCCGGCCAGAAACTGAGATCCATCGGTGTGGGGCCAAGAAAGTAGCTGAGCAGCACCAGCACCGGCGCCACAAACAGTGCGATCTGCGATGCGCTGCCGAGGGCAATGCCGACACTCAGGTCCAGCCGGTTCTTCCGCGCTCCGGAAAACGCAGAGGCCATCTCGGCAGCGGCTCCTACCAAAGCCACAACGATAAAGCCCACAAACGCCTGGCTCATCCCGAATGTCACCGCAGCCTCCTGCACCGACTCGACAAACACCTCGCTCACCAGGGCAACCAGCACCGTGACGCCGGCTAATGTGCCCAGGGCCAGACCGATCGGCCAGGGTGCTTCACCATCCCCCGCGTGCTCCGCACCCGCAAAAATCTCCCGGTGGGTCTTGAGCGAAAATAGCAGGCCCAATCCGTATGCTGCGATCAGCAGCACCGACAACCCGACGCTCAGTTTTCCCGTGAATGCCGCCGCCCCCTCGGAATCGGCCGCCGAGATCGCCGAAGGAACCAACAACGCGACCGTGGCGAGAAAGAGCAGCCCGGACTGAAGCTGAGCGCCGGACCGGTTGAATTCCTGCACATGATGCTTGAGGCCGCCGAGCAGGAACGAGGCCCCGAGCATGAACAGTGTGTTGGTGACAATCGCCCCCGCGATCGATGCCTTCACCAGCATGTATTCTCCGGCGCGCAGGGCCGCCAGCGCGATGATCAGTTCGGTCAGGTTGCCGAGCGTGGCGTTGAGCAGACCGCCGACCGCGTCGCCGGTCTTCGCCGCCACGGACTCGGTCGCGTGACTCAGCAACGCCGCCAGCGGGACGATGGCCAGCACGGAGAGCACGAACAGCAGCGTGTGCGATCCAGGCGTCAACTTGCTGGCGGCGAGCACGACAGGAACGAATGCCAGCAGCCAGAGCAATGGATTGTGGCGGATTTCTTTGAGTAGTGGACTCATGTTTATGGGCTCGCGTCGGAGGATTTCGACGTCAGTCTGCCTCTGTGGCTTACGACGGTGAAAAAGAATGCGGTGGACCATCCGCACATCAGGATGCCCGTGAGCGCCTCAACCGCCCCAACCATTCGCCACGCGTCTGGCAGGACGATATCGCCATAGCCGGTCGTCGTGTAAGTGACCGCGCTGAAGTAAAACGCGGTATCCAGAGTCGGCAGGGCTTGAACCCAATCGTAAACAAACGCCCACAGCGAGATTTCGAGAAGGTGCAGGACGAGCACCCAGCCCGCCACCCGGATGAGCATCCATGTGGCCAGCAGCAAACCTCCGTCCATGAAGGAAGCCCTCCTCCGCACCCAGCGAATGGCAAAGGTCAGCCCGAAGGCATGGATAGCCACGCAGACCGCCATCAGAGACCATGCGAGAAGAAGTTTTGAGAACATCAGGGGATTGTGAGAGGGGGGCGATTCACCGCGTTCAGTGTGCCGGAATCAGACTGGAATCCAGCGCGGATATTACAATCCCAAAACGATCCCGGCGAAGTTTGGCAAAGTTCATTGCTGCTTTTCGGTCGCGGATCGCCTATTGGCTCGTAGCCTGATGAAACGACTCGCTCTTCTGGTCCTGGTTCTGTCCGTAGCGCCTTTCACCGGATGCTCGCCATCAGGCGTTGCCTCCCGCCAGGAGGCGATCAGCTCCGCGCAGTCCGGAGTCCTGAACAACCGCTCCACCCGGATCCAGGCCCGCGACGAGCGGATGAATGCCTCGCGCGAAGTCTGGATGCAGTAACCTCTCCCGACAAATTTTTTGCGATGGCCCCTGACCCCGTGAACCTGCCCCTGAACAAAACCAAGATCGTCGCGACAATCGGTCCCGCGTCGGATTCGCAGGAGATGCTCGAACGACTGGTCCGGGCGGGCATGAACGTGGCGAGGCTCAATTTCTCACACGGCGACCTCAGCGACCACGCCGAGCGGATCGCCCGCATCCGCGCTGCGGCAGCAGCCGCGGGCCGCCGGGTGACGATCATGGCCGATCTTCCCGGACCGAAAATGCGGGTCGGCCGGATCGAGCCGGAACCGGTCTACCTCGTGCCCGGGGATTCGTTCGTGCTGACCAGCGAGGATATTGTCGGCGGTGCCCAGAGGGTTTCGATGAGCTTTGAGCCGCTGCCTGGAGTGGTCAGGCCGGGCAACCGGCTCTTTCTCAACGACGGTCTCGTGCAGCTTCTGGTCGAACGTGTCGAGGGCAACGACGTTCACTGCAAGGTGGCTGTCGGCGGCGAGCTCCGGTCCCGGAAGGGGCTCAATCTTCCAGGTATCGATCTCGGCATCAGCGCGTTCACCGACCACGACCGGGCGTGTTTGGAATTCGCGCTGAAGCACGGCGTGGACGCGATAAGCCAGTCATTCGTGGAGACGGCGGCCGACATCGAGGCCGTGCGCACCGCCGCATCCGCGCTCGGCAAGCACCCTTTTATCATCGCCAAGATCGAACGCTCCGATGCACTGGACCATATCGACGAGATCCTGAAAGCCGCTGACGGCATCATGGTGGCGCGCGGGGATCTGGGGGTCGAGGTCCCGATCGAAGAAATCGCGGTCCTCCAAAAGCGCCTCATCGCCAAAGCCAATGATGTCGGCAAGCCGGTCATCACCGCCACACAGATGCTCGAATCCATGACCGCGAGCAGGCTGCCCACACGCGCCGAGGCGACGGACGTGGCCAACGCCATCCTCGACGGTACCGACTGCATCATGCTCTCCGCCGAGTCGGCCATGGGCAAATATCCCGAGGAGGCTGTCGCCATGCTCGCGAAGATTGCCGCGTGCACAGAATCCCACCGCGAGGCAGCACAGTTGGATGAAGCACCGACCGGCCGGCGTCCGGCACGCGCAACGACCGCGCCGGAAGCGATCTCAGACGTGGTGGAACATGCCTTGGAGACCGTGCCCTGCTCGGCCGTTTTTATCCCGACCCACACGGGCACCACCGCCCGCATGATCTCCCGATTTAAGCCCCGCGTCTGGACGGTTGCCGTGTGCCGCGACACCGCTGTCTGCCAGGGGCTGGCCTTTTCCTATGGTGTCTTCGCCTCGAAGCCCGATGTCGCGCCGAAGCACTGGCGTGAATTTGCCGGCGAGTGGCTGCGAGAACATCAGGTGCCCGGTCGCATGGCCATCCTCGTTGCCGGTCCGTCCCGGCACCGCCCGGATGCCGATTACCGCATCGAATTCCTGCGTTTCGCGGAGCCGGCATGAGCCGTCTTTCTCCGGATACTCCGCTCGACGGCCTGGAGTGGATTCCCCGGCCGAAGCTCGCGGCTCTGAAGCGGCTCGGAATCACGACGCCGGGCGACCTCATCCGCCATTTTCCAAGACGCTACGAGGACCGGGTCAAGTTCGACCATTTTCCCGACATGGCCTCCGAGCGTGCGCTCTGTCTCTTCGGGGTTGTCCGGAAGACCGCCTACAGGCGGTTCGGGCCGCGCCGGATTTTCGAGGCTCGTGTTGAGGACGAGTCGGCGGGCGTTCTGGGATCCCCGCTCCTCTGCCGGTGGTTTAACATGTCGTGGATTCAGAAGATGATTTCCAATGATGACCGGATCGTCCTCTTCGGCAAACCGCGGATCCGCAACGGCCAGGTTGTCATGGAGCATCCGGAATTCGAGATCATCGAGGACGATGCCGGCCGGTCGCTCCACTTCGACCGGATCACACCCGTCCACCCGGCGGGCGACGGCATCAACCCGAGGGCATTGCGGGAGCTTGTCCATCGCGCGCTGGAGGAGGTGGATCTTTCCGCCATCCCGCTCCTGTGGCCTGGAGCTTCGGAAGGGCCGGAGATCTGGAGGGATGTGCATTTTCCCCGGGGTTTCGAAGAACTCGAATCCGCACGCTCCCGCCTCGTGCGCGAGGAGTTCCTCGGAATCCAGCTCGTCGTCTGCTCGCGACACGCCGCGGTCCGGCAGGCGGGCGGTATCGCGCGGCCCGGAACCGGTGAACTTTGGCCGAAAGTCGAGAAATCCCTGCCGTTTCAGCTGACGGCGGCGCAGCGCGAAGTCATGGCGGAGATTTCCGCCGACCTTGCGGCCCCGCATCGCATGAACAGGCTCCTGCAGGGCGATGTCGGGTCGGGCAAGACGCTCGTGGCGCTCCGCGCCATGCTCCAGGCAGCCGAGTCCGGCTGGCAGGCCGCGCTCATGGCTCCCACGCAGATCCTCGCCGAACAACATTACCTCAATTTCCGGAGGATCCTCGATCCGCTCGGCATCCCCGTGGGCCTCCGCACCGCTTCGCGAAAGGAAGGGACAGACGGCGGGTCGACGGATGGCATCCCGGGCTTGTTCGATGGGGAACACGCGGCCCGCCGGATTCCCTCGCTCGTCATCGGCACGCACGCGCTACTTTTTGAAGGAACGGAATTTGAAAATCTCGGGCTCGTCGTCATTGATGAGCAGCACAAATTCGGCGTGCTCCAACGCTCGCGCCTGATCGCTCGCGCCGATGCTCCGGATGTCCTCGTCATGACGGCCACGCCGATCCCCCGCACGATCACGCAAACCCTCTATGGCGATCTGGACGTCTCGGTCATCCGCGGAAAACCGCCCGGACGTGGGCAGGTGGTCACCGCCGTCCGCGAGCCATCCAAACTCCCAGACATCATCACGTTTCTCCGGAAAAAAATCGACGAGGGCCGGCAGGCGTATGTCGTCTACCCGCTGGTGGACGAATCGGAAAAGCTCGAAGCCAAGGCGGCGCGGGTGGAATTCGAAAAGTGGAGGGAGTTGCTTGCGCCTGCGCAAGTCGGCCTCGTCCACGGCCGCCTTTCTGCGGAGGAAAAGGAATCGGCGATGCGCGGGTTCCGCGAGGGGCGCATCTCGGTGCTGGTCGCCACCACGGTCATCGAGGTCGGGGTGGATGTTCCCAATGCCTGCATCATGATCATTGAGGATGCTGGCCGCTTCGGGCTTTCGCAGATCCACCAGCTCCGCGGCCGGATCGGGCGCGGCGCCGAAAAATCCTACTGCATCCTTCTCCAGGAAAGCCCCGATGACGCAACTAAGGCCAAGCTCGCCGCCCTCGAAAAGACATCGGATGGTTTTGAAATCGCCGAGGCCGACCTCAACCTGCGCGGGCCGGGGGACATCCTCGGGACCGCCCAGTCAGGGTTCCCGCCGCTCCGCCTGGGCGATCTGCTGCGGGACGGGGACGTGATGACCGAGGCCAGAAAAGTCGCGCGCGAGATCCTCGATGCGGATCCTGCGCTCGCACAGCCCGGCCATGAAACCCTGCGCCGCTTTGTTGAAAAAAGCCTCCCGCCGACATCAGCGGTATCATGACCCGGTTCTTCCTCTGGCGTCTGAACCGGACGGATCGCCGGGTGATTATCGATTTGTCAAACACCCCGCTGATCTCGTAGTTTATAGCGACTGGGTTGTGCCGACCCCGGCGGATCAGACCGGCGGATGGAGCATCCACCCGGATCCATTTTTCGCCATGATCCCCCTTGAATCCAGCGCGCCAACTGGAAGAGCTTTTGGAAGTTTTCTGTCAGCCCGATTCAAACCCTAAAAACATGCTCCACTACGCCATCATATTTATCCTCATCGCCATCGTTGCTGGCTGGCTTGGCTTCGGAAGTCTGGCCGGAACCGCCGCGCTGATCGCGAAGGTCTGCTTTGTCGTATTCCTTGTCATCGCGGTGCTTTCCTTGCTGAAAAAGCGCTGAGGGCACCAGCTTGGAAAAACCAACCGATTATCGAATTCGCGCCATGAGGTCGCTTGTTCTCCTCCCGGCCCTCCTCGCTCTTGCTCCGCTGATTTGTCATGCGGAAACCCCTTTTGCGAAGAAGCTCGTCGGCGACGGATTTTCCCTTGAGGTCACTTCTCCGAACGTGGAGGGCTCGAATACCCTCACGATCCGGCCTTCAGGCCTACAATCCGACAACACACCGGTGGCGCGCGATGTCAGCGGGATGGTGACTCATGCGGAACTGAAGGACCTGGACGGCGACGGCGCGCCCGAGCTCCTTGTCTGGCTCAGCCGCCCGGGTTCTGAAAATTTTGGCGACCTCGTCGCGTTTTCGACCAATCGGAGAAAATCACTCAGCGAAATTTTCATCGCGCTTCCGGAAAAGTCCGACCTCGTCGGATACCGCGGGCGCGACGAGTTCGAGGTGGTCGAGAACACGTTCGTCCGGCGGTTTCCGGTTTATCTGGACGGCGACAAGGACGCCGATCCGACCGGCGGAATGCGCCAGTTCCAATACAAGCTCCAAAAAGGTGAGGCCGGGTGGCTCCTCAAGCTCGACCAAGTGGTGAGTTACTGAGTCAATTGGGATGGACGGGGCGGCTCCGACGATTTTTTCCTCGCGGTTTTCCGTTTCAGAGGCAGATTGCTTCCCGAATCCCGGTATGCGCATTCTCTTCGTTGCCGACCTTCACTATTCGCTTCAACAGTTTGACTGGCTGCTTGCGCACGCGGGGGAATACGACCTGGCAGTGATCGGAGGCGATCTTCTGGACCTCGCCTCCGCGCTGGATCCGGATGTTCAGATTGCGGTCGTCGAGAAATATTTTGGACTGCTGCGGCAGCGGGTGCGCATGGCGGTGAGTTCGGGGAACCACGACGGCGACAGCCGCAACGAGGCGGATGAGTCCGTCGCCGGGTGGCTGCGCGATTCCCGCGCGGATCGGCTGCATGTGGATGGCGACAGTTTTTCCGTGGGCGACACGAGGATCACCGTCTGTCCCTGGTGGGACGGGCAGCTCTCGCGCGGGGAGTTGGAGGAGCAGCTCGCGAGCGAGGCTGAGCAGGTTGAGGGGCGCTGGATCTGGATTCACCACGCGCCGCCGGAGGGCTCGCGGACGTGCTGGACGGGGCGCAAGTTTGCCGGCGACGAGGCGCTGCGCGGGTGGATCGAGCGCTTTGAGCCGGATATCGTGTTCAGCGGCCACATCCACAATTCCCCGTTTTACGAGGACGGTTCCTGGATCGACCGAATCGGGCGCACGTGGGTCTTCAATCCAGGGCGGCAGATCGGCCCGCAGCCTGCCACGATCACCCTCGACCTGGCCGCCATGACCGCAGAGTGGAATTCGCTGGAGGGCAGTTCAATCCGCGATCTCCGGATCACGGAGAGTTGATTCGCGCGGGGCGATCCTCCGGCGGGGGGGGCGGTGCATCAGGGTGTCGAGAACGCTGTCCACAAGCCCGAGATGATCATGCCCGGCGAATTGATGCTTCACGTCCACCAGGTATTTATTCACGGAGTCGAGGCGCCTAGCGAGCAGTTCGCAAAGGTGCAGGCAGGCCGCCGGATTCATTTCCAAAAACGCCCGGGGATCGTCTACAACATAAAAGCTGGATTCACCCAATGCCCGGACGGCGGCCGTATGCGGGATGCCGAGCAGTGCCGACAGATCGCCAAAAATCGCCCCGGGTTCCGATGCAGTGGCCACCGTGACATCATCCTTCACCACTTCGATGGAGCCTTCGATCAGCACGAGCAGAACGCCCGTGCTTTCCCCCTGACCCAGCACCGTCTCGCCGGCGGCGAATGTTCGAACCGGGTGATCCCCGAGAGATTTCAGAATGTTGGACACGTGTTGGATTGAAAACTTCAAAGGGTATTCAGACAGGATCTTCAGGATTTTCAAGAACCTCAAACAACACTCTGAGTAAGTGGTTCACGGGGTCACCTTTCGATGAAACCCGCGGGCATCTCCGGCGCGGTCGTGACTTCGTCCATGATGTTCGTGTTGTTCGAGCTGTCGATGAGGCCGTGGTAGAAGAGTGCGGAGGGGCGCAGCAGGCGCTGGTGGGTGGTTTTGTCCAGCTTCGCCATTCCGAACGGGGCCTTGTAGCCGTGGTGCCACTCGTAGTTGTCCACCAGGGTCCATACGAAATACCCCCGCACGTCCGCGCCATCATGCATCGCCTCCTTAACCTCGAGGATGTGGTTGAAGAGGTAGCGGACGCGCTTGATGTCTTTCGCGGTGGCGATGCCGTTTTCCGTGACGACGATTGGTTTGTTGTAGCGTTTCTGGACGTTCTTGATCTGCCGGTAGAGCGAGCGTGGCTGGATGATCCAGCCCAGCAGGCTGTAGTTTCTTCCGCGCCGGGCCTTGATGGCGAGCAGGGCGGTGAAGTCGGGGTATTCGGTGTAGTAGTAGTTGAACCCGATGAGATCGCAGACATCGAACGTGCGGTCGAGGTGTGTGTAGTTGATCCGCTGCATGAAATTGTAGTAGGCGCCGGTCGGGTCGAAGAGCCCGTGTTCCCAATACGGCAGGGCGGCGATGCTGAGGATGAGCGCGTCCTTCCGGTATTTTCGCACGATGGCGGCCGCCTCGCGGAATCCCCAGACGCTTTCATTGAGTGCCGCCGCGTGTGTTCCCAGGCTCATGAAGTAGCCGGGCGGCCAGGTGGCGGTGATGTAGCCGAGGGCAAGATCCCCGTTCGGCTCGTTCTGCGGCGCGAACGTCCGCACGTAAGGGGCCATCGCCTTGGCCACCTTGTCGACGTAAAGCGGCCAGCGCTCGCGGTAGAGCGGATGCAGCCAGCGGGTGTTCCGGCCCTTGGCCACCATCCAGTCCGGAAATGTGAAGTGCCAGAGCGTGACGATCGGCTCGATGCCGGCGGCTTTCAGCTTCTTCGCCATCTCGACATACTTCCGGAGGGCTGCCTCGTTGTAGCGCCCGGGCTGCGGTTCGATGCGCGCCCACTCGACGCCGAACCGATAATGGTTGACCCCGATCTTTTTCAGCGCCTCGACATCGCGGTCGAAGCTCGACCAGCTGAAAACCGCATCGTCGCCCTTCGGCGGGACGCGATTCGCGTCCGCGAACAAATCCCAGTCGGTTCGAAAATAATTTGGCGACCCGGGTTTCTCACCCCGGTCCTCATTTTGAAACGGACTCGATGCGATGCCCCACCAGAACGGCCCGGTGTCCGCTTTCGCCGCCGGTTTCGAGCGGTCGAGGCGGGGAGCAAACGGGGGAGTGACACAACCTCCAAGCAACAGGCAGGCGAGCGAGAGAAGAAAACAACCACCCGGTTTCATGGAGGGTTTCCTTCTCACGAATCGCCGCGGGATGCGAGGCGAAAATCCGTTCAGTCCACGACGCGCCCCGGCGTCGCGAGGATCCGTTCCACCGCCTCCGCGCACACCACCTCCGCCATCCCATCGCGTATCACCGTCGAATTCAGGTCGTGCAGGATTCCATCCTCAAGCCCGTAGATGAGTGCGTGCACGGCGAGCTGCTGGCCCTCCCGCCAGGCGTTTCTGAGCATGGCCGACCGGCAGAGGTTACGGACCTGCATGATCGCGCTCAATTCGCACACCTTGTCGGTTCTCGCGGAACCAGGAAGCCCGTCGAGCAGCACGCGGTGGGCCGCATGGATCTCGCTGATGGGGGAAAGCCAGTTGCTGACGATGCCGAGATCGACTCCGCTCAGGGCCGTCTGTACCCCGCCGCATCCGTAGTGGCCGGTGACAATGATGTGCCCGACTTTCAAAACCTGGACGGCATATTGCACGACCGAGAGGCAGTTGAAATCCGTGAGGGAGACCAGATTTCCCACGTTGCGATGCACAAAAACCTCTCCCGCAGGCAGGCCGATGATCTCGTTCGCCGGTACCCGGCTGTCCGAACATCCGATCCACAGGAAATCCGGCACCTGAGCGCGGGCCAACTTCGCGAAAAATTCCGGATCTTGTGTGCGGTGGCGTTCCGCCCACTTCCGGTTGTGAGCAAAAAGTTTGTCGAGATCCCTCAACCGGTGCATCGGAAGACGCTATCCCGACACCTTGCCGGGAGGCAAGCGAAGTCGGATGGGGAAATGAAGATATTCCGCCGAAAAAATTGGCGGAACGCCGCAAAATGTCATTAGATTGTGGTTGGCATGCAACTCGCCGTGTCCAGCCGCTCCGGCGCTGCCCCGCTACCAGTCGGGAGACATCCGGTATGTGGTGAGCCTTCCCGACCCCGGAACGGAAAAGGAACCTCTGCCGCTTCCGCGGAGTTCCAGAAAACTCCTCCAGCTGCGGTTCCATGATGTCGACGACATCGAGATGCTCTCTCCGCAATACCGCAAATGCCGTGCGCCGCAAAAGGAGGATGTCGAGGAAATCATCCGGTTCTTCAACGAGATCAACCTGGAGGAAGCCGGGCGCGATGAGCAGTTCGCCATCCTGGTGCATTGCGAGTCCGGCCTGAGCCGCTCCGCCGCCTCGGCGATCATCGGGCTCACCTGCCTCGGCTACGATGCGAAGACCGCATTTGACATCGTGTGCGAAGCCAACCCGCACAGCCTCCCGAACCGTCGGATGCTCCGCATCGCCGATTCCATTTTTCAAAACACGCACCTGTATCAGATTGCAGAGGACCATCGCTCGGCACTTTTCGACTATGCGGGCTACGAGGATCCGGTGAAACAGATGGAGCGCGATTACCGGCAGAGCCTCCGGTATAAATGGGACCAGATGATCAAGAAGACCGCCAAATTACTCTCCCGTCTTCGCGGCTCTTCTGGCAGCAGCACAGTTAGAAAACTTCCCTCTCACGCCCATTAGACAGGCCCTGTAGCTGCGGCGACTTTACTTAATTCAGTTTCCGAATGGAACTGGAGCACCAGCCAGCTGAACAGACGTGCGGCTCCACTCTGGATCAGATGTTTCTCGACCGGGACACTTCAGCCCGGCCCAGCTCAAAATTCTGCCGGGCCACGCGGAGCATATCCTCCGCACGATCCAGGACACCGCGATCTCGCGCGTCGGCTTCCAACTCCTCCATCAGGCTGCTGACGCCGGAAAATCCAAAATTGAGAGTGCTCCCTTTGATCATGTGGGCGATTTTTGCAACCTTGTCCGTGTCCTTGCCGCGAACCGCCTCATCCAGAAATTCAAACAGCTGAGGGACCTGCTGAAGAAACTCCAGATAGATGGCGACAAACTCCGGCGCGTATCCAAACGCCATCATGTCCAACTGTTCCCAGTCGACCAGTTTGCTTGCCTCGCCCATCCATTACACACAACTGGATTAGCAGCCGGTCGTCAAAGCCATCTTTCCCATGAGGCGTTTTCGCGGCCCCCAATGCGATGCGCTAATGCTGTTATCGCATTCAGGGAGAGAGTTTTCTGAAACCATTGATCCAGATCAATGAAAGTCCTAATGCATGCAGCGAGAATCATATGCAATAAATTTCTCCTGGAGGATCACGCGCGCAATCCTTCCCATTCACCGGTGGGCGACCTGCCGAATGGTCCCGGGTGTTTATCAAACCCGAAAATCCCTTTTATGATCAACGTGACAAAACTTCTGTGCGGGACTCCGGAGGACACCGATTTTCTGTGTTTCAGCGTGGGTCAGCCTGCGCCCAAGGCTGGTCCGCAGCGCAGGCCGGTTGTTGTCTGGAACATCACCCGCCGCTGCAACCTGCGTTGCGGGCAGTGTTACTCCGACTCATCCGCGAAGCATTACCCCGGCGAGCTGTCTTTGCAGCAATGCATCGACGTCATCGACGATCTGGCCGACTATCAGGTCCCCGCAGTGGTCCTGTCGGGAGGGGAGCCGATGCTGCATCCGCACTTTTTTGATCTTGCCGGTTACGCGGTTGCCCGCGGTTTGCGGATCATGGTTTCCACCAATGGCACAAGGATTGATCTTCACAGCGCCCAGAGGCTGAAAGATCTCGGGGTGGCCTACGTCGGGATATCCCTCACCGGTATCGGCGAAAGCAAAGACAAATTCCGAGGCCGGGACAGCGCATCTGAAAAGGCAATGGAGGCGTTCCGGCATTGCCGCGGAGCGGGGCAGAGGGCCGGCCTGCGGATCACCCTGGACAGGCGGACCGCCGGCCAGCTTCCGGGGGTTCTCCGCTTGATCGAAGAGGAGGACATTCCACGGGTTTGTTTCCGGCATCTGGTTTACGGTGGCCGCGGCGAGAATCCCGGTCCGCTTCCGGCTTCAGAAGCCCGCTCGGCTCTGAGAATGATCGCGGATGCTGCTGTGCGCTGGAACCGCGAAGGTCACACCCGCGAGGTCGTCACGATGGACCAGCCGGCCGACGGGGCCTTTTTCTGGCTCACCATGCTCCGGAAAAATCCTGAGCGTGCCAAAAAAATATGGAGCGTGCTGAGCGGGAATGACGCCGACATCCTCTCGTCCGGTCTCGGAATTTCCAACATCGACAGCCTTGGGAACGTGCATCCAGACCAATATTGGCAGGAACACACGCTCGGGAACGTCAAGGAGCGCGCATTCAGCAGGATCTGGAGCAGTAATCAGGATGAGCTTCTCTCCGGGCTCCGTAACCGACTGCCAAGGCTGCAGGGGCGTTGTGCGGAATGCCGGTTCAAGGAGGTCTGTGGCGGGGGATTCCGGGTCCGCGCCTTCCAGAAATTTGGCGACCCATGGGCCGAGGATCCGGGCTGCTATCTGCGGGACCACGAGATCGAGCCCGCCGGGTTGCCGGCCTGATCTCATTCCGGGCATCCGACTCAGGCTGGCTGAAAAAGCCCTCCACGGCCAGGCACGTAACGCGGCAGCCCGGTCAGTGAGCAGATCCCGTTGAATGCCTCGTCATTTGCAAAAATCCGGATGCCGTCGTGCAGGGCGATCGAGGCGATAAGCGCATGCTCCAGAGGAATTGACACGCCAGCGTCCCGGCATTTCCATGCCAAACGGGTGGAGCGGCTCCAATCATCGTCGCCGCAGGGACGATCAGGGACCATGGAGAGGTGGCGGGCAATCTGCTCTCTATCTTCCGGCCGGGCCCCCGCGAGGACTTTGAATCGGATCGGGGCGCAGATCAAGGCTTCGTCTGCTTCAAGAAGTCCTTCGACTGCCAGCTTGATGTCGAGCCGCCCTTCGCGGCGAAGGGCTTCAATCCAGACCGATGAATCCACGAGGACCATGCTACCAGAGCGGGCTTGGCTCCTCCTCAGCAACCGGCACAGCCTGATCCGGATAGTCAAATATCCCTTCCCGGAGCAGACGTCCGAAATCTCTTAACCTCTCGCGACGGGCATATTCCGAGACGGCCTTCGCAAGGGCGGGACTTTTACTCTTCTCTCCGGTCATCGCCATGACTTCGGTTAATAAATCTTCCTCAATATCAACGCTTATTCTCATTTGTTGATATAATATGATTACAAATGCATCAATGCAATATTTAAATTGAAGCAAAATGCATCATGTTAATGATAATTCCTCAGCTGGATATGTCCAGATCTCCGAGAGTGTTGGGTGATAGTGGGGGGTGGAGGCAAGATCGGCAGCGGTGGCGTGGAAGCGCATGGCGACGACGATTTCGTGGATCAGTTCAGCCGCATCGGGACCGACAATCGATGCCCCGAGAATTTCACCGCTGCCGGCGTGGGCGATCAGTTTCACGAATCCGTGGGTCTCTCCCATCACAAGGGATTTTCCATGATCATTGAACGGGTATTTGGCTGTTTTGAATGGGATATCCGCCGTGCAGAGTTCGTCTTCGGTGGCGCCGACGCAGGCGAATCCAGGTTCCGTGAAAACGGCGAAGAGCTTGAGCCGGTAGTCCATCTTTTCCATGAGGCTCCCGCGGGCGGTGAGGAGGTTGGCAGCATTCCGGGCGGCAAGTTCTCCTTGTTGGATCGCGACATGGACGACTTCAAGCGGGCTGCAGACGTCGCCTGCTGCAAAAATGTGGGGAAGAGAAGTTTGCTGGGACAGGTTAACCGTGATTTTCCCGTCTTGTTGAATTGCCGGAAGTCCGGGGGGAATCACGGCGTGCCGTCCGAGGGCATTGAGGATTTCCGTCCCGGTGACGGCGGTTTCCCGATCGTCCTTTAGAAAAACAACCCGCTTCGCTGTCCCTGAAACCTCGATTCGCAGGAGTCTTGTCCCCGTGATGACTTCGATGCCGTCCTGGCGGAGTCCGTCCGCGAGCGCGTCTGCACAGTCACGATCTGTTCCCCGCAAGATCTGCGGGCTGCGTTGAATTATCGTGACCCGGGAGCCAAACGCGCGGCAGTAGGAGGCCATTTCCAACGCGACCGGGCCACCTCCCAGAACGATCAGTGAGTCCGGGATCGATTCGCGGTCGAGGAGGTCATCGCTGGTCAGTTGGGCCGCATTGGAAAGCCCGGGAACAGGCGGGAGGGATTGAGCCGAACCGGTGGCGATGAGGATGGTTTTTGCCCGCAATGAAACATCTGTGCCGTCCGCCATGTGCACCATCATCGAGTGTGAGCCGGTGAACTCTGCGGTCCCGCGGAGCAGGTCGAACGGACCATTTTGAAGCTGCCCGCCACGATAGGCTGCGAACTCGGCGATGAGGCTTCGCTTGCGGGCGATGATTGCTGCGGGATCAAAGGAGGGAGCGCCAACAGAAAGCCCGAACTTGGCCGCATTGCTGATCGCGCGGAATCTCTTTGCCGATTCCAGCAGGGCTTTGCTGGGCATGCATCCCCGGAGAATACAAAGTCCCCCGAGCTCCCCGGCTCCCTCGATCACTGCGGTTCGGAGGCCGAGACCCGCAGCTGTCCGGGCCCCTGCAAATCCCGCGCTCCCGCCTCCGACGACCACGAAATCGTATTCGTTCATAAGACCATTGAGACAGATCGTGCAGGCGAACGAAATTGCAAAATCCGGCGCAGCGGGTCGGTCAGCAGGTAATGACAGGTGACGGAATCGTTGAAAATCAGGGCTTCCCTTAGTCTGGTGGTTTGGGTAGTTGATCGCGTGATGCGTCAACCGGGAACCATTTTGTCGATTGTGGGAGCGATTCTCACGGCCGGACTGTGCCTCGGTGCCGGGGACGCCTCGCTGGCGACCGGGCGGAATTTCGCCCCGTTCACGCTGCTTTTGAAGCCTTCGTTGCAGATGAGTCCGCTGCCCGGTTGGATGCAGGGCCCTGCCGTGGTGCAGCGGGAGACCTCGACCATTGAAATCCCAATCCCCGCGCTGTGGAGTTCGCCGTCGGCGGATTTCTATGCCCTGACAGTTGTCTTTGATGACTGCGGAGACGGAGGGCCCGCGGTCGAGTGGCGCGGGCCGGATGGATCGACGACGGCGATTTCAGCAGGGCTTGGAGAAACCGGAATTTCGCTTGGAATGAACGCGAGGACGATCCTGCTTCCCCGCGCTCTGACGCGGGACGGGGGAGTTTTGTTGGTTTCCTACTATGCCAAGTTCGACGGGCTGGTGAGTTTGTCGGTGCGGCCTGCCCGCGAAGATCTTCTGGCGGTCCTCGGCGGGCAGGGTGATCCTGTTCTCGTGGACGAGGCGCTGCGCGTTTTCGAGCGAGGCGAAGTCGACGGCAGGAGATTGGTTCCGATGACCGGTGACGTCCGGCGAGGATCTGTGGTGGAGGCGGAGCTTTCGGCCCTGACGGAAGAACTCCAGGGCGAGGTGGAATTTGTGACTCCCGTTGAAGGAACAATCGAGGGCGCGATGCTCCGGCTCGATGTTCTCGGGCTCGACCCCGAGGCGACGATGCAAGTCCACGTGAACTCGGTTCTCGTCGGACAGTTAAATTTCCCCGCTTTCCGGCTTGATGATCCGGCGCTCCTGCCGGACAGCCTCGGCAGGCTGGTTATTGCCGGCTGGAGGAACGGGTCCGCGTTTATTCCGGCGCACCTCTGGCAGCAGGGCGATAATTCCGTGGTGCTGACACTGCGCCGCTCCGCAGCGGAAACCGGTCGTCCGGTCCATATCCGGAATGCGGTTCTTCACGTCCGTTTCGGGGCGGAATCCACGGGCCAGGAAAATACGGACCCCGACCTTTCCCTTCCGGATCCGATGGTGCCGGACATCAACGAGGCTCCGCTTCCGGAGATCGTGACGGGAATCCGCTGAGCGATCGGTCCGGTATTTACCCGCGGGCCATGCGGCGGAGGAGGGCGTCGGCCATGTCAGCCGGAGTTGCGGCCACTTCGATTCCTGCGGCTTGCAACGCCTCGATTTTCCCTGCGGCAGTTCCCTTGCCTCCGCTGACGATGGCGCCGGCATGTCCCATGCGCCGCCCGGGAGGAGCCGTGGCACCGGCGATGAAAGCGGCGACCGGCTTGTTGCAGTGGATGCCCAGCCAGGCAGCAGCCTCCTCCTCGGCGGTTCCGCCGATCTCGCCGATCATGATGATCGCCTCGGTGGCCGGGTCCTCATTGAACATTTTCACCACATCGAGGTGGGAAGTGCCGTTAATCGGATCGCCGCCAATGCCGACGCAGGTCGACTGCCCATGCCCGCGGCTGGAGAGCTGCCAGACGGCCTCATACGTGAGGGTTCCAGAGCGCGAGACAACGCCCACCTTGCCGGGCTTGTGAATGTAGCCGGGCATGATCCCGATTTTGCATTGCCCCGGCGTGATGACGCCAGGGCAATTCGGGCCGATGAGGCGGCTGGGCTTGTCTTTCATGCCCGCCCGCACACGCATCATATCGAGGACCGGAATGCCTTCCGTGATGCAGATGACGAGCTCGATGCCCGCATCGACCGCCTCCATGATCGAGTCTGCGGCAAATTCCGCCGGGACAAAAATCATCGTGGCGTTGCAGCCGGTTTCCCTCCGGGCTTCGAGCACGGTGTCGAACACCGGGATCTTGTCCTCAAAAACTTCTCCACCCCGGGCCGGGGTGACCCCCGCGACGAGGTTGGTGCCGTATTCCATGCACTGCCGGGCGTGGAAACCGCCGGCTTTTCCAGTGATCCCCTGCACGAGCAGGCGGGTGTGTTTGTCAACGAGGATGGCCATTTTTTAAAAATTCGAAATGTGAGATTTGGAATACGGAATTTGGAGGGTTCAGCGGTCAGCTATGCCGCCTTGGCGGCGGCGACGACTTTCTGGGCGGCGTCTGCGATGTCGGTGGCGGCCGCAAGCGGGAGGCCCGATTCGGCGAGGAGCTTGCGCCCGGCATCCACGTTTGTGCCCTCGAGCCGGACGACGAGCGGGACCGGAAGGTTCACCGCTTTGACGGCGTTGATGATGCCCTGCGCGATAATGTCGCACTTCATGATGCCTCCGAAAATATTCACGAGGATCGCCTTCACCCGCTGGTCGGAGATGAGGATTTTAAAGGCCTCGGTGACCTGGTGCTCGGTGGCACCGCCGCCGACATCGAGGAAGTTCGCCGGTTCCCCGCCGTGGTGTTTGATGATGTCCATCGTGGCCATGGCGAGGCCTGCTCCGTTGACGAGGCAGGCGATATTTCCATCCAGGCCGATGTAGCTGAGATTCGATTTCGACGCCTCGACCTCGCGCGGGTCCTCCTCCTCGATATCGCGGTAGGCAACGATCTCCGGGTGGCGGTAGAGCGCGTTGTCGTCGAAGTTGAACTTCGCGTCGAGAGCGAGCACCTCGCCACCCTTGGTGATAACGAGCGGGTTCACCTCGACCATCGAGCAGTCGCAGCGGATGAAAAGCTTGTAGAGGCTGGCAAAAAGTTTGCAGGCCATCCGCATCTCGCCCGACGGGATATTGAGCAGCTTGGCGAGTTTCCGGGTCTGAAAAGGAAGAAGTCCGAGAAGCGGATCCACCGGCATGCGCACGATTTTCTCGGGGCTGTGCGCGGCCACCGACTCGATATCCACACCGCCCTGGGTGCTGGCCACGATGACCGGCGCCGAGATCGTGCGGTCAATGAGAATGGCGAAATAGAGTTCACGTTCGATCTCGACGGATTTCGAAACGAGAACCTTTCGCACCACGCGTCCCTGCGGACCGGTCTGGTGGGTGACGAGCGTCTGGCCGAGCATTTTTTCCGCAATGTCGCGGGCTTGGTTCGCTGTTTTGCAGAGGTGGACTCCACCTTGGAAACCGTTTGAAAACGTGCCTTTGCCACGTCCGCCGGCATGGATCTGAGCCTTGACGACGAGGTTGTTCGTCGCGAGCGAGCGGGCGACTTTCTCGGCCTCTTCCGGAGTGGAGGCGACTCCGCCGGGCGTGTTTGCGACTCCAAATTTGTCGAGGAGTTCTTTGGCTTGGTATTCGTGAATGTTCATCAGTGGCGGATGGGATATATACAAGACGTCAATCGGCCCGCCACTTCAAACTTCGGATTTTGAACGGGCCGCGCCGGCTGCATGCATTTTTCAGTGTGGATGGTCATCTCGCCACGACAGCGAAAAAGGACACGGAAGGATCTCCCCAACAGGAAAGCCGGCTGCCTGTCTTGGCCGAACCCCATGGGCCTCAACCCGTTCAATGTGACAAAATTGTAACATTCGAGCGGTTGCTGGTGGGGAACCGCCTGCCTACCAACCATGATCGAAATGTATCGATCAGAGAGAAGATCATCCCGGATCCCTGTGGGGGTTCGGGCGAGGGGGCTTGTTGTCGCAAGCTTCGCCCTCGCTGCTGTCTTCCTTTCTCCGTCGGGTGTGTTTGCGCAAGATGTTGAAAACGAGCCTCCTCCGACAAAGGCGATCACCGATCAGATCAACGCGCAGACACCCGCCTCACTTTACATCAAAGAGTATCGGGTCATCGGGTCGCGCACGCTTCCGCGCGGGGAGGTCGAGAAGGCGGTCTACGGGTTTCTTGGTCCCGGGAGGAGCGAGGAGGACGTCGAACAGGCACGGGCGGCGCTCGAGAAAGCCTACCGGGATCTGGGATACCAGACCGTGTCGGTCAATGTGCCGCCGCAGCGTCCGACCAGGGGAATCATCGTGTTGCAGGTGACCGAGGCGCAGGTGGGCCGACTGCGCGTGCACGGGTCGAGGTTTTACAGCATCGAGCAAATCAAAAAGATGGCCACTTCGCTTGCGGAGGGAACGGTGCCGAATTTCAACGACGTCCAGCGCGATATCATCGCCTTGAACCAGCTTGCCGACCGGCAGGTCACGCCTTCACTGAAGCCCGGGGCGATTCCCGGAACGGTGGATGTCGAACTGACCGTCAAGGATAAGCTGCCACTCCACGGGAGTGTGGAGTTAAACAACCGCTACAGCGCAAACACGACGCCTCTGCGGCTGGATCTGGCGGTCCGCTACGACAACCTCTGGCAGATGGGGCACACGATCGGTGCCGGATTCCAGATTGCGCCTCAGCGCCCGAGTGACGCACTCGTCTATTCCGCTTATTACATCGCGCGCCTCCCGTCGATCGACTGGCTGGGATTGATGATTCAGGCCACCCGGCAGAACAGCGAGGTCTCCACTCTCGGCGGAGGGAATTCCCTTGGAAACGGCGAGATCTACGGCGGGCGGTTTCTGGTCAACCTGCCTTCTAAAAAAGGATTTTTCCATTCCGCGAGCCTGGGCCTCGACTACAAGCATTTCACCCAGGACCTTGCCCTCGGGGATTCGGTCATCACCTCGCCGGTCGAATACTGGCCGTTCAGCATCAGCTACAACGCGGCCTCAATTGGAAAGTATTACCAGACCGAGCTGAATGCGGGGGTCACATTCAGCTTCCGCGGAACGAGCGCGCAGGAGCAGTTTGAGTTCGACAACCGGCGCTACAATGCCGATTCGAACTTCTTTTATTTTCGCGGGAGCCTCGGTCACACGCAAAAGCTGCCTTGGGATTTTCAGCTGTTTGCCGAAGTTCAGGGACAGGCTTCGGCCAACCCGCTGCTGGACACCGAGCAGTTCAGCCTTGGAGGGATGAGCACGGTGCGCGGGTATCTGGAATCGGTCGTCGTCGGGGACAATGCGCTCTGCGGCACCCTGGAGTTCCGGACCCCGTCGCTTCTCGGCTGGCTTGGCGAGGGGCATGAGCTGCGGGTGTTCGTCTTTCTCGACGGCGGGGCCGCCACGCTCAACGACCCGCTTCCCGAGCAGACTTCCCAGTTCAGCCTCTGGAGCTACGGGATCGGAAGCACGATCAAGATTTTCGACCACCTGAACGGCGAGTTTCTCATCGGCGTCCCGCAAGTAACCCAGGCCCCCTCCGAAGCGGGCCAGCCACTTTTCACCTTCCGCCTCTGGGCCGAACTCTGATCACACATGAACAACCGAACGCTCTCCAAAATTCTTTCAGCGGCCCTGCTTCTCTCCTGGGCGACTGCGGCATCGGCTGCGGAAGACTGGTGGAACAAGGAATGGACCGCCCGCACCTCTTTTACCGTGGATACCGGGAAGACCGGTGTTGAGATGACCGAGCCAGCCGGCACGAGCCTCGTCCTGATTCGCCTGCACCAGGGGAACTTCAATTTTGCGACAGCCAAGGAAAACGGCGCCGACCTGCGGTTTGTCGCCGAGGACGGGAAGACGCTCCTCGAACATCAGATTGAAAAATGGGACGCGCTCATGAACGAGGCGTTTGTCTGGGTGAAAGTCCCGGACATCAAGGCGGGCGCACAGAACAAGTTCTGGCTCTACTCCGGGGTCGAGGGGGAGAACATCGAGGCGGGCGGCGACCCGAAGGAGGCCTGCGATGCGGACACAGTGGCTGTCTATCATTTCACGACTTCCACGCCGTCTGACGCCTCGAAGAATGCGAACAACGCGACTTCCGGCGGCACCCTCTCCGAGGGCTCGCTGATCGGCTCCGGCATGCGGCTTCTCGGGAACACGGCGATGAAGATCCCCGCCTCGGCCACCTTCAAATGGGCTGAGGGCGAGCCGATGACGTTCTCGGCCTGGGTGAAGGTTTCCACGCCGGGCGAAAAAGGGGTCCTTTTCGACTGGAGCGACGGGGCGAACCGCCTGACGGTCGGCGTCGCAAACGGGGTTCCCTACGTGGAGATCAAAGATGCTTCCGGCACCAGCCGCACTCCCGCCGGCGAGCCGGTTTCCGCCAGCGCATGGAAGCACCTCGCCATCGTCGCGACGAATGCTTCGACGACTCTCTTTGTGGACGGAAAAGAATACGCGAAGATCGACTCAGCGATTCCGGCGCTGACGACCGAGGCGGTCCTGGGTGCGGACAAGGACGGAAAGAACGGGCTCGTCGGGGAAATGGATGAGTTTGAAATTTCCAAAACCGCGCGCGGGTCGGGCTGGGTGCAGATGGCGTTCGCCAGCCAGGCCGGGGGCGATGCCGCGACGAAGCTGATCGTTCCGGGCGAGGGTGAGGGTTCGGGCGGGGGAGGAGGACACAACCTCGTCCTCGAGCACCTGTCGCTCTTCGGCGACATCGCAAAAAACATGATGTTCGACGGCTGGGCCGCCGTCGGGGTCTGCGTGATCATGATGGTCATCGGCTGGTCGGTCGCGGTCGGGAAATTCATCACCCTCGGAAAAATCGAGAAGGGCAACGCGCAGTTTCAAAAGCTCTGGCGCAACGTCGCCACCGACCTTACCGCGATGGACCTCGATGATCCCGAGGCCGCAAAATCCTTTGGCGGCAGCTTGGGCAAGAAGGCCATGCGTCTGCTCGCCGATTCCCCGCTCTACCACGTCTATCATGTCGGCGTGGAAGAGATTGACAACCGCCTCGGCCAGGGGAAAAACAAGGGTCAGGGGCTTTCCGCGCGCTCGATCCAGGCGCTCCGGGCCGCGCTCGACGCCAGCATCGTCCACGAGCAGCACCGCCTCAACAAGGGGATCGTCTATCTCACGATCAGCATCGCCGGCGGCCCGTATGTCGGGCTGCTGGGAACCGTCGTCGGCGTCATGATCACCTTCGCCATCATCGCCAAATCCGGCAACGTCGACGTCGCCTCCATCGCGCCCGGTATCGCAAGCGCCCTGCTTGCGACGACGGTTGGCCTGCTGGTCGCCATCCCGGCACTCTTCATGTATAGCTTTCTGAGCACCAGCATCAAGGAGGTCATCGGGACGATGCAGGTGTTCATCGACGAGTTTGTGGCCAAGGTGGCCGAGTTTTATCCGCCTCCTGGCGAGGGCCTGACGCCGGTGCCCATCCGCCAGATCCGCACCCCCGAGGAGGCCATTCGCACACAGGAACCCGCGACGGATGATGCTGCGGAAGGAAATCGCAACTAATGGACGCCGGAGAAGGAAAATCCTACGACGACATCAACGTCACGCCGATGGTGGACCTCTACCTCGTGCTGCTGCTGATCTTCATCATCATGACGACGGCGGGAGTCACGGGCACGAAGGTGGACCTACCGCGCTCCTCGACGAAGCCGCCTGATCTGAGCGCTCCTAAGAGCAAGGCAATCACGGTCAACAACGAAGGAAAAATCTGTCTCGACACGATCCCGGTCACCTTGCAGGAACTCGAGCAGAAGCTCCGCGAGCACCAAGCGAAAAACCCGGAATTCCCCGTCGTCATCCGCGGCGACCGACAGGTCCAGTATTCCGGCGTCATGGATGTGCTGGATGTCTGTGGACGCCTCGGCCTCACCAAAGTCGGCCTCGCAACAGTCGGACCAAAATGAGCAACGTTCCGGCCAACGATGACGATGACGAGCCCGGCTTCTTCGCGAAGTTCCGGGTTCCCATCGTGCTCTTCACCCTGGTTGCCATCGCGGCCGGCACATGGTTTGCATTTTTCAACAAGGCGGAAAAACCGAAGAAGAAGTCTGCGCCGATCAGCATGGTGAGCATCATGCCCCCGCCCCCACCACCTCCGACTCCGCCACCCACGCCTCCGCCACCGCAGCCCGAGCAGGAGCAGAAAGAGGAGACCAAACAAGAGTTTGTCGAGGAGACCAAGCCGGAGGCTGCTCCCGAACCCGAGTCGGCTCCGGAGGAGGCACCACTCGGAACCAATCTGGAGGGCCCAGGGTCGGATTCCTTCGGCCTCGCAAAGGGAGGCGGAGGAGGAATGATCGGCGGTACGGGAAAAGGCAAAGGCGGAGGCGGGTCGAAATTCGGAATTTATGCTGGTCAGGTTCAGTCGCGGGTCGCCGACGCGCTCCGCAGCCACAAAAAAACCCGCTCCGCATCGATGTCGGTGAAGGTGCGGATCTGGGTGGATTCCACGGGACGAATCACGAACGCCAAGCTCTCGGGGAGTTCCGGAGACGCGTCTGTGGACCGCGCGATTTGTGAGGAAATTTTGTCCGGACTGCAATTGCAGAACCCTCCGCCGGAAGGCATGCCGATGCCGGTTGTCATGCGCCTTTCCGCAACCCGGCCCAATTGATTCCATGAGCCTCACTCCACGATTTTCCTCTTCCTCCGCGATGCGCACCCCGGGTTCGCCCAGGTTCCTTCAGAGCTGCGCCCGTTGCGCCGTGCGGTTTATTGCGATTTTTTCCGCAGTGATTTTCAGCATTTCCGCATTTGCGGCCGATTATCAGGTCGCGCAGGTAGGAAAGAAGAATCGGATTATCTTCGATTACCCGGAGGAACAGAAAACCGCGGCAGCTCCGACGCCGCAACCGACACCTCAGCCGACACCTCAGCCGACACCTCAGCCGACACC
>Ga0247840_10003068_pt1 | contig 28825 bp, 26 predicted proteins | sample LaCruzMarch2015__FD_192404 | JGI IMG/M metagenome (GOLD analysis project Ga0247840, IMG submission 192404) | Freshwater microbial communities from meromictic Lake La Cruz, Castile-La Mancha, Spain - LaCruzMarch2015_17m | ecosystem: Environmental > Aquatic > Freshwater > Lake | place: Spain...
GGGACCACATAGGAGGAGACATCGGCGATGGAGACCAGGAGCTTCCAGCCCTTGGGCTTGCGCTCGCAGTAGACGGCGTCGTCGAAGTCGCGGGCGTCGGCCCCGTCGATGGTCACGAGCGCGAGCTTGCGCAAATCCGTGCGGCCCGCCTTGGCGGACTCGGGTACCTCCGGGGTGAGCCCGGCGACCTCGGCCGCTACTTCCGGGGGCCACGCGACCGGCAGGTCGTGGGCGCGGATGGCGATGTCGGTCTCCATCCCCGGGGCCATGTGGTCGCCCAGGACCTCGCGGACCCGGCCGATGGGCTGGGTGCGGCCGGTGGGCTGGTCGGTGATCTCGGCCACCACGATCTGGCCGTGGGTGGCGCCGCCCAAGCGGTCACTGGGGATGATGACGTCGTGGGAGAGGCGCTTGTTGTCCGGGGCCACGAAGCCGACGCCGCTCTCCTGATAGAGCCGGCCCACCACGGTGCGGGTGTTGCGCTCCAGCGTCTCCACCAGCGAGCCCTCTAGGCGCCCGCGGCGGTCGCGCCCGCTGACCCGCACCACGACACGGTCCCCATGGAACAGCGTCTTCATGTCCTTGGGGTAGAGATAGAGGTCGTCGCCGCCGTCGTCCGGCCGCACGAAGCCGAAGCCGTCGGGGTGACCGATCACCCGCCCGGCGATCAGGTCCTTGTGGTTGACGATGCAGAAGGCGTCCTTGCGGTTGCGCAGCAGTTGCCCGTCCCGGACCATGGCGCCCAAGCGTCGCTCCAGGGCGATGAGATCGGGTTCGGTGGACAGTTCCAGGGTCGCCGCGATCTCGGCGAAGGCGAGCGGGGCGCCGTGGGCGGTCAGGGTGTCGAGGATGAACTCCCGGCTCGGGATGGGGTTCTCGTATTTCTTCGCCTCGCGCTGGCGGTTGGGGTCCTTGTCCCGGGCGCCGGTTTCGCGCGTGCCCTTGGCGGCGGGCTTGGGGGTAGTGGACCTGGGGGCGCGCTTCGGCGGGCTCGGGGCGGTGCCCGGCGGGTCACCGGGCGGGGCCTCCGCCCGGGGGGCCTCCTGGGCCGCCTTGGGCGCGGGCTTGCGGCGGGGCTTCTTGGGCGGCGGCGCGGCGGCCTGCTCGGAAGTTGGGGGGACGGCCTGCGGATGCGGGTCCGCGGCCTGGCCTTCGGTCTGGTTGTCGGTAGTTTTGCGTCTGGTCACGTGGTGTTACTGAGTATGTCTTGGGTCTGCGGCTAAGACCGCGTAGTGTATCGTTGACAAGCCCGCCCTGTCTCACTAACATGCCCGCTCCCGTCAGGCCGCCTCCCCCACGAGTCGCCCCGATCCGGAAAAGCCGAGATGGCGGAATTGGTAGACGCGCTAGTTTCAGGTATTAGTGGGGCAACCCGTGGAGGTTCGAGTCCTCTTCTCGGCACCAACTTCGATCAGCCGACCACCTGATCAACAAAAAAGGCACTGTGAAAACAGTGCCTTTTTTGTTTTTGGGGGTCTAACTCGACTGTGTTGCGCGGACGGGTGCACCCGGCCACGTCGGCGCTGCTCAATGCCGTTAAGGTGATTTTCGTTAAAGACATTACCCAACAATAGGCTTGATAAAAATGTCATATTTTGGCAAGGTCGGGCTGCGTTTCAACCGTGCTTCGACGTCTTCCATCAATTTCTTCGATAGGCTGATGCCTTTTTCATAGACCTCGACTGAGTTCGACGATGGGGTGGATGCCCTTCCACTTCATGCTTTTGGCCCATTCCAGCATCGTGTCGACATCCACCAATTGAGTGCCATTCCAGTGTTTCTCAAGAATGCCCCAACACCGCTCGATCGGATTGTATTTACTGTGGTATGGCGGGTAGTACAACAGTTGGATGGGCTTGCCGGTAACATCGGCAAACGCCACTATGCGATGCAGAAACTGAGTGCGTCGGCTATTACTTTCTGGACCGTTGTCGGCCTTGATCTGAATCAGGGACGTATTCTCGCGTTCTGACTGCGACAGACGCTCCCACCATTCTTCTAGGCTGTCGACGATGAAATCGCTGGTCTTGGCAGAACTGCCAAACATCACATCCAGTTGCCCGGTGTCCTCATCTACGATGCCAAACGGCGTGTGTTTTTCCTCGCAACCCATGTCGTGGTCGGCCGCTTGGTTGTCGCCCCGCGTCACGCCACCGCGAGAGTAAGGCCCGATGTTGACCGTCGCCTTGCAATCGATGCTCACGCGCTTGACTGTCCCGTTCGCCATGGATTTTCCGTCTTTTTCCTTGATGTTGGCGAAGATGGCATCGGGTTCTGGAATTTTTTTTGGGGCTTGGCTTTGAGCACTGGACGCAGCCGGTAGCCATTGCGGTTGAGCACTACCGCCATCGTACTCGGGGATGGTAGAACCTCCTCGGCAAAGCCTAATATGCGCAGCTGTTTCAGCGCTTCCGCGGCCGTCAAACGCGTATACGAGAGCGCCGTTCGGAAAGTCGGGTCCTGTTGCGATTGCGATTCCGCTAATCGCCATAATGCGTCGGCGACATCCGGGTGCTTATCTTCCCAACGCGGCTGGCCACAGTATGCTTCTTGCGCACCCAGGCAGATTATCCCAGTACGGTACTCATGAAGACCAAGCTGGACGGTCCAGCGGCCCCAACCGACCCAGTGGATCGTACGGGCGGCCCAAGATCGCCGTGTGGCGAGTGCGTCGAGCACCGACACCGCGACGAAATTGTGGGACGCGCTGCGGCAGGCACCGGCCTTGGGTGACCTGGAGGTCGAGGTCAGCGCGCGCCCGGGGCGGGCGGCCCGCCGTGCCATCGTCACCCTGCGCAGCGCCACCGTGCAGCTGTTCGCGCCGCACCGCACGGGCTATAAACTGCCGGAACTCACCATCAATGTCGTCCTGGCGCGCGAAGACACCCAGCCACCCGGGGTCGCGTCGCTGGAGTGGCTGCTGGCGACCGGGTTGCCGGTCGACACGTTTGAGCGGGCGAGCACGGTCGTCGCCTGGTATAGCGTGCGCTGGTGCATCGAAACCTATTTCTTGGTCCTGAAACATGGTTGTCAGATCAGTAAGTTGCAGATGGAGACCGAAGATCGGCAGTTGCCCTGCCTGGCGCTCTACATGATCATCGCGTGGCGGGTTTTGTTCGCGACGATGCTCGGGCGCGCCTGCCCGGACATGGACTGCGAAGCGGTCTTTGACCCCGCTGAGTGGCAGGCCGCTTACCTCGTGGCGCGCCGTTGTCCGCCCCCCACGACACCGCCCCGGCTGGGCGAGATGGTCGTCTTGGTGGCCATGTTGGGTGGCTACCTCAACCGCAAGAATGACGGTCATCCAGGCCCCAAAACGGTCTGGATCGGGTTGCAGCGCGTACACGAATTCACCATCGCACTGCAGGCCCGTGAAGATGCGGAGAGGAGATGTGTATAACGATGAGCGCTGGAGCGTGGGAGCCGGCAGCGCTCGACTTATCAGAGCGTTTCGACGTCCAGTGAGTCCCCATAGGTCTCGATCCCCAGGCGTTCGGCGACCGGGCGGGCGCGGGCGTCGATCATCGGTGAAATGACGATGAGTCGACTCGCCTGACGTTGGTGGCGTTGCTCGTAGAACCGCGCCTTGCGCTCGAAGCTGTACATCCCGGCCTTGTCGATGGACGATTTCAGTTCACAGATGATCAAGAGGCCGTTCTTGATGATGACATCGAGTTCGATCTGATCGGGGCGACCGAACACGACGCCCTCGTCGTCGTATTCATTGACGTTGATGACCTCGACGCCGAAACTCTGCTCCAGAATCCCCGCCAAGGCGTCGCGGAAGGCCTTCTCCGATTGCAGGCCCCAGCGGGAACCGAGGGCCCCGATACCGCGTTCCTGCTTGGCCGCCTGGGCGATGAGTGCGTCGTAGAGTTGCTTGAACTCTTTGCTCATCTCTGCCTGGTTTTTATCCCACTTACGGTTTTGCTCATCCCACTTACAGTTCTGCTCCTCCCACTTACGGTTCTGTGCCTCCCACTTACCGTTCTGTGCCTTCCACCTATCGCTCTCTTCCTTCCATCTATCGCTCTCTTCCTTCCACCTACCGCTCTCCTCCTCCCACCTACCGTTCTGTGCTTCCCACCTACCGTTCTGTTCCTCCCATCTATCGTTCTGTGCCTCCCACCTAGCGTTCTGTTCCTCCAAGTGACGGTTCTGCTCCCCCCACTTACGGTTCTGTTCCTCCAAGTGACGGTTCTGCTCCTCCCACTTACGGTTCTGTTCCTGCCAATTAAGCCTCTGTTCCTCGCGGTCGCGGCGCAACTCGGTCAGCAGTTCATAGAACCGGTCTTGGGTCTCCTCGCGGTTCGCGTACTCGCGCCGCGTCAGGTCGAGGATATAGGCGCGCAGGTCCGGGTCTTGACGCAGCCAGTCAGGAAGTTCGCGTCGGAAGGTGTCTTTCAGGGATTCGGTGGTCATGCTTGCTTCTCCGGTGGACACGAACGTTAGCGCAGGTAGGGAGCGTCGCAACTTCCGGCGATGTCGATGCGGGCTGATGTCACGCCCTTTCAGGGCTGGGAACCGCTGGCCGCGTCACCCAGGGCGTTGCCGGCGGGTATGTCACGCCTCTTCGGGGCTCTTGCTGCTGCGCTTTCTGGAGCCGTTGTCCGATCATTCCGACTCAAGGCGCGGCGCGGAGCCAGTTCTCGACCGCCAGACCCGGGACGCGGGTGAATTCGGCTTCATTGTCTGTAACGACCACTGCGCCAAAGGCGAGACCCTGCGCAGCGATCCAGTAATCGTTGGCGCCGATCGGAGTGCCCTTGCGCTCCAAGTCGGCGCGGATGGCGGCGTAATGCCGGCTAACCGTGGCATCGAGCGGCAGCAACTCGATCCTTGCCACGACGCCGGCCAAACGGGCGGCATTCTTTTCGCGATGCGCACTCTTTTCGATACCGAGCTCGAGTTCGCCAAGCACCACGGGAGAAAGCACCAGGTCGCTCAGCGGGGTGTGCTCAAGTTTGTCGCGCACAGTTGCGACGCCTTTCATGGCGGCGATGAAGGTGTTGGTGTCCATCAGGTAGCGCATTCTAGATCGGCGTGACGGGTTCGGCGGCCAGATCCGTCGGCAGGACCAGGTCGATGTCGTCTTGCTCGGCCCAGAGGGGCCTGAATGGGTCGGCGGCCATGCGTGGGGAATCCGGGACAAGCTGCGCGACGACCCGGCCGCGGCGCAGGATCGCGACCGTTTCGCCGGCTTCGACCGCCGCCAAAAGGGCAGAAAATTTTGCTTTTGCTTCTACGACTTGTACGCTGCGCACGATAAAATCCCAAGAATGACCATGTGGTCAGGATAGGGCATCGATACGGTGGGTGCAAGGTTCGATCATCAGCGGGCGCCTGGCGCCAGACGTGACCGTTAAGACCCCCGGTCCCGCCGTCGTCCACAAGGGGAGGGGAAACAACATTTTAACGCCACTCGGGATAGGGGCTCAGGTTGCAGCGCCGGTTCACCCGGTCGGGCTGGTTCAGGGTCGGTTCCTGCCGATCGTTTGCCAGTCGCTCAACCACGTCCACGCCCTGCATCATAAATATGGTCCTGGTCGCTGACCTCGCGGCGCCAGGCACCGCAGTCGCCTCGTGAGTATCGCGGGAGTGCCCCCGGGGCGGCGAGGGTCTGCGCGAAAATGGCCTGACGCGCGCGCGACGGGGTCGGGTTGGCTTCGTCGGTCGCGGCGGATCAGTGGCGGCTGCTATACTCTGAAAATCCCGTAATCGGGGTCATCGACGGCTTCCGCCGGGCGATCCTCGGTGGCGAACTCACGCTCGATTGGCCCGATTTCTTGCTCGGTTGGTGTATCATCGTTTTCTTCCTGTGGCTCGGCAGCCACCAGTTTCGCGGCATGGAAAAGCGCTTTGCCGACCTGATTTCAGTAGGAGTTGCTAGTATGGTCCCGGATCCCGTCATCACAACCCTCGCCGATGAACTCAATTGCCGCCTCGGGACCCACCTCCGTGGTCTTTGGTTGTACGGCTCCAGGGCGCGTGGCGACGCGCGCGCGACCTCCGATTATGACGTCTTGATTATCGTCGATGAAAAGACGCCTGCCATGCGGGAGCGTATCCTGGACCTGCAAGTGGAGATCCTCGACCGCTACGAAGCCTTGGTGGCCACCTTGCTGCGAACCGAGACAGAGTGGCACGGCAGTCAAGGCTCTCCACTGGCGCGAAACATCGCACGCGAGGCGGTACGACTGTGACTCCCGCGATTGCGCGACTGCTCAGACAACTCGGCGACTATGACGTTACCGCAGAAATCGACCGCGACCAAGCCAGCCACGACGTGGCCGATGCGCGCCGAATTGTCTCAGCGCGCAGGTCCGGGTCTTGACGCAGCCACTCGGACAGTTCGCGTCGGAAGGTGTCTTTCAGGGATTCGGTGGTCATGCGTGTTTCGCCGGTTGACACGAACTCTAGCGTCGGACGAAAACCTCCGGCTTACCGCAAAGCGGCCTTGATCACGGTTCCGGCCGCCTCGAGGGGGGTGCGATCAAAACCGATGTGCAAACGCACCTGTCGTACCCTACAGCTACCGGACGTTCTCACGGACCGGGCGTCGTTGTCGTTGTCGTTGTCGTAATCGTGGTCGGATTATGCGATTACGACAACGACAACGACAACGACAACGTACCCGGGATCTCGGTCAGCACATCAGTTCTGATCGTACCCCCTCGCGGGCAATATCCGTCGCGGACGTTTCCCCCCGCTTTCCTGCGGCGGCGCTGCCCCCTACTTTCCTGCCGCCAGGCGGTCGGCGACGTCCCGAAACAGCGGTTCCAGGTCCAGGCGTCCCGGCGAGCCAACCGTCCTGGCGCGTGCATACAGTGCGCGTGCCGCGTCCAACTCGCCCGCATCGAGCCGCCAGTCGGCGGCCAGCAGCAGCGGCACCGGGTTTGCGGGGAGCACGCGATAGGCGGCCTCAAGGGCCGTGATCGCCCCCGCGGCGTCGCCCAGGGCGTGACGCAGGTGTCCGACGTACATCAGGAGTTTCTGGCGGCTGGACGGTTGCATGGCACCCACCGCCGCCGCGTCCTCCACCAGCGCGAGCAAGGCGGGCACCGGAATGCGACAGTCCTGATCCAGGGCCAGGTTGACCAGCAAGATCAGGGCCGAGGTGTCATAGTCGCTCAGCGTATCCCCCAGCTCCGCGCGCGCCCGCTCGATCCGGTCCACCCCGATGTGGCCGGTGTCCCGGCAATCCAGATAGCCCTCCTGCAAGCGTGGGCCGAGGCCCCGTGCCGTGGCGAGCAACCGGTGCGCTTCCGCGGATTGCCCCCGCTCGATCAAGACCTGCGCCAGTTCGGCCCGCGCCCGGGTCGAAGGCCAGGGAGCGGCGAGTGCGGTCACATAGATCCGATCGGCGCTGGCCCAGGTCCAGGAGCGTGCCAGGCCCAGGCCGAGCAGGGCCAGGAGCGCAAGCGCCGCGATGGTCGGGCGCCATCGGGCCAGGGTCCCGCTCGCCGCACCGATCAGGTCCGCCGCCGCCAGGATCAGCCCCAGGCTCGGCAGATAGTTGCGATGCTCGAAGGCCAGTTCCAGCGGGAGCAGGGTAGACTCCATCAGGTGTCCGGCAAAGAAGAACAGGATGCCGAAGGCCGCCAGCGGTCGCCGCGGGATCAGCCCCAACCCGAGTGCGAACAAGGCCAGCAGGAAGAGCGCGCAGACCAGGGTCGTGGGAGGAGCCAGCCAACCGGTGGAATAGGGCAGGCCGTCATAGAAGAACGGCATGTCCCCCAGCCGCGGCAGCAGGATTTGACCCACATAGAGGGTCACCACGCGGGCCTCGGTTAGCAGGCGCTCGCCCATATCGAAGGCGCGTCCCGAGTAACCGGCCGCCGTCGCCCCGGGTACCAGCAGCAGCCACAGTGCCGCCCCCAGCACGAGGACCAAGGTCAACCCAAAATACCCTGTCAGCAGACGCCGGGTCGGGGTGCTCCCGCGCAGCCGGAACAGCGTCATCTCCAGGGTCCCCAGCAGTACCGGCAGCAAGGCCCCGTTTTCCTTGCCGAGCAGTGCCAGCGCGGGGAGGATCGCCAGCGGCGGCAACCACGCCATCCAGGGGGTTGGGCGGCCGTTAGCCATCTCGGCCAGGCGCCGCCGGCCATAGAGCAGCAATGCCCAGACACAGAACAAGGCGGAAAGGATGGTCATGCGCTGGACCACATAGGCCACCGTACTGACCTGGAGCGGATGCAGGGTCCAGGCGAGGGCCACGACCAGGGCCAGCAGGTCCGCGCTTCGGCGCGGGTAGCGGGTGCGCGCCAGCAGCCGCACGAACAGCAAGATCAGCGACCCCGTGCCCAGGTGCAGGACCAGATTCACCGCCTTGAAGGCCGCCGGCTGGTCTGAAAACAGGGCATTGGCGGCCAGGGTCGCCATCGCCAGCGGCCGTCCGACGCCCGCTGGGTCGATGAACAGGTACTCTTTCCAGCGCGCCCCGGACAGCTCCGCGAAACCGCCCGTCTGGATGGCCGTGATGCCGTCCTGGAGCTTCACGTCGTCGAGCAACCAAGGTCCCGCGAGGGCGGGCCAGAAGACCAGGAGACCGAACAGCCAGAGGGCGGCCAGTGACGGGAGGGGGCGTGCGGCCCAGGTAACGGCCGCCGCGAGGGCATTCTCAGTGGTGGCGGGCGACATCGGCGGCTCCGGGGATGGATGAGCAGATTGGCTGTGACCTTGTGCATGGTAACGGCAACCGCCGGGACGGCAAGCCCGGAACGATTGGAGACCTGGACGGCGAGCCGGCACGGGCCCGCTTGGCGCGCCGTACCTCAGTGCGACCAGTGTCCAACCGTAGAACGTCGCAACAGAAGCCCCACCGTCCCCGAAAATCTGTCAAACTCACCGACTATCCTCTACTATAGAGCGGCGCCAACCGCACAATCCTGTCCCAAACCCCCGGCCCACTACCCCAAGCAGTCGTGCCCCCAGACTCCGCGGACATCCCCCACCTGCTGAGGCGCTACCGCCAAGGCTTTGATAGGGTTTTCGGCGCCCACCGCACCGGCCTATGACCCTACCGATCCTGCACACCGGTATCCTGCGTGCCCTCAAGCTTGCGCTCTTCTTGGCCGTCCTGGTCTATGTCGGTCGGGAACTCGCGGCGCGACTTGCGGCCCTCCCGGCTATCGCCACCGTGGTCGCGTATCCGCAGCTCTTCGCCGGGGCGGCCTTGGCTACCGCCGCCTCCATTCTCTATGTGCCCATTTATGGACAAATGCAGCGGGCACTCGCCATACGGCCTTCACCCCTCGCGCCGGCAGTGGTTGCGTTGGTCTCGCCAGTGGGCAAATATCTGCCCGGCAAGGTTGCAAGCCTCCTGGGGGCGATCTGGATCTATCGCCGTTTCGGCGTCAGCGCCGGCACCGCGACCGGGATCACTCTACTGACTGGCGCCGCCAACTTCGCGGCGGTCTCACTGCTGTTGCTGCCTTTCATCGCCTCGGGCGCCTTCCAGCGCTATGATTCCCCCTGGCTCACCTGGCTCTTTCCCGGGGTCTGGGTGGGCGGTCTGGTCTTGGCCTTTCCACGTATCTTCGCCAATCTGCTGAACCGCGTGGCCCGTCTGGCTGGCCGCCCCGCCGTCGCGCTCGTGCCGCGCACCGCGCCCTACCTGAGCGGAGTCGCCTGGAGCGGGTTTCAACTCGTCTTGATGGGGGGCGCATTCTGGTTTGTCGCTCGCGCCGTGAGTCCTGTCGCCGTCGCCGACTGGTACCTGCTTACGGTCAGCCTCATGGTTGCCGGCACTCTTGGGTTCTTCGCCTTCTTCGCTCCCGCCGGAATCGGCGTAAGAGAAGGACTGTTGCTGCTCCTGCTCCGCAGTGTTATCGGCGACTCCGAACTGGCCTTGGCCTTAATCTTACTGCGGGTGAATCAGGTGTTGATTGAGGGCTTGCTCGCACTAGTAGGCTTGGTCCTCTGGCGACTTTTCCAGCAGGACCAATGGCCTGGCCGAAAGCGCGCACTGAAGGGAAAGTGATGTGCAGCGGGCGGCGGCCTAAAGCGAAAAACCGACCCGCTCCAATACCCCCTGCGAAGCCAAGTCAAGACCCCGGGGAAAAGCGCTATCTGAGCTTCAAAGGGCTCTTCAAGCTATACTCATCGGTATTAACAAATGATCACAAGTCAACAAGATGCCACACGGGTATGCTCATCGATTCTCGAATTTTCTTTTCTATCCCCTTGCCGAAACTACTTGACGCAATTAAAATACCATCCAGATCGGTATCCCGCGCGCGGTTGAACGGCTGACAGGGGATCGGAATTCCCGGAAAATACCGCCCTGCGCAAAGCGGATTGTCATCAATTAGAACTAGCTTCCTAGCAAGATCTTGATCCCAAAGCAAATAAAGGTAATTTATCATTCTTGCCGGCACATAAATACCGAGTCGATCGCAGCGGAGAAGTAAAGTCCTGATCTTCGCGCAAAGAGCATTTGCCTGTCTGAAGAAGGCATCAAGATCGGGAGTTTTTGTTGCAATCATTTGCGTCGATTCACCAATAGAGCAGCCGGCGTAAATGGCTCCTCCAAATGCTGATGCCAGAACAGCGTCTGGCCGAAAGTGAACGCGGCACAAAAGATTATGCAATGTTGATTCGGTGAAAAACGAGAAATGCTCGTGAACCAATATCGAAATATCCCCCTGTTGAATCGCGCGCTTACAGTCAGGGACAGATACAACCACCCTCCCGGTGGGTACTAAATACTTGGAGACGAGCGTCAGGAAGGCAACGGGGTCAACCATATGTTCCAGAACCCCATAAAGAACGATCAAATCAAAATGTTCGGTTACGGCGGGGCTCGGAAAAAAATCTGATATTACTGGTATTGCCATCTCCCGCCCATCGAAAGCATCATAACCAGGCTCGATGCCCAAGACACTGGCTCCCAAACGCTTTAACTGGGACAAAAGATACCCCGTTCCGCACCCGATTTCCAACACCCGCTGGCCAGTAATTCCTGTATCCCGGAACAGATCAAGGATAAATGTCAAGAAATCCGATGTATATGCTTTCCCAATACCCCAATTGGTCATTTGTCCAGTAATCACCGACCCGATATTGTAAGCTCGCTCAAGTGCCTTTTCCAACTCATGAGACGGGACCTGTCGCATCGTTCCAAGCTTATGGTCGACGTCGATCTCGATCGGAAATTCGAGCGGTAGCCCCAGATTGTCGAATGGGCTGTCAAGCATGCGGGCGTAGAATGGGAGCCGCATCGGGTTAGACGCATATACCACGGTCATGTCTATTCCTCCTTTAATTTTTCGACATAGATTTCATCGAGTCCTCGAAGGATAAAGCCGGCGCGATATTTGAATCGCTTCGTAATTTGCTCGCCCAGCACATGCCTGCGTATGAGCAAATCGGGTTCATTGTAGCCCACCATGGCGCGCAACGACGTGGTTCCCGAGAATCGCGGATTGATCTCGAAAACGTAGACGCGACCACGCCAGTACCGGCATTGGATATTAATTGAGCCGGTGGCTCCAAGCTGGCCAGCGATCTCTTCGCAGGGGCCGGTGACATCGGGAAAGGCACCGATCTCGCCTTGCGATATGCCACTGCTAACAGCGAGAAGCGGACCAAGCTCGGTGCGCTTGGTGCGATTGAGAACCCGGTGTCGATTGCTAAGTCCCGAGAGAATCATGCGCCGAACGGCAATGGAGTTCATGAGCCCGCCATCCATGTCAAGAAGGACGCCGACGGTGAACTCGTTATCAACGGTCCCCACGTATTCTTGCGCTATGAACTCCTCGTGACTGGCAAGCAGGTAACTGCCGAACGCCTCAAGCTCAGAAGGCGATTGTGCGATGAACAGATCAAAAGAGCCGCCGCCGCCTAGGGATGGCTTAAGGATGACCGGGAAGTAATCCAGGTCCGCCAGATCATCCAGAGAGCGGATGCGCTTATATTGCGGAATACAGAAGCCGTGATCCGAAAGCCAGTCCATCGTCGCTAGCTTATCCATGCAGAGTTGAATAACTCGCTCCGGGTTGAGGGGCAGGAAGACGCCAGCTGCCTGGAATTGATCCCGTTCGCCGCTCATTACGCGCAGTTCGGGCTCAGAACCATGAAACAGAACCTGTATGTGCTCCTTGGAGATGAATCGAAGAAGCGTGGGAACGTAGGCCGGACTTGTCGCCGGTGGAATGATTATCGCTCGCTCGCTTTGATACAGGCCCTTACTGAAGGGATTCATATCTGCGCTGTAAACGACGTAATCTGTGGGCGCCATTGCCAAGGCTTTGCAAATCTGTTCACCATGGCCGCCGCCGCCCACGCCAGTCACCAGGACTCTGATACTCATAGTGGGTACTTCGTCGAAATATGGATGCCGAACGGATTGGCCTGGCGGCGTCCCAGGACCACCCCGCGTACTGACCGATCTACATCCGGGTACGCGGACAATATCTCGTTGGCGTCCAAGGGTATCCGGTAAACATCGAACCGGCACCGGACCAAATCCAGAACTCCGAAACTCGCCAGATCGCCGGCGTCCCGAGGTAATCCAACGGAACCGGGATTCCCGATGAGCTTTCCGCCCACCGTGGTTGAGAATGGGTAGTGTGTATGCCCCATAAGTATCACTTCCGCATCGACCTGGGACAGAAACGACAAATCACTGTCTGGGTATAGGCGCCCATGAAGGGGATCCCATGGCGTACCATGAACAAACAAAACCCGTCTTCCTAGTTCCTTGAAAAAGAGGAAGGAAGTCCCCGTAGTAATTGCTCCAACTGCCTCGACTCCAAGTTCGCGACGCACCAAATCGTGCCGGTATACTTCCGAATGGTTAGGAGGAATCGCAGTCATCTTCATGATCATGGCCTCGTGATTTCCGATGAGTACTGGAATATTTAACTGCTTGATAATCGCGTAGACGGCCAAATGGCCAGGGAAATAGCCGAAAAGGTCACCGAGTCCGATAATACGGTCGCATAGCGGCGTAATATGAAGTAACACCTTTTCAAGTGCGAAGGCATTGCCATGAACATCGGAAATGATACCGATCTTCATCGCATACTCATCATTCTGGCGAACTTAATTATACCTCGGTCAAGTGGGGTCCGTTGCCGCCATCGCAGGATTGATTCGGCCTTCTTCGTAGAATAGCTACCGCGGAAATACTCTTGGGGGTCAGGGGTATTCAAGTAGCAGATATCACTATTGGAATTCAAGAGTAACTTTATCTTTGCGGCAAGGTCATGCATAGTAATAGCGGGGTCGCCCGCAATATTGAAAACACCGTCGGCGCCGGAAACAAAAGTGCTGCGTGAAAAGACATTGCAAATGTCATCGACGTGCGTAAAGGACTGAGTGCGAGTGCCTCGACCAAACAGCAAAATCGGGTTGGCAGCTAGCGCATCACCGATGAAACGAGAGAATACCGTCGGCCGTTGGCCGAAACCGTAGGGCGCGCTTATGCGTAGGATGATCGCCCGGCCATCGAGCTGTCGTAATATTTCCATCTCAGCCTTGGCTTTGGCTTCAAGATAGGGGCCGGTTGGTTCCAATAGTGCTGATTCATCAAGGAGTTCATTGGCCGTATTCTGTCCGTATAGGCTGGTCCCGGAGAGATAGATCAAGCGTGCGCCGCTACGAAGAGCCAAGTCAATGACGTTGCTGTCGATAACCGTGTTTGCCTCTGCCGCCGCTATAGCCTCAGCACCAAAGAAATCATAAGGTATCGCGGCTGCACAATGGACGATACAGGTCCACTTGGCGCCGGCAAGCGTCGATGTCCAATTGCGGTCGCGAAGATCACCCACAAGGGTTATGATCGGCGCATCGGGCAGCACCTTGCGCGCAACTCCGGTAACATCAATGCCGTGGGCGAAAACGTGGCGTGCGATGCTTCCGCCTAAGAATCCCCCGCTTCCGGTTACAAGGATTTTCAATCTTCACTCTCCGGGGCCGGTCTTATAATTCGCTGCCCGCATCTGTATGTGTTATCTTGACTTCATCAAGTAATTCCTGAAAAGCACTCAAATATAGACGTCCTCCCCGATCAGTGTCTGCTAAGTACTCTGCGAAGTCCGCGAATGCCTGCTCACCAATTTCCTGGATCTTGACCCGGTGGGTCATAGCCCATTGGATTCGGTTAGCCAAGAGCAACGGATCGCCCGGCGCGATCATTAGCGCGTTGCGCCCATCCCGCCAAGGCGTATCCTGGTTCTCCGGCGTGCACATGAGCAATTGAGGCGTCCGAGCGAGAATAAAGTCTTGCGCGACCCCATTTAGACCAATGCCGCCTAGCCCAAGGTGGCATGCTCTTGCGTAAGGCGCTATATCGAGGTGGGGGCCTAAAAGCGTCACATCATCGTGAAGTGCGTTTTCTGCAATAGCCTGACGCATTGCGGCTTCTATTCCGACGGTACCCTGGCCAAGGAAGAAAACTCTTGGCGTCCAACCCCGAACTTTCAAGATGCTGGTGGCGAAGATGAGGTCGAGCAAGGGTAGACGGTTCCGCTGCATCTTTTCCAGATCAAAGCGCCCTGCATACAGTAACACAAAAAGTTGTGGGTGGCTTCCTGCAAATGCCAAGAGTTCTGTCCTAGGGGCGGTGCTTGATCCGCTATCGACGATCAAAGGCAAAGAAAGAAAGCGTGTCGGATAGGTCTTTTTGTACCACGCGCTCCATGGCAGCGGGCGAAAGCAATCAATTGATGCATCGACATGACGGTGAAGAAAACGATTCACTGCAATCGGTAAGAGACGAATATCGCTGCCCCGGGCAGTAATAATAACAGGAGTACCAAAAAACCATTTCGCGGGTAGGGCCAGGAGGCCGGTAAGGGTCCACTGAGCATGAATTATATCGACTGCACGGGCGTGGCGCAGGATAGCCAAAACAAACGCTGCCAGCAACAAAGGGATTTGCATGAACGCGAGAAGCGATCCCGGGCGGTAGATCGGTTTCCCCGGAACCTTAAGTCGCTGCCAGCGAGTGGGCAAAAAATAGCGAAAGCGCCGCACCCGGATGCCGGGTTCCAGTCGTTCGTCGCGCTGTGCACCTGGATAGTGGGGCGTAAGCACAAGCACCTCTGCGCCATTCCGTGCGTACGCGCGAACCTCCGAGAGCACGAAGCGTCCGTCATAGGAGCGGATAGACGAGTCCGGAAAACTGAAGGTGGTGACGAGGATCTTCATGGCGGCCTAAGTTGCGATCTGCTGCAGCCATTCCTCAAACACCAAGAGCGACCAGATAAATAATCGCCGGTTGGTACGGCCCTCCAAATGGTCTGCCACCAGCCGTTGAACCGTCGCTCGGTCCAGGTATTCGTAAAGCAGCGTCCGGGGACCAAGGACCCGCGCTTTCACGAATTCGATGCTCTCACCCTTGAACCAACTCGCGTCCGGGGCACTGAACCCCTGCTTCACCCGCTCCAGGGTATCCGGTGGGACCAGGCGGTTGAGCGCCTGGCGCAGCAAGAGCTTGCCATCGTTGGTCTTCTGGATACGCTTGTCTGCCGTCACAGGTTCATTCTCATTGATCGCCCCGTCCTGGTTCAGTCCTCGCAGCTTGAGGGCCATCGGCACCTGTTGGGCAAAGTCCACGAGGTCATTGTCCAGGAAGGGCAGCCGGGTCTCCAGTCCGTGGGCCATGCTGAGCTTGTCCTCAATGGTCAACAGTCCGTGGAGAAAGGTCTTGGCCTCGAAGTAGAGCGCGGCGTTGATCGCCGTCTCCGGTGCCCAGGGGGCTTGGGACGGCCGGAAGACCCCCCGCATGATGGCCCGGGTGTCTACCTGCTCTGCCAACTGGCGCATGGGGGCGAACAAGCCGGGGAGTTGATCGGGCGGAACCAACCGATTCCAGAACCGGAAATAGCGCTCGGCAAAGCCCTCGAACCCACCGTCACCCAGGCCGGCCCGATAGCGCCAGGGGTAGCCGCCGAAGAGTTCGTCCCCGCCGGTCCCGGCCAACACCACCTTGACGAAGCGCGAGGCCAGCTTGGCCGCATACCAGTTCGGGTAGCTCTGGCCGACCCGCGGTTCCTCGATATGATGCACCAGCGCCCGGTGGCAGCGCTCCATATCACCGGCCTTGAGCACCATCTCATAGTGCTCGGTGCGGAAGAGATAGGACAGCCGCTCTGCCTCCGGGCGCTCATCGACGGCCAATTCCAGGCCGGACGCGGAAGTCAGGTCGAAGCCCACCGTGAAGGTACTGATGAATGGCAACTGGCGCGCCGCCAGGGCGGTAATGGAACCCGAGTCCAGTCCGCCGCTCAAATAGGCCCCCAGGTCGACATCCGCGATCAGCATACGGTTCACCGCCTGGGCGAAGAGCCGGTTCAACTCCTCGCCATACTCCCGTGGGTCCGCGGGCCGCGTGGGCTCCTGGAAATGGAAATCCCAGTACTGGGTCGGCGCGGGAACCGCCCGACCGGGGGCGAGGCGCAGAGAGGTACCCGCCGGCAGCACCTGTACCCCCGCGTACAGGGTGCGATGGGTAAGAAAGTTCTGGAACGTGAAATACTCGACTAAAGCCTCCCGATCGATCGCCGCCCGGTTGCCCGTGTGCGCAAGGATGGCGCGGACCTCGGAGCCGAAGAAGAGGCTTCCCCCTTGCGCCGCGTAATAGAGCGGCTTGATTCCGTAGCGGTCTCGGGCCAGGGTCAGTTCCCGGGCCACCCTGTCCCAGACCGCGAAGGCGAACATCCCATTGCAGCGATTGACGCAGTCGATCCCCCATGCGGCGAAGGCGTAGAGCAGCACCTCGGAGTCGGTGCGGGAGACGAATGGGTGGCCCAGGGCCTTGAGCTCGGCGCGCAACTCCTGAAAGTTGTAGATTTCTCCATTATAGACTAGGACATAGCGGCCGTCCGCGGACACCATGGGCTGGGTGCCGGCGTCGCTGAGGTCGATGATGGCCAGCCGTCGGTGTCCCAGGCCGAGCGGGCCTTCTATCCATTGACCGGACCCGTCCGGGCCACGATGGGCCAGCGACTCGGTCATGCGCCGCACTTCCACCGCAGAAGCGGGCTGCCCGTCCAGGTGCAGGACCCCGGCGATACCGCACATCAGAGGGCGTCCAGGGCCGCGGCCACGGTCTCGAAATCGTCCGCCGTCATCCGGTTGTGCAGCGGGATCGCCATGCTCTGCTCGGCGCAGGCGCGCGCCCCCGGGTAGTCGTCCGGCGCCAGGCCGAAGCGCTCCCGATAGAGCCCGAGCAGATGGAGCGCATGAGTACCCGGGCGGGTGCTGACGCCCCCCGCCTCCAGTCGGGCCATAATGGTATTGCGGTCCAGGGGCGCCCGCATCGGGTCCACGAAGGTGACGAAGGACTGCCAGGAGTGGCGCCCGGTAGCCGGCTCGGACGGCGTCCGCAGCCACTCCAGATGGGCGAGCCGGTCCCGGTACCAGGCCGCCCAGCGGGAGCGGAAGGCCAACAGGTCATCGAGTCGGCGCAGTTGGCTCAGGCCTACCGCCGCCTGTAGGTCCGTCATCCGGTAGTTGTACCCCAGCAGGTTGAATTCCGGCAGCAAATAGGGGAGGGGTCCCCGATGACGCTGTTCCTCGGAGATGCTTGCCCCATGATTGCGCAGGGCGCGCATGCGCTCGGCCAGGGTGGCGTCGTTGGTGGTCACCATTCCGCCCTCGCCCGTGGTGACGATCTTGCGCGGGTGAAAGGAGAAGGCGCCGACGTCTCCCAGCGTGCCCGCCCCCTGCCCACCTTGTCGGGCGCCCACCGCACAGGCCGCGTCCTCGAGGATCAGCGTACCCGGCGGCAAGACCGCGCGCACGGCCGCGATCTCCGCGCAGCGGCCGAACAGATGCACCGCAATGGCCGCCCGGGTGCGCTCGGTTACCCGCTGTGCGACCTGGCCGGGGTCCAGGTTGAAGGTCAGCGGGTCTACGTCCACCAATACCGGCGTCGCCCCGCAGTACAGCACCACGTTGGCGGTTGCCACCCAGGTGAAGGCCGGCACCAGCACCTCGTCCCCGGGGCCGATCCCGGCCGCCGCCAGGGCCAGATGCATCGCCGTGGTACAGGAGGTCGTGGCAATGGCGTGGGCGACCCCGCACTGGGCGGCGAAGAGGGTCTCGAACTCGTCCACCCGTGGACCCTGGGTGAGCCACCCGGAGTTCAGCACGGCCCGCAGGTCCTCCAAGGCTTCAGGGCCCACCGCGGGCTCACTGATCTGGATTTTACGCATATGAATACCCCGTTTCATCCCATGTTACTGAGCGCGCTGCGCCGATATTCCGCAGGACCCCGAAATCCAACGCCAAAGATGCACACTGCCACCGCAAGCAAGCCGGTGACAGTAGACTAAACGCGCTAGGAGCCGTCATCGGTGATGCCGACGTCGCGGCGGCGGCGCGCCACCTCGGCCTGGTGGGACGCCCGCCACTCGATCAGGGCCTGGAGCCCGTCGCGCAGCGGCGTCGCGGCCGTAAAACCGAGTTCCTTCCGCGCCCGCTCAGGGCTGCCGATCCGGTTCTTGACGAAGGTGAGACCCGCTGGCTCGTACTGGATCTGGAGTCGGGAGCCCGTCAAGTCGAGCAGCAATTCGGCCAGCTCCTTGACCGTGGTCTTCACGCCGGTGCCCACGTTATAAAATCGGTCTGTCGCGTCGGCCTGCATGGCCAGCACGTTGGCCCGCCCGCAGTCGGCGACACTGACGAAATCATAGGCCTGAGAGCCGTCGCCGAAGACCACCGGAGGTTGGCCGCGATCGATGCGGTCCAGCATCTTCATCATCACCGCGATATAGGCCCCATGATAGTCCTGGCGTGGGCCGTAGACGTTCATGTAGCGCAGCCCCACATAGTCGAAGCGCTGGTCGGTGTCCTTATACCGGTGATGGAGCGAGCGGCAGATGTGCTCGCCCGCGATCTTGGTGGCACCGTAAAAGTTGGTATTCATATAAGGATGATCTTCCGTCATCGGCTCCGCCACGGCGTCCCCGTAGACCGAGGCCGATGAAGAATACACCAGCCGTTTGACCCGATTGGCAAGCAGCGCCTCCAGCACGTTGAAGGTGCCACCGATGTTCACCTCGTAGGCGGAGCGGGGGAAGTCCCAGCAGTGCAGCAGCCACAGGGCCGCGAGGTGAAAGACCCCGTCGATGCCCGCCATGGCCGCGTTAAGGACGTCCCGGTGCAGCAGTTCCCCGCCGAGGCGGAAGACGTTCACCCGGGGGTCTTGCAGCGCCTCCGCCAGGTTCTCCTGACTCCCGCGCGAGAAGTTGTCGAAAATACGGACCTCGGCCACGTCATGGCGCAGTAAGGCCTCGACCGTGTGCGAGCCGATGAGCCCGGCGCCGCCGATCACCAAAAATCGTTTGCCGCTGAGATTCATGAAACCTCCCGTTTGAAGGTGATAGGCCCGGGGCTCGGGACCTATTTGAGGTGTTTGTTCTGTTCTTGATCGAACAGCATGGCGAACAGCAGGAATTGCAGTCCCATGATGGTCAGAAAGGCGGCAAACATGGCGCTGGTTCCGGCAATCGGCCCCACGAACAGCCGCATCCCCAACAGGTAGAGCCCGAACAGGACTCCGGGCGGGAACAGCAGGAACCCGAAGGCGTAGAAAAACAGCAGCGGGTGAAAGTCCTTGATGACATACTTATGCAGCAGCCGGTAAAAAAAGAGCCGGTTGATCAGCCAGGCGAGTTTGGGAATCATCCGCAGGGGCCGGATGCCGGACTTTTCGCCGATGCCATAGACCGGGCGGATGGGCACGTCCGTCACCCGCAGGTCCGCGATATTGAGCCGCACCAGGAGGTCGTTGGGCTGGCCATAGCGCCTGTACATCAGGTTCCAGTCGATGGCCTCCAGGCCGCGCAGGTTGATGGCGGTATAGCCGGACTGGGAGTCGGCGATGTGCCAGTAACCGGACGCGATCTTGGTGAGTAGCGAGAGCATGGCGTTTCCCAGGTAGCGCACGCGCGGGATCATGTGCCAGGCCTCCCCGGTGAACAGCCGGTTGCCCTTGGCGTAGTCGTAGCGCCCGGAGACGACGGGCGCGACGATGGCCGGGAAGTCGGCCGGATCCATCTGACCGTCACCCGCCATCACCACGGTCACGTCCATACGTTCGGCGAGCGCTGCCTGGTAGCCGCTGGCAATGGCGCCGCCCACCCCCTGGTTGACGGGATGGACGATCAACCTGATCCGTGGGTCCTGGGGCTGGTAGGTGCGCACGATACCCGCGGTGTCGTCAGGACTGGCGTCGTCGATGACGTAGATCCGGTCCACCTCCGCGGGCATGGTCTGGAGTACCCGCAGGATCTGGGTCGCTTCATTATAGCAGGGGACGACGACGGCGACGCGTTGGCCATGGTTCATAAGTAATCGCGCGTGAGCGGTGGCGGAAGGTTATTACAGTGTAAGCACATAGTGAATCTTAGACCTCGCGGCAGGCGAAATTCCAGGGCTGCATCTCAGAAAGCGAAATCGCCTTCGTAGGGTTTCAAACGGTTCCGGACGGGGCGAATGCCCCGTCCGGCCCGCGGCACTGGGTCAGGTCGCGCCGACACCGCTCAGCCCGCGGGTGGGCGCGACTGCGGGGGTTGGCCGCCAAGCAGGACATCCAGGGTTGCGGCCTGGAAGAGGCCGTCCAGCCAGGCGTCCAACTGGCCGTGGGTCGCCGCGTCGATACGCGCCTGCGCCCAGGGGGGCAGATCACCAAAACGGACCCGGAGCAGGCGTTTCAGCGCATCGCTCTTGCCTTCCCGCTTGCCTTCCCGCTTGCCTTCCCGCTTGCCTTCCCGCTTACCTTCCAGCTTGCCTTCCCGCTTACCTTCCAGCAAGCCTTCTCGCTTCCACTTCTGCGTCCACTCTTCAACGTGTTCGGCCAACATGGTCTCGACCTCCACTAAATCATGCAGTTCCGGAAGATTCTCGCCCGGCAGTAGACGCCGCAGCAAGACCCGCGCGAACCAGACCGTCAGCGCCCGGCGCAGGCTCGCGTAGCGTGGACCCTGCAACCGGGCGCCGAGCCGGTGCAGGATCGGGCGGAGCGCCTCCGGGCCCTTGGCGGCCAGGGTTTCCAGCCGCACCAGTTCAGCTGCCACACTGGTCGCCTGCTCCAGGGTTCCCTCTCCAATGCGGCCCTCGTCGATCAGATGATAGCGGTGCTGGGGCCGGTAGCGGGCCAGGGCGTTGGGCAGCGGGACAATCAGTTCGGCGATGTCGCGCGCCGCCGTCCACCGCCCGCTGCCGTTGTAAAGTACCAGCGGAAACACCGGCGGCAGGTGCTGACCCGCCGCCACGGCCCCGCTCTTGATCAGGTCCTGATACAGCAGCCCGGTGTACACCATGATCCGCACCGCCATCCAGGGGTCGATCTGGCTTTGGAATTCGATCAGCAGGTACACATAGAGCCAGTCCCCCGCCACCCGCACCCGCCAGATGATGTCGTCCTCGCGCTCGCGCAAGTCGTCGGTGACATAACTGCCGCCCTGTTTCTCCAGGGTGCTGAAGTCGATCAGCGCCAGCCAGTCCTCCTGCACGAAGTCGCGCAGCAGGCCCTCGACCATCTCGGGGTGGGAGAACAGGTGTTTGTAGGAGCCGTCCTGCGGCGCCCGGGCCCGCCGGGCGGACGGGCGCGCACGCGGGCGCCGGCGTGGGGGGCGGGGCATGGTGGTGGGGCGCACAGGCCGATTGGATGACTGGGGGCTAACCCGAAGTGTTGCACGGGCGGGCCCAGCGGGCAACGTCGGCGATGCTGAAATTCAGTGCCTTTGGGGCCTATATGGGAAACCTGACCATCGGGTTAGGCGCAGACTTCAAAAGGTTCCGGACGGGGCGAATGCCCCGTCCGGCCCGAGTCTCGCGCGAGGACGCGCCGCGCCCCCGAGCCTTAGACTGCGTAGGGTCTAGCAGCTACGATGCGGCTGGTAAACCTCGACGTGAGTGTCTATCCTTGGTTCAAACATCCGATGTGAACATCAATCATGAGTACCGAAGCCATTCTTGCCATCCAGCAGTGGGGCAACAGCCTCGGCCTACGCCTACCGTCCGCCGTGGCACATGAGGTGGGGCTTCATGCTGATCAGCGTGTACGCATCACTGTAGAGGATGGGGGTATCGTGATCCGGCCGCTGGAAGAAGACCAGCCTTCGCTTGCGCAACGACTGTCCCGCTTCGATCCGGAGCGTCATGGGGGCGAAATCGTGATGGCTGGGCAGATCGGCGCCGAGCAGTGGTAAGCGGCCAGCGCAAGGGCCATTGGGTGCCCGAGCGTCAGGATGTCATCTGGATTGACTGCAACCCCCAAGCCGGGCGTGAGATGCGTGACATCCACCCCTTTCTCGTACTCTCCCACCGCGCATTTAACGAACGAACGTCATTGGTGATTGGGCTTCCCATGACCACAGTTCCTTGTCAGCAACACTCGACCGGCTTGTCCGGCAAGTCGTAACACCGCTTCATCTGGTTCGCCCCGCCGCCCCATCTCGCCCACCGTCGTGACATTATGCCCAGCTTTCACTAATCGCTGCACCAGCACGCGTGCCTCACTGTCCTCATCAAGCAGCAGTTTCAAGGGGCTCCCCATGTCTATTGCTCTGTTGCCTTTCCTCGTCTGCCTCCGCTGCGATCAGCACCGCATTTTCCGCACAGTAGGCGACAACCTCCCGAATCGCGGCAAGCGGCAAGTCCCAGTTCTCCGCCGCCTGCGCCTCCGTCATCTCATTGGCCAGCATATCCCGCCACACTTGAGAGGCGCGCAAGCGCCGGCCTTTCACCCACAGCTGGCGGCGCCAGCCATGCGCGCGAGGTGCCAGCCATTGCCACCCTTCACCCGGAATCTCAAGTTCCGGCAAAACCAGGCGCTCAACGTCCGACGGCATACTACCCAGATAGAGATGCTTGCCCTGTGCCAGCGACTCCGCCAGGTACAGCATCACCCTGCTGCTGCGCAACACGGCCTCTTGCGTCGAAGGGGCATCGAACACCTGCCGTAACCGTCCCAGCATGGCCTCCTGATCCGGGGTGATTTCAAAGTTAGCTTGCTTGATCTTCACAGCCCAACCTCTCGTGTGAGTATGGGTTGAGTCAACCTTACTTCAGTTGGAAGTATGTTCAGCCACTGATACGCCTCCAGGCGGGAGCGCCAGCCAGTCCTCGTGCACGAAGTCGCGCACTAGGCCCTCGACCATCTTGGGTTGGGAGAACAGGTGCTTGTAGGAGCCGTCCTGCGGCGCCCGGGCCCGCCGGGCGGACGGGCGCGCCCACGGACGCTGGCGTGGGGGGCGAGGCATGGCGGTGGGCGCACAGGCCGATTGGATGACTGGGGGTCTAACCCGAAGTGTTGCATGGGCGGGCCCACCGGGCAACGTCGGCGATGCTGAAATGGTCTTGCGCCGGCGTCGAAACAGTCCGGACGGGGTCAATGCCCCGTCCGGCCCGAGCGCTGCCAAGGTCCGCCCGGTCTTGGGAAAACCCGTCTCGGGGTACCTACGGCGTTTTCACCCCGCCCTCTTGATCGGGTTCGGCATTGGTCGTTTGGGTGGAATCCGGTGCCTGCTTCTCGCGCAACAGGTCCCGATACATGGCAACCGTGCGGTCACGCTCCAGCCATTCAAAAAGGGTGGCGGGTGGGGTTGCGGCGGCGATATTCACATAGCGTTGCGCATCGTCCAGGAGTCCCGCGCTGGCCAGGAAATAGGCTTGATCGAGGGCGATGGTGAAGGAGGGCGAGGCCGCGTAGGCGCGGTCGAGGGCGCGGATGGTCCCGTCCAGGTCGCCCTGCTGCTGGCGATACCGGGCGAGCAGCGTCGCCAACTGCCGATGAGCGTGGCGGTTGGCGGTGAACTTTGGGCTCGCCAGATAGATGTCGAAGATCCGCCCCAGGTCTCCCGGCGCGAGTCGGCAATGTCCTTTCCGATCCTCGTCAATCAGCCACCGGATGCCCTCCAGACTCCCGAAGTCCAGAGGGGCCATCGGTACCACGCGCGCGATCTCATCCATGCTGGAGTCCAGACTCGGCAGGCGTGGGTCAGTGCAGTGTTCCACCGCAAATCGGTAGAGGGGCAAATTGGCGTTGGTCGGGTTCGCCGCGGTGGCGCGGTCGAGTTGGCTACGCAGTCGTCCCCAATCATGCCGGTTGGCCCAGTAGTTTAGTGCGGCGTCCTGAGCCCGGCGGGAGGCCGGACGCTCTGCGGACCACAGGATGGCGATCGATTCGGCATTGCCCCAGACCCCGGCCGAACCCCAGGTAATGGTCCCCACCAGCGCGATCATGCCCAGCAGGCCCGCGGCGGCCAGGTGTCGATAGGCCAGGGGGACCGAGAGCACGCCGTAGCATAGGGCGAAGAGCGGGCCGAGCATCGGTAGGTAATTGCGGTGCTCGAAATAGAGCTCGAGCGGCAGTACAGTCCCTTCGAGCAGATGGCCCATAAAAAACCAGAGGACCGCCAGGGCGAATAATGGCCAGGCGCGTCGCTTGCGGATTGCCAGGGCGAGCAGCAGGACGATCACCCCCAGTGCGGCCAGCGTCCGGGGCGGGTCGAGAAGTCCGTGCGAGATCGTGAAATCGTCGCGAAAGGGGGTGGACTGCGTGAGCGAGGGCAGCAGGATGACCCTCAGGTATTGCATCAGGACCCGGCCCTCGGTCATCAGGCGCTCGCCCAGGGTGAAGGCGCGGGCCTGGTAGGCTCCCGCCATGTTACCGAAGATCAGCCCGAGATAGAGCCCCAATAAGGCTAGGGGCAGGACCAGGAAGGCGACAGACCAGGGGCGCCACCAGGCGGGGCGGGGCGGTCGGTCGGCGCCGAGCACCGTCAGTTCCAGGACCGTGACATAGGCCAGGGTCATGAAGGCCGTCTCCTTGCTCAGGATACCCAGCACGAGACAGGCCCCGAAGACCGGCACCAGCCAGAACAGGGCCGCCCGTGGGTGCCCCGGCGCGATCCGGCGGCCGTGCAGATAGGCGATCAGTGCGAGCAGTGAGAAGGTACCGCCGAGCAGGGTCATGCGCTGAATCACCATCATGACCGGCGACAGGTGCAGCGGGTGCAGCAACCAGAGTGCGGCCCCTGCCAAGGCCACCCAATCCGGATGCGCGGTGCCGGAGCCCGCGGGGCGCACCAGCCGGGTCAGCCCTCGCAGGAAGACGAACACCAGTACAGCATTCAGTAGATGGATCAGTAGATTGGTGCGTTTGAACGTGCGGGGCGAGCTGGGCCAGCCGTTGTCGTCCAACAGGAGCGATAGATAAGACAAGGAACGACCGGAGCCCCCATCGTCCGGCAGGATCAACCGGATCACATCCTCCTGGGTTTGAATGCCGTTACCAGAGCCGGCGAGTTTGGGCAGGTGGACCCGGTCGTCGAAGAACAAGGGACCGGACAGACCGGGCGAGAACGTGAGCCAGCCAAGGGCGATTAGTAGCGGTAGAGCGATCACGGCCAGCGCCGGGCCACGGACGGACGCGTGCATTACCATCAGGTTCCTGGGTCGGAGTGTGGGCCGGAATGAGAGCGGACTCCGGCAGGCGTGATCTCGAAAATCAAAAACCCCAGGAGTGTACCTGGGGTTTGCGGCAGCAACTAAGCTAGGGCATGCCTACTTACGGCAGTTGGTCGGCCGAAGCCTGTTGCCGACATTGCCGCCGGTGCAGTTCCACTGCACCCCGCCGGCGCTTGTGGCGGCAGTGAAGACGATGGTAGAGGCGTCGGCGCCGAACCCAGCGGCGGCCTTATATGTGACTGTGATATTCTGGTTCACGACGGCGATGCTCTTGATATATTTGGTAGATGGGGTCACATAGCCGATACTCCCGTCAGCCGCCGGCCACCGGTTGGTGTTGAGCACGAACTCAGCCACGGAGGTCTTCGGCGAGCCAACGAGGTTGATACCCTCCGCCACCTTACTGCGTGCGGTGAAGTCCTGATAGGACGGGATGGCGATGGCCGCCAGGATGCCGATGATCGCGACGACGATCATCAGTTCTATCAAGGTGAAGCCTTGTTGGTACTTTTTCATGACTATTCTCTCTGGGCGAATGGGTGGAACCGGCTGAGCCGGGAGGCTGCCGCGGTTGCCGTGCAGCCGCGCTCTTGTTGTCTCCCGCTGTCTCCGTGCATGTTCCGGGCCAGTGCCTTGGGGCCGACGGTCGGGCCGCCATCTTCCTGCCAAGCGTCTGTGATGTAAAGACTGGTAAAGGCGCGCCGCGGTTCACTGGCCGTTCGTCGGGCCTGGCCGCCTGCGGGAGGGGCCTACAGATCCGGAAAAAGGTGACAAAAATTGTCACTATATGACGTGATTGGGGTGATTTTGCCGGCAGCAGTGGTGGCTGTCCTGGGGCCTGGGCATCGGGTGCGGGTCTCGTAAGGCGATGTCATGGTTGGAACTGTGAACGCTGTTGCAGGATTCGCCCGGTTGCGGTGCCGGTCTTGCTCACTCGTCGGCGAGCCGCAGGCTCCCGGCACTCAGGGTGTAGCGGTCCCCGGTGTGGGGGCACACGGCCTGGCCGTCGCCGCGCACTGGGAGTGGGAGGCGTTCGCCGTAGCGACTCATCCAGCCGATCTGGCGGGCGGGGACGCCGACCATGAGGGCGAAGGGCGGTACATCACAATTGACCACGGCCCCGGCGCCAATGAAGGCATGGGCGCCGATCTCGACCCCGCAGACGATGGTGCAGTTGGCCCCCAGGGTGGCGCCGCGGCGGACCCGGGTGTCGCGGTAGGCGTCCTTGCGGCTGACGGCGGCGCGGGGGTTGTAGACGTTGGTGAAGACCATGCTGGGACCGCAGAAGACCTCGTCTTCCAGGGTGACGTTGTCGTAGACGGAGACGTTGTTCTGGATCTTGACCTGGTCACCGATCCGCACGCGATTGCCGACATAGACGTTCTGGCCCAGGCTGCAGCCGCGGCCGATCACGGCGCCGGCACAGACGTGGACCCAGTGCCAGATGTGGGTGTCGGCCCCGATGCTGGCGCCGGGGTCGATGATGGCGGTGGGGTGGACGCTGTAGTCCATGGCGGTAGTCCCGGGTGCGTGGGTGTTTCAATATTCCAGGGGCAGGGAAACCTTGCGCCCGTCCCGGGCCGAGAGGTAGGCGGCGATGAGCAGTTCCAGGGAGCGCAGGCCTTCGCGGCCGTCGGTTTCTGCGTGGGCCTCGCCGTGCAGGGTGCGCAGGACGTTCTCATAATAGGGCAGGTGGCCCTGGCCGTAGACGGAACTGGTCTGGTAGTTGGCGGCTTCAACCTCGGCGTCATCCGGGTCGGGCGCGGCGAACTCCCAGTGCTCGAAGCGGTTGACGGCCACGCCGGACAGGCGCACGGTGCCGGTCTCCCCGAGGATGGTGATGGAGCCCTCCAGGTTCTTGGGGTAGGTGAGCATGGTGACGCTCATGGTGCCCAGGGCCTTGGCGCGCCATTCCAGGTTCATGACGGCGGTGTCTTCCACTTCGATGCGCCGCCCCAGGGTGGCGGTCATGGCCTGGACGCTTTGTACCGGGCCGATCAGCCAGTCGAGCAGGTCCACATAATGGCTGGCCTGGTTCATCAGGGCGCCGCCGTCGAACTCCCAGGTGCCGCGCCAGGGGGCGCTGTCGTAATAGTCCTGGGGGCGGCTCCAGAAGACGTTGACCTGGACCAGGTAAATCCGGCCGAACCGGCCCTTGCGGACGGTGCGCCGCAACAATTGCAGGGTAGGATTGTGCCGGTTCTGCTTGACCACGAAGAGGCGCACGTTGGCGGCGTCGCAGGCCTCGACCATGCGTTTGCCGTCCCGCCAGTGGGTGGCCATGGGCTTCTCGGTCATCACATGGCGGCCGGCCTGGGCACACTGGATGGTCTGGGTGGGGTGCAGGCCGCTGGGGGTGCAGAGGGCGACCAGATCGGCGTCCGTGTGGTCCAGCAGCGTCTTGAGATCGCTGAACCCGGCGGCGCCGGTCGCGGCCATGGCCTGGTCCAGGGCGGTCGGATCGTCATCACAGAGGGCGACCAGTTCCACTGCCTGGGCGTGGTGCCGGGCGGCCTCCAGGTGCCGCTGGGCGATGCGCCCGCAACCGACGATGGCGAGTTTGATGGGACGCGCGGCGGGGATGATGGGCAGCATGGGCGGCTCCGGTCAGGCCGATGATGGGTCCTTGAAGTCTCTCACATTCCCGGGGCGGCCGGTGCGAACTGGGTGGGGGTTTCGACGACGCAGGCTAACGGCCATGGCAGCAGGACCAGCCACGCCGGGCGATGAAAGGCATGCCTGACAACTGCCCCGGTAGGCGCACTTTCCGCCTGCCGGGCGTTATGAGTCAGCGGGGCGCGTCTGGCCTTGTAGCAGGGCTTTGAGGCGATCGATCTCGGCAAGGGCGGCCTCGTTCGCTTGCAGCGCGGCCTCTTTTGCCTGCCGCTCGGTTTCTTTTGCCTGCTGCTCTGCCGCCAGGGCCTGCCGTCCGGCCTCCAGGGCCTGCCGTCCGGCCTCCAGCGCGGCACTTTGCTCTTCGAGCGCAGTTTCGGCCTCCCGCAGGCGGCCTTGGATACAGCTTTGCTGGCGCAGGAAATCCTGCCGGTTCCGATAGCGGTCGTAGGCGTGCTCTTTCTCGGAGAAGGCCTCTAGGGTACTCATGGCTTGCCTCATTTCTGCGGTCTGCATCCAGTCGGGGGGCCGGTCGGCATCCAGGTGCTCACCGTCCTTGAAGAACTTGAGCCAGCGCTGCTCCTCGGTTTCGACCTGATCGGCGGTGAACTTGTTCAACTCCAGAAGGTAGATCCCGCCATGGTCGATGAAGCCCAATGCCATTAAGTTAACGTAACACACTGTTTCTGCTGTAAGATAACCGTGACGTAGCCTTCACAACCGGAGCCAACCGTAATGGTCCTCAAGCCCAGAAATATGCAACCTACTGTTTCAGAAGCAC
>Ga0247840_10003070_pt1 | contig 28822 bp, 26 predicted proteins | sample LaCruzMarch2015__FD_192404 | JGI IMG/M metagenome (GOLD analysis project Ga0247840, IMG submission 192404) | Freshwater microbial communities from meromictic Lake La Cruz, Castile-La Mancha, Spain - LaCruzMarch2015_17m | ecosystem: Environmental > Aquatic > Freshwater > Lake | place: Spain...
AGAAAACCAATCATCGAATTCTTGGAATGTCGCCGGATAATCAATTCCGGAAGCAGGCTGTCTCAAATTACCCATGCCGAAAAACTACCTGTTGCGGTCGGTTGAGTAAAGTGCATACCCCGTTTATAAAATTATGACATACACATCATTTCCAAAAGGTTCGGAATGGAGAAAGTGGGATTTGCACCTACATTCTCCAATGTCAGGGTTAGCCAATAACTTTCCTAAAAACGACGATGGCTCGCCAGTGTGGGAAAAATATGTAGAAAAACTAGAAACACTGACGGATATTTCAGCCGTTGGAGTTACCGATTATTTTTTGATAGAAGGTTATAAAAAACTTCAGGAATTTAAAGCCGCAGGTCAGTTGAAAAATATTCCACTGCTTTTACCTAATATCGAATTTCGTCTTGATAACGTTGTCGGCGGGAAAAGAATCAATTTTCATGTCATTTTTAGCGACGAGGTGACTTGTCGAGACATCGAAGATCATTTCCTTTCAGATATTGAAATCGCGATAGAAGGCAGTCCTTGGTTGCCGGGTGATATTCGGAAGCTTAAACGAAGTTCATTAGAAGAGCTGGGTGCTAAGCGCAAATCGGAACATCCTCCATTCCAAACTCGTTCTGATTTTGAAATTGGCTGCATGACAGCAGTTGCCAAGCTCGACAGCATAATGAAAATACTAACAACTAATAGCCTCTTTAAGGGCAAGTACATAACAGCACTCGCCGAAGAGAATATGAGTTTGATGGATTGGGATGGTCAGGATCATGGTGTCCGCAAAATTATTTTACAAAGCTCCCATATGCTTTTTAGCGCAAATCCAAACACCATTGATTGGTGTCTTGGTAAAAAGCATCCTCAACCGGACGAATATGTTCAAGAGTTTAAGAGCCTCAAGCCGTGTGCCATAGGTTCCGACGCCCATGACCTTGCCTCAATCGGTGTTCCTCCAAACGGGAAATATACTTGGATAAAGGCCGATGTCACATTCGATGGCCTTAGAAGTCGAACAAATTGAAACTACACTCAAGAAGCTTAATGGGGAAATATTTGGATTAGAAACAGAGATAGCTGGGAAAGGTGCACTGGAAAATGAACGTACTCGCTTGATAAAAGAGAAAACAGACCTCGATGCACAAAAGCCTCAAGCCGCAAGCCCAGAGGAACAAAAAGAACAAGAGCATCTTCATGCACTTCGCGAGAAAAAAGCTATAATTGAAAGCTCCATAGAAGCTAACCGGGTTAAGATTTCGCTAATAGAAGAGTTCTGTACTCGCGCGAAAATATTGAAAGTTGAAGTCAAAGAATTTAATACGGAAATTAAAAAACATCTCCCGTCTTGGGGTTGGGTGCTTGAGAGTAATGGCGCTGATTTTATCTTCACAGAACCGACGCGAATTGACGAACTTCTTAAGGGAAAAATTTTAGAAATTGAAGAAAGTATTAAAAAACTAGAAGGTCTAAAAACCGAGACAATAGCTCCTTTGCCTTCTTCGGATGTCGCGGCGGACACTCTCGTTTCGATTGAAAGACAGATTGCTGACTTGGAAGCGAAATCAAAGCTGGAAGTACAACGCAAACGGAAATTGATGGAATTCAGTAAGCGCGTTTCTGAAATCACCGCACGAATCGCCATGATCGACAAAACGATTGCGGCATTAAACACGACAAAAGTACAGCTACCCTCGAAAAACGTGCTCGCGTCAGCGAGATCACGCTCCGGCACGAGCTTGCAGTCATGGATGTTAAGACGGCTTTTTGTTCAACAACCTCAAAGGCAGAGGCTTTTACTGTCACAGAGTTCAGCACATGGCCGCTTCTGTATCAGTTTGAAGCCGCACGCCCCGGCTAACCGTTGCATTCAAAAAACAGTGGAATTTATTGGCTGAAACCACTGTCGCCGTGCAAAGCACGGCGACCGAATCTTCTGCGAATGCAGAATGGTGGAGGTGGGGGGAATCGAACCCCCGTCCGCCTAAGCGTCACAACAGCTTCTACGTGTGTAGTCTGCCTTTAAGGTCTCGCCTTCGTGACTGTCAGCAGACAGGGCCATCACGAACGCCAGCATCCTGTTAGGTTTCGCTCCGCAGCCCGTATGCCCGACCTTGGAACTATCCTGCTGTCGTCGTCTTCATCCCCTCAGCAGGTGTCAGGGGGAAGCCGTCGCGCCTTTAATTAGGCAGCGAGTGCGTACTGTTCGTTGGCACTTATTGTTTTTGCCGGAAGTTTAACGAGGCCAACCGACATCCTCGACACGCCACTGAAGCTTCAACTTAAACGTCGAAACCAGTCACCCCCGTTGTTTGAGGCACGGACATGATTACATAAACCGCTAGGAACGCAACCCATCAGATTTTTTATCAGTCGCGAAACGGCAGAATATCGTCGAGGGTTGTGGTGCCGAGGAGTGCCATTAGAAGTCGGTCGACGCCGAGTGCGCAGCCGCCGGACGGCGGCATAGTTTCCAAGCACTGAATAAATTCTTCATCGATCGGATAGACGGTTTTGCCGAGTGCTTTACGTTGTACGCCCCACTTTTCAAAGCGGGCGCGCTGTTCGACAGGGTCGGTCAGTTCACTGTATGCGTTGGCGATTTCGATGCCGCCGAGATATAGCTCCCAGCGTTCGGCGACTTTCGGGTTTTCCGGTTTCAGCCGCGCCAGCGCGCAGCATTCTGCAGGATAATCTTTCAGAATCACCGGAACGTCTTTCGGCAGGTTCGGCTCAATTTTTTCAACCATGTCGAAATCAAACCGGTCAGCGTCGAAGTGTTCAACCGGATTCCAGCCGGCAAATTTTCCGTAGACTTCGGCAACGGTAAAAATCTTCAAGTTGCAGGAAATGCCGACATTTCGCAGCAGTCGAGCTGTGTCATCCAGCATGGTATCGTAGTTGCTACCAGCACGGTACCATTCGAGCATGGTGTATTCAGGATGGTGCCGGTCGCCGCGCTCGCCATGCCGGAAACACTTGCCGATCTCAAAGATTTTTTCCGCCCCCTGCGCCAGCAGTTTTTTATGATACAGCTCCGGCGAAGTGCGCAACCAACGATTGCCGGATGGTTCGGCGTCGATGTGCAGTTCCATGCACGGTGTTTTCATTCGAATCGGAGTTTCAACTTCAACAAACCCCTCGGAATGAAAAAACGCCCGGATGCTTTGCATCAGGGCGTCACGCGCTTTCAATTTTTCGATGGAGGTCATCAGGCCTTGGAAACACGGTCGGCGTATTCACCGGTACGGGTATCGATACGGACGACGTCGCCTTCGTTGATGAAGATCGGAACAGAAAATTCATAACCATTGTCAATTCGGGCCGGCTTCTGAACGTTGCTGCTGGCGGTGTTGCCACGCGCGCCCGGTTCGGTATCGGTAATGATTTTCTCGATAAAGGTCGGCAGGCTGATATCCAGCGCCTTGTCTTTGTGGAAGAGAATATCCACTTCCATCTCTTCGACGATGAAATACTGGTTTTTGCCGAGCTGTTCGGCTGTCAGGTGGATTTCCTCAAAGCTTTCGTTGTCGGAAAAAACGAAGTCATCGCCATTGTGATAAGAAAAGGTGAACGTGCGGGATTCCAGATTGGCCTTGTCCACCTTATCGCCGGAGCGGTAGCTTTTTTCAAAGGTACTGCCGGTGGAAAGGTTTTTCAGTTTGCAACGATAGATGGCCTGCCCTTTGCCCGGCTTGGAAAACTGAAAGTCGGTGATAACGCACGGCTGGCCGTCGAGTTCGATTTTCAGTCCTTTTTTCAGTTCGGATACGTCGTACATGCTCTCACTCCCTTGGGAAAATTAAGCGGCGGATTATGCACAGAACGGCATAAAAGAAAAGGGATTTTTCGTGTCAGCCACACGAGTCTCCGGATCCGATTTTCAGCTTTTCAATCCGGTAACGCAGGATGCGGCGAGTCGTTCCAAGCACTTCAGCGGCACGGGTCTGAACGCCTCCGGCATGCTGAAGCGCCTTTTGGATAATCGTGCGCTCGAAATTCTCAAGAACTTCTTTCATAGGCCGGCCATCCGGCTCGGCCACAAAGGGGCGACGGGCGAGTTCGTGCTTTAGACCGGCAACCTGAAGCTTCAGTTCATTCAGTTGCAATGCACGAGCGACAACCAAACGCAGTTCGTCGATGTCGAAAGGTTTACGGATATAATCGGCCGCACCCAGTTCAAGCGCTTGCATGACAGAACGAAGCGACGACTCTCCACTGATCATAATGATCGGTATATTGGGATACATATCCTTCACCATTTTAAGAAAGTCGATCCCGCTGATATTAGGAAGCACAATATCCAAGAGCATAACGTCAAAGGTATCCTGTACAAACTTTTCGGCGGCCTCCTCTGCGGACGGTACGGTATGGACTTCATAGAGCCCACAGAAAACCACGCGTAACGACTCAAGAAGATAGGGATCGTCGTCCACGATAAGTAGCTTTTTCATACATTAGCTCCTTCCCCGTTATCAAACGCGGGCAGCGAAAGACGTACGACCGTACCGGTTTTCCCGCTATCGATAGTAACCAACCCGCCGTGATCAATCATGGTTCGGCGAACAATGGGAAGCCCCAGCCCTACCCCGCGGGTCTTGGTGGTGCAGAAAGGCGAAAAAACCTTCTCGCGAAGCTCAGCAGGAATGCCGGTACCGTTATCACGCACTTCGATGATGACCGCAGTGCGACCAGTACCGATTTCGCCGGCAAATGCCTTGAGCGATATACATGGCTGCGCAACTTCTTCGACAGCCGTGAAGGTGTTGTGAAGGAGGCGGGCAATAGAGTCGGCAAGAACATCGATATCGCCCTCAATAGACGGAAGTCCGGATTCTATTTCGACGCTGACATCTCTCGATACAGCACAGCCGTTGCGCGCTTTGGAGAGTGCTGTTTCGAGCAGCTCGCCCGCATTGACCGGCGCGAATTCGAGACTGGGCGGGTTGGCGTATTCATCGAGTTGGTCAATCATGCCGTTGAGACGGGCGACCTCCTGCGTGGTAAGGTCGCGGAACTGGGTGCGGAATTCTTCGTCACCGTAGCGCTCAGGCAGAAGCTGGGAAAATGTGCTGATAGCAACAAGCGGATTGCGGACTTCGTGTGAAATGGCAGTGGCCAGTTCGTTCCAGAAAGTGGCGCGTTCCAGGTTGTTCTGCTTTTCGCGCAGAATCTTTTCCTCAGTAAGGTCGTTGAGAACCGCCATAGCCCCCATGCACTGTCCATGCTGTTGAAGACGGCGGATCTGGATGGAGAGTCCGCGGCGGGTGCGCGGTTCGGTCCATTCGACCGGGCCAACCGCTTTTTCGCCCGCCATGCAGCGATTGAGCAACGAGGCAATATAGCTGGAAAGCCGCTCTATCGGACGACCGATGAGATCGGCGGCAACGGCGTGGAGCAACGTTTCAGCGCCGCTGTTAAACCAGCGAATAGTACCGTCGGCTCCGGTAGCAATAATACCGACCGGTATGGCTTGAAGAAGATTTTCGGCCAGCGCTTTCTGAATGGCGAGGCTTTCGTGCAGCAGAGAGTTTTCAATGGTGACTGAAACGTGTTCGGCAAGAAGTGTGAGATCTTCAATGTCACGCTGCTCAAACGGTGCGCCGGAAGAGGGTCGCCCTATACAAAGCCAGCCAATGAGCCGTTCACGACCGAAAAGCGGCAGGATGGCTTCCGCTCCAGCCATATCGAGTGTTTTTTCGAGCAGCAAGCGCTCTTCCATGGATTCAATGTGACGCAACATGGAACGCGAGATGCTGTGCGCATGAATCTGGAGCCATTGCACGAACGGATGCGTTTTTTTAAATTCAAGTGACCGCGTATCTTCCATACATTTGATGCCGGCGCGAAAACGGTAAAGCTCAGCCGGTGTGATGGAGAATACGGCGACACGCGAAACGCGGGCGCAACTGGCAACGCCTTCAACAATACTTTCGAGCATGATACCGATGTTGTCAAAGCGGCGAAATGCGCTGGAAAAATGGTAAAGCGATGGCGCAATATTCTCGCGCGATGGAGCCGCCTGTACAGACGGTCTTTGCAGGTTTTCTTTGAGTACGCGGTTTTCCTGCTGAAGCCGCAGGTGCGACTGAGCCTGATCAAACAGCGTTTGCAGCCGCAGGCGATCGACATCGCATGGCTCGATGGCATAAACACCGGACGAAGCGGCTTTCAAGCCGGGATCGGACCGGACGGCACCGAGCGCAATAATAACAGTATCTGAAAATTCCTTGATCAGCTCCGAAAGAACGGTCATGCAGTCTGCTGCGCATAAATCCATGAAAAGAAGCGTGCCGTGGTGCTGATGCAGAAGCATCTCGAGTTCGGACGGGTCGCTGACATGGCGTACCGTTGAGCGCGAGTGGAGATAGCCGCGTATACGCTGAAGCAGTACTCCGTCCTGCGTGTACATAATGCTGACAGGCAGTGCGCTCATTCTACTTTTTCTCCTGCGGGTTTAATACCGGGAACTGCACATGAAAAACAGTACCCGTCCCTTTTTCACTTTCCACATCAATGGTGCCGCCATGCTCCTGAATAATTCCATGAGACACCGAAAGCCCCAGACCAACACCATCCTCTTTGGTAGTGAAAAACGGGTCGAATATTTTACTCAAATCCTCCGGCATAATGCCGCAACCGGTATCTTGCACGTCGACTTGTATACGATCACAGTCCGGCGAACTGCCGACATGCTGAGTGTCTGGCGAACGTTTGATGATTGACGTACACACCTTCAGCGTGCCGCCCTTGTGCATGGCGTGAACAGCGTTGAGGAAAAAGTTAATGAAGGTCTGATTCAACTGTTCTGCGTCGGCCTCGACAATATGACAGCGGGCATCCAGATGCCGCTCTAAGATGATTTCATGCTGAGCCAGTTGCTGCTCAACCAGACGTAGTGAGTTTTCAATGACTTCATGCAGAGAGACCGGCTTAAGAGCTGCTTTGGCCGGACGGGCGAAATTAAGCAGGCGGTTGACTATGGTGTCGATGCGCTTTACTTCCTGTCCGACCAGATCAAAGAAGGTGTGACGGAATTCGGTGTCGCTGTATTGCTGAGGTAGAAGCTGTGTGAAGGTTTTAATGGTCACGAGCGGATTTTTAATTTCATGCGCCATTCCGGCAGAAAGTGTTCCGATGCTTGAAAGACGATCCGTGCGACGGATCTGTTCTTCCATCTTTTTGAGCACCGTCATATCGTTAAATGCCAGCAATGCACCGAGCAGGCTGCCGGTATGGCTGCGAAAGATAGACCCGCTGACACGAATCGGAATTTCTTCATCGCCAAGTACGATGCACATGTCTCTGTCGCGGAATCCGGCTTGTGTATTCAGAACCGTTTCCAGACACTCAACCAAGGCCGGAGGCAGCACGGTCATCGGTTTGTAGACCACTGCGGACTCAGCAAGTCCTGTCTGCCTCTGCGCACGCTGATTAAATACAGTTATATTCCGGTCGGAATTGACCGCCACAATGCCGCTGGTAAGAGAATCCAGTAGGATTTCGTTATAAATCTTTCCGTTCTGCACTGTGGTATAGAGATTGGCATTTTCCAGCGCTACCGCGAGCTGGTCACACAATAGCTGCAACGCCCGCTGATCGCGAAGGTCGTAGATTTTCCCTGATCTTTTCTGCGAGAGAAGCAAAACCGCCTTCATCTCTTTACGCATAAAACTCCCGATGGCCAGCGCTATGTTAAACCGATCCATTTCTTCCAATGCTCCGGTCACCAGAGAAGTCGGACGCATACGTTGAAGTGTATCCGCGGTGAATGCCTCATGCTCCTCAGCCAGCAAATGAACAAGGAAACTGCCTGCTTCAAAAATAACGGGATTCCCTCCGGATTCGACCGGATACGACTGAATGTAAATGTTATGGCTATCGGGTCTTAAAAGGACAACATTTGTTGCCCCAAATGACGTCTCAATCAGTTCGGAAAACTTCTCCATTAAATTCGCTTCGGTGGAGACCTCTTGAAACATCTGAGCGGCCTGCTCCAAAACTATATTCACATCCAGTAGTTTCGCCGCAGCAAAAAGACGATGTGAAACCGCCTGCATCCAACCGTGTGCTGGAACTACAGAAAACGCCACCACCAGTGCCGCCAACAGGTGAGAAAGATAGGTAGCGTCGGACACCATCCACAGGAACAAGGAGCGACCGACCCACTCACATAGGACGTAAAGTCCTGTTAAATATATGATCATAAGCATATATGCCAATATGCGCTGAAGCACCGCCGGAACGGCCATTATCCGTTGTGTTGCTATGCCGTAGGCAACGAAACCATCTAATGCAAGTACTGATAATGGAACAAATCGGCTCAGTTCTTGGTTTTGAATTAGTTCCGCAATAATCAAAAGGACGATTCCGGCAAGGAAGCTCGCAGTGCACCCCATTTGAAGGAATTGAATTTCCGCTCGCTGCACTCCCGAGTTACGTTTTGCCGCCCGCCAAAATCCAGCTGATAGAGCAACAATTACAACAACGAAGAAGGCCATGAATAAAACAAACCCCCATCCATATTTTGTTGGGGGTACCATCTCACTCGCTGACACGCTTCGGGCAGACAAAACGAATACCGATGAATGACATAAGGCAACTACGGATAAACATGCAATAAGCCAATAACGCAGCCGGATGAGTGTCTGAGTTATAGTCAGAGTCGGATTAATAATTGCAAGGTGAACAAGAAACACGCCGAGCGGTATTAACGCCGCAAATGAAGATGTCTGCCGGACCCAGTATAGAACCGCGGTATCTGGTTGCTGCAAGGAGCAGGCAAACATTGATCCAAGCCACAGCATCATAAAAACGGTGAGAGTAAAAAAACAAATGTTAACCATCCGCTTCGGGTTAGATAACAAAACAAACAACCCCAGCGAGGAGTTCCCAGTCAGTGCTATTAGGATAATGATTTGAAAAAGATTCACAGCAGACTCTTCATTATTAAAGTACTATTTTCTCCGCCCATCCCATGCCCATTGGCCATGGCAACTGTAATTTTTGTATTCCGAGCATTTAGGGGAACGTGATCTAAATCACATCCGCAATCTGGATTCTTTAAATTCGCGGTTGGAACAATTGACTGATGCTTTATCATTAATGCACACGCAATAACCTGAAAGATGCCGGCAGCCGCCAGAGGATGGCCTGTTACACCGCGAATAGAGCTTATCGGTATTTGATATGCGCGTTCTCCAAACAATTTTTTCACCCAATCGACTTCGGCTTTGTCTCCCCCAATATCGCTACAGGCGTTCGCGCAAATATAATCAATCTGATCGGGATACATCCCAGCATTGGTTAACGCCATGCGCATTGAATGAAACAATCCTTCCATGCCGGTTGTTCCTGGGGTATCCGTCACTGTTGCACCAGCCACTATCTCCATAAGGGGCTGCATTCCACGCGCCAAAGCAGAATCGAGTCGCTCAAGAACAAGAAACCCTGCCCCTTCTGAAAGCACAACTCCACTTCGTTTAGCGTCAAACGGTCGGCTTACTTCTTCTGGAGGGAAATCTTTGGACAAAGAAGGAATTCCCGCAGCAGAAAACCCAGCTACTCCTGTATTGCTTAACGGGGAATCGGCTGCGCCAACAACAACCAAATCGGTCTTCCCGTCCTTTATCATTTTGGCAGCTAATGCAACGGCATCCAGTCCTGAAGGGCAGGCCGATGAAATTGTTGTCACCGAAGTCTGTACATCAAACAGCTGGATCATAGCCGCGCTGATGGCATGCGGCTGGCAAGCTCCAACCATATAAGGCCGAACCCTATTGGCACCGCGAGTCATAATAATCTCTTTTGCAGATTCAATGATATCAGCCGCTGCACTGCATATTCCAACCACCAATTGAAGTGGCCCTCGCCCCTTTAGAGATTCTTTGGTTAGGCCTGCATTTTCTGCCGCCATTTTGCAAGCAACCAAGCCCAGCTGTGTCTGTCGTCCAAGTCGATTGGGTTTGCATCCATTCCCGAAATATTCCCGCAAATCAAAGCCTTTAATTTCCCCAGCGATTTTCAACGGGTAACTCGAAACATCAAAAAGCGTAATTGGACCAATACCGCTTTTGCAGTGAATCAAAGAGTCCCAAAAGGCATCCAAACCGATGCCATTGGGCGCAACGACACCCATACCTGTTACGACCACTCGGTTTTGTGTATCCACTTCCACTCCAGTCTTTAAAATAAGGGGTGTTCAAAAATGTCCACGGGAGAATAATAGAGGTGTACAGATTTGTACACTTAAGATTGCAAGGAAAAACTCCGCAGGTGCCGGAGAGTTTCAGCTCAAGCAGACATGGACAAATGTGTGCATTCGAATATCTCCTCGGCGCCCCCTCTGGTTGTGGCAATTGTCTCTGTCCATTTGTGTACATAAGTATTTTTTTGTGTGGAAAAATAACTTCCCGGAAACTAGACTGCCTCAAATTGTGCATGTGGATCGAAACGGTTTTCAAACAGATAAACGAAAGAAATTGGAGACACTAAAGCATGATCGACAAACCCTGCACCGCCGCCTCTGCTGTAGTATTTTTCACCACACTGCTTATTTCATCCATGCTTCTTGCTGACGGATACCGTAATCCTCCGGAGGGCGCGCGAGCTATTGGTGCATTCGGCGGACACAGAGCTTTTGCAGACGATGCAAATGCTAACATCCACAATTCCGCTAACCTCGTTGACCTCAAACAGCCGATGATTCAGTACAATACCACCTTCGGTTACGGGCGGACAACTTTCGACAAAGCTGGCGTTTCTGACAAAACAGACAATCCTTTCTTCGCCATTCCCGGGTTCTCTGCTGCAGTTCCATTTAAAGACGGCAAATACGCTGCCGGTTTATCCTTCTACGTGCCCTATGGCCGTTCAGTCGAATGGAAAGATACCGACTATTTCGCAACAAGCGGGTTGTCGTATGCAGGAAGCATGATGGTCGCAGATCTCACGCCAAACTTTGCAATGCGACTGACAGATTCACTTTCTGTCGGTGTCGGCGCTGACCTCTACTACGGCGCAGTAAAACAGTGGGCATTCGTGGGCCCCGGCGTAAAATCTAAATTGGCGGCGGATGGACAAGCTGTTGGCTGGAACTGTGCGGCAACATGGAAGATGACAGAGAAACAACGTCTGGCAGCAACATACCGCTCTCCTTTCAAAATAAAATACACAGGCACAGACGAACTTACGGGCGGCGCAAAGAGTGACGTCGATGCGGCCATAGAATATCCCACGATTATAGGCCTCGCATACGGAATCGAGCTGACCGACACACTGCGTGCTGAAGTAAACAGTGAGTGGATCGATTTTTCACAGTATGAAAGATTAGTCATTCACGATCCGGCCATTCCCTGGCCGGTCATCAAACAGCGCCTGAAGGAAACATGGACCGCCGGTATCGGCACGGCATGGAATTTCAAACCAAAGTGGACGCTGCGTTCCGGTCTTATGTACCTGACAGATCCCACTCCGGATGACACCTACAGTCCGACCGGTCCGGATGATGATCAGGGCGTCGTTTCAATCGGATTGGGCTACGAAAATGACAATCACGCCATTGATCTGGGTTACGCCTACGGACTATTCACTCCACGTGATATTCCGGCATCAAATCCGGCGGGCGGAACATACGACTACACCGTGCATCTGCTCAGCCTTTCTTACGGTTACAAATTTTAGGAAATACCATGGCTAAAGATCGACTGCTTGTAATTGACGATGAACTCGGGCCGCGGGAAAGTCTCCGCTTCCTCTTCAAGGATACCTACGATGTAGTCTGCGTTGATTCGGTAGATAAAGGCGTCGTTGAACTCAAAAAAAATCCGCCCGATACCATCATCATGGATATAAAAATGCCGGGGAAAACCGGCATTCAAGGTCTCAAAGAAATCCGCGCCATCGATCAGCAGGTTTCCATCATCATGCTCACCGGGTTCGGTTCACTTGAAACCGCACAGGAAGCTATCCGCCACGGAGCCACCGACTATCTAAAAAAGCCTTTCGACACCGTTGAACTCCGCGAAGTTGCCGCCGGCTATGTTCAGCGCACAAAAATCAACCGCAAGCGGATTGCCGCCACCGATCATCTTGAGTTGCTGACTGCTCAACTCCAAGAACAGCTCGACGCCAAAGAAAAACTAGCCTCTCTAGGTGAAGAATCCTCAGAGTTTGTACACGACCTTGGGAATCCGCTCAGTGTTATCAACGGGTACGTCCAGATCCTCATCAAAGATATCAAAGATAAAAAAACCCAGGGCAAAGAGATTAACGTCAGCTACCTTGAACAGATCGAAAAAAGCGTCTCCCGTTGCCGCGATATGCTCACCCTCTGGCGGGAACGTTCCAAACGGGCCGACTCATCTATCAAAAAATTATTACTCGGCGATCTTGTGACGGAAGTTGCCGGCAATGCACAAACGCTTGCTGCCGCAAAATCGGCACAGGTAACTCTCATTAACGGCCCGTCCGATTGCACCATCGAAGGAGATAACGTACAGATTTTCCGCTCAATTCAGAATATCGTCGGCAATGCGCTCGAAGCCCTGCCCGCCTCCGGCGGTGTCATCAATGTCAGCTGGAGAGTTGACGGACGCCGGGCACTGGTCGAGGTGGAAGATAATGGCGGCGGATTTCCCCTCGAAAAACTGTCTGATATGCAGACCAAGCATTACACCACCAAAGGTGCGTCTGGCGGAATGGGTCTTGGTCTATTTATCACGAAGAACATTGTTGAAGCACACGGCGGCTCACTCATCCTCGCCAACAACAAGGCCGGTACCGGCGCGCTCGTCACCCTCGCCTTCCCTCGCCTCAACTAACCTGCTGACTGAAAAACAAAACGGCATCCCGCTTCAGCAGGATGCCGTTTCGCTTTTTCAGCCGTCGGGACCGTTTAGCCAAGACGGGCTTCGAGCGCCTTAAGCTGTTCGGTCATCTTGACCGGCAACTTATCGCCGAATGTCGCCAGATACTCCTTAGCGTCTGCAAGGGTCTTCTTGAACGCACTGGAATCTACCTTCATCAGCTCTTCCCAAGCGCCGTCTGCAAGCTTGAGACCTTCAAAGCTGAAGTCTTCTTTTTTCGGCATCAGACCAATCGGGGTTTCGCGGGCGCCGACTTTGCCTTCGACGCGATCACACATCCATTTAAGGACGCGGCTGTTTTCGCCGAAGCCGGGCCACAGCCACTTGCCGTCGTCGGTCTTGCGGAACCAATTGACGTAGAAGCAGCGCGGTGCCTTGTCACCGAGCTTCTCACCCATGTCAAACCAGTGCTGCATGTAGTCGCCAGCGTGGTAGCCGATGAACGGGGTCATCGCGAAGGGGTCGAACCGAAGCTTCGCAGCCACATCGAGAGCGGCGGCTGTCGGCTCGGAGGAGGCGGTTGCCCCCATGTAAACGCCCTGCTCGAAGCTGTAGGCTTCGTGAACGAGCGGCATAACGGAAGTACGTTTCCCGCCGAAAACGAAGATGTCAATCGGCACACCGGCCGGATTTTCCCAGTCGGAACAGATGACTGGGCAGTTAGCTGCACGGGCTGTGAAGCGACTGTTCGGGTGAGCGCCAAGGATTTTCTTGCCTTCAGCGTCTTTCATTCCCGGCTTCCACGGATTGTTCTTCCAGTCCGTTCCGCCGACGCAATCCACACCCATGTCTTCCCACCAGACATCCTTGTCTTCGGTAACGACAACGTTGGTAAAGATGGTGTCTTTCGCGCAGCTGGCGAGAGCCATTGGATTGGAATATGCTGCCGTACCCGGAGCCACACCGAAGAATCCGGCCTCCGGATTAATCGCGTAAAGGCGTCCGTCTTTGCCGGGCTTCATCCAGGCAATATCGTCGCCGATGGTTTCGACCTTCCAGCCCGGAACGGTGGACTGAAGCATGGCCAGATTGGTTTTACCGCAGGCGGACGGGAACGCCGCCGCAATGTGGAACTTCTTACCTTGCGGATTGGTAAAGCGAAGGATGAGCATGTGCTCGGCCATCCAGCCTTCGTGGCGGGCCATGTTGGAAGCGATACGCAGTGCCAGACATTTTTTGCCGAGCAGCGCGTTTCCGCCGTAACCGGAACCGTAGGACCAGATCAGATTTTCTTCCGGAAAATGGGCGATGTACTTCTGTTCAATTGGAGCGCACGGCCAGCGGCTGTCTTCCTGTCCCGGCTTGAGCGGAGCGCCGACGGAGTGCAGACACGGAATGAACTCGCCGTTTTCGCCGAGGACTTCGAGCACCTTTGTGCTGACGCGGGCCATGATATGCATATTGACGACCACATACGGGCTGTCGGAAATTTCAATACCGATTTTGGCGATCGGCGAACCGATCGGGCCCATTGAGAACGGAATGACGTACATCGTGCGGCCCTGCATGCAACCGGTATAAAGTTTCGTCATCGTCCTCTTCAACTCAGCCGGATCAATCCAGTTGTTGGTCGGGCCAGCATCTTCCTGCTTCACCGAAGCAATGTAGGTGCGGTTTTCAACGCGCGCCACGTCGGAAGGATCTGAGTTGAAAGCAAAGCTGTTCGGACGTTTTGCTTCATTCAGCTTGATCGCCATGCCGCTGGCCACCATTTCGGCCATCAGGCTGTCATATTCTTTTTTCGAGCCGTCGCACCAGACCACACGGTCCGGCGTACACATCTTTTGCACTTCCGCCACCCAGTTGAGCAGCTTCTTATTTTTCGTCGGTACCGTCATTTTGCAGTCCTCCAGTGAGTTATCCGTCGTCAAGTCTGGTTAAAATTTCGCAGAGACTGAAGAAATGACCCTTTCAAGTCAACCAACTAACCCATAAAACTGTATCCGGCGACGATATTTTTTACGTTCCCGCTTTTATGCCGTGCCCGCCTTGCCTATTCTCCGCCGCATGAATGTCGAAATCCTCCCCGTCGGCCCCTTTGAGGTAAACTGCGCCATCGTCTGGGGCGAAGCAAAACAGGCGCTCGTGATTGATCCCGGCCATGACGCCACCGATATTGAAGCCGTACTCCGGCAGAACGGACTCACCGTCGCCGCCTACCTCTTAACGCATGGCCACGCCGACCACCTTTGTGCCCTCGCCGAACTGCACGCCGCCCGCCCCGCACCCGTCTACATCCACGCCGAAGATTATAAATGGGCCTTTGGCGTGCAAAACCAGATCCCGCCCTACTATCCCGTCCCCGGCAAGCCCGCCACTGAATTCATTCATCCCGAAACTTCCAGAGATTGGACGATTTCTGACCTGCGGTTCCAATGCACGGAAACTCCCGGCCACACCAAAGGATGCGTCTGTTACTACTTCGAGCAGGAAAAAGTCATCTTCACCGGCGACACGCTATTCAAAGGAACCTGCGGGCGCACCGACCTGCCCGGCGGCGATGGACGTATCCTCGCGCAATCGCTGAAGAAGCTAGCCACCCTGCCCGACGACGTCACCGTCTATCCCGGCCACAACGAAAGCACCACCATCGGCTACGAGAAGAAAACCAACTTCTTCATGCAGCAGGCTGCGCGCTGATTTTCCAAGCCTGAACCGCTATTGCCCCAGAAGTTTGCGCAGGTCAGTAAATCCGCCACCGTTGACCACCTGCGTATAGCCGATCTGCTCCAGCGATTTCTTTGCGGCCGCGGCGCGGCCCCCGCTGCGGCAATAGACAATGATCGTCCGAGCCTTGTCGGCTTCAATCTGTCCGATTTTTCCTGCAATTTCATCGTGTGGAATATTGATGGCACTCTTGATTGCGCCGTCCGAAAACTCGCCCGCCGTCCGGACATCAATGATCAACGCACCGCTTTGCACGAGTGCGGTGATATCGATCTTATCCGCCGCACTGCAAGAAAACAGATTCGCTAAAAATCCAAATACCATAACGGCTACTCCCAGTTTGATTGTGGTTTTCATTTCTGACTCTGAAGCCTTTCTTTGAGCGTGGTAACCCGTTCGCGGGATTCGGCGCGGCTGACGGCCAGCCCCATTGCCTTTTTCGTGCCGACGAGGACGGCAAATTTCTTAGCGCGGGTGACGGCGGTGTAAAGCAAACTGCGCTGGAGCATGACAAAATGCTGGGTGTGTACCGGTATGATGACGCACGGATATTCGCTGCCTTGTGATTTATGAATAGTGACGGCGTAGGCGTGCACCAGTTCGTCGAGTTCGCGGAATTCATACTTCACGCGACGGTCGTCGATCTTCACAACGACCTCGCGCTGTTCTTCATCAATCGCCACAATGCGTCCGAGGTCGCCGTTGAAGACCTCTTTATCGTAGTCGTTTTCAGTCTGCATGACGCGGTCGCCTTCGCGGAAGACCATGCCGAAGCGTTCCACTTCGCGGCCCGAGGGATTCAGCAGTCCTTGCATAACCTGATTGAGATTGCGCGCGCCGAGTTCGCCGCGCTGCATCGGCGTTAAAATCTGAATATCTTCAATCGGATTAAAGCCGAGCCGTTGCGGAAGCGATTCGCTGACCATTTTACTGATCACGCCGATCACTTTCTGAGCCTCTTCGGCTTCAACAAAATAGAGGTCGGACGATTTATCGCCCTCTTCCGGAAATTCAGGCAACTGTCCGCGGTTAATGCGATGTGCACCGGTGACAATCCGGCTCTCGGCGGCCTGCCGGAAAATTTCGGTAAGCGCGACAACCGGCACGGCACCAGAAGCGATAATGTCGCAAAGCACCCGGCCCGGCCCGACGGACGGAAGCTGGTCGGCGTCGCCGACGAAAATCACCGCCGCGCGCTGCGGAACTGCCTGCAAAAGTTGATACGCCAGCACCTGATCAATCATACTGGCTTCGTCGATGATGAATACGTCGCCTTCAAGAGGATTCTCGTCGGTGTGCCGAAAGCCGCCGGTACCGGGATTAAACTGAAGCAACCGGTGAATGGTTTTAGCCTCCAACCCAGTCGTTTCACTCAGCCGCTTGGCGGCGCGGCCCGTCGGGGCACAAAGCAGGACGGTCAGTTTTTTCGCAGCCAAAACCTGAATGATCGAGTTCACCAGCGTGGTTTTACCAACACCGGGTCCGCCGGTGATAACCATCACTTTCGCCTGCACGGCAAGGCGCAGCGCCTCACACTGGTTTTCCGACAACTGGATTTTTGTTTTCTTCTGCACCCACTCCAGCGCTTTTTCAAAATCAATCTTCGGACAGGGATGTTTTCCGTAATTCAGTTCTGTCAGTTTTTTCGCGAAAGTCCATTCGGCAAAGTAAAGTTTCGGCAGATAGACCAGCGCGCGGCCCTGCCGGTCTTCATCCAGAATGAGCCGTTTTTCGCTAACCAGCCAGTCGAGTGCTCCGGCAATCTGTTCAGGCTGAATTTCGAGCAGCTCGACGGTTTTGCTTTGCAGGTCGCCGCGCGGCGCGGCGCAATGTCCGCTGGTAGTCAGCTCCTGCAGGACATATTCAATTCCAGCGCGGGCGCGCAGTTCAGAATCTTTGGCGATGCCGAGTTTCTGCGCGATGCCGTCGGCGATCAGAAAACCAATACCGTGAATGTCGCGGGCCAGACAGTACGGGTCGCGCTGAATCAGTTCGATGGAACGTTCTCCGTAGGCTTTGTAAATCCGGAAGGCGCGCGCGGTGCTCACGCCGTGGCTAAAGAGAAAACTCATGATCTCGCGGACGCCCTTTTGCTCCGCCCACGCCGCGCGGATACTGGCACGGCGGCCCGGCCCGATTCCTTCGACCTTAAGCAGCTTGGCCGAAGAGTTTTCGATTACATCAAAAACATCACGCCCGAAAGCCTGCACTAAACGCTCAGCGTATTCTTTACCGATACCGCGGATCATTCCGGAGCCGAGGAATTTTTTGATACCGTCGAGCGTGTCGGGCTGAGAAATCCGCATCGACTCGGCCTTAAACTGCTGGCCGTAATGGGCGTCGCTAATCCACTCTCCGTCGGCGGCTAGCCATTCGCCGGGATTAGCGCTCGAAACGGTACCAACGACGGTGACCAGATCTTTGTGACCGCGAACTTTAACGCGCAGAACGGCATAACCGTTTTCCTCATTGCGGAAAACGGCCCGCTCGATCTGTCCATCGAGGCGGCGCTCGTCAGCTTTTTTTCGGGCGGTATTCATCTTTTATGCAGGTTGATGAGCGAATATAGTCACGGCGAAAGGATATCTCAATGGCTGATGTAGACTATCAACAACTTGAGGAGCGTCTGGGTCGGTCACTTTTGGCACAGCGCCTGAAAATCCAGACGCACCATGTGGCGCGGCTTTTTGGCAGCGGCAAGGTCTGGTTCCATATTGAGCATATCCGCACGCTCCACCGCATCATACGCAATCTGCTAAAAACCGCCGGACTTTACTGGCGCGGTCACCGCAACTCACTGGATGTGCAGGTGAATTTCCAGGAACTGCTCTGCACCGACCTGCCCGCCGCCTTCGACGGCTTCCGCCTGTTGCATATCAGCGATACGCATATCGACGGAAATCTTGAACTGATTGATATTCTAATCCGGCTGGTCGAACCGCTTGAATACGACGTGTGCGTTTTCACCGGCGACTTCCGTGAAGGTACTTTTGAGGATTATGAAACGCCTGTGCACCGGATGGTCGAACTGCGCCGCCATATCAAAACTAATACATTTGCGGTTCTCGGCAACCACGATGCGATTGAAATGGTTCCAACGCTGGAAGAAGGCTGCATCCGAATGCTGCTCAACGAACACGTAATGCTGGAGCGCGGCGGATCAACCATTTATCTAGCTGGTGTGGATGATCCGCATTACTACGAAACCGACAACCTCGATAAAGCACTCGAAGGCGTTCCGGAGTCCGGCTTCAAAATCCTGCTGGCCCACTCGCCGGAAATCGCCCGCAAAGCAGCTTTCGCCGGTATCAACCTTTATTTGTGCGGCCACACCCATGCCGGTCAAATCTGTCTGCCGGGTGGACGTCCACTGCTCACCAACAGTAAATGCCCACGCAAGCTTCATGCCGGATTATGGCACTTTGAAGAAATGACCGGCTACACATCGCGCGGCGCCGGCACTTCATCGGTCGCGGTGCGCTTTAACTGCCCGCCGGAAATCACCGTGCACACGCTGCGCCGCAAATAACATCAAGCCGTCCGGCTGCGGTCTTTGAAAAGTGCCGTTCGGGTTTTAACCTTTGGATCGAGCGCCGTATGCGCCACGTTGATCAACAGGCCTACCATGACCGACGAAACGAGCAGGCTCGACCCACCGTAGCTGATGAAAGGAAGCGCCAGTCCCTTGGTTGGCATCGAGCCGGTAACTACAGCCAGATTTATCATCGCCTGAAAAGTGATCATCAGTGTAATACCCAACGCAGTAAACCGGCCGAAATCATCAGAAGCCCGCGCGGCGATCCGCAGTCCGCAGATGAAGATGACAACAAAGAGAATCAGTACAATCACCGTGGCAATAAGGCCTAGTTCCTCGCCGATGATCGGCAGAATAAAGTCGGTGTGTGCCTCGGGTAGGTAGTGATATTTCTGAATGCTGTTGCCAAGACCAACACCGTATGGGCCGCCTGAAGCAAATGCATTGAGCCCATTGATAAGCTGCCACGCCTCGCCCTGCGAATATTTTTCCGGATCAAGAAAAGCCATAATGCGGCGCATGCGGTTTTCATTGTGTGCCAGCAAAACAGCCAGCGCGGCAAGTCCCGCGCCGGAAATCCCGAACAGATAAAGCGGTCGCGCGCCACCGATATACAGCAACGATATGATAACCAGACTGACCAGAATCGTTGTGCCGAAATCAGGTTCAGCCATCAATAACACGGCGCAGATACCAAGACCGGCAACGGGCGGAAGCAGCCCGCGTTTAAACGTGTGAATATAGCGGCGGTGCCGGGAAATCCACCAGGCTGCGGCTAAAATGACCCCGATTTTAGCAAATTCTGACGGCTGTACGGTGAGCGGACCAAAACGAAGCCAGCGCCAGCTCCCGTTAATGAAAACACCGATACCGGGAATGCGCACCAGCACCAGAAATAAAGCGCAAACAGCAGCCATAGGCAGGGCTGAAACCCGCATCCAACGCAGGTCAATTCGTGTACAGGCAATCCCGGCAATAAGCGAAAGCCCCAGCCAAAAGAGCTGGCGTGTCACGAAATAAGCAGAGTTGTTATACTGGGCATTGCCGCGCACCATACTGGCACTGAACAGCATGACCAGGCCGATGGTCGCAAGAATAAGCACTGCGCCAATCAGTGTAAAAATAGTTCGTCGCATGATGAAACTATTCCATGAAGCCTTTTAAATGAGAATACAAAAAAGGGACGTCAGCAAAGACGTCCCTTTTCGCGATCATCCAGAGGTTTATTCCGGGATCGGAACCAGTAGCTTGGTGCCGGGCTTGATCGAAGCAGGATCCGTGATGTTGTTCAGCTTCATGATTTCCTGCTGTGAACTGCCGTACTGGCGAGCGACGTCGTCCAGCGTTTCACCGGGATACAGTACATGTTCATAGACCGGAGCACTGGCGGCCTTGGCTACAGGAGCAGCTGCGGCTGGAGCGGCGGTAGCGGCGGTTGAAACCTCGCCGGTCGAAACGGCGACCGGAGCGGCGTCAGCGAGCGGAGCCGGAGCCGGAAGCGACGCAGCAACGGCAGCAGCTTTTTTCACGGGCTCAGGATTCGCCGCTTTAGCTGGTGCTGCTTTAGCTACGGCAGGAGCCTTGGCCGCGCCTTTTTTCGGAATCGTCAAACTCTTACCCGCAACAAGATTGTCGGTGGTGAGGCTGTTCGCTGTTTTAATTTCGGCAATGGTCAGGCCACTGCGTTTAGCAATTGTTGAAAGCATGTCACCCTTCTGGACAACATAGGTTCCCGGCTTGATCGAACCGGCCACCGGACGGCTGGAAACCGGAGCGCTGTGTTTAGCCACCGTACCGGAAACTACAGAACCGGACGCATCAGGAATACGAAGTTCCTGACCTGTCTTCAGCTGATTGGGATTGGAAAGATTGTTATAGTCGGCGAGTTTTTTCCAGGTTGTGCCGTGTGTTGAAGCTATAGATGAAAGGGTATCGCCTTTCTGTACGTTATAAACTTTTGCGACCGGAACCACCGGAGAAATGACAGGTGCTTTACCGCCTGCAGGAAAAATACCGCCGCTAGTCACGTCGTCGGCTGGAAGAACTACCGGCTGATCCTGCGGAGTCCCGCCGACTTCAGCCGTCTTGCAACCTTGCGTCAAAGAAAACCCAGCCAGCACAGCTATGTGCACCAAAACCAGCAACCCCGAAACCTTCGCCTTCATGAGCAACTCCTTCTCTAATGACCTTACCCGTTTCATACACTTTCATCCTTACCACTCAGCCCGCGAACGGCGGCGGCGAAACAATCGCCGCGCTCGTTGAAATCGCGAAACTGATCAAAGCTGGTACACGCAGGAGATAGAAGAACCGTATCGCCCGGCATCGCCCGTTTCCGCGCGGCTATAACAGCCTTTTCTAACGTTCCACAGGAAATACACTGGACGGCGTCTCCCCACGCAGCCTGCATCATACCCGATGCTTCCCCGATAAGATATAGATGCGAAACCCGCTGTGCCAGTAAATCTTTTGCCAAACTGAAATCACTCTCTTTAACCCGCCCGCCAGCAATCAGGTGCACCTTTCCGGAGCACATTTTGACCGCCGCACACATAGCGGAAATATTGGTGGCCTTGGAATCATCCACATAGCTCACCCCGTCAATCTGCGCAACCAGAGCCGTCCGGTGAGGAAGCGGCTCAAAAACCCGCGCGCTGGCTTCTACCGCTGCCGGCGAAATGCCGCAGGCCGCACAGACAGCGGCTACCGATGCACCGGCCGCACCTAGAATCTCATTGGCAAACCGGGTCCCGTTCAGGTTGATCTCGCCTACCCGTCCGTTTTGGTAGTGGAAATCAGCCCCCGGCTCTGTGCCGAAGATTTTCCGAATACTGGAAATTTTATTCCTACAGCTTGAAACCAGCTCGCAAGGAACGACCGCCGTGTCGGTTCCTAGCATATTTTCAAACAGGCGGAACTTAAGATCGCGGTAGGCATCCATGCTTCCGTGACGGTCGAGGTGGTTCGGCAGCACATTCAGCAACAGGCCGATATCCGGACGGAACTCACGCACTGTTTCGAGTTGAAATGAACTGACTTCAATCACCAGCCAGTCCGGTACTTCGTGAAGCATTACAGCGGCGCAAACCGGAAAACCGTAATTACCGCACGGAACAGCCGTCTGTCCGGCCTGAGCCAGTGCCTCAGTGATCCACTTAACAACAGTGCTCTTGCCGTTAGAGCCGGTTACGGCAATCACCGGACAGTGACGGCGCGACCAGCCCAGCTCCAGCTCGGAAAGGAGCGGAACACCGCGTTCAGTTAAATCTTTTATCCACGGATGCTGAAGTGAAAAACCGGGGCTGATAATGGCCACATCGGGAATAAAATGCAGATCTTCATAGCGGTAGTCGGGAGTGATTTCCTGACAGATGCTGACTACCGTACAGCCTTCGGAACGCAACAACGCCTCCGCGGCACGCCCGCTGCGCCCGCAACCAACCACTAGCGCTGTTTTGTAATTATGCATGGCGCAGATACTAGAATTGCTACGCCCGCTGTCCACTTAATTACTAATGAAGTATGCAGAATTTAAGCCCGAACAGAAGGACGGTGAAATTTATCTTGTAACGCGGGTAGTACCGTCAGATCCGGTTAAAACACGAACGCGCTCCCCAACGGCAAACATAACGTCAGCTCCCTGTACTACCGCAATGCTCGAACCACTATCGAGTTTGACAGTTATTTCGAGGCCAGTTTTTTTCGTAATCTGTTCTTCGGCGACCGTTCCGCCGACAGCACCAAGGGCCGCGCCGCCAAGAGCCGCCAGCGTCCGTCCAGAGCCTGCACCAATCGTACTGCCTGCTACGCCGCCAGCCACGGCACCTGCCACAGTACCGACACCTGACTTTGTACCTTCGATACGGATATTCTTCACAAACTGGACGGTGCCAAGCTGGACGGTTTGTGTGCGGCGTGCCTGATCACGGGAATAGACTTCACCGGAGTTACTGGATGCACACCCGACCAAAAACGCAATTACTGCCAGGAAAACAACAGAACCAAATGACTTCATGACGCCCTCCTTTTACATGCAGGATTGTAGCGCAATTTCAGGGCATTGGAAACCGGCAGTGCCGGTTTATTTTATCCAAACAAAACGGTCAGACTGGCTTCTGCTTTTTGATGAGCATCTGAACGATCATAATCACGTTGCTGACGGTCCAGTAGAGAACGAGACCGGAAGGCATGGTGTAGAAGAAAAAGAGCATCATGATCGGCATCATAATCGCCATCATCTTCTGCTGCTGCGGATCGCCCGCACTAGGCGTCATTTTCTGTTGCCAGATCATCGTGGCGGACATCAGAAGCGGCAAAATATTGAGTGAGCCGACAATAGGAATCATCCCGGCAAACAGATTTTCCGGCTCGGAAAGGTCGCGGATCCAGAGAAATTTAGAGAAGCGCAGTTCGACGGCGCTGCGCAGTACAACAAACAGCGCAATGAAAACCGGGATCTGGATAAGCATCGGCAGACAGCCGCCCAGCGGGTTAACCTTGTTCTCTTTGTAGAACGCCATCGTTTCCTGCTGCATGCGCTGCGGATTATCTTTGAATTTTTCACGGATTTCTTTGAGCTGCGGCTGGAGCGCCTGCATCTTCCGCATACTTTCGGTACCCTTGTGAGTGATGGGCCAGAAAATAATGCGGACGATGATAGTCAGCAACATGATGGCTACGCCGTAGTTGCGCACCACTTTCTCAAGCTCTTTCAGTCCCCACAGCAGGCCGGTTTTAATCGGGTACATGACCGGGTTCATGAATTTCCAGAAGCCCATGCTCTTGAATTCCATGACTTCAACCTGATCCATGCCCTGCGTTTTGAGGAAGGAATAGTCTTTCGGGCCGATATAGGCACGGGTCGTGCGGGTGAAAGTTTCACTGCCGGCGATCAGTTCGGGATCAAATTGAAGTGCGGCAACCACTTCGGCTGGTACGTTTTTCTTACCTTCGCCTGCCCGGCGGACTGAAAGATCAAAAGCACCTGCCACGGTTTCGGGCGTCAGAATCTGCACGAAAAATTTGTTTTTAGCAGCAACCCAGTCTGTTGCAATCTGCTTCGGCAGGGTCTGCATTTCGGCTTTAGTGGCATCACTGAACAGTTTATTGAATTCCTTGCCCCAGTGATGAACGCCTTCGGCCGACGAAAAGGAATCAACGCCCAGCGTGACAATACCCGCCATAGCAGTCGTCCCCTTGGCTTCTGCCATCGGGCCGGTGGGCAGACGCAGTTGCGGCAGCGCCCACGGCATACTGCTTCTGTTGACAAAAGAATCTGCAACTTTCAGCAGATATGCGCCTTCGAGCTTGAGAGTACGCTCGAGAAAGCGGTTGTCGCCGAGCGCCACGGTATAACGCAGGCCGTCGGCGGTTTTTTCGAGCGTCCCGGCGGGCACCGGCAGGCCGGCGTAGCGCAAAGCAGGCGCGTTGGTGAAATCAAGGACGAGCGAACCGCTCCCCTTGGCGTTGGTCTCGGGATAATTTTTCAGGACAGCGGAAACCACCGCACCACCATAGGATGAAACGGTCAGTTCAATATCGTCGTTGGCCAACGTCATCGTCTGTTCCGGAACGGACGGCAGCACCATTTCCGGTGCTTTGGCGGCGACGGCCTCGGTAATAACCGCTTTTTTCTCGGCTGGGGCCGGAACCGCCGGCACTTCAGCGGCGACGGGAACACTCTGCTTTACAGGTTGTACAGGCTTTGGAAAATACTTCTGTTCGATCGCCGGATAAAAATTCATCCAGCCGAACATCAGAACGACAAGAATGCCCACAATAATAAAATCGTTTTTCTTCATACTCTCATTTCTCTTTTTTGCGGTCGGGTACGGGATCGTATCCGCCGGGATTCCACGGATGACACCGGCAAATGCGCCGGGAACTCAGCCAAAGGCCGTAAACTATGCCATGCTTCTCAATCGCTTCAATCGTATAATCCGAACAACTGGGATAAAAGCGGCAACAGGCCGGCTTCATGCGCGAGACGGTTTTCTGATAAATTCGGACAAGCCCTATGAGCAGTCGTTTCATTTCTTCAGCAACCCCGCCTTTTCCGCCAGCCGGAGAAACTCTCGTTCCACGTCATCATAAGAGGCGGCAAGCAGATTGTGGCGGGCGATAATAACAAGATCAACAGGCCCCGAAAGCTCTGCGCGGTGCTGGCGAAAGATTTCACGCAAACGGCGGCGGGCCAGATTGCGGTCTACCGCGCGGTTGCTGACTTTTTTGCTCGTCACAACACCCAGTCGCAGGGCGGCATCCTGCCCTGTACGGAGCCAGAACACCATGTAGCGCCCGACAAAGTTTGTTTTTTGCGCAAAAGCCTCCCCGAAAAGGGAGGCTTGAATCAAGCGTTGTTTTTTAGAAAGCGTTTTTGATTCCACCGGTAAATCCTCCGGTGACAATGCCTTACGCATCACAAACGGTCAGGCGTTTGCGGCCTATGCGGCGGCGGTTAGCCAGAATTTTGCGACCATCTGCTGTTTCCATGCGAGCACGAAATCCGTGTTTGCGAGCGCGTTTAATCTTCGAAGGATGCCATGTACGTTTCATTGTTCAATCTCCACTGAAATTCAAAAAGAGCGCAAACCCTGCCAAGTTCGTCTACTGCTGTCAACCCCTTTACCGCTAAAACGGCGCCGCGGTCCCTATTTTCGTATTAATGGCGGCTTCAGCGATAGAGCGCCCGTCGATCAGTACCGGCTGTTTGCGGACACGCCAGACGCGGCGCTTGGTTTTCGCCACCAGATTATGTCCCGGTACAAACACAAGCAGCTTCTCCTCCAGCTTTGCCAGCATCCACATTAGCGGATAGACCAGCGTGGCAAAAGCGTTCAGCTTGGTGTAGTGATAAAATTGTTCGGTTCCGGTATTTGCTCCCGGCATATTGTAGGTTCCGCGAGCCAGTTTATTGGCAGCCGCTTCGCAAAGCAGCCCGGGAAGTTCGACACAACAGCTGGAATAAGAATCAGTTTCGGGTACATCAAAGCCATCCTTGAGCACTTCAAACAACTCGCCATTGGTATAGCCTGGACGCTCAAATCCTTTGGCGCGCCACGAAAGGCCCAGCATCGAGCGGATCGGGCAGCTTCCCACGCAGAACCCCATTTTACGCGTGGCGGTAACCACCAGCCGTCCATCGGGTTTCAGTACGCGATGGCATTCCTTGATAAAGGCATAGTCGTCACGGACACGCTCCAGCACATCCACAATCACCACCACGTCATACGTTCCGTCAGGTTCTTTAATGCAGGGGCCGTTAAGAACCTCAACCTGGTCGTCCACAAACCAGTCAACCGATACTTTTACGGTTTCTGAAGGCACCAGCGTCTTCCAGCGTCCACCGCCGTCGCGCAGCCGGGAACTGATCACGCCGTCACCGGCAGTGATTTCAAGGCAGTTCTGATTCGTCGTGATACCGATCAGTTCTTTCAGCTCACGTAAACGCATCTGTCGCCGGATGGAACGTTTGAACAGTTTTTCCTGCCAGCGAACCACTTCACTGCGTAAATTGACATCCATTGCTTTCATGGCGGCGGAGTATAGGCATAACGCCAACAGGCGCAAAGAGAAAAAACCACTATGGCGCACAACCGCTTTCAGTTTGACAGTACCGCGGGCACTTTCCACACTGTCGCGCATTCTCAACAACGACAGACAAAAGGAATTATAAAAATGCGCACGGTGAAAATATTCTTCATGACGGTTTTTTCAATGGCACTCCTTTTCTCTTCTGCCGACGCGGCAAAGAAGACATCGGCCGGATATACTCCGGAAGCGGGCTCCGCCGAAATTGACGCAAAGAAACTGCCGCCGGTTCCCTATGACGAATCACTTCCCGACGTACTCATCATCGGCGACTCGATCTCCATCGGCTACACGCCGTACGTCATCCAGAATCTGCGCGGTGTCGCAAACGTCATCCGTGTAAAAGGCAACTGCCAGGGAACACAGTTCGGCGTTGAGAACATCGACAAATGGCTTACCCATAAAAAACCATGGACTGTAATCCACTTCAACTGGGGCCTACACGACCTCAAACGCTGGGAAAACGGAAAAAATTCAGACGATCCAAAAGCACCGCGCCAGGCGGAGATCGACGCGTACGAAAAGAACATGGAACTGCTGGCGAGCAAACTCGTCGCTACCAAAGCCAAACTGATTTTCGCCACCACCACACCCTACCCGTCCGGCGTGAGACCTTGGCGCGATCCGGAAGATGCGGCGCGCTACAATCAGGTCGCTCTGGCCATCATGCAGAAAAACAGCATCCTGGTAGACGACCTCTACGCCGCCATCCAGCCAAAACTTGCCAAACTGCAACAGCCGGAAAACGTACACTTCACGCCAGAAGGTTCCGCATTCTTCGGCGACGTGGTTGCGAAATCAATCAAAGCGGCATTAGAAGGAAAGTAAAAAACTATCATGGACATCTTTTCCCTTATTTTCATCGTCATCGGACTCTGCCTGTTTGAAACCATCACCAGCATAGACAACGCCATCATCAACGCCGAAGTCCTGTCCACCATGCAGGCCAAAGCGCGGCGCTGGTTCCTCGTCTGGGGACTGTTCATAGCCGTATTCCTTGTCCGCGGACTGCTGCCGTGGATCATCATCTGGTCCACCATGCCGTCACTCGGACCGATCGGCGCACTCACCGCGACGTTCAGCGGCGATGCTTCAGTCATTGAGGCCATTGAAAAAGCGGCACCGACACTCCTGATCGGCGGTGGAACGTTCCTGTTGTTCCTCTTCTTTCACTGGATATTCCTCGAACCGAAAAACTACGGTCTCATCGGCGAAGAATTCTTCCATAAACAAGGCGTATGGTTCTTCGCCGTCGTCGCCATCCTGCTCGCCGTCATCGTCTGGTTCTCGCTAAAAATAAATCCGTCGATGGCCTTCGGTGCCGTCGTCGGATCAACCGCCTTTTTCATCACCCACGGCTTCCGGCAGCAGGCAGAACACGCCGAAAAAAACCTGATGCAAAATGGGCTCTCCGACTGGAGTAAAATCCTCTACCTCGAAGTCATCGACGCCACCTTCTCCATCGACGGCGTACTCGGCGCATTCGCCTTCACGCTTTCCGTGCCGCTTATCCTGCTCGGCAACGGACTCGGCGCACTGGTTGTCCGCCAGCTGACCATCGGCAACGTCGACCGGATCAAAAAATATCTCTACCTCAAAAACGGCGCGATGTACTCCGTACTCTTCCTTGGCCTTTTCATGGTAATGGAAAGCTTCGGCATCCACATTCCCGTTTGGCTCTCGCCGCTCATGACCTGCGGTGTCGTGGCCTTCTTCTTCATCAAATCCAAAGCGGCACTCCGCCGCGTATAGAAATATGTAACGAAGGAGTCTGGGTATGAAAGTCGTCGCATTCAACGGCAGTCCGCGCAAAGGCGGCAACACGGAATTTTTGCTCAAGACCGCACTCAAGGAACTGGAAGCCGAAGGCATTGAAACCGAGCTGATTCAGGTCGGCGGACAAATGCTGCGCGGCTGTACCGCCTGCTGCTGGTGCCGCGACTCCGGCGAAAAACGCTGCGTGATCGACAACGACCCGCTCAACGGATACATCAACAAAATGCGCGAAGCCGACGGCATCCTGCTCGGCTCGCCAACTTATTTCGCCGATCTGACGTCGGAAATGAAAGCGCTGATCGACCGGTCCGGTTATGTCCTGCGCCCCGGCATGGAACTGCGGCGTAAAGTCGGTGCCGGCATGGTTGCGGCCCGCCGCGGCGGTTCAATT
>Ga0247840_10003081_pt1 | contig 28712 bp, 26 predicted proteins | sample LaCruzMarch2015__FD_192404 | JGI IMG/M metagenome (GOLD analysis project Ga0247840, IMG submission 192404) | Freshwater microbial communities from meromictic Lake La Cruz, Castile-La Mancha, Spain - LaCruzMarch2015_17m | ecosystem: Environmental > Aquatic > Freshwater > Lake | place: Spain...
AGACGGTCAGGGTGTGCTCGGTGTTGGCACCGGCAAGCGCCGACAAAGACGTTGGTATCGACAACAATGTGCTCTTTGAGCGGTCATTGTCCGCGCACACTCTTGTATAATTATTCACAATACAAGACCATTTTCGGTGATCGCGCAGTTGATGTGAACAATGGGGTTAGGTCCTCGAAGCGGCAGCGGCCGTCAGGGTGTCGTCGGCGACCTGGGCGCGCCGGCCCTCCTCGGTCAGGTGCTGCGCCTTCCAAGCCTTTCCATTTTGGGACGCAGTGCGTACCGAATTGAGTTGGACGCACTATCGCACGCTGCTGCGCGTGGCTAGCGAGGCCGCAAGGCGGTGGTACATGAACGAGTGAAAATCGGGCCTCGCACCCACGCCGGGACCGCACGGATAACCCTGTTGGTAAGGTATAGCGGTCTGAACCAGCTCGGCGAGCTGCGCGACCAGCGCTTCGAGCATCAGCGCTACCGCGCGAGCGGGCTCAACCTGGCGGTGGGGGCCATCGTGCTCTGGAACACGATCTACCTGGAACGGCGGTCCAGGCGCTATGCGATGCGGGTGCGACGGTGGATGACGCCCTGCTGCCGCACCTCGTGCCGCTGGAGTGGGCGCACATCAACCTGACCGGTGATTAGATCTGGCGACAGAGGAAGCAGGTGGAGCAGGGCGAGTTGCAGTCGTTGTGTGTGCGGACTGAGGCGTAGCGTACGATGTTTTCCGTTTCGTGAGTTGACCCCAGGTTCAACGCGTCGGCGACGACCTTGCCTCAGCTCTTGACCAATCGCCGGTCCAGACGCAACGGCTGCGGGACGCCAACGACCACGGCGGCGGCGTACTCGGGGTGGGCCGGATTCAACAGAATGTTGTACTCACCCAGCGTCACCGCACTCGGGACGGACAGACCGACCGAGACGGACTCCGCGATCCAGCGGTCACCGAGCGCCTGCGTTGAGGCCGGTGCCGGCCAAGCGGCATAATCCGGCGGGAGGCCGGCCCAGGACTCACACGCAATGATGGCCCGCGGGGCCACCTCCACGGCAAAATACCGCCAATGCCGACGCAGCACCGCGTCCGCCTCAAGATGGACCAGCAGTTCCAACTGCGCCAGCGACAGCGACTGCGCCGTGTAGACCACCGCCACGCCCGGCGTATTCCAACGTCCACCGTAGAGCCGCGCCCCGTCCCCGCTGAAGGCCGACTCCAGATAGTCCTCGTCGACCAGACGGAAACATTTCAAGCAAAGACCCCGTGGCGCAGCCGACCGATCAGGTGCTCCACCTCGCGCGCACCCACTTCCGTGTCTGCATAGTCCAAGGGCGTTTGTCCCGCCAGCGCGGCCTTGGGCGACTTCAGCCAGTCACGCGCCCGGTCGCCGTCGCGCAGCAGTTGGGTCGCCAGGGCGAATAACCGCTCGATCCTTAAGACCCGCTCCGACTCGCTCGGGTCAAGCCGCCCAGCCTGTCGGCGGCGCGCCAGGGTTCGCCCTGGTATCCCGGCCAGGCCGGCGGCCTCGTGCAGCGTCATCCCCAGTCGCACCCGTAACGCCTCCAACGCGGAGAAGGGAAACCCGGCACGGACCCGCTCGACCAAATGTTCGGTTGGCATCTGTAGCACGCCGAGGTAGTCGGCGAGCGGGTCGATTCCGCCGGAGGTTTCTTTGCGCATCGCGGCCTGTGCCATGGACACACCTCGTAAGTAAATTACGCCACATGGCAGAATTATATGCGCCATCTGGCTGGCACGCAAACCGGCGCACACCTGAGGGCCGTTCGCCACCGGCGCTGCTCCCCAGCTTGTTGATGCCCCGGCGCGCCGCTCAGCGGAGATACCCGGACCCAAAGCGCCCGGACCGTGTGACGGGCGCGTCGTCGCGGACCTGACCGGCGGTATCGGCGGACCGCTCCCGCCGGTCGCGGACGCCCCGGCCCGGAGTCGCCATGAATAAGGGGTCTGAGGCGCAGTGGAACGGAAAACCGGTTTAAGCCAATTTTTGTGTACGCAGTTTGAGGTTCTGGGCTGGTCAACTTGGATAGCCAAGTGGGAGATGGCCAATTTGGGTCGCTTTTTGAGTTGTTGGCCGTCCGTTTCAGGGCTGGTCAAGTTCGGTGTACCCATCTTGGCCAGTCTGCGCGACCAGCCAGAACCGCCAAGAAAAGCCTTCAACATCAATTATCACAAGGACGACGCTGCGCTTAACCCGGTTTTCGGTTCCACTGCGCCTCAAAAGCCACTTCTGAGCAGCGCGTGTCATAAGTCCCCTGCACAACGGCCCTTGAGCCCAGCAAACTGGTGCAGACGACTTCTGAAAATGACAGGGGGACACCCGCACGGCACGGGCGATCTCCCGGTTGGAGCGACCACACTCATGGTGCAGCCGCAGGACGTCTTCGATCTTATGCATGGATAACCTTCTGTTCACGAATCGCACCTCGGGGGGAAACCCCCAGGGTGCACGGTTATCCCGCGTGCCGTCGCGCTCTTTCAGGGGTCCAGTTTGCCGTGGAACCGGTGTCCAGTTTGCGCTGGAATCGCTGTCCAGTTTGCGCTGGACTGAGTGTCCAGTTTGCCGTGGAATCGGTGTCCACTTTGGCGTGGAATACGCAGCCAAGTCTCGAACCGCGGCCAGGTAGCTTTCGTGGGTACGCGGTGAGAAGCCATGAATCTGCATGGCCGTGATCATCTGCTGACGCAAGGGAGCCATCGTCCGGTTCTCTGTTAACGACCCGGATTGGGCCGTTAAAAGTGTGGACGATGGGAGCCGGGTCGGGGCTGGAGGTCAACCGCGGGGCTGCCGGGCTTATCTGCGCGGTATTCGCCATTCAATAGCGCTATGAGATGGGCGCGGCAAGCCCCGCGGAGTGGATTAGTTCAACGTTCAGGCCAAGGCGGCGCGCGCTACCGATGAACCTGCAAACCAGCACAACGCCCGTGGCGCGCGCTCCTTCTTTGGCCGAAAGTTAGGCATTGGGTTTCTTAGTTCTGGCATTAAGTAAACTGTCCCCGGAACTGCCGGAACTGCTGTCCCCGGAACTGGCTTATTCATTTTCCGAGAAAAGATATCGAGCCTTGCCCCTTATCCTGAACATTTCGTATATGGGCAAAAACAGTGAGCCCAGTTGGGTCTCTGAAAAATTGCGTTTCTTTGATAAATTGCTGCATAGGCTCCAATAAACCTAGAATATATTGTTCATTTCGCTCAATCAAGTGCCAATTTGCAAGGTACTCCAGCCAACACCTGTAGGGGTTGCCGGTTGCTAAGTTTGTGAATAAAAATATGCCATCGGGAGCACTGAGCTTTGTAAGAACGATTTTCACCAAGAGCTGAACGGCTCGATCTTTCAGATAGTCGCACAACCCTCCTGCGATCACCAGATCGAACATTCCGAATTCCGCGAGCGTTGAGGAACGTGCAAGTACATTTCCCTCAACGAAACAACATTTATCTCGAATATCATGTAGTTCGATTCTTGCGAAACGGAGTGCATCAGGATCGATATCATTCAAAACAAAATAGCAGTTCGAGTGCGCTATGTATGGAACGATCCTCCTCAAATCTGGTGCACCCCCTGCGGCAATCAAGAGAATCTTAACGCAACGCTGTGATTGCCGCGAAATAACTGTCTCTAATATTAGCTCCGATTGGTAAGTTACTTTATTACGATGTTGCTGCGCGATCATCGTTCCTAACGCATGCATTTCAATATACCAAGCGAGACTATCTTTCGCGGCTTTGTTAGACTGTGATAATAAATATTCTACTGTCTCATAGTCTCCTTCATATCCGCGGGGCCATTCCTGCAATCGTCGAACGAATGGAGATTCGGCTTGTAAACGACGGACTGGCGCAACGGTTTCCAGAATAACGTCTGTTGGTATTTCGGCGCGTTCGCAACGAGCAATATTTGCAACGATATCACTCATAAGCGCCGTTAGTTCCATATAGACCCCATGAAATGTGGGATCAAAATACTGGCGATATTCCAAGAGTGCCTTAACTGAATTGATGAGCCGGTTTAACGTCATTATCGCGTTTGTCGCTCGGGAAACACGGAGATCATAAGACCCGCATCCTGATCTAAGGTCGGCTGCCATGCGCGAAGAGATTCACGCCCTCCGTCTCTGCGGCTACACGTAATGCGCGCGATTCGACACCCGCGGCCATAATGAGATCGCGCAGTTGGGCCTCCGTGCGATGATTTAGGCACCATCGCCCAAGCTCCATGTACGCCTGGGTTGGGTTGCCGACAGAAAAATTGCCTATGACCATCTCTCCGCCGGTGGCGAGAGAAGCTAACATCCTTTTTGCGACCAATACGAAGGTTCGATCCCTAAAGTAGTCGAATAGCCCGGCGGCCCAGATTAGGTCATACTTATGATCGGGTCGCGTCTTGAAAACGTCTTGGTGGAGAAAAGTGATGCGTTCAAGGTATGGCTTGTTGAGGTTACGCGCATACTCTATGGCTCTCTGATCTCGCTCGATACAGTCGACTTTGATGACAGCGTTCGGGTTCCGTTCAAACCATTCACATATTCCGCGACCGGGGCCACTGCCGAGATTGAGCACCCGCGCATCTGTCAAGCGATCAACCAACTCATCAAGGAGACGATGGAAGTAAGCCTTGCGATTTCTGACGGCAGCAGGCGCTGCTTGAGCGTGGAAATATTGGTCCCAAGCGATCAGATCCGGCCGGCTAGACATCCACGATGTGTATATACGATCGATCATTTCAAAATCGCCTGAATATCCATAAGGTTTGCGGAAGGCGAATCCCTGAACAGTGTCCAGCGAAAAGGCGTCTCCGAAGGCTGCGAATACCTCCATCTCATCGGCCGCAGTGACCAAACCCTGATGCTTGGCCGAGTCAAAGAGACGAATCCAAGTCGTGAGTTCTTCATGTTCGGTGAACTTGGGACCTCCCCGGCCAACCATATCGCGGACGAATGCCGCAAAGGCCATGCTCGCACTGTTCACGGTTCCTCCTCCGCTTGGCGGATGAACTCGCTCCTTACAGAGCGTAAAGTTAAGCCTAAAGCGGCGCGCGCCTCTTCAGACCCTGCGAATTAGCACGACGCCTTCCCATTATTGGGCGAAGGTTAGGCTCTTAATCATGGCCACTCGAACTAAATCTTGCCCTGGAATTCTCAATTCCTGAGGCATGTGGCGCGGGCGCTCGCTTTTCAAGAAAAACGTAAGACTATTCTTAACTAGCAGCGCAGGCTAAGTAAGTCGCGGGAACTCCTCCTGACCACGAGACCTATAAGCATTTATAAATCGTGAAGAACAACAGCACGCCGCTGCTGTCACGCTCCATGCGGACTGCATCTTCGGGAACGCCTGCGGAATTAAACACTCCGCGGAAGTCCGATTCGCTTCGCTGGAGGAAAAAATGCCATCTGGATGCCCAGTGATAGTCGAATGTCTCATAACGAGTGCAGTCTTTAAATGGGGCTATCAAAACCCCGCCATCCGCAAGGGAATGGTAGAGGGAACTAATTATTATAGCGAGGCGATCACTTGGAATGTAATCAAAAAGGCCAGCGCTATAGATTGTAGAGAAATATCCAAATCGCTTAACATTGCGCTGGGCGTTTGCAAATCGGTAGGCGTTCTCTGCAAGAAACTGGCATTGACCAACTTGCGAAGTTGCTAATAGTTTCTTTGCGTATAGTAGGGCATTAGCGTCCGAATCAACACAGAATATCGTTCGATTCTTTATTGCGGGTGAAATATATTGCAACTCTCGGCACGGCCCGCACGCCATGTTGAGCCATTTCACATCAGTTTGTTCTACGGCCGCTCGTAACCGGAGAAGTTCGGAAAGGCGACGAAGGCGTGAACGGACAGCAACGGCAAGGGTGCGTGACAAAAAATAGCGATCAATGTGAAGGCCAACGCCTTCTCCTGACGGCTGGTTTGCGTAAACGCCTTCGAGTGTCTTGTAATCGCCCGGATACCCCTCTGGCCAAAGGCGGGCGCGGGTCACCATGGGGCTACGCAAGAGCCATGGATTCGTCTCGTGCTGGAACCACTCCTGAAAGCCGCGTACGTCGTCGGGAGGAAAGCCCCCAGATGCTTCGAGAGCTTGGGTCGTGAACTTCAGACAATCGAATCGGGCTTCAACAAGTTCGTATTGGTCTGGCTCTGAGCGATCAGGATCGTCGAGAAACGCAGTGAACTCTGCAACTTCGTTTCGCAAATTCTGCGGGATGCTCATGGTACGTCCGCGCGGATATTGATCCTAACTGAGAAGCTAAGCTGAATCGGCTGAGCGAGAGCGAAGCCGATTTCAGCTTTAGCGATAGCTAGGTTCCCCGACGAGAACCGAGCGCAGGCATCGCCGATGGGATCGCAGCGCGCCAAGGGGGGATGAAAAAATTCTTGCGGGTCAGCGGGAGCGAGTCCGTTCGCGCATCAACTGCGTTATGCGCGAACGGACTCGCTCCCGCTGAGTATCATGAATCCTGAATTTTTTCATCCACAATATTTGCGCTGCAATTCGAGCAGAAACACGACTCGCATAAATACACGAAGGGTGAATCCTAGCTAGATTTCGGCGGACGAACTACCCTATAAATCGTCGCCTTTTTCGGATTGGATCACAGTATCCTTTGTCTGTCAAGCCATTGCGCGCAGGTCCTTACTGCACCGTTCGTGCGTTATGAGGCACTCTTGCCTCATAACGCACGAACGGATCGCGGGTACACCCCATAAGCCGGGGCGGCGCGCGTAGTTCTGATCAAAGAATAGGAGAAAAAACAATCGTGTGAAGTGCCTTTCTCGGCGAATGCTCCGGGTGTTTAGCGGCACCGGCAGGGGGTCGCGCTTGGCCGCACTCCGTTTACGCGCTATGAGGCGATTTCGCCTCATAACGCCCGACCTGGGTCGGCATAGACCGACCGGCGCTTTGGTCGTTATGCTATCAAGAAAAATCGAAAAGACAATAATATGGAAGCGTTTTCTCGAATGTTTTCGAGGGTGTTTAGGGGGGGCGCCGACAGGGGGCTGCAACCTTGACCACGGTTCCGGCCACGCGGCATCGTAGAGTGGACAAGCGTCGCGCAGTTCACCAGCCCGACTTCGACTATTCGACCCACGGTTCCGCCATTTTGGGGCCATTTTGGCTCTTGTTGGTAGGGTAAGTGCCTGAGCAAGCGAGACCATGGCGCGCGAAAACGGCTGTAGTGCCGACTTTGGTCCTTGATCCGGACGGCCGTTTTTCTGACACTATTCGGCATGTTTCTGCGATCCAAGACCCGCAAGAAAGACGGCAAAGAGCACCGCTACTGGAGCGTAGTGGAGAACCGCCGCGTGGCAGACGGGCGGGTCGTACAGCGCCACGTGTTGTACCTCGGGGAGATCAACGACGCCCAGCGGGCGGCCTGGTGCCGTTCGATTGCCGTCTTTGACGAGGAGGCGGGCGCCGCCACCCAGCTGGCCCTGTTTCCGGAGGATCGCCAGGCGCCGGAACTGGCCTGCGCGGTTGTCCAGGTCAAGCTGAGCGAATTGCAGTTGCGCCGGCCGCGGCAGTGGGGTGCTTGCTGGGTGGCGTGTGGGCTGTGGGATCTGTTGCAACTGGACACCTTCTGGGCGTCGCGACTGCCACCCAGCCGCAAGGGCACGCGCTGGTTAAATGTCCTCAAGACGCTGGTGGCGTACCGCCTGATCGACCCCGGCAGCGAATGGCGCCTGCACCGGCACTGGTTCGACCACAGTGCGATGGGTGACCTGCTCGGGGAGGACTTTGCCATCGCCCATAGCCACACCCTCTACCGCTGTCTCGATCATCTCGTGGAGCACAAAAAGGCGCTGTTCTCGCACCTGCAGGAACGCTGGCGCATCCTCTTCGATGCCCGCTTCGAGATCCTGTTGTACGATCTGACCAGCACCTATTTTGAATGCGACCCGCCGGAGAGTGGCAAGCGCAAATTCGGCTACAGCCGTGATAAGCGTTCCGATTGCGTCCAGGTGGTCATCGCCCTGATCGTCACCCCAGACGGCTTTCCGCTGGCCTACGAGGTGCTCGCCGGCAATACCCTCGATAAACAAACCCTCACCGACGCCCTCGCCAAGATCGAGGCCCAATACGGCAAGGCCGAGCGCATCTGGGTGATGGATCGCGGTATTCCGACCGAAGAGACCCTGGCCCTGATGCGCGCCTCCGACCCACCGGTGCACTATCTGGTGGGCACCCCCAAAGGGCGCTTGACCAAGCTGGAAAAGTCCTTTCTAACCAAGCCCTGGGCCGTGGTGCGTGACCGGGTCACAGTCAAGCTCTTGGAGCAGGACGGCGAGTTGTATGTCCTGGCCCGTAGCGCCGGACGCCAAGACAAGGAACGGGCCATGCGCCGTCGGCGTCTCAAGCGGTTATGGAAACGCCTGCAGGAGTTGCAACGCCAAGACCTCAGCCGCGACGACCTCTTACTGAAACTCGGTGCGGCCAAGAAAGACGCCGGGCGTGCCTATGGGTTGGTGCGTATCCAGGTACCCGCGCCCGATGAACCCGTCACCGCCACGACCTTTACCTTTGCACTCAATCGCAAGAAACTGCGCCAGGTCCGCCGCCGTGAAGGTCGCTATTTGCTCCGTTCCAATCTGGCCAGCAACGACCCAGTCCAACTCTGGACCTGGTATATCCAACTCACCGAAGTGGAACAGGCGTTTAAAGAGCTGAAGGGTGACCTCAGTATTCGCCCGATTTATCACCAACTGGACACGCGAATCGAAGCGCATATTTTCGTTGCGTTCTTGGCCTATTGCCTCCAGGTCACCCTGAAAGCGCGTCTGCGCCACCTCGCGCCGGGGCTGACCCCTCGGTCGGCCTTGGAGAAATTCGCCGCCATCCAGATGGTCGATGTGCACCTGCCGACCACCGACGGCCGCACCCTCATCTTGAGTCATTACACCGAGCCCGAGCCCGACCAGCGACTGCTGCTCGACCGGCTGAATCTGCAACTGCCCGCGCAACCGCCACCGAGGATCACCGCCGCGCTCCAAGCCGTTATACACTAATCGAGCTATAGTGCCGACCTTTGACCCTATGGTTTAAGCCAAACAATGGCGTATGCGAAAAATGGGCGCGAATAGTCGAAGACGGGCTAGACGTCCAGATTCTCTACATCCAATGCATGACGTTCAATAAACTCACGGCGCGGCTCGACATTATCCCCCATAAGCGTGGTAAATATCTGGTCGGCTGATACAGCATCTTCGATGGTGACTCTCAACAGTCTGCGCGATTCCGGATTCATGGTGGTATCCCACAACTGTTCAGGGTTCATTTCACCGAGGCCTTTGTATCGCTGAATGCTGTACCCGCGTTGTGCTTCAGTTAATAGCCAGCGTATTCCCTGACCAATATCTGAAATAGACATTGTCCGGTCACCGCGTGAAACAACTGCGGTCGAATCGAGAAGTCCGGCGGTTCTTTCACCATACCCCGAGATGCGCTCATAGTCTGCAGTATTAAAGAACTCTAGTGGAATTTGCCGTGTTTCAGAGATGCCATGGACCCATCGAATAAGTTCGAGATATCCAGGTTTCTGGACATCACCTTCGATACGCTTCAGAGTAAATCGGAGGGCCGATATGTTCTCATGTTGAGCGTTCATTCGCATCTCAACGTCGCGACACCAGATGGTCAGTTTCTCGGGATCTAAAAGCAAATCGTGGTCAACGCGCGGGGCACGTACCAACTCTTGCAGGAAGATCGGGTCATAACGCACTGAGAGGCGGCGCGAGATGCCCGCAAACACCTGATAATCCCGAGCCAGCGTCTCAAGAGCGGTGCTTGCCAAAGGAGGTGCATCTGCCGATACAAAAAGGTTTGATCCATCCAGTGCGGTCTGGAGCATCGCCGCGTTAAGTTCCGTGTCGTCAAGGAGATAATCCTCCTGTTTTCCTTTTTTCAGTTTATAGAGCGGCGGCTGCGCAATGTAGATGTAGCCTCGGTCCACTAACTCCGGCATTTGTCGATAGAAGAACGTCAATAACAAGGTTCGGATATGTGCTCCATCCACGTCTGCATCCGTCATGATAATGATGCGGTGGTATCGAAGATTATCCGGATTGTATTCGTCGCGACCGATTCCACAACCCAGTGCGGTGATCAGGGTACCGACTTCGGCGGAAGAAATCATCTTGTCGAATCGCGCTTTTTCGACGTTTAAAATCTTGCCTTTTAATGGAAGGATTGCTTGAAACCCACGGTCTCGCCCCTGCTTCGCTGACCCTCCAGCGGAATCACCCTCTACGAGATACAACTCCGATTTCGACGGATCTTTCTCCTGGCAATCCGCGAGTTTTCCGGGTAATCCCGCGATATCAAGCACGCCCTTGCGGCGGGTCATTTCCCTTGCTTTACGGGCCGCCTCACGCGCACGCGCAGCGTCGAGCATCTTTCCAGCGATAATTTTGGCCTGACTCGGTTGTTCCTCAAGAAATGCGTTAACGTGGTCTACAACAAGAGACTCTACGATGGCCTTTACCTCGGATGAAACCAGCTTATCCTTTGTTTGGGAGGAGAACTTAGGATCATGGAGCTTAACCGACAAGACTGCGGTCAGACCTTCTCGTGCGTCGTCACCGACCGCCCGAACTTTCTGCGTTTTTTCGAGCCCTTCACGTTCGATATATCCGTTCAATGTTCGAGTTAACCCGGCCCGGAGGCCAGCAAGATGGGTACCGCCATCTCGCTGAGGAATGTTGTTCGTAAAGCAGAAAATCGTCTCCTGAAACCCTTCGTTCCATTGGAGTGCGAGTTCGACTTGGATTGAGTTGCGTTCGGCCGAAAAATAGATCACTAAAGGATGAATGGGTGACTTATTTCGGTTCAGATAGTCGACGAACGCTGCAATACCCCCTTCATGTTCGAAGACATCTTGCCGTCCGCTCATCTCCTCGGTGAGCATGATCCGCACACCTGAATTGAGGAATGACAGGTCGCGAAGACGCTTCACCAGGATATCGTAGTGGAAGCTCAGGTTTGAAAAAATCTCCGGAGAAGGATAGAAGCGTACCTCAGTTCCCGTTTCCAGCGTCTCGCCAATCTCCCTTAGCGGGTATTGGGGGACACCCAAGTGGTACTCCTGATCGTAAACCTTGCCGCCGCGACAAACCCGCAGCAGGAGTCGCTCGGAAAGTGCGTTTACGACGGAAACGCCGACACCGTGCAACCCACCTGACACTTTATAGGAGTTATCGTCGAATTTGCCTCCAGCGTGAAGCACCGTCATGATGACTTCGGCGGCTGATCGGTTCTCTTCAGCATGGATATCGATAGGGATTCCCCGCCCGTTATCAGTCACACCAACTGATCCGTCACGATAGATGGTAACCTTAATTTCAGAACAGTACCCGGCGAGCGCTTCGTCAATCGCATTATCGACGAGTTCAAACACCATATGATGCAAGCCCGTACCGTCGTCGGTATCGCCGATATACATGCCGGGACGCTTTCGGACAGCGTCTAGGCCCCGCAGCACTTTGATGTTGGTAGAGTCGTAAGTCATTTGAAACATTTACTCAAGAGTCCGGCAGAAAGGATAACCGCCGGAGATGAAAAAAATGAAGCAGTCTGTTTGCATTGGAATTTTCTGATGTTCCACGTGGAACATCCGGACGGGCCGCGACCTTACCCAGCAGATCCCAACGTCAACCGATGTTCCACGTGGAACATCAGCGTACCAAACCCCGCCAGCCACCAGATTCAGTTCAAAAGCCCAGTCGAACCTTCACTGCCAGACAAAAACCTCAACCAACTACAGCCGCATCGGCATCACCACGTACGTCTCTGCGGTTGCATCCTTCCCCCTCCAGAGCGAGCTACTGTTCCCATCTTCAAACCGTACCTCGACGCTATCGCTGTCCACCGCACTCAGCAAATCCGAAAGATAAGCCACGTTAAACCCGATCGTGGTGGGATCGCCAACATAGACCAACTCCATTTCTTCCACCGCCTCTTCCTGCTCTGGATTGTGCGCAACCAACCTCAGTAAATTTGGTTCAAACACCAATCGAACGCCACGATACTTCTCATTTGACAAAATCGCAGTACGCGAAAGAGCCCGCTTCAGCGCATCCTTGTTCGCATACGCCAGCTTCGAAAGCCCCGTTGGAATCACACGCTCATACTCGGGATACCGACCATCAACAAGTTTCGACGTGGTTACTGTTCTTCCTACAAGAAACCTGATCAAACGCTCCCCAATCTCAACCTGAACGCTTGCCGAGCTAAACCCCAACTGTCTCCTCAACTCATTGACTGTCTTAAACGGGATGATCACCGAGCGCGGTTCGCTCAGACCCAGCGAACAAGCACACTCAAAGGCGGCAAGCCGGTGCCCGTCCGTCGCAACCGCCCTGAACACTTCTTTCTGCACCTGCAACAGCAACCCATTCAGATAATACCGAACGTCCTGCTGCGCCATGGCGAATCCCGTTTTCTCCAACAAACGCTTTAAGGTCGACTCCTCTACGGTCAAGACCTCTTCCGCAGGTTGCGCATCAACACTCGGAAAGTCCGCCGCAGGCAGCGTGCCAAGCACATAACGCCCACGCTCCGCCGTCAATACGCATCGATCCCCGGTAACCTTTATGCGGATATCTGCACCTTCCCCTAGCGACCGACAAATATCCGACAATTTTCTTGCCGGAATCGTGACCTGTCCAGACTCCGTAACCTTCGCCTCACTGGAAGCCCGGATCTCAATCTCCAGATCCGTACCTACGATGCTCACCTCACCCTCGTTAGCAGAAACCAACAGATTCCCTAAAATAGGCAATGTCTGCCGCCTTTCGACAACACCCACCACCTTGTTGAGAATCGGGAGCAAGTGTTCCCTGTTCACCGTGATGTCCATGCGTTTAACCTCTTTTACTTTATATATATCTTAAGAAGTAATAACAGTAAGGGCTGTGGGTATGTTGTCAAACGCGTAATCCCCAGAAATTTCAGCAACATATCCTACCGATTGGCCCTTGATATCGTTGCTTGAAATCTGTGCATAACGCGTGACCAAAAACAGCCACCGGCCCTCGGCTCCCTTTATGCCCATCTTATCCACAGCCTTCATGACAACCCGCGCAGCAGATTTCGATAATCCTCTTCCACGGTAGAATCACTCTCTTTCAACTCTTTAATTTTTCTGGTTGCATGTAGCACTGTTGTATGATCACGCCCACCGAACGCGGTTCCGATCTCCGGCAGGCTATGCTTGGTCAGTTCCTTTGCCAATGTCATTGCGATCTGCCTTGGGCGAGCGATCGATCGATTTCTCTTAGCCGAAAGCAGATCCGATGTTCGGATTTTATAATACTCGGCAACAGCCTTTTGGATGCTTTCGATAGTAACGCGCTTGTCCTGCGCTGCCAACATATCCCGCAGCGCCTCCTTAGCAAACTCCACTGTAATGGCGCGGCCCATGAACTGCGCGTTTGCCACGAGCCGACGTAAAGCCCCTTCCAGTTCACGAATATTGGACCGAATCCGCCGACCGACGAAGAAACTGACATCTTCCGGTAGCGATACACCGAGCAGACTCGCCTTGCTTTGCAGAATTGCGACACTTGTTTCCAGATCCGGCGGCTCGATCGAAACCGTCAGGCCCCAGCCAAAACGTGATCTGAGTCGCTCTTCAAGCCCGACCACTTCTTTCGGAAACCTGTCGCTCGACAGGACAATCTGTTGCCTTGACTCAAACAACGCATTAAACGTATGAAAGAACTCTTCCTGAGATCGCTCCTTACCGGCAAAGAACTGGACATCATCGATCAATAGCGCGTTTAATGAGCGATAGGTCTTCTTGAATTCGTCGATGCGATTGTTCTGTAATGCCCTGATCATCTCGGCGACAAACCGCTCCGAATGCAGATAGGCCACTTTCGCCGTCGGGTTTCTCTCCAATAACATATTGCCGACGGCGTGCATCAAATGGGTCTTCCCGAGACCGACCCCCCCGTAAATAAAAAGAGGATTATAGGCCACCCCCGGCGATTGGCTGATCTGCATTGAAGCGGCCCGTGCAAGTTGGTTCGACTTACCTTCCACAAAGGTGTCGAAACTAAACTCAGGATTGAGTCTGGACTCCGTCCGTCGCTCAACGAACCTCTCGGTGTCGTCAACCGCCTCGACGGCCGGGGGCGCTGCTGTGCTTTGGGCCCTCTCGATCCCCCCGACGTCGAACCGGATCCGGTTAACCGCGTCGGCGCTGGCATGCCGGGCAAACTCGAGCAATCGCTCCTCGTAGTGCTGTCTTACCCAATCCTGCACGAACTTATTCGGCGCGAACAGCCGAAGAACCTCCCCTTCGCATCGCGCCTGCAGTGGCAGAATCCATGTGTTGAACTCGGCTGCCGTCAACTCCCCCTTCAACCGCAAGATACACTGTTGCCATAAATCCATAATCCACCCAATATTGCCCTTCGTTGATCGTTGCCGAACCCTTTTTGGAAACCTGGTACCGTCCGATCATCCAAATTCTGAAAAAGCTTGCCTCAGCCCAAGCGTCTTGAGCCGCCAAACCAAGCCGTAGACCCCAAGTCTAGCCCTGCGAGCGAAAGTTATCCACAGGAAGAGCGAAGCCCACGCCTGTTTGAAGTCGTTGACATCTCCCTTGAAACCGTTTAAATTTCGAAGTCTTTTTTCGAGCGCGACACCGTAGCTCCAGAACGCACGCCCTAGAGATCACCATGAAACGTACCTACCAGCCAAGTCGCATCAAGTGCGCGCGTACCCACGGTTTTCGTGCACGCAACGCAACCAGAAATGGTCGCAAAGTCCTCAGCGCGCGTCGGGCAAAGGGTCGAGTTCGCCTCACCCCGTAGCGCTCCGACCTATAAGGACCTCGAACGGCTTCGACGCACGCGTGCCGCTCGAACACCCTCTCGGTCTGCCGCGGAACCGTCGGCTCGTCAATCCGATTCAGTACCAAAACGTACTCAAAGACGGTTTTCGCTTCGGCGTTGGTGTGTATACGGTGGTCGCCTGGCCGAACGATCTGCGCAGCCCTCGACTAGGACTTGCGATATCCAAGCGGTACGCCCGACGAGCCCACGATCGCAACCGACTCAAGCGCATTGCCCGCGAGAGCTTCCGAAACCAGGCTTCGGCGCTACCGGCGGTCGATATCGTGGTGTTAGCGACAGCCAAGGCGCCGAACGCGACCAATCAAACCCTCTTTTCCGCGCTCGGTCAGGCGTGGAACTCCATCAGGAACGCGTCATGGGTAAGGCCCTGATCTGGTTCGTCCGAGCATATCAGTACCTGATCAGCCCGGTGATTGGACCGCACTGTCGGTTTTACCCAACATGCTCGGCGTACGCCATCGAGGCCATCGAGCGCTACGGCCCGTTCCAGGGAACCTATCTGGCAGTCCTCCGACTGTCGCGATGCCATCCGTGGCACCCCGGCGGATGCGATCCTGTCCCGACGAAGAAGCAGTGATAACTCATGGATAACATCCGCTTAATCCTCATTTTTTCGCTCGCCGCAGTCTCGCTGCTGATCTATCAGGCCTGGCTGCAGGACTACGGTCCCGCAACTACTGCAAGACAAGTCGCGACCACTGAGAAGCCCGCTGCGGCCCCGGGCGGTTCAAATGGCATCCCTGGCCTTCAAAGCGACGCACCAAAGCCACCCAGCAGCGTCCTGCCGCTTGCTGCGAGCCAAACGACCACAGATTCAGGGCAACTCATCACGGTCCAGACGGATCTGATGAAGGTCGAGATTTCGACCAAAGGTGGGACTATCGCCAGTGCCTGGCTGACTGATTACGCGGTGGCTCCTGAATCCCCGGACGTAAAGTTGCGGCTCCTGAAACCCGACACGCCGAACATGTTTGTCGTGCAGTCCGGATTGATCGGCTCGGCATCCGATGCTCTGCCGACCCATGAAGCCTTATTTACCAGCGATTCCAGCCAATACGCCCTGGAGCCCGGCCAGACCTCGCTGACGGTTCCGCTTTTCTGGACCTCTCCCGACGGTGTCCAGGTTCGCAAAAATCTTCGGTTCCAGCGTGGGAGCTATGTCGTCGAGTCGACTCAGGAAGTGCTGAACAATTCGGCCCAACCACTGATCGCTCGTGAGTATGCCCAATTGCAGCGTACCGAGTTGATCGACCCGAATGCATCGCGCTTTGTCAGCACCTACACCGGGGGAGTCTATTACACCCCCGAAGACAAATACACCAAGATCTCATTCGATCAGATGCGCGAGCAAAAGCTCGATCGTTCTGTCACCGACGGCTGGGTCGCAATGATCCAGCATTACTTTATGTCAGCCTTGATACCACCGCGGGGCATCAGCGAGACGTTTTACACAAACGTCCTTGATGGCTCACGCTACATCATCGGCAAGTACAGCCCACCTGTTGTCGTCAACGCCGGCGCCTCACATACCTTTACCAACCAGGTTTACATCGGACCAAAACTCCCATCGACGCTGGCAGCGGTTGCGCCTGGTCTGGAACTCACGGTCGACTTCGGTTGGCTGACCGTGATCGCTCAGCCGATCCATTGGCTCCTCGACATGATTTACACGATCGTCGGCAACTGGGGCTGGGCGATCGTCGTTCTCACAATCCTGATCAAGCTGGCCTTCTACAAGCTCTCCGAAGCCAGTTATAAATCGATGGCGAAGATGCGCCAGATTACACCGCGAATGCAAGCGCTCAAGGACCGGTATGGGGATGATAAGGAACGTCTGAACCAGGCAATGATGGAAATGTACAAGACGGAGAAGATAAACCCGCTCGGGGGTTGTTTACCGATTCTGGTCCAAATTCCTGTTTTCATCGCCCTGTATTGGGTGCTGCTGGAAAGCGTCGAGCTCCGCCAAGCACCGTTCATTCTGTGGATCGACAACCTGTCAGCTCCTGATCCCTATTTTGTACTGCCGTTGATCATGGGTATCTCCATGTTCGTGCAGTCGAAATTGAACCCGGCGCCGCCGGATCCGATCCAGGCAAAGGTCATGATGAGCCTGCCGTTCGTCTTTACGATTTTCTTCGCATTCTTCCCCGCCGGGTTGGTACTCTATTGGACCGTAAACAACCTGCTGTCAATCGCTCAACAGTGGCATATCACCAGGAATATCGATAAGGAAGCAGCCAAACGCAACCGCTGATTTTTCTCTTGCCCGGATCATCGACCACGTAAATGACCGCTGATACCATTGCGGCGATCGCCACGGCACCAGGTGTCGGCGGCGTTGGCGTGGTTCGTGTCAGCGGTCCTGCTGTACGGGCAATAGCGCATGCGGTGACGGGTCGGACGCTTCGTCCGCGCCTCGCTAGCTTTTGCTGTTTTCTCGCGAGCACTGGTCAACCGATTGATGAAGGCATTGCCCTCTTTTTTCCGGGACCGCGTTCTTTCACCGGGGAGGACGTGTTGGAACTCCAGGGACATGGCGGGCCAGTGGTGCTCGACCTCCTGATCTCCCGTTGTCTTGAACTTGGTGCTCGACCAGCCAGACCAGGTGAGTTCTCGGAAAGAGCTTTCTTGAATGGAAAACTTGACCTGACTCAGGCGGAAGCCATCGCGGATCTTGTCGAAAGTACCACCTCCCTTTCCGCCAGGCTCGCGATTCGTAGTCTTCAAGGGGCCTTTTCCACGCGGGTTCACACGTTGGTGGACGATCTCGTCCGTCTCCGCACTAACGTTGAAGCGACCCTTGATTTTCCGGAAGAAGACATCGACGATACCCTGTCGCATGATGTGCATGAAAGACTCAACGCTTTAATCGCGGCGACCGATCAAGTGTTGTTCGAAGCGCATCAGGGCGAACGTATTCGTGATGGCCTCCGCGTGGTGATCGCAGGCCGTCCGAACTCGGGTAAGTCGAGCCTACTCAATGCGCTCGTTCAACACGATGCGGCCATCGTGACTCCAGTCGCCGGTACGACCCGCGACCTGTTACGCTACGATATGGAGATCGAAGGCCTTCCGGTAACGGTCATCGATACGGCTGGTATTCGGGAAACTCAGGAACTTGTCGAGCAGGAAGGCGTGCGGCGCGCACGTGAACAATTAGGCAAAGCGGATCAGATATTGTGGGTTTACGATGCCTCTCTGGGCCTCGATAGCGAGGAACTCGGTGGGCTCCATCAAGATGCAAAAGTGACTTTGATCCGCAACAAGAGCGATCTGGTCACACCCAGCCCTGCGCCAGGAAATACTCACGGATTCATTGAGATCCCGATATCAGCTTTAACCGGGGCTGGAATCGACGACCTAAGGAGACACCTGCGCGCGACGGTTGGGGTAGAGGGGCTTGGTGAAGGGTCCTTTGTCGCACGTCGTCGGCATCTGGATGCGCTGCGGCGAGGTTTGGCCGCACTGCATTCATCCAAAGTGTCTTTCGATACGCGATTGGGACCCGAAGTCGTCGCCATAGAATTACGAGACGCTCAACAAGCGTTCGGAGAGATTACCGGCACGGTTACCTCAGACGATCTTCTAGGCGAAATATTTTCTACGTTTTGCATTGGAAAATGAGCGTCTCTGTTTTCTTGGGACGAACGCTTTGACCAATCGTGAGAGGCGCTGTATATCCCCGGCCGTCGGGTTCGGCATGTAACGCCCGCGGATATACAGGGCGACAATCGCGTTGACCCTCAGGGCGAAGTCAGGGCGAGCGACGGCGACGCGGGCAGCGAAATCAAGCGGTCCTTCATGCGCCTGTCTTACCAACCCCACCGCTGCCAATCGGCGACAGAATAAGGCAAAACAGCGAGTGGCCGGATCGATCGCAGCGGGCTGATGAATCAGGCCGAAAAGAATCAGTCCCATGACCACCGTCACCGCGGTTACCATGATGCCTGCCAGTGCGAACTCCCCGTAGTCCGCCAACCCCAGTCGATCGAGCAGGCGGGTTTGTTCGGCGGCTGAATAGTCCAGGACCGAACGCTGCCAGGCGGCATCGATGCTGTCGGCCAGCAATCGCAACTGACGAATCGCGTTCGCCAGGACCCCGGTGGAATCGATCTGGAAGCGTGCCGGTGTGTAGGCCCCGAGCAAGCGTGACGCACCTCGATTGTCCACGCGGGATGGCGCTACAGCGCTGGTCGGATCGACGCGTACCCATCCCCGCCCGGCGATCATCACTTCAACCCAGGCGTGCGCATCCGATTGCCAGATCAAGTGATAACCACCGATGCGATTCGGCTCACCGCCGAGATAACCGAGTACGACCCGCGACGGTAGGCCGGCGATCCGCATCAGTACTGCGAAACTTCCGGCATAGTGTTCGCAGAAGCCGCTGCGGGTTTGAAAAAGGAATTCGTCCCAGGGATTGGCCCCGAGCTTGGGGGGCAACAGGGTGTAGTGAAATTCCTCACGGTGGAAAAAGTCCAACCCCTTTTCGACCAAAGACCAGTCTGAATCTGTTTCGCTCTGCCATTGCTTGACCAGGGCAATCATCCGTTCGCTCGTGTTTGCCGGTAAGCGCAGAGCATAGCGTTGCTCGGCATCGGTCGGGATCGCGGTCCGGAAATCGAGAGCAGAGCTGAGCCGATAGCGTCTAGCCGTGGTGATCGGGCGATCCGACAGCAATTGAAAGTCCCCGCTCAGTAGGGTATTTGGCGGATGTTCGATCGGGAGATCCAAACTGAACATCCAGCGTTGTTGCGAGGGCTCCAGAACAATTTCGTAATCGATCCGCTCCGCCGTTTGCGTGAGTTCGGGGTCAGCCGGCTGATCCTGGACAAGACGCCCAGGTGACCACTTCCGGTTATCGACCTCCCATAGCACCAAGCCGCGCCAATAGAGCCGATCGGGCCTTGGCGGCCGTTTGTCGAAGCGCGCGCGGAAGGCGAGATCTCCGTTGATCACCAGTTCGCTGATCGAGCCCGGTTCCATCGACTCACTCATGCCCATCGTTGCCCGATCCTGATTCAAGCCAAGGCTCCACAGGGGGCTTGTCAGTCGGGGGAACAGCGCGAACAGAACGATCGTCAGAGGAAGCGCCTGGAGGCAGATCCGCACCACGACAGGCATGGCCCGGCGGATTGGGGTTGACCCCATACCACCGTTCAAATCCACCAGCAGCGCGACGATCATGAACGCAATGCCGCCAAAGTACAGCGTCAATCCAATTCCCTGATCGAACAGAAACTGCACGACGACCACGAAACAGAGCGCGATGGCGCTGATCCGATGGTCGCGGCGTGCGCGCAACTCGAGCAACTTCAACGCCAGCATGGTGATAAGCAGTGATGTGCCGCCCAGTTTGCCAACCAGGGTGTGATTGGCCAGCAGGCAATTCGTCACTCCGACCAAGGTCAAAGCCAGCAACACCCAGCGGCCGGGTGCAGCGGCCGGCCAACGCACCGCCGCCAATCGCAGGATCAGTACCAAAGCGACGAAGCCCGAGACGCGCCAATTCAGGTAAGGCGCGAGCGGCAGGCAGGCCGCGCTTACCGTTATGACCAGGGCGAGCGTTTGATAACGCTCAGGCTGTTCGTCAATCGTGAGGAGCTTTTGTTTGGCCATCATCAAAAAGTGCGAGTTCAAGCAAACAACGCTGCATCTGATCGGCGCCGCTGGCGAGGCCGATCTCGGTGCCCGGCAGTCTCATCCCGAACCTCAGGTTTGCCGCCTCGGCATCCAACACCTGTCGCGTCAACAGCCGAATACGCTCTTCCGGATCGGGCGTGCTCAAGGCTTTCCAGTCGATCCAGACCTCGAGTCCATCATCGCCGCCGAACTGCTTGACCACCAGCCCACGTTCGCGCGCAAAGGCTTTCCAATCCAGATGTCGGGTCGAATCGCCGCTGCGATACTCACGACTGCCGATATAGTCATCCGCGCCTTCACCGGTTCGCGCGGCCGGTCGTTGCGTATCACCACTGTCCTGCACAGGCGGCGGTGCGGCGGCAGCCGGACGGGGGTAGACCAGCACGCTCGCCTGCCCGCGCGCGTAGCACCAGGCGCGAAACAGGTGCATCGGGTGTCGGGTTTCGACCTCGAGATCCGTCAGCCACAGCAGGCCGCGTCGGCTCGTTGGTTGCGCGAAGGCAATGCCCCGTTGATCGTGCGCATCGAGCGAGACGGGGGTGCTCGCATCCAGACCTCCGCTCAAGCGCAGATCGTAGCGGGACCCTTTCCGTTCATTACTCAAGGTGACCTCGAACAAGGCCGCGGTGCCATCAAACACCGCGGGACCCGAGCGCACTGAAATAGCTAATCCAAGAAGGTTGTACCAGCAATGGTGCATCGCCAACAACCCCACCGACGCCATAAAGAACGCGAAGAGCAAACCGATATTAATCTGATAGTTCAGTGAACCCATCAGCATCACCAGGACGGTTGTGGCATAGAGCATTCCAATGCGGGTCGGCAGAATATAGATTTGCCTGGCCGCAATGCGGGCGACCCCATCCTTGTCCATCGGTGCTCTGCGCAGGAGTCCCTTGAACATCTGCTTCACGGCGGATCGCAGCGACGTGTCCCTGAGCTGCACCCGAGGGTGCTTACCGGCGGCTCCGACGGCATGGCGAACCAGAAGCAGCCGACGCCGGAAGGTCACGGTACCGCGACCGCCGTCAGGATCGCAGTTGACACCTCGTCATGGTCGAGCCGTCCGGTACCATCGTTGCCGATCAGGCGATGAATGGCACAGGCCGGGAGCACCGCCTGAATATCCTCCGGGATCAGGAAATGCCGTCCGTCGAGGAGTGCCCATGCCTTCGCCGCGCGCAACAGCCCCACCCCGGCGCGCGGCGAGAGCCCATGGGCGAAGCGCTCGCAACGCCGGGTGAACGCCAGGATTCCATGACAGTAGTCGATCAGCGGTGCCGCCGCATGCACTTGACCAACAGCGGTCTGAAGCGCCGCGATCTCGATGGCGGACAACACCGCTGACTGCTGCAGCACCATGGCCCGGCGATCCTCTCCGGCCAGCAGTTCCTTCTCTTGCGCCGTGGCGGGATAACCCAAGCGGATGCGCATCAGAAAACGATCCAGTTGCGACTCCGGAAGTGGAAAGGTGCCAACCTGGTAGGAGGGGTTCTGTGTCGCGATGACAAAAAACGGCGCGGGCAGGGGTCTGGTCTCGCCATCGACCGTCACCTGCCGCTCCTCCATCGCCTCCAACAGCGCGCTCTGTGCCTTCGGCGTTGCACGGTTGATCTCATCGGCGAGGACCAATTGCGCAAAGACCGGGCCAGGGTGAAAGCGAAAACACTCGGTCCCCCGCTCGAAGACGGAGACCCCGACCACGTCAGCGGGCAGCAGATCGCTGGTGAATTGGATACGCGAATACTGCAGCCCGAGCAGTCGTGCCAGCAGGTGGGCCAGCGTCGTCTTGCCGACCCCCGGCAAATCTTCAATCAGGAGGTGGCCCCGCGCCAGGAGGCAGGTCACCGCCAAGCGGATCTCGTGCTCCTTGCCCAGGATAATCCTGCCCGCCGTCTCGAGGAGGGTTTCGATCAGCTTCACCTGCGGATGCGGGGTCGATTGCGGCATAGGGTCTCTGTGCGTGTCGTTCTTGGCCGGTGCCTTGTTGGTGGTCGCCGGGGTGCCTCCGACAAAGGCAGACGAAAATCCTTCGCGATCTGGTACAGGATTTTCCGGCAATCGCCTAAACTGCCACCTTCGCTGAGCTTATGCGATGATTTTTTCCATGTTTGCGACCGATCATTACGACGTCATCGTTATTGGCGGAGGACATGCCGGGACCGAGGCGGCCCTGGCCTCCGCGCGTTTGGGTGTACGAACCCTCCTGCTCACTCACAGCACCGATACCATCGGCAGCATGAGCTGCAACCCCGCCATCGGCGGCATCGGCAAGGGTCATCTGGTGAAAGAGATCGACGCCCTCGGCGGCCTGATGGCCCAGGCCGCGGACCGCGCCGGTATTCAGTTCCGCATCCTCAACGCCAGCAAGGGACCGGCCGTGCGGGCCACCCGTGCACAGGCAGATCGCGCACTGTACAAGGCGGCTGTGCGCAGCGCCTGTGAGGGACAGCCGAACCTCTCGATCTTCCAGCAGGCCGCTGACGATCTGCTCTTGGAGGAACATGGGGGCAAAAGTCGCGTCCAGGGTGTCCGCACCCAGATGGGACTCAACTTCGAGGCGCGCGCCGTCGTTCTGACCGCAGGGACCTTTCTGGCCGGCCGCATCCACGTCGGTCTTGCCAATTATGAGGGCGGCCGTGCGGGTGATCCACCGGCCAATGCCCTCGCCCATCGACTGCGCGCGCTGCCCTTCCGGGTCGCGCGGCTCAAGACCGGGACGCCGCCGCGCATCGACGGTCGCACCATCGATTATCGCCAACTCAAGGAACAGCCCGGCGATCAGCCGACGCCCGTGTTCTCCTTCATGGGCAGTGTCGCCGATCACCCCCGCCAGGTGAGTTGTTACATCGCCCATACCAACGCGCGCACCCATGACGTGATCCGCTCCGGGCTGTCGCGTTCGCCCCTGTTCACCGGTCTGATCGAAGGGATCGGCCCGCGGTACTGCCCCTCCATCGAAGACAAGATCGTGCGCTTTGCCGACAAATCGAGCCACCAGATCTTCGTCGAGCCGGAAGGCCTCTCCACCCATGAGGTGTATCCCAACGGCATCTCCACCAGCCTGCCGTACGACATTCAGCAGGCCCTGGTCAGATCCCTGCTCGGGTTCGAGCATGCCCACATCACCCGTCCGGGCTACGCCATCGAGTATGATTTCTTCGACCCGCGCGACCTCGCCGCGACCCTTGAGACCCAGCCGGTCGAGAACCTCTACTTCGCCGGTCAGATCAACGGTACCACCGGCTATGAAGAAGCGGCGGCCCAAGGGCTTCTGGCCGGAGCCAATGCCGCCCTGCGGGTGCTGGGCCGCGATCCCTGGTACCCGCGTCGGGATCAGGCTTACCTCGGCGTCCTCGTGGATGATCTGATCACGCGCGGCACCACTGAGCCTTACCGGATGTTCACCAGTCGGGCCGAATACCGCCTGTTGCTGCGGGAAGACAACGCCGACCAGCGGCTCACCGAGATCGGCTACGGGCTGGGGTTGGTCGCGGAGGCGCAATGGCGTGCGTTCGACCGCAAGCGCGAAGCCGTTGCCCGCGAGCAGCAGCGGCTGCGCGACACCTGGGTGCGCCCTGACGCCGTCCCTCTGGCCGATCAGATCGCCGTCCTCGGCGAGCCCCTGCGGCGTGAGATCCGCGCGCTCGACCTCCTGGCCCGGCCGCAGGTCGACTATCGCGGCATCGTCCGTCTGACCGGCGAGCCGGCGCGGCCGATCGACCCGGTGGTTGCCGAGCAGATCGAGATCCGCTGCCACTACGACGGCTACATCGTTCGCCAGCAAGCGGAAATCGACCGCTCTCGTGATCAGGAATCCAAGTCGCTCCCGGCGAACTTCGACTTCGCGGGTGTCCGCGGTCTCTCCACCGAGGTCCGCGAAAAGCTCACCAGGGTGCGCCCGACCACGCTTGGCCAGGCGGCCCGGATACCCGGGGTCACGCCCGCCGCGGTGTCACTGCTGTTGATCCACCTGAAGCGGCACAGCGCGTGATCCGGAACGACCTGTACACCGACCCGAACAGGGTCCCCCCCCTTCCCGTTCCCCCGCGGGCGCGTCTCGCCGACGGCGCCGCCGCGCTCGGCATCCTGTTGACTCCAAGCCAAATCGACCGGATGTTCGCGTTCCTCGAACTGCTGGCCCGTTGGAACCGCACCTACAACCTCACCGCGGTGCGCGACCCCGACGAGCAAGTGCCCAGACACCTGCTCGACAGCCTGGCGATCCGTGCGTTTCTGTTTGGCGATACTGTCCTCGACCTCGGCACCGGTGCCGGATTACCCGGACTCCCGCTAGCCCTCTGCGACCCGGACCGCCGCTACTGCCTCCTCGACGGCAGCGGCAAGAAGATTCGTTTCGTGCGCCAAGCCGTCATGGAATTCGGCCTCACCCAGGTCGAGGCCGTGCACAGCCGCATCGAGTCATACCGGCCGGGGCGAAAATTCAGTACCATAGTCACCAGGGCCGTCGCGGAGATCGCCGCGATCCACCTGCTGGCGGCCCCCCTGCTCGACCGTCCGGGGCGCTTGTTGGTCATGAAGGGCCGCTATCCGCACGACGAGCTCCGCAACCCGGCGCTCAGCGACCTTGACCTGACCGTGCACCCCCTGTGCGTGCCGTTCCTTGAAGGCGACCGCCACCTCATCGAGATCCGCTGTGAGTGATCCTGCCATGGTTCGTATTATTGCCGTTGCCAATCAGAAAGGCGGGGTCGGCAAAACCACCACTGCCGTCAACCTGGCCGCTGCCCTGGCGTCCATGAAGCGGCGTGTCCTGCTGGTCGATATGGACCCGCAGGGCAACGCCACCATGGGATGCGGGGTCGACAAGCACACCATTGAACACTCCAGTTGCGACCTCTTGCTGTCCGACATCCCATTCGCGGCTTGTGTGCAGCGGGTGGCTGAACCGGCCCCCGGCTTCGACCTGTTGCCATCCAATGCCGACCTGACCGCCGCTGAGGTCGGCCTCATCGGCTCCGCCGATCGGGAGCGCCGACTTGCCAAGATCCTGGCGACCGTTGTCGAGGACTACGAGCTGATCATCATCGACTGCCCGCCGTCCCTCAACATGCTGACCCTCAATGCGTTGGTTGCCGCTCACGGCGTGTTGATCCCGATCCAGTGCGAGTATTACGCCCTGGAGGGACTTTCCGCCCTGATCGACACCATCGCCCAGGTCCGTGAAAGCCGCAACAGCGGGCTTCAGATCGAGGGCATCCTGCGCACCATGCACGATCCGCGTAACAACCTGGCCAACCAAGTCTCGACCCAGCTTGTCACCCACTTCACCGACCAGGTCTACCGCACCATTATTCCCCGCAACGTCCGCCTGGCGGAGGCCCCGAGTCACGGCCTGTCGGTCCTGCTCTACGACCCCGTCTCGAAAGGGGCCGTCTCTTATCTGGCCCTGGCGAGCGAAGTGCTGCGCCGCAACCATAAACGACACTCTGTCTCCTGAGGCGCCCGATTGATGGACCCCGTGGAAGAAGCCGGCAACTCGCCGCAAAAAAAGCGTGGCCTTGGTCGTGGTCTTGACGCCCTGCTCGGCGCGACCCGCCTGCCCCCGGTGTCCGTCGCGACGCTGAGCAGCGGCCAGCCACCGGCGGTCGACTCCGTACCCCCGATCGGCGAGCGCATCACCCGGCTTCCACTCGAACAGATCCAGCGTGGGCGTTATCAGCCGCGCCGTGACTTCGACCCGGATGCCCTGCGCGAACTGGCCGACTCGATCGCCGCCCAGGGCGTCATACAGCCCGTGGTCGTGCGGCCGATCGGCGACGATCGCTACGAACTCGTCGCCGGCGAGCGGCGCTGGCGAGCCTCCCAGCAGGCCGGGCTCATCGACATTCCGGCCGTCATCCGGGAGTGCGACGAACTCGCCGCGGTGGCCATTGGACTGATCGAAAACATTCAGCGCGCCGACCTCAATCCGTTGGAAGAGGCCGGCGCCCTGGAGCGCCTGCTGACCGAGTTCCAACTCACCCACCAGCAGATCGCCGAGGCCGTGGGCAAGTCCCGCACCACGGTGACCAACCTGCTGCGGCTGCTGGAACTGAACCCCGACGTCAAGACCCTGGTCGATCACTCCCAGATCGAAATGGGCCACGCCCGCGCCCTGCTCGGTCTCAAAGGCCCGGCGCAAAGCACGGCCGCCCGGCAAGTCGTTGCCGGCGGTCTGTCGGTGCGTGAGACCGAGCGGCTGGTGCGCCGCCTGCAGCAGGCGGACGAGGCCCCGCCCGACCCGGTCGCCAAGCCGGACCTCGACCCCAATGTCCGTCGCCTCCAGGACGATCTGGCCGACCGCCTCGGGGCGCGGGTGCAGATCCAGCAGGGCGCGCGCGGCACCGGAAAGCTGGTCATCGCCTACAACAGCCTGGAAGAACTGGACGGAATACTTGAACACATTCAGTGAGAAACAACGGCGTCATCGGTATTCTGCAATGATTAGAATCAGCTAGATCCATGGAACCAGCGGACTCTCGTGCGTTGACCCGAAATTTTCCACCCCGTATACTGCGCGTTCGGCAGGGATCAGTCCTCGCAGCATGTTCCGAATCCGATGCAACAGGCAGATGCCCTGCTGGCTAAAAAGACCTTGCAGGTTCAAGCCATTCTTGGTTTGAGCGCATTGCTGATTGCTCTGCCTTTCGGGTGGCATACGGCAATGTCGGTCATGATCGGGGTTGGCTCCTGTCTGTTCGCCAACAGCCTCTTCGCGGTCTTGGTCTTCCGGGGCTACCGCGCCCAGGAACCGGGTCGGTTGTTGCTGAACATTTATGGCGCTGAGGTCGCGAAGCTCGTAGTTTTAATCGGTCTCTTCGGCGTGGCGTTTGCGACGCTCGATGGCCTGAACGTTCCGGCACTGTTGGTTGCTTACCTGGTCATTCAGGTCGCTTCCACCTTGATTGCGGCCCAACTGAGCGCCCGTGCGGCGTCCCGGTCGGGCACCCAAGACACGCACTGAGAGATGATCGATGTCGACCGCTGAAACGCTGACCGCTCAAGGATATATCCAGCACCATCTCACCAATCTCACCCTGGGTGTGCATCCGGAGCATGGGCTCGGTTTTGCTCACAATGCCCAGGGTGCGGCCGAGATGGGCTTCTGGGCCATCAATGTCGATACCATGTTCTTCTCCATCCTGCTCGGATGGCTCTTCGTTCGCTTCTTCCGCGGCGTGGCCGAAAAGGCGAGTGTCGGGATTCCGGGAGCGGCGCAGAACTTCGCCGAGTGGATAGTGGAATTCATCGACGAGAACGTCCGCGGCTCGTTCACCGGTAAGAACCCGCTGGTCGCGCCGCTGGCCCTGACCATCTTCGTCTGGATCTTCATGATGAACCTCATGGACTTGATTCCGGTGGACCTGTTGCCCTGGTTGTTCGGCCAGTCGATGGCTATCTTTGGTGCCGATCCGCATCATGTCTTCCTGAGGGTCGTGCCTACCACTGATCCCAACACCACCTTCGCCCTGGCCTTGGTCGTATTCGGGATGGTGCTTTACTACAGCTTTAAGATGAAGGGCGTCTTCGGGTTCCTCGGTGAGTTGAGCCTGCAGCCGTTCGGCGTCTGGGGCATGCCGGCCAATTTGATTCTCGAAGGCATCAGCCTGCTGTCCAAGCCGGTCTCACTCGCCCTGCGTCTCTTCGGTAACATGTACGCCGGTGAGATGATCTTCATCCTGATCGCGCTGATGTTCGGCGGCGGCTGGGCGCTCGGGCTCACCGCGGGCGCCCTGCAGTTCGTCTGGGCGGTGTTCCACATCCTGATCATCACGCTCCAGGCATTCATCTTCATGGTGCTGACCGTTGTCTATCTCGACATGGCTCACCAGACGCATCACTAGTCCTCAACCACCCGTTATTCTCAACCGCCTGACCAACCACCGGAGTTACCCATGGAACTCGAAGTCGCACAAGCATTCGCAACTGCTATCAGATTCATCGGCGCGGGCCTGATGCTCGGCCTCGGCGCGGTCGGCGCGGGCGTCGGCATCGGTGTGCTCGGTGGTCGTTTCCTGGAAGGCGCTGCCCGTCAGCCCGAACTGATCCCGATGCTGCGTACTCAGTTCTTCATCGTGATGGGTCTCGTCGACGCGCTGCCGGTCATCGCGATCGCCATGGGCCTTTACCTGATGTTCGCCGCCTGACATAAGAATCGGACGCGCCTGACCGGAAGGAACTTCAGAGGCACCC
>Ga0247840_10003082_pt1 | contig 28712 bp, 21 predicted proteins | sample LaCruzMarch2015__FD_192404 | JGI IMG/M metagenome (GOLD analysis project Ga0247840, IMG submission 192404) | Freshwater microbial communities from meromictic Lake La Cruz, Castile-La Mancha, Spain - LaCruzMarch2015_17m | ecosystem: Environmental > Aquatic > Freshwater > Lake | place: Spain...
TATACTGCCACTCTACCTAAGAAAAAATCTATGCGTGGCAATATGTTTAAATGTTTACTTAATGATGAAATTTTGATTAAAGTAGTGTCCTTGTAATACAAATGTAACAATCGATGAAATTTCCGTGTTGCGAAAGACCATTAAATATTTGGAAAAATATCGAAAATAATCACCGCTCAATTTAAATTGAGCGGTGATTATAATGTTTAGCTTAATATGATATTCTGTAACCCTTCATATTGTTAATTAAATATGCGATATCCAAAATACCAACCTTATGATCTCTGTTAATGTCATACTTAATCATAGCTTGATCAAGACCTGTATATCCATAATTATCAGCCATGGCTGTGAAATCACCACCATCAACAGGTCCAGTGCTGACAGATGATATTCCGTTAATATCACCTGCAAGGAATGTGTCATGCGTTATTGATCTAATATCATTGAAAACAGTAATTGATAAGTTATTAAGTAGTATTGCTCTTTTTGTATAAGTAGCATAACCATCGCCTATAAACGTAACGTCATACTGTGTATCTTTAGCAAAACCAGGTAGTGTTAATACATATTCTGATACATAAGCATCGACGTCAAGTGGAGTAAGAACTGCACCGGTTGAGTCAAGCGCAACAAGAGTTGCACCAGTGTGAGTGCTATTAGGGTCTGCATTAGCACCTGAGTAAATTTCAAAAAATTCTGTAGGAACCTTACCAACCTCTTGAATTTTAACTTTAAAGCGCTGTTGTCCGTATGATGTGTTATTCTTAACTACATAAGGTAGCTCAATGTGAAGTGTTAGTGTAAGGTTTGGAACAGGTATCCAAATATAGTCTGATGATGTTGTGTATAGCATTGGTAATGGAATATACTGATCACTACCATCACTAGCAGTTGTTTTAATAGAACTATAAAGCTCATTATTTGGTGAAGTTTTGCTTAGCCAAATTCTATATACATCATCAGGCGCTGAATTTGCTAAAGGTGGGAAAGTAATATCAAACAAATCAAGTGTAAGTGTTTCTGGTGTTCCATCACCATCAAGGTCAGCTAACGATGGATGCGCAGGATTAGTGCCACCGATACTGCTGTAAGCTACTTCCAAAGTACCTTCATTTAGATTTAGCGTTGTTGGATTTACTATTGTATATGATGAGCATGCAGTTACAACAGGATTTTTGAGAGTTTTAATTGAATAACCAACTACAGCATGACCCGCATCTATACCTTTATTTGCGTCAATTCCAGTTAAATATGCAATTGCTTTAATTTTACCATCGGCAGTTGCAACGTTTCTAATTTTTAGTTCAACTTTAGTTTCTACACCTGGAATATTTGATACTTTAGGTGGAACAACAGCAGGTATGTAAGCCATACTGGTTTGTGTAACAGGGCTTGCAAATTGGATTGTAGAATCAGCTGGAAGTACAACAGCTGGGTCAGCGCCTACAACAAGTGAATTTGTAACGGCTGTGCCTGTAACACCTGCAGCTACTGTAATAGCTGCACCTGGAGCAGCGCCGACTTGTGTGAATGAGAAATCAGATATTGTTGTGTCATTAGCAGTAGCATTAACTTGAATAACTGGTGTTCCAACTGGTGTAATAACTGGTGTTCCAACTGGAGGACTTTTTGCAGTAACATTTTGTAATATAGTATTTGGAGCATCAACAACTATTACCGCATCATATAAAATTAAATTTTCAATAGTAATATTTGGTGCGTTTACAGTAATTGATGATAACGTACCACCTACTGATGTAATAGTAATACCTGCAATAACAGTACCTGCAGCAGCAGCAGCCATAATCATAGCCCCTGTAATTTGTACAGATGAACCATTTCTAATATTAAGCTGTTTATTAACTGTAACATTTTCGTTATAAGTGCCATCTTTAATAACTATTTCAGCACCAATTGGAGCAGCATCAATTGCCCCTTGAATTGTATTTAATGCATTTACACCTTTTGTGTAATAGTCTGTATTACTTATTGCTGGTGTTGAGCCTGGATTTGTTGAAACCCAAATAACAGCTCCGTCAGGAATTTCTGGGCTACTTAATTCACTCGATACTATAATTTTGCTCATATTCGTATTTTTGTTCGCTATTGGTGTTATACCATCTTTTGGGACTGCATAATAATTGATTGCATTAGGCGAGAGATCTCCCTTAACTCCATCAGCTTGCGATTTTACATATGCTGTAGCCAAAGCGATTGTTTCAAATGTCATAGAGAAGTTAGCATTTCCAACTTTTTTAAGCCCGATGTTTCCTGGGATTATTGAGTTAGTAAATGCTGTGGTAGCTGTTGCAAGTGCTATTACTGCATTATCTACATCATTTTGTGCTGAATTTGCATTATTCTTTACAGATGTTGCATTAACTATTGCTGTTTGGAAAGCATCCTTTGCAGTTTGTGGAACGTTTCCAGCATTTGTTCCAACTGTTTTGCTTGCAATTAATGTTGTTGCAGCATCTATTGCTGATGTTAAAGCAGCTTTGTCAACTTGTGGAGCAACAGTTCCTGTAACATCAACTCTTATGTTAAAGAAGTAGTTTTCGCCACCTACAGAGTTTCTGTATATTTTAACATAACAGGTTTCGTTTCCAACAATAGGATGAGCTGTTAATTTTATGTAGTAAGCTCCACTAATTAGTTGCTTTGTTGCTGTTAATGTATCTTCATTTGAGCTACCAGCTACGAAATAGTTTGTCATATCAACAGTGATACCTGCTATTGTACGGTTTGGGTTAATTTTAAAATAAACCACATTATCAGTAGCAGATGTTGAATCTAATGAAATAGCTTGGTCAAATGGCATAATCGTACTATTTGTTTTATTAGTGCCTTGGAATGTAATAATACTGTTTATCAATAAATTGAATTGAACAGAAGGAGCTTTTTGAGTTGCATCAATTTCAGCAGTTGTTAAATAAATCTTTTCAACAAGACTGCCTAAATTTGCAGTAGTAAAGCCTGCATTATCAGCAAAACTAACTTTAAGTAAATCTAATGTACTACCAGCAGTAGCACTATTAAACAAGTTAGTAACTGCAACACTTGCGATGCCGTTTGCGATAATGTCTACATAATCTACGGCGTTACCTGCACTCATAGCATTTAAAATTGAGCTTGCATAATCACTTAATTTACTTGAAATAGTGGTTTTAACCTCTGTTAAAATAGTAGATAAAGCTGCTTGTGTAATTGCATAACCAGCAAGTTCATCCATTGGTAAGTATAAATTATTATAAGCATTAGTAATAGCGGCATCTAATTTATCTGCATCTGCACCAGCAGCTGTGTTTTTATAGAACATAAGTTCCATTGCACTATAAATCATTTTAGCTAATACTGCCTTTGCATCTGTAGCCGAGCCGTATTTAATAGTAAGCTTTTGTGTTACCAATCCATCAAGAATAGTATCCCATGCCAAACTTACATTACTATATGGAGATAAACTGCTTGTTTTTATGCTATCTCCCATAGATTTTAAAATAGTTTCCTGCTCAGGAGTAATGTTAGCATAAAAACTCCCCATACGTGTTGTTAATTCTGCATTGAATTCTGCAAGTGTCATACCTGGTGTTGGTGGATTCAATTGGATTGCATTTGCAGGAAATGCAGATAGAACCATCAAAGCTGTTAATACAAGTGCAATTGCCTTTTTGATTGTTTTCACGTGCTTCACCTCTTCATTATATTTTTTTTGTTTTTTTAAATATAGACATTGCTTTATTTTTTTGCAATGTAAATTTTATAAGTGTTATATATCATTTGAGCAGCCTCAGCCCTTGTGGCAAAGCTTGTTGGCTCAAACATATTTTCTGGAGTTCCCTTGATTATACCAATTTGCCTCATTATATAAACAGAACTTTTGGCATAATCACTAATTTGTGAATCATCATTAAATAATACTGGTTCAGAAGGGGTTGCGTCAATTCCAACATACTGCATAACTCTATATAATAAAACTGCGATATCTTGTCTTGTTATATCTTGTCCGGATCCAAAGCTATTATTAAAACCTTTCACAAGGTTTAACATAGCCATTGATGATACATAAGGATAGAACCAAGAGTCCTTATCTACATCTGTAAAATCACTTGTTGCATTTTGATTTTTAAGGTTAAAGCCACTTACTATAAGCTTAACGAATTCTTCTCTTTTAACATTATTTAGCGGTTCGAATTTCATTTCGTCGTTTTTAGAAATTACACCAGCTTCTGCTAAAGTATTTATAGCATTTTCTGCCCACTCTACGCCTTGTAGGTCATTAAATATTTTTGCATTAACAGGAGGGAGAACGGGTGTCACTATTGGAGTAGTTGTTCCACCATTACTACCACCGCCAGTTCCAGTATCAACTGGAGTTTTTGTTGGAGTAGGTGCAACTGAAGGTGTTGGTGTTGGACCAAAACCAAGTTGTGCAGGCACTTCAACTTTTAAAGTATCATACATTGGCTTCATGTCTGGTGGTGGATTTCCAGTAGCAAAAGCTATTAGCCAATTTGGATAAGCAATATTTAATAGAGAATCTAGATGGGAAGTACTGGTTTTGTTAAAACATTTAGCTTTAATTTCATCTTTGTAATTCACAGAATTCATTGTGCCACTGGCAACATCACTTTCTGATTCTTCCATAATATATGTTATGTACTTTTTAATTATTGTATCAACTTCAGCGTTAGACATATTTATAGTTTCACCTGCTTGATGGAGATTAGTAATATATCTATCATTAGACATTATTTCATTATATATTTTGTCAATGTCAATAGCAGCATATGTAACTGTGGAAATACAAATAATCAGTAGTAAAGCAATTGCAATAACCTTTTTTGCACAACTTGCAAAGTGGAAATGGCGCATAAATATCCTCCGAATGAATATAGTATAGCTAATTTACATTTAGTTTATTTTATCATCAATATACATAAATGTCAATTATTATTATATGATTTATTTGTATAATATTATATATAGAATTTGTGTAAAATACCAATGGAAGCAATATTTCAAGAATGCAAAAAGCCCACCAACGTAAAACCTACCGTCAGCGGACTTTTTAGATAACTTAGTAGCTGTGAATTTATGGTATTAGTATTTGCTTTCCACTAATTAAGTCCATTTCACTTGTCATTTCATTAGCCGTCATAATTTTTTCTATGGTCGTGCGATACCTTTTTGCAATGTCCCACATACGGTCACCCTTTTTAACAAAATAAATTCTAATACAGCAAGATGGCTTTAATTGTAGGATTTCCTCCTCGCTAACAGTTACTCCGGTTACATAGTTAATTTTATCTTGCGATATTACCGTTGCTTTAATGCATAATATATATCGCAAATCAACCTCCCAGCCCATGCTGATATTATAGCTAATATGCTCCATATCTAAGTTAATATCACAAAGCATGTTTTCATCAATACCATCAATGTCGATATGCTGGGAGAATCTTTGCTCGTGCTTATATGTGTATAGAGGGCTTTGCTCGTTAGTCGACAGATATAATATATATGTATCTATTACACCTTCAACAATAATTTTGTTGTTTTCTATCCTTGCATTGCCAAGGTATGGCTTTGTTATTACATTATATACCTGCATAATTTCTGGCAAATCTCGTGGCATGCTTGCAACATCTTTTAATGTTACCTGTTCCTTGTTGTCTGCCACTATGCGGTCGATTGTTGTAGTACCTCTTGAAACTAAAAGTGGCATATTTACGCTGTATACATCCTCGATAACATCAACTGTCACTACCTTGCATACCTTTGCACAGGCATTTAGTACAACTTCAAGGACGATAATTCTGCTATCGCCGTCGCTATCCTCGTCTACCTCATAAAAAATAGCATTTACAGCGAACTGCATAGAAGCTGTCATATCCTCGTCTGCACCCTCTGCTGATACTATTTCAGTAAATGGAATTTCATGCTCCATAGACTGAATGTTGTTTTCTTCCATATCGCCAAGATAAAGAGTGGTAACACTTATTGTTCCCTTAACTATTAACTTTCCACTTACAAGCTTTATATCCTTGCTTGTAACCTTTGCATCAAGCTTTAATATAGAAGCAATGCTTGGTTTTCCTGAGGGTATTTCTAATTTTTCACGAATAGATAATTCTTCCTCAGTGCGTACAACAACGCTGTATGGGCTTATGCTATTACGCAAAATTTCAAATGAATCGTCACCTGTAACATTGGTAACAAGGTCAGCGTCTATTGGCATAGAAACCTTTACATCAAGACCGATTAGAACCTTAACGCTAATTTTTCTACTGTTAACAGTGCTGAAATCAACATTTTGAATATCACTTTCTAATTCTATGGACATTCCCTCTAATGCACCCTTTGCATCTAACAGCTGTGAAAATGTTTGGCTTGAAACAATACTTTTGACGCTATTGTCCTCGCCAACATACAAAATATTTAGCTGAACCTTGCCCTCGACCGTTACTCTGTCCTTGTTACAAGATTTGTTTAAGATAATTGCATCAGCATCAACCTGCAATATCCTTGCTATATCTGGCTTTACATCTGGCACAATAATATCCGCTTCTGCATATGCCTGCGAAAATGCGGTAATTTTAGATTCACTCACGCACACCGTTTCCTTGCTTAGCTCTATCATATACAATCCTCCCTAAATTCCCTTTGTAATATATGTATGAGCTTGGTCTTTTCTTTATGCTAATTTTATGATAAAATAAATTAGAGGTGATTGATTTGTTAATACAAACTCCAGCAAAAATAAATATTACGCTTGACGTTATAGGCAAAAGAGAGAATGGCTATCACGACGTTAAGATGATTATGCAAAAGGTTTCGCTTTTTGATATTATAGAAATTGAAATGGCAAGTAGCATATCTATTGAAACAAACCTGCCATATCTGCCTTGTGATAGGCGAAACATTGTTTATCGTGCCGCAGAGGCATTTTTTGAGCATACTGGAATTATCGGTGGCGCAAAAATTAAAATGCACAAAAAAATACCTGTTGGGGCAGGGCTTGCAGGTGGTAGCACGAATGCCGCAGGGGTTTTGATGGCACTTGATGAAATGTATGGTGCAGGGCTTAAAAAGGAAACTTTATCAAGGCTTGGAAGTAAATTAGGCGCAGATGTTGCGTTTTTCATAGATGGAAGTAGCACCTGCCTTGCAGAGGGCTTGGGCGAGGTGCTAACGCCAATAACACCAAATAATTTAAAGGGCTATATTGTCCTTGCAAAGCCAAATTTTCCTGTTAGCACAAAATGGGTTTATGAAAGCTTGAAATTAGATAGAATAAAGCAAAGACCAAATACAGAATTAGTTATTGAAGCAATAAAAAATGGGGATTTAAAAATAGTAGCAGAAAATATGGTAAACGTGCTTGAAACAGTAACGATAGACCGTTACCCAGAAATAGAAAGGTACAAAAAAAATATGTTAAGGTGTGGGGCAATCGGCTCAATTATGAGCGGAAGTGGCTCCACAGCCTTTGGCATATTTGATGATAAAGTTAAAGCAAGCGCCTGCGCCGATGAAATGAAAAGAAAGACTGATGATGTATTTTTAGTTGAGTTTACGCAGTAATCATTGTTCCAATACCAGTATCCGTGAATATTTCAAGCAGGATACAATGAGGAATTCGTCCGTCAATTATATGAACTCTTTTAACCCCTGCGTCTATTGCATCAATACAGCTAAGGGTTTTTGGTATCATACCACCGTTGATTGTTCCTGCGTCTATCATATTAAATATTTCTTTTTGTGATATTTCATATATAATATCGTCACTTTCGTCGCTGGTTTTAAGCCCAGGAACGTCTGTAAGTAGCATTAGCTTTTCTGCTTTTAGTGCCGCTGCAATTGCGCCTGCAACTGTGTCGGCATTTATGTTATAGCTTTCACCGTTCTTTCCCATGCCTATTGGTGCGACAACTGGAATATATGCATCGTTTGCTAGCATTTGAAGTGCCTCTGCATTTATTTTTGTAATTTTGCCTACAAATCCAAGGTCAACAGTTTCTCCATCAACAGTTGTGTTCATTTTTTCACATTCAATAAGCTTTCCGTCTATACCACTAAGCCCAATTGCACTTCCACCTTTAGTGTTTAGCAAAGAAACAATTTCCTTGTTGGTTTTGCCAACCAAAACCATTTGCGCAATTTCCATTGTTTGTTCATCTGTAACACGAAGTCCATTTACAAAGTTGCTCTCAACCTCGTAAATTTTTAGAGCAGCAGAAATATCTGGTCCACCACCATGCACAACAATAGGGTTAACTCCAACATATTTAAGAAGTGTAATATCCTCCATTACTTTGTTTTTAAGCTCATCATTTATCATAGCGTTTCCGCCATATTTAATTACAACAGTTTTCCCTGCAAGACGTTGTATGTATGGCAAAGCCTCGATTAATATATCGGCCTTTGCGATTAATTTTTCCATATCCATTTCCATTATTAATTCCTCCTATAAATAAAATGCTGGCATATCAATTCCAGTATTTTCTTGCAAACCAAACATTATGTTCAAATTTTGCAGGGCTTGCCCTGCGGCACCCTTAACAATATTGTCAAGGCAAGATACCACAACAACCCTGTTTAAACGCTTGTCAACAGCTATGCCAATATCCACAAAGTTCGAGCCTGCAACGTGGTTTGTTTCTGGTAGGGTACCCTCGTCATATATTCTTACAAAATATTCATCCTTATAATAATCCTTAAATATATCAATGATTTCCTTTGCTGTGTACGAACCATTCAAATTTGCATAGCAGGTTGCAAGTATTCCTCTTTTAATTGGTATTAAATGTGGTGTAAATGATAGCGTAATTTCAGTTCCTGCTACAAGTGATAATTCCTGCTCGATTTCCGACGTATGACGGTGAGTTGCAATCTTATAAGCCTTCATATTTTCAGTACATTCACAAAAATGTAGGTCAAGCGAAACTGCACGCCCTGCACCTGTTACACCAGATTTTGCATCTATTATAATGTTATTAACATCAATCAAATTTTTTTGAAGTAGTGGTGCAAGCGCTAAAATTGAACAAGTGGTATAGCACCCTGGGTTGCCAATTAAATTCGTTTTCGCTATTTCATCTCTATGTAATTCGCATAAGCCATATACAGATTTTTCTAAAAGCTCTGGTGAGCTGTGTGGCTCGCCATACCATTTTTCGTAAACAGCTTTATCCTTGTATCTATAATCACCACTAAAATCTATTACCTTTAACCCTTTTTCAATAAGCTGAGGTATAATTTCCTTTGATGCACCGTGAGGAAGTGCAGTAAACACAACGTCACTATCCTTAGCAATTACATCTACATCTAAGCCTTCAAGCTCTATATCCAAAACATTTGCAAAGTTAGGGTACACCTGCGCAAGCTTTTTACCCACATAGGTTTGCGAAACAAGGTGCATAATTTGCACGTCCTTATGCCCTGTAAGCAGCCGTACAAGCTCGACCCCTGCATAACCTGTTGCACCTAAAACTGATGTTTTTATCATAATTTTCCCCTCCATAAATATACTGCTTATTATTATACATCTTTTTGCATAAAAATGCAAGTTGATATATTATCTTTTTTATGTTAGAATAGAATAAGGGGGCGATACATATGAATTATTTAACCAGCTTTTGGATTTTAGTTGCAGTTATTATGGCTGTTGTTGAGGCTATAACGCTTGGGCTTGTTTCGATTTGGTTTTGTATTGGTGCTGTTGCGGCGGCAATTGCAGCTGTGTTTACCAATTCACTGATTATCCAAGCAAGTGTCTTTATTATTGTTACCGGTGTTACTCTTGCGTTTACTCGTCCTGTTGTAAATCGTTTTACCAAGCAAAAGTTTACAGCCACTAATGCAGACAGAATTATTGGTGGAGATGGTATTGTTACTATTACCATTAACCCTATCGACAACACAGGTCAGGTTAAAACTGGTGGTCAGGTGTGGTCTGCAAAAAGCACAAATGGCGTTAAAATTGAACAGGGAACGATTGTTTCTATACTATCTATTGAGGGTGTCCGTGCAGTTGTAAAAATTAAAGAGGGGGAAAATTAAATGATATTTTTATTAATTTTATTGTTGTTGGCAGTGTTCGTTGTTGTAGGCAATATAAGAATTGTACCACAGGCTCATGCGTATGTTTTAGAGCGTCTTGGAGCATATAGTGAAACTTGGAGCGTAGGTCTGCATTATAAAATTCCGTTTATTGACAGAGTTGCAGCAATAGTTTTAATGAAGGAACAGGTTGTAGATTTTAAGCCACAGCCAGTTATAACAAAGGATAATGTAACAATGCAAATTGATACGGTTATATATTTTCAAATTACCGACCCAAAGCTGTATGCTTATGGTGTTGACCACCCAATGAGCGCAATTGAAAACCTTACAGCGACAACTCTTCGTAACATTGTGGGTGAATTAGAGCTTGACCAAACCCTAACATCTCGTGATACTGTTAACACAAAAATGCGTGCAATTTTAGACGAAGCTACCGACCCATGGGGGATTAAAATTAACAGAGTAGAGCTTAAAAATATTTTGCCACCTCGTGAAATTCAAGATGCAATGGAAAAACAAATGAAGGCGGAGCGTGAAAAGCGTTCAGCAATTCTTGTTGCAGAGGGACAAAAGCAAGCGCAAATCCTCGATGCAGAGGGTGAAAAAACATCTACAATTCTTCGTGCAGAAGCGAAAAAAGAAGCCCAAATTCGTGAAGCAGAGGGTGAAGCAGAGGCTATTATAAAGGTTCAAGAGGCTATTTCTGTTGGTATTCGTAAAATTAACGAGAGTAACCCAAGCGAGGCTGTTATTGCGCTAAAATCACTTGATGCGTTTGTAAAAGCGGCAGATGGCAAGGCAACTAAAATTATTATTCCATCTAATATTCAAGGTATAGCAGGGCTTGCAACAAGTATTCAAGAAGTAATGAAAGAAACTAAATAAAGTAAAAGGGGAACGTGAAATGTCTGGACATAGTAAGTGGTCAACAATAAAACATAAAAAGGAAAAAACCGATTCTCAACGAGGGAAAATATTCACAAAAATAGGTCGTGAAATTGCTGTTGCTGTTAAGGCGGCAGGAACAGACCCAGAAACCAATTCCAAGCTTAAAGACGCTATCGCAAAGGCAAAGGCAAATAATATGCCAAACGATAACGTAAGCCGAAGTATAAAAAAGGCATCTGGTGAGGGTAGTAGCGATAATTTTGAAGAGATAATCTATGAGGGTTACGGTCCGTGTGGAGTGGCAGTTATTGTTGAAGCACTAACTGATAATCGCAATAGAACTGCTGGTGATATGCGCCATTATTTTGATAAATTTGGTGGTAATTTAGGCACAAATGGTTGCGTTATGTTTATGTTCGACCAAAAAGGCGTTATAATTATTGAGAAAGCCGATAAAATAGACGAAGAACAGCTTATGATGGATGCATTAGAAGCAGGAGCAGATGATGTTTCAACCGAGGCTGATTATTTCGAGGTTACAACAACCCCTGTAAGCTTTGGTATAGTGCGTGATGCACTTGAAAAATTAGGTTATGCCTTTGCCGAGGCAGAGATAGAATATATACCGCAAACCGAAACCGAGCTTACAGGCGAAAAAGATATTCTTATGATGAACAGGTTAATTGAACATATAGAGGATAGCGACGATGTGCAATCTGTATGGCATAATTGGCAAAATCCAGAGGAATAGAAAATAAAAATTAATATTGTACAGGCACAAATAACAACACCTTCGCATACATTAAGTTATACCAATTCCAGTTTAAAAACTGGAATAGTATTATATAATGTGGAGGTGTTGTTATGTTTTTTTCTTTTCTAATTAATCAGATTTATCTATTAATTTCTTATGTTTCAAACACAAATTCGTTTCCAAAGCCTCTCTCTGCAAAGGAAGAACAGCATTATTTAGAGCTTTATGAAAATGGAGATATGAATGCAAAAAATGTTCTAATTGAAAGAAATTTAAGGCTTGTAGCCCATGTTGCAAAGAAATATTCCTCGACAGGTAAGGATAATGACGATTTAATTTCTATAGGTGCTATTGGTCTTATCAAAGGAATTTCAAGCTTTAAAAGTAGCAAGGGCACAAAGCTTTCAACATACATTGCACGTTGCATAGAAAATGAAATACTTATGTGCATTCGTGCGTCTAAAAAAACTCAGAACGAAGTGTCAATAGAAGAACCAATCGGCTTTGACCGTGAGGGTAATCAAATTACATTTAATGATATTTTAAGCCGAGATGGCGACGAAGTTTTAGATGAGGTAAGCACAAAAATTCTTATTACAAGCCTATATGATGGAATTGCAGATACTTTGCATGGACGTGAAAAAACAGTTGTAGAGCTTCGCTATGGGCTTATTGATGGAAACGAATTAACCCAAAGAGATGTGGCATCTATGCTTGGAATTTCAAGGTCGTATGTATCAAGAATTGAAAAGAGGGCAATTGGTCGCCTTAAAAAACGTTTATCCAATGATATAATGATTTAATGATATGATGTGTTGACATTAATTGCTTTTAAGGATAAAATTATGTAATAAACTTTGAGGAGAAAAAATAATATGAATTTACCTACATTTGGGTTACTTTTAATTAACATTTGCTTTTTGGTTGGCGGGCAAACTCTGTGGAAGCTTGGGCTTAATAACAGTAATTTTACCCTTTCGTTTATGGGTATTATAAAATTCGTATTTAACCCATACATTTTTTCAGGGCTTGTTATTTACGTTATTGCAACCGCCCTGTGGCTTTACATTCTTTCTGTTTCGGAATTTTCAGTTGCATATCCGTTGCAAAGCCTTTGTTATATTGTTGCTGCATTTATTGCAATATTAGTGTTCAAAGAGAATGTTCCTGCTACTCGTTGGCTTGGGCTGGTTTTAATTTCTGCTGGTGCATTTTTTGTATCGCTACCTACGAAATAAGGGGATAAGTCTGAAAGACTTCGACCGCAGTAGAAATGGAGATAAAATGTTTAGTATAAAACACGAGAAAATGTATGTAAAAATTTTATTAATAGCTATTATTGCAATATATTTAGGGCTGTGCTTTGCAAGCTTTGCATATCATGGGGACTCTTTATTAATGGGGAACTTTGAAACCTTTAATAATGATGATGTGAAATATTTGCGAAGTGCGTGGACGCTTATTGATACAGGAAAATACACGTATAAATTTGTAGACAAAGATACAGTTTTTATTATGCCTGGGCTTACCACAGTTTTAGCAGGTTTTGTGCTTATATTTGGTAAGTTTCCACTAGTGCCATTCAGAATTTTCCAAGCAATTCTACTTGCAGGAGGGCTATATTTTGTTTTTCTAATTGGCAGGAAAATATTTAGCTCAAATGTCGCATTAATTGCCACAGCACTAATGGCAATGTATTCGCCAAGCATTTATTCGCCAAATACAATTTTTACAGAATCTATTTACTATTTTTTGTTTTTGCTTGCTTTTTTATATACTACCTATGCACTTGATGCTGCAAGCTTGAAATATTATGCCTTAGGCGGCGTTTTCCTTGGGCTTGCTGCACTTTTTAGGCCTACAATACTGCTGTTCCCAATAGTTGTTTTTATAATGTGGCTTATTAAAAAATATAGTGTTTTAGATATGATAATTTGTGGTGGTATGGTAATTGGAATAGTTGCGCTTATTTTATCTCCGTGGATTATTAGAAATGCTATTATTTTTCATAGATTTATTCCGCTTACCATTTCAAGTGGAAACCCAACTATGCAAGGCACGTTTATAGACTATGACCAAAGCGTGCGTGCTACGGAAAATATAGATTATTATGAAATTATTAAGGCAGAGGGCAAAATAGATATTTCTAATTTTGGCAAGGACGAAATTATAACCGACGAGGCAGAAACCGAAATGGCTGAAATTCGTGTTAAAAAGCTGTGGAAGGAAGACCCTGTTGAATTTATAAAATGGTACACGGTTGGCAAAACCTATGAAAACTGGAGAAGACCATTCTTGTTTAAAAATATTTTTGACATAGATGCAGGTGCACTGCTTTGGCAACATAGGATATATATGCTTGCAGGAATTCTTGGCTTTATCATATTTGCTTTTAAAGGTAAGCTAAAGGGTTTGGCGTGGCTACCTGTTGTATCAATTATTTATTTTAACTGCTCACATTTGCCGTTTTTCTGTTTTGCAAGGTATATGTTTCCGATAATTTTTTGCGTGGTTTTCTTTGGCGCATTTCTGCTTTATGAATTATCACAAATGACTATAAATTTAACAAAACACATAAAAAATGCGATATAACATTTGTTATATCGCATTTTTTTAAAAATATATTATTTAATTATTGGACCAGGGTTAGGGTATACATTCTTACCAAATGCTGTGTTAACAATAATTGCAGCTGAAAGATAAAATCCAGCAATTCCAGCCACTAATAATGCCCATGCAGGAATTATCTTGAAAGTAGCAGGAAGAACGCCCATATCTGTTAGGCATATAAATGGAAGTGCAACATCAAGAGCAAGAACTATTACAGTTAAAAGCGCAGGCGTTTTGAAAAATGCTGGTGTCCAAGCCCACATTATTAACGTAAGTGCTGCCCATGCCCAACCGTCAATATGTGAGTCCATTTTAATACCGCTATTTGTCATATTGAACTTGAAAATCATTTCTAAGCCACTAACAAACATAAAAAATGCGCAGAAGAATAGGAAAGTATTGCCTCCTGTTGTGTTTCCACCCTTTAAATCGATTAGCCCTACTACAAGCTGAACTACGAACCCACCTAAAAGCCAAATTCCTAAAAGTGGCATTGCAGAAGGCTCAACCTTGCCAGAAAGTAATGCGAAAAACCCAAAGCATGCAACAGCTAAAGCAACCAAACCAGCAGGTGTTGGATTTGCCCATTCTTTAACTAATTTTGTTTCATTCATTAATGTACCCTCTCTTTCTTATGCAAAAATTTGAATTTGCTTTTAGAATTATACATTAATTTTCTACATTAATCAACACTTTTATTAAGTTATGCCAATTTTAACCAAACTAAGGCACTTTGCTATATTAGGCTGCTTTCATTATTCGTCTCATAAAAAATAAAAGGTAGCCGTTGGATACGGTTACCAGTAAAACAAGTGATATTAGCTTTCAAGGTTAACCCCCAATTTCTATAATTTAAGTCTTATTAGCCATTATTTACAAGTTCCTTTAACAATTTTAAAATATCGATTACAGTTTGCTTTTGCGTAGTATCAAAATCTCTTGTAATGACTTCTACTTGTGTTAAAAAATAATCTTGTGAGCTAATTTTCTCTAAATTTTCGAACAATAAACCATCAATGGATACTTCAAGAACATTTGCTATGCGAATAAGACTTTTTAAACTTGGAACATTTTTTCCTCTTTCAAGTTGTCCTAAGAAATTACTTGAAATATCACATTTTTCTGCTAATTGTTCAAGGGTTAAATTCCGTTTCTGGCGTTCTTCTCTAATTCTTTTGCCAAATAATTGAGTATTGATTTGTGATATCCTCCATTCATAATTTATATTATTTATTTTACAATTTGGATAATGAAATTAAAACAAGTTGAATGTTCTAAATATTGACTGTATGTTTTTTATTTATAATATTATTGATATTTATTGTAATTATTATGCAAAATAAACAAAAAACACCCTAACTATGAGATTAGTTAGGATGTTTCTATAATAATACGTTAACCTATTTTTTTTATTGCATTTTCGATTCTTGTAAGAGTTTCATTTTTTCCTAAAATTGCTGCAAGCTCTACGCCACCACCAGGGGTGAAAGCCTTGCCAGATAATGCTACCCTTAGTGGGTATAATAATTGTCCGTTTTTCATTCCTAATTTTTCTACTAATGCCATAAGCTCGTTATGGATAATTTCTTGGGTCCAACTTGTTATGCCCTCTAAAACTGGTAGCATTTGCGAAAGAGATTCCTTTGAAACTATCGCATCTGTCTTCATTTTCTTATGAACGAAAAGGTCTAATTCATAATCTGGAAGCTTATCAAAAAAGTCTACCTGCTCTGGTATGTCTGAAAGCTTTTCACATCTTTTTTGCAGGAGCTCACTTATTTTTGATGTGTCAATATTAGGGCTTGTAACAACGCCTTCATAATATACCTTTGCCATTTCGTGAAACGCCTCTGGTGATAGGTCACGAATGTATTCGCCATTTAGCCACGCAAGCTTTGCCTCGTCAAATATGGCAGGAGATTTGCTAATCCCCTTAACATCAAATGCTTCTACTAATTCAGCTAATGTAAACTTTTCACGCTCTCCCTGTGGGCTCCAACCAAGCAAGGCAATGTAATTTAACACTGCATCTTTTAAATAACCTTTTTTTATGAAATCCTCGTATGAGGCATCACCATCTCGTTTTGATAATTTATGCGAATGGTCACGCATAACTGGTGAGCAATGAATATATGCTGGAATTTCCCAACCAAATGCTTCGTATAAAAGGTTATATTTTGGCGTAGATGATAAATATTCATTTCCACGAATTATATGAGTAATGTTCATTTGATGGTCGTCTATAACATTTGCGAAATTATATGTTGGCATACCGTCAGATTTTAACAAAACATTATCATCAAGGGTTGTGTTTTCAACAGTAATAGTACCAAAAACTACATCATCAAATGAAGTTGTCCCACTCTGTGGCATTTTTTGGCGAATGACATACGGCTGCCCTGCATCAATTTTTGCCTTAACCTCCTCGGCAGACAAGCTCTTGCAATAACCATCATATTTTGGTGGTAGCTTTTTCGCCTCGCAAATTGAACGAACGCTATCTAAACGTTCTTTGTCGCAGAAACAGTAATACGCACCACCCATTTCAACTAATTTTTCTGCATATTGCTTATACATATCCTTACGTTCGCTTTGTATATATGGGCCATATTCGCCACCAATGTCAGGTCCCTCGTCCCATAACAAGCCTGTTTCACGAAGCGTGCTATAAATTATATCTACCGCACCCTCAACATACCTTTCTTGGTCAGTATCCTCAATTCTTAGTATATAATCGCCACCCTGTGATTTGGTTAATAGGTAGGCATATAATGCTGTACGAAGGTTACCAACGTGCATATATCCAGTTGGGCTTGGTGCAAATCTTGTTCTTATTTTCATTATTATCACTCCTTATATCCAAATATTTTATATTTATATTTAGTTCTTGTCAAGTATGATATATTTATGGTATTATAGTCTATGATAATTATCTTCTGAAATATGAAATAGCTTTCGGTAAAATTTACGTCATACTGCGTTGCAGAACCATTTTGAATACATAAAGTATTCAAAAGAACCTGCGCCTTGCCTGGCAAAAATTTTCCTCTTAATCTATCCCACATTTCAAAAAATAACTATCAACGGTAATTTTTATAGAAAAGAGGTAGATTTTATGAACTTTGAATTTGCTAATCGTGTGCAGGATTTACACGGTTCTGCTATTCGTGAGGCATTTAAAGCACTTTCCAAACCGGGTATGATTTCTTTTGCAGGTGGTATGCCAGCACCAGAAATGTTCCCAAATGTGGAGCTTGCTAAAATAGCGGACGACATTTTAATTAATAGGAGCAATATTGCTCTTCAATATGGCATTACAGAGGGCTATGCACCGCTTATCGGGCAGGTTAAAAACAGGCTTAGTAAAATTGGTGTGGGAAAAGACGGTGACCAAACTATTATTGTTACAGGCGGACAGCAAGGCATTGAGCTTGTTACTAAGGCACTTATAAACGAAAATGATGGCATCGCTTGCGAAAATCCATCCTTTGTTGGTGCGCTTAATGCGTTCCGTTCATATAATGCTAAGCTGTACGGTGTGGATATGGAGAGCGATGGTATGAACATTGATATGTTAGACGATGTTCTAACTAAAAATGAAGATATAAAATTTGTATACACAATTCCAACCTTCCAAAACCCAACAGGCATAACAATGTCACTTGCAAAACGCAAACAGCTTTTAGAGGTTGCTAAAAAACATAATATATTTATTTTAGAGGACAACCCATACGGTGAGCTTAGGTTTGCGGGCGAGGATATTCCAACTATTAAATCAATGAATACAGATAATAGAGTTATATATGTTGGCTCATTTTCAAAGATTTTATCCCCTGGGCTTAGGCTTGGGTTTTTGTGTGCAGATGAAACACTTATTGAAAAGGTTGTTGTGTGCAAACAGGTTAGCGACGTTCATACAAATATTTTTGCGCAAATGCTTGCAAGCGAATATCTAAGCCAGTATGATATAGACGAACAAATTAAAAAAAGCAAAGCATTATACGGTGCTAAGTGTAATCTAATGAAAGAATGTATAGAAAAGTATTTCCCTAAAAACGTAACCTCAACCTCGCCACAGGGTGGAATATTCCTATGGTGTGATATGAATAATGGAGTGGATAGCAAAATTATATCTGCTAAGGTGCTCGAAAAAAATGTAGCTATTGTTCCAGGGGCAGGGGCTATGCCAAACCCAAATACTACAAGCGCATTTAGGCTTAATTATTCAACAGCGGCTGATGATAAAATTGTGCAGGGTATCTCTGCATTAGGTGAGGTACTTTATGAATATGGAAAATAGAAAAAAGAAAATTTTTAGTGGAGTTCAAGCATCAGGCTTTTTAACACTTGGCAATTATGTTGGTGCGCTTCGTAATTGGGCAACCCTGCAAGAGGAGTATGACTGCTGTTTTTCTGTTATGGATTTACACTCAATAACAGTAAGGCAAAACCCTGCTGAATTTAGAAAGCGTGCAATGGAAATTCTTATGCTGTATATTGCAAGTGGCATAGATCCAGAAAAAAACCTACTGTTTTTCCAAAGTCACGTTAGCGCCCATGCAGAGCTCGGTTGGATATTAGGTTGCTACGCATATATGGGCGAGCTTCAAAGAATGACTCAGTTTAAAGATAAAAGTAAGAAAAATGAGGATAATATAAATAGTGGGCTTTTCACATACCCTGTGCTTATGGCGGCAGATATTTTATTGTATCAGGCAGATTTAGTTCCAGTAGGTGTTGACCAAAAGCAGCATTTAGAGCTTGCAAGGGATATAGCCGAAAGGTTTAATGGCGTTTATAGTGATACATTTACCGTTCCAGATGCATATATCCCAAAGGTTGGCGCAAGGGTTATGAGTTTGCAGGACCCAACCGCTAAAATGAGCAAATCAGACGGAAACATAAATTCATATATAGCGATGTTAGACGACCCAGACACGATTATCCGTAAGGTAAAGCGTGCGGTGACGGATTCAGAGGGTATGGTTATTTACCGTGAGGGTAAGGACGGAATAAATAATTTGCTTAGCATTTATTGTGGAGTAACTGGTAAAACTCTTGATGAGGCACAAAATGAGTTTGCAAATAGTGGCTATGGTGATTTTAAATTAGCAGTAGGAGAGGCAATTGTAGAATGCCTACGTCCAATTCAAGATAAATTTTATGACCTGCAAAAGAATAAAGATTATGTAGAGGCAATTTATAAAAGTGGCGCAGAAAAAGCTGGGTATATTGCTAACAAAACCTTGCGCAAGGTACACAAGAAAATTGGTTTTATAGAAAGATAACGAAAAGAGGTAAATGTTAACTATGCAATATAATATGCTTCGTCTATTTTTCACTATTGTTGTTGCTTTTTTAGTTGCTTATGCATCAACTCCTATTGTGAAAATTCTTGCCGCTAAAATTGGTGCTATTGATGTTCCTAAGGACGACCGTAGAATGCACAAAAACCCTATTCCACGACTTGGTGGTGTTGCAATTTTTTATGGGTTTATCGTTGCAATACTCTGCTTTTGTGAAATAGACCGATCAATACAAGGAATATTAATTGGTAGCGTTATAATCGTTGCTGTTGGTGTGCTTGATGATGTAATACAGCTTAAAGCAATATATAAACTGCTTGGGCAAGTCCTTGCGGCTGGGGTTGTTGTATTCCACGGTGTTACAATTGAATATTTTACTAACCCTAACTTTTTCAGCCAAGAAACATATATTTCACTTGGCATTTGGGCTATTCCAATAACTATTATGTGGATTGTTGGCGTTACTAATGCTGTTAATTTAATTGATGGCTTAGATGGTCTTGCTGTTGGTGTTTCGTCAATTTCATCAGCATCGCTTTTTTCCATTTCGCTAATAACAAAGGAAACAAATATATCGATACTAACTGCGGCTGTGGCAGGCGCAGGGTTTGGCTTTATGCCTTATAATATGTTCCCTGCAACCATTTTTATGGGTGATACAGGTGCAATGTTCTTGGGCTTTATACTAAGCTGTGTGAGCATTTTAGGCTTATTTAAAGGGTATGCTGTTATTTCGTTTGCAATTCCATTTTTAATTCTTGGGTTGCCTATTTTTGATACAAGCTTTGCCATTATTCGCAGGTTATATCGTGGTAAGTCACCAATGTCGCCAGATAGAGGGCATTTGCACCACCGCCTTATAGATATGGGCTTTAACCAAAAGCAAACCGTTACTATTTTGTGCATTGCAAGTGGGCTTTTGTCACTTTCTGCAGTTGTGCTTATGATCAGTGGTGCTTTTAGAGCAATGGTTTTAATAGCCGCTGTTATTTTACTAACTGGTGTGGGATATAATTTATTTAATAATACAATAGAAGAGGAAGTCGAGGAGAATAATGAATAAAGTCACAGTTATGACGGTGTTTGGCACTCGTCCAGAAGCAATAAAAATGGCTCCACTTGTAAAAGAGCTTGAAAAAAATCCATTAATTAACTCGCTTGTTTGCGTTACAGCACAGCACAGGCAGATGTTAGACCAAGTTCTTGAAATTTTCGACATAACTCCAGATTATGACCTTGACATTATGAAGGATAGGCAAACACTTACAGGCATTACTACTCGTGCATTAGAGGGGCTTGACGAGGTTTGCAAACTTGCAAAGCCAGATATAGTTTTGGTGCATGGTGATACAACCACAACCTTTGTTGGCTCGCTTGCGGCTTTTTACAATCAAATTAAAGTTGGTCATGTTGAAGCGGGGCTTAGAACCTTTGATAAATATTCACCATTCCCAGAGGAGATAAACAGGCGATTAACAGGGCAAATTGCAGATTTGCACTTTGCACCAACGGTTAACAACAAGAAAAATTTACTTAACGAGAATATGGAAGAAAAAGATATATACATTACAGGTAACACAGTTATCGATGCCCTTAAAACAACAGTAAATAAGGATTATGAGCTTTGTGGAAGTATGAAGGATGTTGATTTTGATAATAAAAAAGTTATTTTAGTTACAGCACACAGGCGTGAAAACTTGGGTGAACCCCTAAAGAATATTTGCAATGCTCTAAAAAGAATTGTAACAGATTTTGAAGATGTAGAAATTGTATACCCTGTGCATTTAAACCCTGCTGTTCGTGAGGTTGCGTTCGATATACTTGGAAAGTTAGATAGGGTTAAGCTTATAGACCCTGTTGATGCACGAGATTTACATAATGCTATGGCGAGGTGTCATTTGGTGCTTACAGATTCAGGTGGGCTACAAGAGGAAGCACCATCTTTAGGCAAGCCTGTGCTTGTTCTGCGTAATGAAACTGAACGCCCAGAAGCAGTTACCTCTGGCACAGTGCGAATAGCTGGAATTGATGAGGATACAATTTATAATATGACTGCAAAATTATTATTAGATAATGCTGATTATGACAGTATGGCTCGTGCAGTTAACCCATACGGCGATGGTGAGGCTTCACGTCGTACAGTTGAGGCAATTCTTTATTATTTTGGACTTGGTGAAAGACCAGCAGATTATAAAACAAATTAAAATATATAATAAAAGGACTAATGGATTATAATCCATTAGTCCTTTTCGTTAAACTATTTAGTTTTTTGGTTCAGCCAATTTTACATAGCTATCATATCTATCCTTAGCGTTTTCCTCTGCAGCCTTGAATAATATTTCAGCATTTTTAGGGAATGACCTTGTTAATGCAGAATATCTAACCTCACCCATCAAGAAATCTTGGAAAGATTCTGTTGGCATTTTAGAATCCAAAGTAAATGGATTTTTGCCTTCTTTTTTCAATAGTGGGTTATGTCTGTAAAGATGCCAGTAACCTGCGTCAACAGCTCTCTTTTCTTCAAGTTGAGTTTCGCCCATACCAACCTTTAAGCCGTGGTTAATACATGGAGCATAAGCAATAATAAGTGATGGACCATTATAGCTTTCAGCTTCTTTAACAGCTTTTAATAGCTGGCTTTGGCTAGCACCCATTGCAACCTGTGCAACATAAACATATCCATAAGACATAGCCATCATACCAAGGTCTTTCTTTTTAGTAGTCTTACCAGAAGCAGCAAGCTTAGCTATTGAACCAGATGGTGTTGACTTAGATGCCTGACCACCAGTGTTTGAATAAACCTCTGTATCAAATACCATTATGTTGATGTCTTCGCCAGATGCTAACACATGGTCAAGTCCACCAAAACCAATGTCATAGGCCCAACCGTCGCCACCAAGAACCCATTGAGATTTCTTAACCAAGAATTCTTTGTTTTCTAATATATCGCCAAATATTGCACTTACCTCTGAACTACCTTTGTAACCTTCAAGAGTAGCAATAAGGCTATCAGATGCAGCTCTTGATGTTTTGCCATCTTCAATGCTGTCTATCCAAGCTTGTATAGCAGACTTACAAGAATCATCTACACCTAACTCGATTGCTTTGTTACATAAGTCAAATATTCTTTCTCTAATTTGCTTTATAGCTAAAACCATACCATAACCAAATTCAGCATTATCCTCGAATAGTGAATTTGCCCAAGCAGGACCATGACCTTTGTGGTTTACTGTATATGGTGTAGCAGGAGCACTACCAGCCCAAATTGACGAACAACCTGTTGCATTAGCAATCATCATTCTATCGCCAAATAATTGTGTTATAAGCTTAGCATAAGGAGTTTCGCCACAACCGGCACACGCACCAGAGAATTCTAAAAGTGGTGTTTCTAATTGGCTACCCTTAACTGAATCTGTACCTAAAGCATTTTCTTTAGGGCTAAGTGACATTGCATATTTCCAATTTTCTGCTTCAACAGCTTGAGTTGCATGAGGCTTCATAACAATTGCTGATTCTTTAGCAGGGCAAGTGTTAGCACAGCTTCCACAGCCAGCACAATCTTCAACAGAAACCTGTAATCTGAAATTCAAGCCATCAAGACCTTTGCCAACAGCCTTTTTAGAAGCAAAAGTAGCAGGTGCATTTTTAACTTCTTCTTCATTTAATAAGAAAGGTCTAATTGTAGCATGAGGGCAAACATACGCACATTGATTACATTGAATACATTTATCCATATCCCATTCTGGAACTTCAAATGCGATACCTCTTTTTTCGTAAGCCGCTGTACCTTGTGGGAATGTTCCGTCTTCCATACCAACAAATGCGCTAACTGGAAGCTTGTCACCCTCTTGCTTGTTAACAGGAATCATAATGTTTTTAACGAAGTCTGGTAGGTTTTCTTCAACTTTAACTGCATCAACTGCATCTGCCCATAAAGCTGGTACTTCGATTTTTTGTAGTGATTTAATACCCATATCCACGGCTTTATAGTTCATTTCAACTATTTTTTCACCTTTTTTAGAATATGATTTGTAAATTGCTTCTTTCATATACTTAACAGCATCTTCTTGTGGAATAATATCTGCAAGCTTAAAGAAAGCTGATTGCATTATCATATTAGTTCTTCCACCAAGACCAATTTCAAAAGCAATGTCTGCAGCGTCAATAGTGTAGAAGTTAATTTTGTTTTTAGCTAAATATCTTTTTGTAGCAGCTGGAAGCTTATCATCAAGCTCTGCAAAAGTGAAAGCACAGTTTAATAAGAAGGTACCATTTTCTTTAAGGTCAGAAACCATATCATATTTATCAATATATGATGGGTTATGGCAAGCAACAAAGTTTGCTTTGTTAATTAGATAAGTTGAACGAATTGGTGTTTTGCCAAATCTTAAATGTGAAACTGTAATACCACCAGATTTTTTAGAATCGTATGAGAAATATGCTTGAGCATACATATCTGTATGGTCACCAATAATTTTTACTGTGTTTTTGTTAGCACCAACAGTACCGTCTGAACCAAGTCCCCAGAACTTACAGCTAATTGTGCCTTCGCCTGTAACGTCAATTTCTTCAAGCTTATCAAGAGAAGTAAATGTTACATCATCCACAATACCAATTGTGAAGTGATTTTTAGGCTTGTCTTGTTTTAGGTTATTGAAAACAGAAACAATTTGTGCAGGAGTAGTATCTTTTGAACCTAAACCATATCTACCAGCAACTATTGTAGGTCTAACTTCTTCATCAAAATATGCTGTACAAATATCTTGGTACAATGGCTCGCCTATTGAACCTGGCTCTTTTGTTCTATCAAGAACAGCAATCTTTTTAACTGTTTTTGGCATTGCTGCAAGCAAATGTTTAACTGAAAATGGTCTGAATAAACGAACCTTTATTAGGCCAACCTTTTCACCAGCTGCATTTAGATAATCAATAGTTTCTTCGATTGTATCACAAGCTGAACCCATAGCGATAATAACTCTATCTGCATCTTTTGCGCCATAATAGTTAAATAAGCCATAATCTCTGCCTGTTAGCTTGTTGATTTCGTTCATATAATTTTCAACGATTGCAGGCAATTCGTTGTAGAATTTGTTAGAAACCTCTCTACCTTGGAAATAGATATCAGGATTTTGAGCTGTACCACGAAGTACAGGATGTTCAGGGTTAAGTGCTCTTTTTCTAAATGCCTTAACAGCATCCATATCAACTAAGCCTGCAAATTCCTCATAATCGATAACTTCAATTTTTTGAACCTCGTGAGAAGTTCTAAAACCATCAAAGAAATGCAAGAATGGTACACGGCCTTTAATTGCGCTAAGATGTGCAACGCCACCTAAGTCCATAACCTCTTGAACATTTCCAGTAGCAAGCATTGCAAAGCCTGTTTGTCTACAAGCCATTACGTCTGAATGGTCACCGAAAATTGATAATGCATGGGTTGCAAGTGCACGTGCTGTTACATGAAAAACGCCAGGCAATAATTCACCGGCAATTTTGTACATATTTGGAATCATAAGTAGTAAGCCTTGAGAAGCTGTGTAAGTTGTTGTAAGGGCACCTGCTGCCAAAGCACCATGTACAGTACCTGCTGCACCTGCTTCAGATTGAAGCTCTGCTAATCTAACTTCTTGTCCAAAAATATTTTTCTTACCCTTAGAAGCCCATTCGTCGGTGAATTCGGCCATAGGGGTAGAAGGAGTAATAGGGTATATACCCGCTACTTCTGTGAACGCATACGAGACATGCGCTGCGGCTGTGTTGCCATCCATTGTTTGCATCTTTCTTTTCAACTTTAAAACCTCCAATATTTTTTGTTTCAGCTTGCGCTAAAACCATTAAAATTGTACCTTCTTATTACTATACCACTCCTAAGGCTATTTTTCAACTATTTTTTAATATATTTGGTATAAAATCTAAAAGAAATATTACTATGGAAAAAGTATATGTGCAAAATGTAATATTAATTGCCTTCATCTATATATGCTATTCTTAAAGAAACTTAGCTTCCTAATACTCTTACTTTCGCTTTTATATATGGATTCAACGCACTATCTGTAGAAATATTTGTTAGATACTGTATCGTTTCTAATGAAGGATATGCAATGCTTTCGACTGTTGGTGTCGCTAATTCATAGTTAACCTCAAAGCTTGTTGGCACGGCTACGGCACTTGTTAAGGTTGTACCTGTTAAAATACCACTTGCTAAATTGCTTGACCTATATGAGCTATTTGCTTTTGCATTTGCTATATTCCAACTTGTACCACTTGCCAATGTAACAGTACTAATATTTCGCTCAATCCACGCTGTTTGTGTAGTCTTATCTATTACTAATTTATCCTTTACCCCATTTGGCAAACTACGAAGCGTGCCTAATAAATTTGTAGTATTCGTTATAATGGTGTCCGTTACTGTTAAAACTGGATTGACTATATTAGTTATAATTGAGGGATAACTCGGTGATGGACTATCTGGCACAAATGGTACGTATGCTGTAGCTACTCCTTCTTCGAGTTGTAAAGTATCATAATCAAAATAATTTGTTACAAAATTACCATAATCAAGAGAGATAGACTCTATAGTTTTACCAATACTTGAGTAAAATGTTTGCTTTGCCCAAACGGTAGATGATGGAGTAAAATAACCCACAGAAGCATCAGTATAGTTTATGCGAAACTGACCACCATTTAAACTTCCACTCCTCTTTGCATAACATTGTATGGTATATCTTGTGTTAGCTTTGAAATTAGTAAATAAAGGTTTGTTAAGTAGTATATTATTGCCATATAACGCTAATACATTTCTACCATCTACTACTGTTTTATATGCGTATGTTGCATTGTTTACAGTTGATACAACTTTATTAGCACCCTCAACACTCCCAAACAAATTCTTGCCTTGCACTGTAGCTACTTGACTACTTGCACCACTAATTTCTAATCTTTCAATAGGTGCATTTATGGTATTTGGTATTGATAAAGGTGAGCCTGTAAACTCTTTTAAAGAAGTTATAATTGTATTATTTTCGTGAAATCGCATTAGATTATTAGGTATCACTTGCAACGCTCCTTCTCCAAGAGAATTTCAATCCATCATATCTAAATGAATACACATAATGCTGCCCAGCGACTGGTGTTAATGAGTTCCACTCTGGAGGCAATCCATAAGAATTTGCAGGAAGCGTTAATGTATAACTACCGAACACTTCAATTACTCCAAAAGCTCCATTATATACATTTGTAATAGCCAAAGTGGTATTTTGTGTCATTGTTAGTTTGGCGCTATCACTAAGTGAATAATCCCAATTGCCATTTTCTAATACAATTATACTTTCATATCTATTTGGCTTATTTAATAGGTCACTATATGAGCCAGATGTAGCAACTGTTGGAAGTTGTAGTATGCCTAAAAGGTACGCCTTAGAATGTAGTGATGTAAGATTTTGCTTATCTTCCATTGTGTAGTCAATGGTGGATAGCCCCTTACCATCTTGCGTGTCCACCTTAGTATTAACCACACCTTCAAGCTCAATGATTTTATCATTTATCTGTTCAAATATGTCTTTATACTCATTCGCAATAAAGTCGGTAGCATTTACGCTTGCCTGCACCTTTGTGGCAAGCATTACTGTTTTCCAAATGACATTACCAAACTCATTATTTGAATTAACTACTACCTGCAAACTACCAATCCCAACATCCTTCGTAACAACGTAAGGCACAATATATTCCCAAAATTCACCATTTTGCACAAGAGTATCCTTTGTCTTTTGCCCATCGGGTAGTTCAATGTCAATGTAATAATTACCCTCGAACAATGGCAAGGTTAAAATTAGTCTTGTAACAGCAGATTCTCCTGCACATCCCAAAAGCACACTAACCTCATCGCCAAAAGTTCCATCCACACCAGCCTTTAAAACCACATCTCTCATTTTAAATCTCCTTTATAAATTAGTATAAAAAAAGAGCAACAAAATGCCAAATTAGAAATTGACAATTGCTACCCTTTTAATTATGATTATTATAGCACAAATTTTGCTCAAATAAAGTGCAGTTTTTGTGCAAAAATATTAATATGTACAATACAAATTTTTTATGATATAATTTATTAATTACATTTTTTCGATAAAGGGGTAAGTTAAATGATGCTACTGCTAAACAGATACAGAAAGTTTATATTAGGAATAATTGATGTCGTAATTGTAAATATGGCCCTGTTTTCTGCTATATATATTCAGCGTCTTCCAGTATATGTTCGGCGTGGAAATGCCTTTGAATTAGTACATAATCAGATAATGCTTATTATTACACTTACAGCTATTGCAATTTTAGTTTTTCATTTGTTTAATCTATATAAATGCTCGTGGCTGTTTGCTGGAATAAGAGAATATGTTAAAATATATATAGCAAGTATCGTAGTTGTTATTATTAATGCAGTTATGCTACAAATGCTTGGCATTAGATTTGCAAAGGCAATTATGATTATTTGGGCACTGCTCCTAATTGTAGGTATAGGAACAGCACGTGCACTTTACAAAATAGCAGGACTTTATTTCCGTTCAATACCGAATAGAGTGGATAGAAGAACAAAGAAAATAATGATTGTTGGCGCAGGAAGCGCTGGTAGTCTAATTATTCGTGATATGTTTATGAGGAAAGATTTAGGAACTGTTGTAGTAGCAATTGATGATGATATCACTAAGAAAAAAACTCGAATTAACGGTGTTTTAGTTGCAGGGGACACTTCCACTATACCTTATATGGTTGAAAAATATAACGTCGATGAAATAATTATTTCTATTGCAAAAGCACACTCTGAATCTATAAAACGTATAATTGAAATTTGCACGAAAACTAAATGTAAGGTTAAAATACTTCCAACGATAAGCGATTTTATACAGGATAAAGAAGTTGTAACTCAGCTTAAAGATATAAATATAATCGACCTTCTTGGCAGAGACGAGATCTCGCTTAATATTAGTGAAATAACAGGCTATATACAAGGCGAAGTTGTTCTTGTAACAGGAGGTGGCGGCTCAATTGGCTCGGAACTATGTAGACAAATTGCAAAGCATAAACCAAAGCTTTTA
>Ga0247840_10003084_pt1 | contig 28703 bp, 23 predicted proteins | sample LaCruzMarch2015__FD_192404 | JGI IMG/M metagenome (GOLD analysis project Ga0247840, IMG submission 192404) | Freshwater microbial communities from meromictic Lake La Cruz, Castile-La Mancha, Spain - LaCruzMarch2015_17m | ecosystem: Environmental > Aquatic > Freshwater > Lake | place: Spain...
ACCTCGGTGACCACCCGATGGACCCGATAGGGGGCGAGGAAGCCGTCCTCGATCCCGTCGCGCAGGCTGTAGGAATAGATGGGATTGCCGAAATAGCCGTAGGTGTCGCGATTGTCCGCGCGCTGGGGCGTGGCCGTCATGCCGAGCTGATAGGCGGGCTCGAACCACTCCAGGATCTCGCGCCAGTTGCCCTCATCGGCGGCGCTGCCGCGGTGACACTCATCGACGATGACCAGGTCGAAAAAGTCCCGCGGGTATGCGCGATAGAGCCCGGGGCGGAGCTTGTCCGCGGCCAGCGCCTGGTAGATGGCAAAATACATCTCCCGACTCTGCTCCGCCCGGCCGCCCTCGATCTTATAGCGGGCCGTGCCGAAGGGGGCGAAGTCCTTGTCCTTGGGGTCGTCGACCAGGATATTGCGGTCGGCCAGGAACAGGATCCGCGGCCTGCGGGACGCGCCGTCACGGGTCCAGCGGGCGTTCCAGAGCTTCCAGCAGACCTGGAAGGCGACGACGGTCTTACCGGTGCCGGTGGCCATGCACAGGAGCACGCGCAAGTCGCCCTGGAGGATCGCCTGCACGGTGCGGTTGACGGCAATCTCCTGGTAGTAGCGCGGCGGCTTCTCGGGGACCTGGTAGCAGGGGGTCAGGAGGCGCCGGGTGGTCTCGTCCCCGAGACCCTGGGCGGCCTGGAGTCGGGCGAGCAGTTCATCGGGTGTGGGGAAGGCGGTGAGGCTCGACTCGGTGCCGGTCAGGAAGTCGAACTCGCTGATCCAATGCCCGTTGGTGGCATAGGCAAACTTGAGGTCGCGCCGTTGCGCATAGTCCTTGGACTGCGCCAGACCGGTGCCCTGGGGCGCATCCTCGGGCTTGGACTCCACCACGGCCAGGGTGAAGTCCCGGGTATAGAGCAGGAAGTAGTCGACCCGCTTGCGGTCGCCGCGGACCGCCTGGCCGGCGACGATGCGCACGCGCCCGTCCGTGAAGGTCTGCTGCTCCGCGATCAGATGGGGCGGCTCTTCCCACCCGGCGGCCCGCAGCCTGGGGGTGACATAGACCCGGCAGGTATCGGCTTCATTGAGGGACATCCTGGGGCTCCGATGGTGGGCACGAACGGCCGGGGGCGGCCCGGGGTCTGATCCGCAATCTACCATGTACGGACGATGGGTGGCACGGCCTTTCCCGCCCCCCCGGCAGGCGCCGGCCGGGCAATCCTTGACCGCTGGTCCCAATCGGCCCGCCCGCCAGTCCCTTGGCGCCCGCCCCCACAGGCTATCCACAGAGGCGACCACAGGCACTGTGGAATGTTCCGCGCGCCCCTGGTCAAGGACTGATCGCCGGCTATTAATCCAGTGCCACCAGCGCGGCACGACGCCGGCCCACAGGTTATCCACAGAACCGGCCACAGCGATTGTGGATGGACTCCGCTCGCCGACGTAGCCGGTGCGCCGGCAGCGGATAGAGTGCACTCCGCGGCCGGAACGGCCCGGCCGGCAACCCCGCTCACAGGCTGGGCAAGCAGACCGCCCAGCGGCGGCGGGGGGCGGCGGCGGCGGGGCAAGCGCAGGTCACGGCGGTGCCGATCGACTTGCCGACTGTCAGAAAATTTTACAGTCATCCGCCCAAGAACTGCGGATTCGCTCCTAAGGTATTGAAGAAGAGATATAATTTTTATCGGCATGGGAGTTGCTGATGATTGGCACCCAGCACCAACTCAACGGCGAGGAGCATTGTGACAACCCCTATCCAAACCTTCGATACGATCTGCCGAGAGGCGCTGAGCGTGGCGCGTGGGCACGCGGTCACTGCCGCCTTGGTCGCGAGCCTGGTCCCCATCGGGGCCATGCTCCCCAGCGGCAGTGCCGGCGCCGCCACTGAGGGCCCGGACTATAGTTCCCGGGTCGACGCCACGGTCACCCCGCAGGGCAACGCGTATTCCTATGAGTTCAAGGTCGTCAACACCACCAATTCCGGGAGCGGTGCGGGCGGCGAGTTCATCATCGTCGACTGGGAACTGCCGCTGTTCAGCGCGAATGACGTCGTGTCCGGCAGCATCAGTGCCCCCGCGGGTTGGGCCTACGAGCTGATCCATCCTGATGACACCACGCAGACCTACAACAATGCCGAGGGTCCCTACGGGCTCTACCAGTGGGACTACGAGGCGGCGAATGACCCATTGCTGAACACCACTCCCGACCTCTACGGCCCGAGTCCGGGCGTGTTCGATACCCCACCCTGGATCATTCACTGGTACCTGACACCAAAGTGTCAAGCCACCGAGTCGGCAACCGGGCTTAACACCGGGCTCGTCTGTGAGGTCTATGACCTGAGCGGCGGCATCTGGGAAGGCAACTCACTGACCGGATTCGGCTTCACGAGCGCTTACAGTGCCGGCAATGCCCCTTATCTGAGCAGTTGGGCAAGCCTGCCGCCGGTGTCCGGCGACCCGCCGATCCCGCAGCAGGGCTTAGGTTCCCCCAACAGTCCCGCCCGTCAGGAGGCACAGGGGATCCCGGCGCCGGGGGCACTGGCATTGATCCTGGCCGGACTGGCCGGGCTGGGGCTCACCCATCGCCGCGGACGCCGCCACTGCGCCTGAGCACGCGCCGATGCACAAGGGGTCGGCGGCAGTGCAGCGCCGACCCGTGCGCGCGGCCGGTCTGCGCGTTCTGTTCGCGGCGCATAACGCCTATACCGACAGCAACAGCGGTGCCGCCCGCTCGGTGCGCACCCTGTTGGAGTGGCTCGCCGACGCGGGATACCGGTGCCGCGTCCTGTGCACCGCTCGCTTCGACGCCAATCCGCCCGAGCGCCTCGCCGATCACCTCCAGGCGCTCGGTCTGACCCCGCGGCTCAGCGACCCCCCACCGGCCTTGTTGCGCCATCTCGCGCGCACCCATGCCGGCCAGCCGCCCTGCCCCGTGCTGCACTACCGCGTGCACGGCCTGCCGGTCACCCAGGTCGTCACCCGCCACCACCAATTGAGCGCGCCGTCCCGGATCGAGTATGAGCAACTGGTCTTCGCGTTCGACCGGATCGCGGCCGAGTTCCGCCCCGACCTGGTGGTTTCGGTCGGTGCCCATCCCATCGTTGGGGAGTTCATGCGCCGGGCCAAGGCCTATGGGGCACGTACCCTGTTCACGGTACGCAACCACGGCTATGAGCACCCGGAGTACTTCCGTCACGCCGACAATTGCCTGCTGACGAGCCCCTACCTGGCGCGCCAGTATCGGGAAAAAATCGGCTTGGCCGGCACCGGTATCGCCTCACCCATCCACTGGCAAGAAGTGCTGGCCCCAACCGAGACCCGCGCCTGCGTCACCCTGGTGAATCCGTCACCGCGCAAGGGACTCCTGCTGTTCGCCAGACTCGCGCAGATGCTCGGACGCACCCGCCCGGACATCCCGCTGCTGGTGGTGCAATCGGCGGCCTCGGCGGTGGCGCTGGGTCAGTTTGCGGGTCTGGGCTTGGAACGCTACCCACAAATCCTCTGTGCTCCCGGGACGCGCACCCCCGCCGAGTTCCTGGCGCTGACCCGGATCCTGCTGATACCGTCCTTGTTCGACGAACCCTTCGGGCGCGTGGCGGCCGAGGCCATGATCAACGGCATCCCGCCCTTGGTGAGCACCCGCGGCGCCCTGCCCGAGACGGTCGGCACGGGAGGGATCATCCTGCCGGTTCCCGACGGGCTGACCGCCGAGTCCACGCAGGTACCCACCGAGATGCAGGTGAGGCCTTGGTACGAGGCGGTGTGCCGTCTCTGGGATGACCCGGCCGCCTATGCGCTGCTCAGTGCCAAGGCAACGGCGGCGGCGGCGCTGCGCTACGACGAGACCAGCCAGCGCCGCCGCTATGAGGCCTATTGCCGCGCCGCCGTGCGCACCCCCGGACTGGTGGATCGCGCCGGGCTCGATGCGCCTTGAACCGGTGCGAAGGTTCTCCGTGACCGCTTGCTGAGCCCGGCCGGCCACGGATCCCGACCTGGACCGGTACCGCGGCGGCCGCCCACACAGGCTATCCACAGAGGCGACCACCGGCACTGTGGAGTGTTCGGCCCGCCCCTGGGCAAGGACTGACCGCCGGCCATTTGTCCAGTGCCACCAGCGTGCCCCGACCCCGGTCCACAGGTTACCCACAGAACCGGCCACAGCGATTGTGGATGGCTCGCGCGCGCGGTCCTACCCGATGGGCGGGCAGGCCGTAGGGTGGACAAGCGCAGCGCAGTCCACCGAATCCCGCGCCGCCGCTGAACGTGGCGCTCGCCGTAACCCGACCTGGCACCGTAGCCGTCGGGTTACGCTTCGCTAACCCGACCTACCCATTATGCCTCCCCGGCCAGTCTGCAAAGCCGTTGCACCAACCTGGCGTGATCGCCGCCTGCTGCTTCATGAAGCCGGTCAGGCCTTCGGCGTTCATGCGCAGGGAGACCAGGATTTCCGCGGGACAGTCGATCGCAATGGTCTGGTTCATCATATTGCATACCGACCCCAACGGGGTCGAACATACCAGCCCAGGGCAACGCCCTGGGTTAGCGTTGTTTTTTTTTCGGCCTAGCCCTGAAAGGGCGTGACATAAACGCGGGGTTCTTATGTCACGCCCTTTCAGGGCTGGGGTCGGTTATCCGTCATACCCAGGGCGTTGCCCTGGGCTGGTATGTCGCGCCCCTTCGGGGCTTTGGGCCACTGTAGGATTACCGTGAAAGTCAGGTCGGGCTCATCGGTGGTGGCAAGGTTCCGCCGCGCTGCAACCGTGTAGGGGCGGGTTTCAAACCCGCCCCTACGACGGCCCTTTCACGTGCCGGGGTGTCCTGGACAGTACATGGCCGTTAGCTGGAATGATGGACTAGAAGACCAGGGGGCTATCGCCCCTCTGGCGCCCAAGAGTTCAAGAAGAAAAGGATCAAGGGGTAAGCGTCCTGGCGAGACGAAAACCGATATCCAGATCGCGGTTGCTCAGTCGTCAAAGGTCACTGCATGACGCCCCAGCGCGAAGGAACGAACGATGGTGACCCGGTGCTGGTGGTCTTCTCTCTCAGATCGACCCTCTTCTCCGGCGGGCGAGCCCATGAGGAAGCTCCCGGCGGGTATCACGACCATTTCCGGACCCTGACTGATGGTCTTCCCCTTGCCCAGTAGCCCAGACAAGCCGTCCGCCTTTAGCTTGACCGGCGTCCGCAGCGGATCTTGAAAGGCCACCGGCAACCCCAGTGCCCGCGCCGCAGCGCGCTGGAGGTCCTGCACCTTGGCTGCCGGCCAGCAGTGGATGTCGGGGATACCCGCAGCGGCGGGCGGGGTCTCGACCCGCGCGGCGGGCACAGGGCCATCGCTCACCCCCAGCACCAGCGCCCAGGTCTCCACCGCCCAGCGGGCTGGCTCGGGCGCCAACCCCAGGTCTGCCTCCAGGCCCCGGTCAGGCGCTCGATCTGCATCGCTAGCGGTCCCTGACTCGCTCCCAGCAGTTCCTCCGCCACCCGCTGGCGCAAGGCCCCGACCAGGACGTTGATTTCCCGCTGATGTGTCCCGCACAGGTCGCGCAACAGGGCCTCGCAGCGAGCCGGGTCTTCCGTCAGGCTGTAGCCGAAGCGCCGGATCAGGTCGCGCAGTGTGTCGCGTACGCGCTCTTGCATTGGGTCAATCTCCACTGAATGCTTGCACCGTCTCATCCCGGCTCAGGCCGGCGCCAGGGTCTCGACCTCGAAGCCGACCAGGGTCCGCTGCTCGCGGCTGAATTCGATGCCGATCAGATGGATCGGCTGGCCCAGGGCGCGGTATTTGTCGGCGTAGCCGCGGTCTTTGAGTTGTTGCAGCGCCCGACCCGCGGGCGCGAGTTCCACCACCTTGAACTCGAACAGCCAGACCTGGGCCTCGAAACGGAGCCTCAGGTCGATACGCCCGTGCGCGGTGGCGTCCTCCGGCGTCAGGTCCAGGCCCAGCGCTGCGATGTGGCTGTAGAAGACGCTGGCGTAGAAGCCCTCGTAGCGGGCGATGGGGTTGTTGTCGTGCCAGTGGTGGGGGATGGCATCGAACAGGGCCTGCACATGGGCGCGCAGGGCTGCGAAGTCGCCGCCGACCAGGGTGTCGTAGAGTCGACTCTGCGCCCGCTCGGCCGCCATGGGGTCGCCCATCAGGCCCTTGAGCAGGGCGTCGTTGAGGGCGGTCTGCACCTCCAGGTTGGGGTAGCCCAGGGTATGCTCGATGCGCGCCCCGGTGCGCCGGGAGCCGTGGAAGGTCAGGTAGCCGGTCTGCCACAGCAGGGCCTCGGAGGCGATATGCTCCACGTCGAAGGCCGATAACAGGGCCTCGGAACTGTGCAACCGGGCCAGGTCCGGGGTGAAGAAGCCGCGCGCGGTGAGCAGGTCGACCAGGAAGGTCGGGGTGCCGGTCTCGAACCAAAAGGACCGGAATTCGCGCTTCGCAAAGAGCAACAGCAGATCGAAGGGGTTGTAGACCGCTTCCCCGGTCCAGTTATAGCCGTTGTACCAATGGCGCACCTCGGCGCGGTCGAGCCCCGGCAGTTCCGGCGCAAAGACCGCATCCACGTCGGCCTCGGTATAGCCGCACAGGGCCGAGTAGCGCGGATCGACTGTAATGTCGTTGAGGTTGTTTAGCCCCGAGAAAATGCTGACTTTGCTGAACTTGCTGACGCCCGTGAGGAAGACGAAGCGCAAATGGGCGTCGGCGCCCTTGATGACCGAGTACAGATTGCGCAGCCCGTCGCGCAGCTCTGCGGCCACCTCCGGGCGGGTGAGATTGTCCAGGATCGGCTTGTCGTATTCATCCACCAGGACCACGACCCGCTGACCGTGCCGGGCCTGCGCCTGCCGGATCAGGTCGCCGAAGGTACCGGCCACGTCGAGCCCCGGATGCCGGGTCAGGTGGAGCGCCTCGGCATTGATGCGCAGCAGGTCGTCGATGCGGGCGTCGAGCGCGGCGCGGCTGTGCAATACGCCCTCGGCGAAGCTGAGCCGGATGATCGGGAAGCGCACCGACCAGTCCCAGTGCGGATGGATCTCAAGCCCCCGGAACAGCGGCTCATTGCCGGCAAAGACCTCGGCGATGGTGTCGAGCAACAGGGACTTGCCGAAGCGCCGCGGGCGAGAGAGGAAATACTGACTGCCCTCAGCGATCAACTCCCGGACAAAACCGGTCTTGTCGACGTAATAGCAGTCGTCCTCGCGGATCTTGGCGAAGGTCTGGATACCGATCGGCAGCTTGCGGGTGTTCATGGTCGGTCTCGGGGCTCGATGTGCCTGCTTCACGATGCTCCCGCCGGGCATCTTGGTCAAGGTCTGAAGCCCGCGGCGGACCGCCGCTCCCGCGCCTGCGCCGCGCGGCCCGATCGGCTATCCTTCGCCGCGAGGTAGGGAATGCAGCAAGGCGGGGCCAAAGGGCTGCGCCGCCGGGCGGCCCGCCGCGGCGGCCGCCCCGGGGTACCAGGCGTCGGGCAGGCGCGCGCACGAGATCCCAACGCCGGCCGCTCGCCGTGCACGATGACACTGCAATGAAACTGACTTTGCTGCTCTGCGACGACCAGACCCTGTTCCGCGAGGGACTGGCAGCCATCATCGCCCGTCAACCGGATTGGCGCGTCGTGGCCGAGGCCGCGGATGGGGCCGCGGCGGTCCGCCTGGTCACGGCGCAGCGCCCGGACGTGGCGGTGCTCGACGTGGCCATGCCGGTCATGAGCGGGATCGAGGCCGCCGCCGCGATCCGCGCAGCGGTCCCGCTGACCCGCATCGTGGCACTCTCCATGTACGCCGACGAGCACTATCTGCGGCGCATGCTCGCCGCCGGGGCCGCGGCCTACGTACTCAAGAACGAGGCCAGCGCCGAGTTGATCCAGGCGATCGAGACGGTCATGGATGGCGGCACCTTCGTCAGCCCCGCGCTCTGCACGACGGGCGCCGCGGTGGTGCAGCGCAGCGCCGAGCTCGACTCGGCCCTCCTGACCGCCCGCGAGCGCGAGGTGCTCTGCCTGCTCGCCCAGGGCCGCCGCACCAAGGACATCGCCGCGCAACTCGCGATCGGCGCCAAGACCGTGGAGACCTACCGCGCGCGCATCATGATGAAGCTGCGCATCGACAACGTGCCCGACCTGGTGCGCTTCGCCATCCGCGCCGGGATTGCACCCCTGGAGTAGACCGCCCGCGCGCCGCCCGCCGTCAGTTGCGCGGCGCGCCCGCCTCGAGGCGGGAAAGGAGGTCCCGGGCCTGGACCTGTTCGGCAAAGTCCTGGGAGACGATCGGCCGCAGCAGTTCGCGTGCCCGCCCCGGGGCCGCGGCGGCGACCAGGGCCTGGGCCAGGTGGAAGGCAATCTGCGGGTTCGACGGGGCCTGGTCGTGGGCCCGGCTCAGGACCTCCACGGCCCCGGTGCCGTCGCCGGCGGCCAGCCGGACCGTCCCGACGGTATCGAGCACCTTGGGCTGCGCGGGGAAGAGGGACAGCAGCCGCTGCGCGTAGGTCACGGCGGCGGCTGGCTTGGTGCCCATGAAGTCCAGCGCCAGATTGTTGAGTGCAAAAGGGTTGTCCGGCTGGTAGGCGAGGACATCCTGGTAGTAGCGGGCCGCGCGCCCGCGCTCGCCCCGCTCGAACAGGTGATTGGCCAGCAGCACCGCAACCTCCGCGTCCTTGGGTGCGTCGCGCAACCAGGCGTCGGCCGTCACGATCGCCTCGGCACGCTGGTCCAGGGCCAGCAGGGTGCGCAGATACGCGAGCAGCCAGCGGCGGTTCTTCGGCTCCCGCCGCCTGACCTCCTCCCAGTGCCGCGCGGCCTGCGCGAAGGCCCCCGCCGCGCTCGCGACCTGGGCCCGCAGCACCCCCACCAGGATCGCATGCGGGTGGACGCGCGACATCTCCGTAATCAGGCGCTCCCGGGCCCGGCCCTTGGGCAGGACCGCGAGCAGGTCGTCCAGGACCTCCGCCGCCAGGGGCGCGTCCGGGTCCAGGCGCCAGCCGGCCAGGAATTGCTCCTGCGCGCGCTGATCCTTCAAGGCGGCCAGGGCGCGAGCACTGAGCAGTCGCGGCTCGGCCTGCCGGGGGTTGGCGCTGGTCAGGGGGCCCAGCACCCCCAGGGCGTCCCCGGGCCGCTGCGCCGCGAGCAGCGCCAGGGCCCGCGCCCGACCGAGGGCCTCGGGTGCGTCGCGTCGCAGGTCGATCGGGGTCTCGTCCGCCACCCGGGCCGCCTCCCTGGACCGGCCCCGGGCCAGCAGCGCGGCGATCAGCTCGGCCCGCAACACGGGGTTGTTCTGGTTACGCTCCAAGGCCTGGGCCAGGCGTTCGAGCATGTCCAGTCCGCCCTCAGCGTCCGCGGCATGACGCGCCAGCCCGGCCATGGCCACCAGGTTGTCCGGCTCCAGGGCCAGGGCCGCACGGTAGTGTTCGAGTCCCGGGCTCAGCTCCCCGCCGGCGACCTCCAGGCGCGCGAGCCCGACCAGCAGGTCGGCCTGGGGGCGCAGGCGACCCAGGGCCTCGCGCAGGACCGCCCGCGCGCCCTCCGCGTCCCCGGCCCGGACCAGCGCCGCCGCGAGGATACGATACCCGGCCGGGGCCCTGGGCGCGGCATCCATCAGGGAACGCCCCTCGCGGCTCGCCTCGTCCAAGACGCCCGATTCCACCAGCAGGCGCCCCCGCAGCACCCGCGCGGGGAGGTCCGTCGGCGCGTCCGCGAGGATGGCGTTCACGCCCCGCAGGGCGGCCTCCCGCTCGCCCCGGTCCGCCAGCGACTCGGCCTGCCACAGACGCAGGCGCGGGTCTTGAGGAAACCGCTCCAGTGCCCGCACGACGACCTCGCCCGCCTCATCGCGCCGCCCCAGGACCCGCAGCGCGCGCGCGCGCAGGAGCGCAGGCTCCGGACCCGGGACCTCGCGCTGCGCCAAGGGCGCCAGGGTGTCCAGGGCGCCCTGCGCATCCCCGGCGATCAGCCGCGCCTGCGCCGTGATGATGACCGGGCCCGGGCTGTCCGGGGCCTCGCGCCGCAGCCGCTCCGCCAGGCCCAGCAGCCGCGCCGGGTCGCCCAACCCGGCGGCGGCCTGAAGGGCCACCTGAAAGGCCGCCTGATCCTTGGGCACCAGGGCCAGATAGGCATCGATATGCTGCATCGCCGCCTCCGGCCGCTCCTGCGCCAGGGCCAGGCGGGCGCGGGCGAGTTCGAGGCCGGCAAATCCCGGGAAGACCGCCGCCGCCGCTTCCAGGTCCTCGCTTGCCGCCGCCGGCTTGCCCAGGTCGATGCGCACCATGGCCCGCCGCCAGCGGTAGAGCCAGCGCTCCGGGGCCTGCTCCAGGGCCGCATCCAGATGGCTCTCGGCGGCGGCGGGCTGGCCTTCCGCCTGGTCCAGTTCAGCCAGTATCGCGTGCGCCTCCCGGGTGTCACGCCCCAGCGTGATGACGCGGTCCAGGGTGGCGCGGGCCTCATCCCGGTGGCCCTCGAGCAGGGTCAGGCGCCCCAGGTCGGTCAGGACCAGGGCGTGGTCCGGGGCCAGGGTCAGGGCGCGCCCGAGCAGCGCGCTGGCCTGCGCGCGATCCCCCAGGGCCACCTGGGCGCGGGCCTGCCAGGCGAGCATCTGGGCGGCGAGGTCCGGCTCCAGGTCCGCGAGGTCCGCCAGTTCATCGAGTACCCGCCGGGGGTCGTTCTGTTGGAGGTAGGCCTCCGCAAGCCTGGTCAGGACCTGCTCGCGCGGCGCCCCCGCCTGCTGGGCCTGTGTGAGCGCGGTCTGCGCCACCGCCCCGCGCTGGATCAGCAGGTTCAGCTCGGCCAGGATGAGTAGCCCCGGGATGTTGGCCGGGTCTTGGTGCAGCAGCCGGCGCAGAGCCGCGGTGGCCGAGTTGACCTGACCGACCGCAAGGTCGCTGCGGACGCGCGTGAGCAGGGCCAGGGGCGTCAGGGGATCGCCGAAGGCCTGTTCATCCTCCTCCAGCGCCTGATCCTGGGGTTGGGTCGCCGGCGCGGCGGGCGCCGCGGGCGCGAGCGTCGGCGCGGTGGACGCGCTGACGGAACAACCCAGACCGAACAGTGCAGCTAGCCAGAACGCGGTGAAGGGGGAACCAGTGATCGCCATGGGTCTTACTCCGAGCGGGGCGCTGCCCCTGAGGTATCGATCCAATGCAGGACCTGATCGAGCGTGTCCCGGCCGCTGCCGGGCAGCGCGGCAAAGGGCTCCGGTGCCTGGGGTGTAACGGGGGGTGTGACGGGGGCGCCGCGGGCGCGGCCGTCCGCCGCGGCGGGATTCGCCAGGGTCTCCTGCACGCTGCGCCGGCGCTGCGGCACCAGCCGCGGCCAGGTGTCGAAGGCCAGGTCGAACCCGTCCGGGCGCGTCCGCCACAGCCGTTGCAGGGCCTCTGCGAGCGGCGGGACGGACCCGTCGGCGGCGGGGTGCGCGGCGGCCAGCAGGCGCAAGGCCCGGATGTCCCAGAGGCGCACCGTACCGTCGGCGGTACCGGCCGCGAGCCGCCGGCCGTCCGGACTGAAGGCGACCGTGAGTGCCTGCCCGCCCGGCACGCCCTCCCCGGCCGGCCAGCGGCCGAGTGCGCGCACCCCGGCGGGACCGGCGGACAGGTCCCACAGACCCACGGACCCGTCCCCCAGGCCCGCGGCCATGAGCCCGCCCCGGGGGTGGAAGGCCAGCGCCCAGACCCAGTCGCCGACCTCCAGCCGGACGCGCGGCTCCGCACCCGCGGCCGTCGCCCCGGCCTCCCAGAGCAGCAAGCGACCATCGGCCCCGCCGCTCGCCAGCACCGATCCATCCGGGGCATAGGCGAGCGCCAGCACCCGGCCGCCGTGGCGGCCCAGCACCAGGGGTTCCCCGAGCCCGTCCCCGGCCCCCGACCACAGGCGCACCGCCCCGTCCTCGCTGCCGCTCGCCAGGCGGGTCCCGTCCGGGTGATAGGCCAGGGCCAGCAGGCGCCCGCCGCCGCTGTCGCGGGAGTCCAGCGCGCCCGCCTGCCCGGCACCGCGGCTCAGGTCCCACAGGGTGAGGCGACCGTTTTCGCCGCCGCTCGCCAGACGCTGCCCGTCGCCGCGCACGGCCAGTGCCCAGAGCCCGGTGCGACCGGCCGGCGCGCCCGACCCCGCGCCGACCCTCAGGCCCGGCAAGAGCCCGGCCCCGCCGCCCAGCCGGGCCTGCTCGACCCCGCGCGCCGGATCCCACAAGCGCAGGCTGCCGTCCGCGCTGCCCGCGGCCAGCAGGCGGCGGCCGGGGCTGCCGTCGGGGATATAGGCGACCGGGCTGGTGCGCGTGTCCGCGCCGCCGAGCCGGGCCTGCGCGACCCCGCTGGCCGGGTCCCACAGGCGCAGGCTGCCATCGGCCCCGCCGCTGGCCAGGGTCCCGGTGGCGGGATCGAAGGCGACCGACCAGACCCGGCCCCGATGCCCGTGCAGGTGGGTGGGGGCGCCGGCGCCCGGCAGGTCCCACAGGGCCGCGCTCCCGTCCCCCGAGCCGGTGGCGAGCCGGGTGCCGCCGCGGTCGAAGGCCAGGGCATAGACCCGGCCCGCGTCGCCGGCCAGGCGCGCCACCAGGCGCGGAGCCACCCCAGCGGCGCCCTCCAGGGCCCAGAGACGCACGCCGTCGGCAGCGCCGGTCGCGACACGGGTGCCGTCGGGTGCGAAGCCGATCGAGAAGATGCGCCCCGCCGCCACCCGCACCCGCAGCGGCTCGCTGCCGGTTGCGTCGGCACCCGTCCCGCCCAGGTCCCACAGCCACAGGGCCCCCTCATCGGTGCCCACCGCCAGACGCGCCCCGTCGGGGGCAAAGGCGAGTGCATAGGCGTGTTCTTCGGGTACCGCCAGGTCCGCCAGCCGGCGCCCCTCGGGCAGGGTGAAGACCTGCACCCGGGCGTCGTTCGCCCAGGCCAGACGGCGGCCGTCGGGGGCGACGGCGAGCCGGGAGCCGGGTCCGCCACCGACCCCGCCGCCGGGTTGCGCCCGGACCTCACCGGTGGCCGGGTCCCACAGCCGCACCGCGCCATCCTCCGCGGCACTGACCAGCCCGCCGTCGGCGGTGAAGGCGAGGCCGGCCAGTCGGCCACCCGCGGCCGCGAGCTCCCGCGCCCGGGGCCGGCCCTCGGCCAGGTCCCACAGGCGCAGCACACCCCGGACCGTGCCGCCCGCCAGTCGGCCGCCGTCCCCGTCGAAGGCCAGGGCCGCGACCGCCCCGCCCGCCTCCAGACGCGCCCACTCGGTGCCGGAGGCGAGATCCCACAGACGCACACTGCCGTCGGCCGAGCCGCTGGCGAGCCGGGTGCCGTCCGGGCTCAGGACCACCGCCGACACGCGGTCGGTGTGACCCACCGGCGCGCTCAGCAGGCGCGCCGCGGCGGGGCCGCCGCCGAGACCAGGCTCCCGGCCATCCTGGAGGCGGTCGCCGGCCGGCCCGTCCTGCTGGTCGGCGACACGCCGGGATTCGCCGGGCGCGGGGTCGCCATCAACTTCTTCCTCAAGGCCGACATCCTGGGCGAAGGCGAACGACTGCGCTTCGCGATCGACCCGCGCGCGCTCAGGGCCAGGGCCTCAAGGTGTCCGCCCGGCTCTACGATGTCGCGCAGATCCTGCCGTGACCGGGCACAGCATCCGCACCCGGCTGCTCCTGGCCCTGATGGTCATGACCCTGGTCACCTTAGGGCTCGCCACCCTGCTCTCCGCGGTCATGGACCTCAAACTGTTGCGCGACCACATGGTGCGCGACCTGCAGGTTCTGGCCGAGCTGGTCGGCGAGAACTGCGTCTCGGCGCTGGTCTTCGACGACCCCCAGACCGCACGGCGCCAGCTCGCGACCCTGGAGCGGGAGTACCAGATCCACCGCGCCCGGCTCTACGACGCCAGCGGGCGCGAGGTCGCCCGCTGGCAGCGACACCCGGACCGACCGCTGGCCGCGGAGGCCCCGCCGGACGGCCCGTCGAACCCCCCTCCGAACGAGGACCCGCCGCGGCTCTTGGACACCCGGGTGCGGGTGGAACATGGGATGCGCTTCGACGATCGCCCGGTCGGGCGCATCCTGATCGACGCCCGGCTCGACGAACTGGGGCGGCAGATCGCCCAATACCTGTCCCTCGGCGGGGTCCTGGCACTCCTGACCCTGGCCCTGGCCCTGGGGCTGGCGCTGCGGCTGCAACGCGGACTCAGCGGTCCGATCCTGGCGCTGGCCGAGCAGAGCCGGGCGATCTCGGGCGAAGGGACCTTCTCGGCCCGCATCCGCGACCCCGGCGCGGGACCCGAGCTCGCCACCCTGGTCACGGGGTTCAACACCATCCTGGAGGCCGTCGAGCACCGCGAGTCCGAGCTGGCCCGGCGCGCCGAGGCGCTGGACCGGGCCAACCGGCGCCTGCGCCGCCTGGCCATGGAGATGGCCCTGGTCGAGGAGACCGAGCGCGCCCGGCTCGCCAGCGAGCTGCACGACAGCCCGATGCAGAAGCTCGCCCTGGCACAGATGCAGGTCGATTCGGGCTGGCGCACCCGCGACGAGGAGTCCGACCAGCTGCTCGCGACCGGCCTCGCCCTGCTGCGCGAGGGCATCGGCGAGCTGCGCTCGCTCCAATTCGACCTGAGCCCGCCGGTGCTGCACCAGCGGGGCCTGTCGGCCGCCCTCGAGTGGCTGGCCGCCGACACCCGCAAACGCTGGGGCATCCCCATCGACTGCCTTATCGCCCCCGAGGCGCCGCCGCTCAGGCAAGACCTCGCGGTGATCCTGTTCCGCGCCGCCCGCGAGCTGGTGTACAACCTCGTCAAGCACGCACGGGCGACCCAGGGGCAGATCCGGCTCGGCACCGACGCCGCGGGCGGGCTCGAACTCAGCGTGGAAGACGACGGCATCGGGTTCGGCACCGGCGGCAGCACCGCACCCGGCGGCCCCGAGGTCGGTTTCGGACTCTACAGCCTGCGCGAGCGCCTGACCCTGCTCGACGGGCAGCTGAGCATCGAGCCGCGCAACCCCGGGACCCGGATCAGGGTCCGCCTGCCGGCCGGCAGCCTGGCGCACCCCGGCGATGGACCGGCCTTGGTCATCGATCAGCCGCCGGACCCGGTCCGGTTCAACGGCCCCCGAACGCCTGCCGCCAGGCTTGGACCAGGCGCGCGCGGCAACCAGCGGTGAAGTCAGGCGTCTGCCGTCGCGCTGAGCCCGCTCGTTCCCGCGCTCCGCGTGGAAATGCATCCTGGGACGCGCTGCGTCCCGGCTACCGGGAGGCCCTTTCATGGACCGGGGTGAGCACGCCGATCATGACCCTTGGGCCGACGCAGGAGGCTCAACATTCAGCCGCTTGCGTGGCGCCAAACACTGAGGTTCCGGCGTCGCCCGAGCCTGCACCGAATGCTCGCACAGTCTCACCCCGGCTCAGACCAGCGCCAGGGTCTCGACCTCGAAGCCGACCAGGGTCCGTTGCTCGCGGCTGAACTCGATGCCGATCAGATGGATCGGCTGACCCAGGCGGATGCCCGAAAGGCGCGATCCGCCACACTGCCCACCGATGCGCGGGAAGCCCACCAAGACGCGTCGCGGGCCTCCTACTCCAGCGGCGCGATCCCGGCGCGGATGGCGAAGCGCACCAGGTCGGGGACGTTGTCGATGCGCAGCTTCATCATGATCCGCGCGCGATAGGTCTCCACGGTCTTGGTGCCGATGGCGAGCGCGGCGGCGATCTCCTTGGTCCGGCGGCCCTGGGCGAGCAGGCCCAGCACCTCGCGGAACAGTGTCTGGTCGTCGCAGAGCAGCAGCGTCAGTTTCATTCCAGTTCGGCTTGCAGCCGCGCGAGCAGCGCCTTGGCCTGGGCCTGCTCGTCGAACTTCAGCGCGACGATGCCGAGCAGCAACGCCCGGGCCTGTTCAGCTTGGCCGGCGGCCGCCCGGGCCTGGGCGAGGTGCCAGGCGATGGCCGGGTCCGCGGGCGCGCCGTCGTGGGCGCGGGTCAGGATATCCACGGCCCCGGCGGCGTCCCCGGCGGCCAGCCGCACCGTGCCGACGGTGTCCTGGACCTGGACCTCGTTCGGGTAGATGCTCAAGGCCCGCTCGGCATGGTCGCGGGCGGCGGCCGGGTCCGTCTTGGCCAGGTGCAGGGCCAGGTTGTTCAGGGCAATAATGTTGCTGGGCTGGAGTGCGAGCACGCGCTGGTAGTGGGGCGCTGCCGCGGCCGCACGGCCCTGCTGGGCCAGGTCGTTGGCGAGCATCAGACTGGTCTGCCAGTCGTCGGGGTGGCGGGCGAGCCAGGTGTCGCTGGCACGCCGGGCCTCGTCGCGGCGCCCGGCCGCAAGCACGGCGGCCAGGTAGGAGCGGAAGACCTGGGGGGCCTCCGGGTCCTTGCCATGGATGGCCCGCCAGCGCGTCGCGGCCCCGTCGCGGTCGCCGCGGTCGGCGGCGAGCAGCGCCTGCAGGACCTCCAGGGTCCGGTTGCCGGGGTGCAGGCGCTCCATCTCGCGGGCCAGCGACTCGCGCTGGCGGTTGTTCTTGAGCAGCGCCAGGACCTGCGTCAGCACGGCACCCGCCAGGGGCGTCTGCGGGTCCAGCCGCCAGCCGGCAAGGAAGGCGTCGCGGGCGCGGGCGTCGCCCAGGGCGGCATAGGCGCGGGCGGTGAGATAATCGGTCTCGCCGGACGCCGGGGCGCCGGACGCCAGCCCCTGGAGCAGGCCCAGGGCGTCCGCGGGGCGGCCGACATCCAGATAGGCGACCGCCCGCGCCCGCGCCAGGGCGACGGGCCCGCCCTGGGCCTGCCCGATCGGGGTCTCGTCGGCGCTGCGGGCGGCATCCTCCAGGCGCGCCTGGGCCAGCAGGGCGGCGATCAGCTCGGCGCGCAGGCCGGCGTTGTTCGGGTCGCGCGCCAGGGCCGCCTGCATCCGCTCGAGCAGGTCCGCGCCCCCCGCCCCGGAGCGGTCCCAGCGCGCCAGGCCGGCCATCGCCTGGGTGTTGTTGGGGTCGGCGGCGAGCGCTTGGGCGTAGCGCGCCACCCCGGCCTCCAGGTTGCCGGACTCGGTCTCCAGCTGGGCGAGCGTCACCGCCAGGTCGGCCGCGCCCGGGGCGCGCTCCAGGGCCTGGACGAGGGCCTCGCGGGCGCCGTCGCGTTCGCCCTTAGCCAGCCTGATCCCGGCCAGCAACCGGTAGCCGGCCTCCAGGGCAGGGGCCGCATCCACCAGGGCCTGGGCCTCGGTGCGCGCCTCCTCCAGCCGCCCGAGATCGAACAACAGCCGGGCGCGCAGGGCGCTGGTATCCGGATCGGCCGGCCGTTCGGCGAGCGCCCGGTCCACTGCGGCCAGTGCGTCGCCCGCCGCCCCCTCCCGGGCCAGGCGCCGGGCGTCCTCCAAGGCCAGCCCCGCATCCCCGGGGAAGCGCCCGATGGCGTCCGCCAGGGCGCGGTCGGCCTGGGCGTCACGCCCGGTCACGCGCTGGGCGGCGCGCAGGGCCTGCACATAGAGCAAGGCCACCCCCGGATTGGACTCCGCCAGACCCTTCACCGGCTCCAGGGCCGCCAGCGCGCCCGGGCCGTCGCCGGACTGGAGCAGCGACTGAGCGGTCACCAGGGCCGGACCCGGGCTGCCCGGTGCGAGGCGTTGCAGCCGCTCGGCCAGGGTGCGCAGGCGCACCTGGTCGCCCGTGCGGGCCGCCGCCTGCATGGCCAGACCGAACGCCTTGCGGTCCTCGGGGGCCTTGGTCAGATACTCCTCCAGCAGGTCCAGCGCCGCCTCGGCCTCGCCCCTGGCCAGGGCCAACGCACCGCGGGCCGCGGGCAGACCGATGAACTCAGGGAAGGCCCTCGCCACTAGGTCCAGGTCCTCCTGTGCAGCGTCCGTGCGTCCCATGTCGATGCGCGTCAGGGCGCGCTTGTAGCGATACAGCCACTGCTCGGGGGCGATCGTGAGCGCCGTGGTGTAACCGGCCTCGGCCTCCGCGATCCGACCCGCCTCATGGTCCAGCTCGGCGCGCACCGCCAACGCCTCATGCGCGTCGGCGTGCGCGGCGATGGCACGCCCGTAGGCCGCGCGGGCGGCCTCGGTGTCCCCGGCGAGTTGGGCCGCGTACCCTTGGGCCGTAAGCACCGCCAAGTTCCCAGGGTCCAGTTGCAGGGCCTGCGCGAGCAGCCGGGCAGCGGCCTCCCGGTGGTCCAACTGCACCTGGGCGCGGGCCTTGAGCGCGAGCACCCGCGCGGCCAGCGCCGGGTTCGCGTCCGGGGCCTCGAGCGTGTCGAGCACCCGCTGCGGCTGACCCTGCTGCAGGTACGCTTCGCCGAGCCGGGTGAGGACTTGCTCCCGCGGCATCCCGTTGGCGATGGCCCGATCGAGCATCACCTCCGCCGGGCCGCCGTTCTTCAGCAACAGGTCGATGTCCGCCATCTGCACCAGCACCTCCGGGTGGGTCGGGTACTGGCGGAGCAGGAGCCGGCAGGCGGTGCGCGCCGCGCCGACCTCGCCCGCGGCGAGCTGGGCGCGCACCGGGCCGAGCAGGGCGCCGGTCTCGGGGAGGGCGTCCGCCGCGTCTTCCGGAGGCCCTTCGATGGGCCCTGGCGCGGGCTGCGCCCGGTCAGGCAGCACCGACGCCGGCCCGGATGCGGTCGGCGACCGCGCGGCCTCTTGAGCGGCGGAGATCACGGGCAGTGAAGACAAGGCGGCGGCGAGCAGCGCGGCACCGAGCCGGCGTGGGAGACGATTGGGATCGGGGATCATATGACTGCACGCTCGTCGTTCATGGACTGCCCCTGGCGGGCGCCGAGCACATAGTCCACGGATTGGTAGCCCCTGATCCGGCCCTCGACGGTCGCGCTGTTGGCGCCCTGGTGGAACTGCACCCGCTCGGTGCGGGTGTCGCCGCCCCAGGCCGGGGCGGTGGCGAGCAGCAGGGCGGCGAGTGCCGTGGTCATCGGTCTCATCGATTGTTCCTCGAAGGGTCGTGATGGGGCGCGGCGCATGGCCGCACCCCCGATTGCGCGCGCCCGGCGACGCGCGACGGTGTGCCGGCGCCCGGCCCGCGGGCGAACCTTGTCACCGCCAGTCTTGGGTCTTCGGTTTTCGGTCTGCCTGATGTGCACCATGCTAGACTTTGACAACTTCCTGTCCAGATGTGCCGCCATGAAAGTCGTCACTTATTCACATGCCCGCAACGCGCTGAAATCCGTTCTCGACGCCGTCGTCCGCGATTCCGATGTGGCGATCATCAGCCGCCGCGACGCCGAGGGCGATGCGGTTGTGATGTCCCTCGATCACTACAACAGCCTGATGGAAACCCTGCACCTGCTGTCGACACCCGCCAACGCCGAAGCCATGGCGCGTGCCATCCGGCAGGATCGCGCGGGCGAGGCTCGACCACATGCGCTGCTCGACACCGACGGCGCTTGACGATGCGCGCAATCGCCTTTGTACCGGACGCCTGGGACGCCTACCTGTACTGGCAACAGCAGGACCGCAAGACACTCAAGCGCATCAATGCCTTGATTGCCGACGCGGCGCGCGAGCCGTTCGCAGGGCTCGGCAAGCCCGAGCCGCTGCGCGGGAATCTGTCCGGTTACTGGTCGCGGCGCATCGACGATACCCATCGCCTGGTCTATCGAGCAACCGACACCGAGCTGGTCATCATCGCCTGTCGTTTCCATTACGACGGCTGACCCGGCGAAATCCGCGCCCAAGCAAGGAGGCTGACCCCTCAGCGGCACTTCGGATGGGTGCCGATGTCGTTGGCGCTTACGACGCGGTTATGGGCGTTGGTCAACTGCACGCATTGGTGGGTCTTGGGGTTGTAATAGATGCCGTAGAGCGTATCGCCGGAGGTGATGGCATCGACGTCGGCGAAGCCGCGCGAGGTCATCACGTCGATGGCCTTGATCGAATTCATGCCCTTCAGATCGGAGATCTTGGCCTTGGCTGCGTGGTGGCCCGCGGGGGCCGCGGCCGGCTTGCCGTCCTCGGCGGCGCGGCAGCCCTTCTTATAGGACTCGCCGTGCTGGTTCTGGTCGTAGCGGCCATGGGAGCAATCGTTGTAGCCGCGCTGGTATTCGCGCTCCGAGGCAGTGGAGGCCAAGGCGACGGGGGCAGCGGCGGCGATGAGGGCGGCGATGGCGAGGGTGGAAGGCTTCACTGTTTGGTGTCCTGTGGGGATTGAGATCAGGTCGCGATGATTGAGCATTCGGCGAATGGCTTTGGGACCGATGGGTATCGACTCGCTCTACCCAGCCTACGGGAGTTGGTCTCGCGGGTCACGTCGCGCAGGCAGGCCTGCTCGGCGGGGGTCGGCGTCCGCGCCGCGGCCGGGGCGGACGCCCGGGTGTCGCCGGTGGTCTCGGTGCAGCCGGCCACCAGCGGCAGCGCGGCGGCGGAGAGGGTGGCAAGGCGTCGAAGGAGTGGTTGGTTCATGGAGCGTCATCTTGGCGTCGGATCAGGCATGGGCGCGGGATTGCGACTCGGATTCGGCGTCAGGGATTCATCTGGCTCCCACGACCCAACGGCAGATCAGCACCAGCACCACCAGGCGGACCGGCGATCTCAACTGACCAGGGACTTCACTCGCTCGATGCCGTCCTTCACGCCCGCCTTGACTTCGGTCCATTGAGCCTGCGCGGCGTCCTTCATGTCGTCCCAACGATCATCGGCGGCGTCGAGCAGCTCGCGGCGGCGGGCGTCTCCCTCATCCCATTTCACCTTCAGCTCGGCGATCTGGAGATCGAGTTTGTCTTTGACGTCGGCGGACGCCGCGGCGGCCTGCGCGCGCAGGTCGGCCAGGTCGTCCGCCCATTCGTCGAGTTGGGCCTTGATCTGCGCGGTGTACTCGTCTTTCGTGGTCATGGCGATGAGCCTCGATTCGGTCGGGTCAGTGGAACGGGTTGTCCTTCGGTCGCATTGCTGCCGGGGGCTCCTCCCCGGGGTCGTCGCCGGTGCAGCGCGGCGCATTGCGCCGGCCGCGCCGAGCCATTCCTCTGGTTCCCACGCGCCGCGTGGGAACCCCGTCCCGGCGCGCCGCGCCCCGCGCGCACCGCAGCGCGGTGCAGTTGCATTCCCACGCGGCGCGTGGGAACGAGAAGAATGGTCGTGACGGGGCGCGGCGCATGGCCGCGCCCCCGTTGGTCACCACTGCGGCTATCCGCGAAAGACTTAACGCGAGAGCCGAAGGACGTGGAGCCGCTAATGCTCGAAAATGTGCGGCCTGTCCCCGAACCCCCAGCTAGATCAATGAATGCATACCCGGGCTCTATGTTCGGGGTGGTACCGCTCCAACTACCGATGTTCGAAAGCCCCGCAGTATTGGCCGAGCCGGAGCCGGTGACAACCACATCGCTGCCCACCTGCTGCATCGAGAAGATCAGGGCGGCCCGGGCCGAGGTAGATGCCAGTGCCGCGACGAACAGCGCGGCAACGGTGCGGACCTGACTACGCAGTCGCGGCGGGGGTGGTCGAGCGGACTTTCATGTTCCGGGGCGGCGCGGGCGCCATGATCGCTAGCCGATCAGCCGCCGTGGGATACCACCACCACGCCCGCCGCGCCGGAACACCCGGGCGCGGACCGCGGTCACCGGCCCGGCGCGTCGCCGTCCAGGCGCGCGAGCAGGTCCCGGGCCTGGTTCTGATCCGCAAAGCCCTGGGAGACGATCGGGCGCAGCAGCGCGCGGGCCTGTTCCGGGGCCTCGGTCGCGACCAGGGCCTGGGCCAGGTGGAAGGCGATCTGCGGGTCCGACGGGGCCCGGGCCTGGGCACGGTTCAGGACCTCCAGTGCCCCGGCGCCGTCACCGGCGGCCAGCCGGACCGTCCCGACGGTATCCAGCACCTTGGGCTGCTCCGGGAACAGGGTCAGCAGCCGCTCCGCGTGGGTCGCGGCGGCGGCCGGGTTGGTGCCCATCAGGTCCAGGGCCAGGTTGTTGAGTGCGAAGGGGTTGTTCGGCTGGTAGACGAGGATGTCCCGGTAGTAACTGGCGGCGCGACCGCGCTCGCCGTGCTCGAACAGGTGATTGGCCAGCAGCACCGCCACCTCCGCGTCCCGGGGTGAGTCGCGCAACCAGGCCTCGGCCGTCACGATCGCCTCGGCACGCCGATCCAGGGCGAGCAGGGTCCGCAGATAATGAAGCAGCCAGCGGCGATCCTGCGGCTGCCGTCGCCGGATGTCCTCCCAGTGCCGGGCGGCCTGCGGCAAGGCCCCCGCCGCGCTCGCGACCTGGGCCCGCAGGACATCCACCAGGATCGCATCCGGGTGGATGCGCGACATCTCCGTGATCAGGCGCTCCCGCGCCCGACCCTTGGGCAGGACCGCGAGCAGGTCGTCGAGGACCTCCGCCGCCAGGGGCGCGTTCGGGCCCAGGCGCCAGCCGGCGAGGAATTCCTCCAGGGCGCGTCGGTCCTGCAAGGCCACCAGGGCGCGGGCGCTGAGCAATCGCGGTTCGGCATTCCGGGGGTTGGCGCTGGCCAGGGGACCCAACACCGGCAGTGCGTCTCCGGGCCGATCCGCCGCGAGCAGGGCCAGGGCCCGCGCCCGACCGAGGGCCTCCGGGGCGTCCCGCCGCAGGTCGATGGGGGTCTCGTCCGCCACCCGGGCCGCCTCCTTGGACCGGCCCCGGGCCAGCAACGCGGCGATCAACTCGGCACGCAGCACCGGGTGGTTCTGGTCACGCTCCAGGGCCTGGGCCAGCCGCTCGAGCATGTCCAGCCCACCCTCGGCATCCGCGGCATGACGCGCCAGCCCGGCCATGGCCTCCAGATTGTCCGGCTCCAGGGTCAGGGCGGTACGGTAGTGTTCCAGACCCGGCCCCAACTCCCCGGCGGCGATCTCCAGACGCCCCAGCCCGACCAGCAGGTCCGCCTGGGGGCGCAGCCGTTCGAGGGCCTCGCGCAGGACCACCCGGGCGCCCTCCGCGTCCCCGCCCCGCACCAGCGCGGCGGCGGCGATGCGATACCCGGCGGGCGCCCTGGGCGCCGCTTGCATCAGGCTGCGCCCCTCGCGCTCGGCCTCGTCCAGGACCCCCATGTCCACCAGCAGGCGTCCGCGCAGAGCCCGCGCGGGGATGTCATGCGGCGCGTCCGCGAGGATGGCGTTCAGGCCCCGCAGGGCGGCCTCCCGCTCGCCCCGCGCGGCCAGCCATTCGGCCTCTGCCAGACGCAGGCGCGGGTCGTGCGGAAACCGCTCCAGGGCCTGCGTGACCATTGCCCCCGCCTCGTCGTCTCGCCCCAGGGCCTTGAGCGCGCGCGCCCGCAGCACGGCGAGATCCGCACTCGGGACCTCGCGCCGTACCAGCGGCTCCAGGGTGGCCAGGGCGCCCGCTGCATCCCCGGCGATCAGCCGGGCCTCGGCCGTAATGAGGACCGGGCCGGGGCTGTCCGGGGCCGCGTGCTGCAGCCGCTCCGCCAGGTCGCGCAGCCGGTTCAGGTCGCCCAGGCGGGCCGCGGCCTGAAGGGCCACCTGGAAGGCCGCCTGGTCTTTCGGCATCGCCGCCAGATAGGCGTCGATATGCTGCATCGCCGCCTCGGGCTGCTCCTGGGCCAAGGCCAGGCGGGCGCGCGCGAGTTCGAGGCCGGGAAATACCGGGAAGACCGCCGCCGCCGCTTGCAGGTCCTGTTCGGCCGCCGCGAGCTTGCCCAGATCGATACGCACCATGGCCCGCTTCCAGCGATAGAGCCAGCGCTCCGGGGCCTGCTCCAGGGCCGCGTCCAGATGCGCCTCGGCGGCGGCCGGCCGGCCTTCCACCTGATCGAGTTCGGCCAGGATGCCATGGGCCTCCCGGGTGTCGCGCCCCAACGTGATGACGCGGTCCAGGGTGGCGCGGGCCTCGTCGCGGCGGCCCTCCATCAGGGCAAGGCGCCCCTGATCGGTCAGGACCAGGGGGTGATCCGGGACCAGGGTCAGGGCGCGCCCGAGCAGCGCCCAGGCCTCTGCGCGCTCACCCAAGGCCACCTGGGCGCGGGCCTGCCAGGCGAGCACCGCAGCACCGAGGTCCGGCTCCAGGGCCTCGGGGTCCGCCAGTCCGTCGAGCACCCGCTGGGGCTGCTCCTGTTGGACGTAGGCCTCCGCGAGCCGGGTCAGCAGTTTGTCGTGCGCTACCCCCGCCTCCTCCGCCTGTTTGAGCGCGGCCTCCGCGACCGCCCCGTTCCGGATCAGCAGGTTCAGGTCGGCCAGGATCAAGAGTCCTTGGTGGTTCACCGGGTCCAGGTGCAGCAACCGGCGCAGACTGGCCGAGGCCGTGCTGACCTGACCCACCGACAGATCGGTGCGCACGCGCTCCAGCAGGCCCGCGATGGTCTGGGCCTCGGCGGCCTCCTGTTCGTCCTCGTCCGAGGCCTGGTCTTGCGCGGGGTCTTGCGCCTGATCCTGCCCCTGAATCCGGCCCGGGTCCGGGGTCGGGATCGGCGGGGGAGCGGGCGACCTGGCCGCGGGCGCCATGGACTCGGAACCCGGCTCGGCAGACGCCTGGCCGGCCAGACCCAGACCGCACAGCACCGCCAGTCCGAGGGCCTTGAGGTGGGAACCAGTGATCGTCATAGGCCTTTCTCCGGGCGGGGCACTGCCCCTCTGGTGTCGATCCAATCGAGGACCTGATCGAGCTTGTCCTGGCCGCGACCGGGCGGTGCCGCCACCGGGGCCGGCCCCCCCGGTCCCGGCATCAGCCGGGGCCCGGGATCGAATATCGGCTCGAATCCATTCAGGCGCAACCGCCAGAGCCCTTGCAGGGCCTCGACCAGCGGCGGGACCGCCCCGCCTTCTTGGGACCGGGCGGGGGACCGGGCGGCAGTCAACAGACGCAGCGGCCGGATGTCCCACAGGCGGACCGTGCCGTCGGCGGTGCCGGCCGCGAGCCGTCGGCCGTCCGGACTGAAGGCGACCGTGAGTGCCTGCCCGCCCGGCACGCCCTCCCCCGCCGGCCAGCGGCCGAGTGAGCGCACCCCGGCGGGACCGGCGGACAGGTCCCACAGACCCACGGACCCGTCCCCCAGGCCCGCGGCCATGAGCCCGCCCCGCGGGTGAAAGGCCAGCCCCCAGACCCAGTCGCCGACCTCCAGCCGGGCGCGCGGCTCCGCCTCCGCGGCCGTCGCCCCGGCCTCCCAGAGCAGCAAGCGACCATCGGCCCCGCCGCTCGCCAGCACCGACCCATCCGGGGCATAGGCGAGCGCCAGCACCCGGCCGGCATGGCGGCCCAGCACCAGGGGTTCCCCAAGCCCGTCCCCGGCCCCCGACCACAGGCGCACCGCCCCGTCCTCGCTGCCGCTCGCCAGGCGGGTCCCGTCCGGGTGATAGGCCAGGGCCAGCAGGCGCCCGCCGCCGCTGTCGCGGGAGTCCAGCGCGCCCGCCTGCCCGGCACCGCGGCTCAGGTCCCACAGGGTCAGGCGACCGTCTTCGCCGCCGCTCGCCAGACGCTGCCCGTCGCCGCGCACGGCCAGTGCCCAGAGCCCGGTGCGACCGGACGGCGCGCCCGACCCCGCGCCAACCCGCAGGCCGGGCAAGAGCCCGGCCCCGCCCCCCAGCCGGGCCTGCTCGACCCCACTGGCCGGGTCCCACAGGCGCAGGCTGCCGTCCGCGCTGCCCGCGGCCAGCAGGCGGCCGCCGGGGCTGCCGTCGGGGATATAGACGACCGGGCTGGTGCGCGTGTCCGCGGCGCCGAGCCGGGCCTGCGCGACCCCGCCGGCCGGGTCCCACAGGCGCAGGCTGCCATCGGCCCCGCCGCTGGCCAGGGTGCCGGTGGCGGGGTCGAAGGCGACCGACCAGACCCGGCCGCGATGCCCGTGCAGGTGGCTGGGGACGCCGGCGCCCGGCAGGTCCCACAGGGCCGCGCTCCCGTCCTCCGAGCCGGTGGCGAGCCGGGTGCCGCCGCGCTCGAAGGCCAGGGCATAGACCCGGCCGGCGTCCGCGGCCAGGCGTGCCGCCAGGCGCGGGGCCGCCCCGGCGGCGCCCTCCAGGGCCCAGAGACGCACGCCGTCGGCCGCGCCGGTCGCGACGCGGGTACCGTCGGGTGCGAAGCCGATCGAGAAGATGCGCCCCGCCGCGGCCCGCACCCGCAGCGGCTCGCTGCCGGTGGCGCCGGCACCCGTACCGCCCAGGTCCCACAGCCACAGGGCCCCCTCATCGGTGCCCACCGCCAGACGCGCCCCGTCGGGGGCAAAGGCGAGTGCATAGGCGTGTTCTTCGGGTACCGCCAGGTCCGCCAGCCGGCGCCCCTCGGGCAGGGTGAAGACCTGCACCCGGGCGTCGCTCGCCCAGGCCAGACGCCGGCCGTCGGGGGCGACGGCGAGCCGGGAGCCGGGTCCGCCACCGGCCCCGCCGCCGGGCTGCGCCCGGACCTCACCGGTGGCCGGGTCCCACAGCCGCACCGCGCCATCCTCCGCGACACTGACCAGCGCGCCGTCGGCGGTGAAGGCGAGGCCGGTCAGTCGGCCGCCCGCGGTGGCGAGCTCCCGCGCCCGGGGCCGGCCCTCGCCGAGGTCCCACAGGCGCAGCACCCCCCGGGCCGTGCCGCCCGCCAGTCGGCCGCCGTCCGCGTCGAAGGCCAGGGCCGCGACCGCCCCGCCCGCCTCCAGACGCGCCCGCTCGGTGCCGGAGGCGAGCTCCCAGAGGCGCACCGTGCCGTCGGCCGAGCCGCTGGCAAGCAGGGCGCCGTCCGGGCTCAGGGCCACCGCCGCCACGCGCTCGGTGTGACCCACCGGCGCGCTCAGCAGGCGCGCCGCGGCGGGGCCGCCGCTGAGGTCCCACAGGTGTACGCTACCGAAGAGGCTCCCGGCCGCCAACCGTCCATCCGCGCCGAAGGCGAGATCAAGCACCCGCCCGCCGGGGTTCTCCAGGGTCGCCAGGGGGGCGGCGTCCGGGGTCGTGGCCCGGGGGTCCCAGAGACGGATGCGGCCATCCTCGCCACCGGCGGCGAGCAGGCTGCCGTCGGCATTGACCGCCAGGGCCAGCACCCGCGACCCGCTGGCGTCCCGCTCCGGCGCCGCGCCCAGCGGGGGGCGCTCCTTGCCCGTGGCCAGTTCCAACAGGCGCACCCGACCGTCGTCGGCACCGCTCGCCAGCAAGGCCCCGTCCGGCGTCACCGCCACCGCCCAGACACTGCCGCCGCCCTGGACCAGGCGGCCCTTGAGCGGCTCCGCCGCGCCGGTATCGGCGAGGTCCCAGAGACGCAGGGCGCGGTCGTCGCTGCCGCTCGCGAGCAGCCGCCCGTCCGGTGTGAAGGCCAGGGTACCGACGCGCCCGCGGCCGTCGGTCAGCCGGCCCCGGGGCTCGAGGGTCCCGCCTCCCGGGGTGAGCCCCAGGAGTTCGACTGCGCCGTCCGCCCGCCCCGCGGCAAGCAGGGTGCCGTCCGGGCGGAAGGCGAGCGAGCGCACGCTGGCCTCCAGGGTCCAGTCGGTGCCCCAGGGGCGCGGATCGGGCGGCTCGGCCGCGGGCCCGGCCAGCGACCAGAGCCGAATCCGGCCGTCCTCGCCGCCCGCGGCGAGCAGGCGTCCGTCGCGGCTCACGGCCAGCGCGCGCACCTGGGCGCCGCCCAGGTCCAGACGCGCCAGGGGCGCGCCCGGCCCGGTCCCGGTGCGCCCGTTCCACAGGCGCACCACGGTGCCGCTGGCGGTGGCGAGCCAGTGCCCACCCGGGGCCCAGAGGACCTCGGTGACCGGCGCCCCGAGCCACTGTGCGGGCGAGCGCCAGCGCAGGGCGAAGGCCGCATCGCCCAGCCGGGTTGCAAGCCCGGTCAGGGCGCCGGGGGTCAAGGTCCGCGCCGCCAGGGCCTGCAACAGGGCCTCCTGGAAGCCCTGCACGTCGCCCGTCTCCCGCGCCGTCGCCAGCACCGCCAGGGCCCGCTCCTGGTGGGCCAGGGCCAGGGCCGCCCGGGTCGCCGCGTCCGGTTCGCCGGCCGACAGCGCGCCCGCGCCGAGCAGCAGGGCCGCGACCCAGGCCCGACCGGCCGGGGTGGCCGAGTCCGGCCGACGCGGCCCCGGGTGGCCCGCAAGGTGTCCGGTCCGCATCCTCAGACGACCCGCTTGATGAGGCCGACGATGACCAGCAGCAGCACCGCACCGACGGTCGCGGTGAGGATGGAGCCGAGCAGACCACCGGCGCTGATGCCGAGCAGGCCGAAGGCGAAGCCGCCGACGATGGCACCGAGGATGCCGATGACGATATTGACGAGCAGCCCGAAGCCGCCGCCCTTCAGAATGACGCCGGCCAGCCAGCCGGCCAGCGCGCCGATGCCGAGAAAGATCGCGAGGCTGATGAGGTCCATAAATGTCTCCGATGAGGGTTGTATTTTCTCGCTCCCACGCGCCGAGATTGTGAAAGTATTCGCGCGGCGACGCCCGCAAGCGGGCGCGGAACCGGCTAAAGCCTCGACCTCCAGTAGAACCGCTGATCGACAGGAGGTCGAGGCTTTAGCCGGTCTGGGCCGCCGAAGGCACCCAGGGAATTCTTGCACGGTCTCGCCGCGTGGGAGTGTGTTCGCACCGCGCCGCGGTGCCGCGGGCCCGGCGTAGCGCGTCGGGACCAGCGGGCCCCGGGGGCGCCTGACGTTCACGGCAACTTACGGGGCTCGCGTGGATTGGCTGGCGCCGCGCGTGCCGGCGACTCAGTGCTCGCAAGCGAGCCCGCGACGCCCGCCGGCTCAGCCATCCTTACCCAGGTATTCGACGCCGCCGGTGCTGCCGTTGCTGTAGGCGATGCATTTCCAGGGCGCGGCTCTCTTGCATCTCAGTAGGTTAAAATATATAATAATTACATGATCTTATAAAGAACTGGGGAACGTCATCGAGCCGAACAACACGTTACTTAAGGAAGCGATGGAGTTATTAATTGATCTA
>Ga0247840_10003094_pt1 | contig 28664 bp, 31 predicted proteins | sample LaCruzMarch2015__FD_192404 | JGI IMG/M metagenome (GOLD analysis project Ga0247840, IMG submission 192404) | Freshwater microbial communities from meromictic Lake La Cruz, Castile-La Mancha, Spain - LaCruzMarch2015_17m | ecosystem: Environmental > Aquatic > Freshwater > Lake | place: Spain...
GCATTCGGCCCGCCGATGAGCCGATGCTGCCTTTCGTCACATTGCCAAGGCCTTTGCAAGAATCCAACGTAGTCGGCAAAGGAGGCTACGCTGGCTTCCTCGGCAAATCCTACGATCCGTACACGTTGTTTCCGGAAGGGGACGACATGGACATGACCAAAATGGATCGCATCAACGTGAGCGATTTGCAATTGAGGCCAGAGGTTTTTGCCGTTCGCCTGCAACGACGCGCCGCCCTGAGAGATCTAATAAACGCTCAGATGACGACCATCAACGCAGCCGTTGAGAATCAGCAACTTGACGAGTACTTTTCGCAAGCCCTATCGTTGGTGGTTTCGGGCAAGGCACGAGAAGCGTTTGACTTGAGCCAAGAGCCAGAAGCGATTCGGGACGCTTATGGCCGCAATACCTTTGGCCAAAGTTGTTTGCTGGCGCGTCGGCTGGTCGAAGCCGGAACGCGGGTCGTTGAAGTCATTTGGCCTAAAGTTGCCAATAGTGACAATCATTCGTGGGATCATCACACGGATCTCTCGAAGCGAATGAAGAATCAGTCGGCACCCATGTTGGACGCTGGCCTATCCACACTCATCGAGGATCTCGATCAACGGGGAATGTTGGAAGACACATTGGTGGTGGCTGTTGGCGAGTTCGGTCGTTCACCAGAACGAGGGGTCAGCACAAGTGGCAATGGGAACTCAGACGATGGCCGAGACCACTGGCCGTACTGTTACACAGCGGTCGTCGCCGGTGCAGGTACCAAACGCGGCTTTGTGTATGGCAAGAGCGACAAGACGGCGAGCGCTCCGATCGATTCCCCACTGCATCCAGCACAACTACTAGCAAGCATCTACCACGCATTTGGGATCGATCCTGAGACGATTGTATATAACCATTTGAATCAGCCTCGCGAGCTAGTCAAAGCCTTGGCCGTGCCAGAGCTGTTTGCATGATAATCGCGGTAGGCGAGCATTGATATTTAGACGAGCGGCAGACTGCAAACCACCAATCATAACCCGATACGTAAGTGAGGGATCTGCGAAATTGTCCCTCGCTTACCGATTTGTTGATTTAGTCGTTTAACAGTCAGCCGAAGGCGAACTTTGCGGCTTTGACAGTACGCCTGCGGCTGACTGTTAAACGAAATGCATTTGGAAAAGTATTAAAGCAACAAGCCGTAACTCTTCGGGGTGGGATGCTTCAATCTGCCGCTCGCCTTAGCCGTGTTGAACCGTCGTGTCCGTTTGGGATCGTGCGACCTTTCGGCGGTTAAACCACAACACCAGCCAAGCTGAATCAATTATGCAACGGCTGAATTTTGGAAAGAACATCTCAGTCCGGCCAGCTTGGTTTTATGAACCGAGAACTGAGCAAGAAGTGCTTCAACTTTTGGACAAGCACCGAGGAGAACGCATCAGGGTAATTGGACGTCTTCACTCGTGGAGCAGGATTATTGAATGCGACGAAGTTTTGATCGATCTTCGCCACTTGAATCAGGTCGAACCGATGTCGGATGGCGAAACGAAGTCCGTCCAAGTCGGTGGTGGCTGTCAGATCAAGCGATTGCTACACGAATTGGAACAGCAAAAGCGTTGGACGCTACCCTCCGTCGGGTTCATATCCGAGCAGACGGTCGCAGGTGCTATCTCGACTGGAACGCATGGTTCTGGGAAGCACTCGTTGTCCCACTACGCAATCAGCGTTCGCGTAGCGCGCTACGATCCGAAAACTGGGCAAGCATGTATTCTTGAAATCGACAATGGAGATGCTCTTCGGGCTGCGCGATGCTCGCTTGGTTGTCTCGGCGTGATTCTCAGTGTTCGCATGCAGTGCAGAGAGACCTATAGTGTCGAAGAGCATTTTCATGAGTATCGCCAATTGTCTGAAGTTGTAGACGCTGAGATGCGTTACCCGTTGCAACAGTTCTATCTCGTCCCTTGGCGTTGGACTTACTTCGTCCAACATCGCCGGGAAGTGGACGCCCCCCGATCCGCGACAGGTTGGATCTACCTGTGGCATCGATTTCTGGCCCTCGACATAGCCTTGCACTTGTTGATTTTGCTGATGGTTCGCGGGCTAAGATTTCGCCAAGTTCTACGGTCGGCATATCGTTGGCTTATTCCTGTTTTTGTCATTCAGGATTGGCGAACCGTTAACCCTTCTTCGGCGCAGTTAGTCATGGAACATGAACTGTTCTCGCATCTTGAGATAGAGCTATTTGTTCAACGCAGTCAGCTTGAGGCAGCCATGTCATTTGTGACGCAGACGCTGATGGTCGCTGGACACGAACGCAAAGAGGCGCGCCCATGCGATCCGAGATTTGAGGTTCAATTGACTCAAGCGGGGTGTGGTAACGAACTAATTGCCATTACGGGTATTTATTGTCATCACTACCCGATTTGTGTTAGGAAAATCCTTCTGGATGACACGCTAATTTCGATGGCAAGTCTTGGAATCGATCGCGGTAACGGCAACAACTCCCATACGACAGAGGAGCCATGGTACTCGATTACCTTGACGAATTTCATGAGGCGTGATCAGCGGCAAGCATTCGTGCAGGTCGTGACGTTTATGGCGAAAAACATGGCCAAGCTCTTCGATGCACGTCCGCATTGGGGGAAACTATGCCCGCTAACCGCCGGAGAGCTGCGTGAACTCTTTCCAAACTTGGAAAGGTTTCAACAACAGTGCGATATTGCCGACCCGAACGGCCAGTTCCGAAATGATTGGACGGAGGCAGTTGTTGGGCGGCCAGTAATTTAATAACGCCGTAGACTTTGGCTCACGATTAGCGGCCTGTGATGACTTGCAGCCTGTGACACCCAGCTTGACAAGCTGACAGGCTGGCAGCCTATCCAACTGCGTGTAAGCTCTAGGGATGTGCGTTCAAGCGATAGCTCAAATTTAAGGCGTGTGACATGCTCTCAAAGTCAATGGTTCGTTTCGTTTGTTTTTGTTGGATCGGTTCTTTGGGGCAAGCCTTGGGGCTTTGCCAGGTACCGACCGAGCTTGAATTGAACTCGCCTCGTCCCTTCGAAGTCATTCAGCGTCGCGGGTTTGTGCCAAAAAGCTCTCACTTGAACCGCGCAGGGGGAGCAACTCGTGGATTTGGCGACGTTCGTGTGTCGATGATCCCACCCAAGGTCCCATTCACGCAACTTCAAGTTCGCTACCTCGACTGGAACCTAGGTGAGGCTAGGGAGTTGCCATTGGATTCATCTCGATGGCAATCGATGGAAGCGATTCAGCTTGACGGGAAAGTACAAGGGACGATTCGCCTCCCGGCCGGGGGCTGGTATCGATTGGAGGTCAGGCTTGTCGATCGTGACTCGGTGGTCGCTCAGGGCCAAGTAGGACCGTTCGGAATCGGTGAAGTGTTCCTCGTTGCCGGCCAATCGTATGCAACCAATTCCAGCGATCAGCAGATGCGAGTCGAAGACTCATCAGGGCGGGTGGTGGCCTACGATAGCACCCAAAAATCATGGCGCATCGCTCACGACCCACAACCGATATCGAATGGCGGTGATGGAGGTTCGATTTGGCCTGTTGTTGGAGACCTATTGATTCCTGTCGCTCAAGTTCCGATAGGATTTGCTAACGTAGCGGTTGGAGGGACCTCCTCAACACAATGGCTTCCCGAGGGTTCGCTTTTCCCACGGCTGATCGAGGCTGGCAAGGAACTTGGTGACTTTCGTGCCGTACTTTGGCAACAGGGAGAATCGGATGTGATTGAAAAAGCGACAAGCGAGGCCTATCGCGATCGCATGATTCGGATCCGCGACACGGCTGCTTCCGCGTGGGGAAAATCACCGGATTGGTTGTTGGCAAAATCAACTCTCCATCCAACGGTTTACAATGAGCCACTCAACGAGCATCGAATACGTGTCGCGATCGATGAGTTGATATCTTCGCATGGATTTGAAACTGGACCCGACACAGACATTCTTGGTAACGAAAATCGCGGTGGCATAGGAACACGCCGGCACTTTAGCGAAAAGGGCCAGCGTCATGCGGCGCTCATGTGGTTTGCAACTCTTTGGAATTACGTCAATCGTGAGCGACCCAACCATGAAGCGGTACTCGCTTCTCTGCCGAACCTGCATCTGTTAGAACCAGCTTGGAATTCAAGTGTCATCTACCGGGAGAGTAGCATTCTCATGCAGGAGGATGATGCCGAGTTCGCGACGGCCCGATTGGCATTTCCAGCAGCGGAGATCATCGAAGTCCAATCGGCGGATGGTCGCCATCGTTTCCAGCTCGGAAAGGATTTTAGCCTTCTCGATGACAAGCTGACAATAATGTTTCGGTTGCCCACGGTGATGGAGCCGCTGCGAAGTAGCCAGCTTTTCCCACCAAAAGACTCCCCGAATAGTTATCGACATCGCAAGGACCACCCCGAGCAGAATCTACTTTACGCACCCGGCCGTTGGTTTCATGATCGCGACCTTGAAATTACCTATCGCCGTGTGAGCGTCGATGCGTCGCCTAACCTCAGCGCGGATTCCAAACATCTTCTTCAAAAGACAAAGGCGCTTTTAAGGTCTGGTAAAGGGCTCAAGATTGCAGTCAGTGGCGACAGTATTTCAACGGGCTTAGATGCGTCTGGGACAACACAAGCGTTTCCCAATCAACCAGGGTATCCTGATTTGGTCGCCGCTCAACTGCAGGACTCGAATCGCTGTGCTATTTCACTCGTCAATCGATCGGTAGCGGGCTGGAGTGTAGCGAATGGGGTCGCTGATTTGGCGGCACTTTTGGCGAGCAAGCCTGACTTGCTGATTGTTGCGTACGGCATGAACGACGTTGGCCGCAAAGATCCGGTGTGGTACGGTCAACAAACCAAGTTGATACTCGATCAAGCCAAAGCGAGTTGCCCGGAGATCGAGATCATTTTGGTGGCAACGATGCTCGGCAATTCGGAGTGGATCCACACGCCCCGAGAAATGTTTTCACTCTATCGCGATCAATTGAGAGAGTTATCAGGTCCCGATGTCGCACTCGCCGATCTTACGGACGTATGGACGAAACTGCTAATTCATAAACACGATCTCGATTTGACGGGCAATGGTCTAAATCACCCAAACGATTTCGGTCATCGGCTGTATGCGCAAGCGATATTGCAGTTGTTAGTTGAACCGAAATAGTTAGTTCATGAGTTTACGACTCGCGAACAAAGTGATACCACCAATCCGCACCCGGCACATTCGCTCTTGGAACGTACTTCGCAAAACGCTGTATGTTCCCAATCGCTAACGCAATTTCGCTGTCCGATATTGAATTGCTTTCAGCCCAAGTTCTGACAATTTCAGGTGTTCCCAAAACTTTTACGCTGTGTTCCGTTGCAATACGGCGGGCAACCCGATCATCCGTTGCCATTATCCAGGAGCGTGATTTTGCAATTGCTAGGCAAGCCGCTTCACCATCATCAATCTGCACTGCGAACTGCACGTACAACTCAGCTTCGTAGCTTCCCTCAACATCGCAGTAACTTACCAACTTACGATCAACATAGTTGTTCATGTCCAATTCTTTTCGCACCAGTTGGCCGGTTTGATCGTCATCTGGCTGTAGGATGTAGATCGATTCCTTTGCAACAACCTTAGGGACGAAAATCGAGTAACCGGATTGGGTGGAATTCTCGTGGAGGATTTTGCCAGCCGCAACCAAGTTAAGCAGGCAGCAAGCATCTAAAGCAAGGCTGCTCATTCTCAGTGACACTCCTCTTCGGCGAGAAGCGACCTTTCAAAAGGAAGCTCTAGCTGTCGGGATACACCGCTGTCTTCCACGAACGTACTGGTTCGGCATTGCGAGACGATATCTCGTACCGTCAAAGGATCGCATCGCAAAAATCGGCCAAGCTGGCCCTGGCTGATTTTTTCTTGCTCGTAGGCTTGGACTGATAGGTATTTGTATCGCTCAGGATAAGGATTGTCAGTAATGGGATGAGTTGGCAAGTCCAGCATCAACTGCGCTTGCTTAGGTGAAAGAACAGACTCCTTGAGCGCTTGCCAAGTTCCCCGTGGCAGTAGGCCAAGTTGCTCCAGTCGCAGTCCCATCGCTTCTACGGATACAAAGTAGAAGTGGCTAAGTCTGGACAGGTCAGCTACCTGGAAATCGCCCGTGATAGAAACGATTTCATGGAATCGTTTGCGCAACGAACTACTTGGCATCAAGAAGCTAAGTGCGAAGTTTTCGGCGAAGCGTTCATTTGGCGGCTTTCTCCCCGGAAAACTAAGATAGTCAATGCCAGGATCGTATCGATTCACGATCAAATGTCCGTACTCGTGAACCAGAGATGCACGCCGCTTCTCAGGTGGATGAGAACGGTTGATGAGGATGCAGCATCCAAGGTCTGGCGAATGCGCATACATCCCAGCGATGTTCGGTGGTAAAGCCCAGTAAAAAATACGAAGCCCGACATCCCATTCAAGGATGGTGCGCAAGTTAGTGATCGGCTGGTCGCCAAGCCCAAGTCTCTGCCGCTCTTGTATAGAAGCTGACTCCGCCAGTTGCGAAGGATCGACCCGGTTATTCAAGTCAATCGTTGAGGGATAGTTGAACTGGAGCGGTGCATTCATGAGTTGCTCAAGTTCACGATAATCTTCCGCAAGTCGCTGAAGCTCATCGATTCCAGCGAGGAGTAGTTGTTCGTCCTTCTCCTTCAGTTTGCCCGCTACTGCACGCAGGTGTGGCTGAAGCTCAACAATCGGCTCACCTGAACGAACAAGCTCATGGACCTTGCGACCTAAGTAGGTTGCGATTTTCGTTATCTCTTCAGCGCTGGCCTGCCGTTCGCCTTTCTCAATGGCGATGTAGGTTGGCCTGCTGCACTCGAGTTGGTCAGCAACTTCCTTTTGGGTCTTTCCTCTTGCCTTGCGAGCCTCCGCAATGCGAAGCCCAAGGGTTCTTGGATCAATCAGGCTAAGCTGAGACATGACTCACCCCTGGCATCGAGTTGGGTTCCGATAGTTCAACAACTGGCTCAGCAGACTCTCCCGCTTGAATCACGTCTGTCCCAAATAGATGGTTAAGAACGAATGATGGAGTAGCGAATCCGTCTTTCAACTTTCTTAGCTCCGAAAGATCTCGGCAACACGCGTCCAACGCCCCGAATGGGGCATCAACATCAAAGCCCAGGGCAAAGCGAAGCGTCGCCCTGGGTTACCTGGAATGCACGGTTCGTCGCCCTGAAAGGGCAATATGTCTAGTTCATTTTGCCCATTCAAGGAAACGGGCTTTGGTTTGCGGAATCCAGCGGGCAAGTCTGCTGTACAGCCAATTATCGGGCGAAGTTTTTACAAAGTCAAGTCGCAGCAGTGGTTTTGTAATCAAATTGCAAAGTGCATGGCGTTCGCACTTTTTGCAGGCTTTCTATATTGCCTACCCCTCGTGTTGGCAAGGCTAACGATCTTTGGTAAGGTTTGTAAGGTTGGTAACTGAGGTCAAAAGCACTTAGGTAGAGAGGCAAACATGGAAAAACTCTCGGATTTTCTACGAATCTCGGATGCTGCTGCGTATTTGGGAGTGTCACCCAACACGCTGCGCAATTGGGTGAACGCCGGGAAAATCAACGCAATTCGCCATCCGTTAAACGACTACCGACTTTTCAAACGTGACGACCTGGATGAAGTGTTGAAGCAAGTTGCGAATGCAAGCAAAGAGACACCCAAACCATTAGTAGGTAGATAACGTAGCGTGACGCCCGAACAAAAAGCTCGACAGCAGATCGACCGCCAGCTTGAACAAGCGGGCTGGATCGTGCAAGACTATCGGCAGATGCACATCACCGCAGGACTCGGTGTCGCCGTGCGTGAATTTCCGCTCTCAACGGGATACGCCGACTACATGCTGTACGCGGATGCAAAAGCGATTGGCAGTGTGGAAGCGAAGCCTGAAGGTTTTGGGCTGATGGGAGTTGCCGAGCAATCGACCAAATACTCGATTGGTCTGCCAAAATTGCTCCCGAATTGGGAAGTCCCCCTGCCATTTGCCTATGAGTCCACTGGGACCGAGTGTCGATTCACCAATCGCAAGGAGCCTGACGCTCGCAGTCGCCTTGTATTTACCTTTCACCGCCCAGAAGAATTGATTCGTCTAGTCAATCTCGATCAGCAGGTCCGTGGGCTTCTCAAAGCGATGCCGGAATTGAATACGGGCAATCTTTGGAAAGTGCAAATCGAAAGCATCCAAAACCTTGAACAGTCACTCGCTGCCAATCGTCCTCGTGCGTTGATTCAAATGGCGACCGGCAGCGGCAAAACATTTACCGCTGTCAACTTCTGCTACCGGCTCATCAAGTACGCTGAGGCCAAACGCATCCTTTTCCTAGTGGATCGAAACAACCTCGGCAAACAAACGCTCAACGAGTTCCAACAGTTCGTCAGTCCCGTGAACGGCTACAAGTTCACCGAGGAGTACAGCGTTCAACATTTGAAGAAGAACACGATTGCTCCGGCTGCGAAGGTTTGCATCACGACGATCCAGCGACTCTACTCGATGCTCAAGGGCGAGGACGACTTCCAGGAAGAGAACGAAGAAGGCTCGCTGTTCGAGACAGAGAATTCACTTTTCAAAGAACCGCTGCCAGTCGTTTACAACCACAAGATTCCCATCGAAATGTTTGACTTCATCGTGGTCGATGAATGCCACCGCAGCATCTACAACATTTGGCGGCAAGTCCTCGAATACTTCGACGCGTCCCTCATTGGCCTGACGGCCACGCCGACCAAACAGACCATCGGCTTCTTCGGTGGCAATATGGTCCAGGACTATGCCCACGAACAGGCCGTGGTCGATGGCGTCAATGTCGGCTTCGACGTGTATCGCATCGAAACCAAGATCACGAAAGACGGGGCCAAGCTCACCCGTGAGCCGGGCGTCTTTGTTCCGCATCGTGACCGTCGCACCAAAAGTAAGAAGTACAAGGAACTCGATAACGATCTGACTTACACCGCCAATCAACTTGATCGAGACGTGGTATCGGAGAATCAGATTAGGTTGGTCATTGGCACGTTTCGAGACAAGCTACCAGAAATCTTTCCGGGGCGCACCGAAGTCCCCAAGACGCTCGTTTTTGCCAAAACCGATCTACACGCCGAGGACATCGTTAGGATCATTCGTGAAGAGTTTGGCAAGGGAAACGATTTCTGCCAGAAGATCACCTCGAAAAGCACGGGCAAGAAACCGGATGAACTTTTGTCCGAGTTTCGCAACTCGTATTTCCCTCGCATCGCCGTTACCGTGGATATGATCGCCACGGGGACCGACGTCAAGCCGCTCGAATGCCTGATCTTCATGCGGAATATCCGCTCGCTGGGCTACTTCGAGCAGATGAAGGGCCGAGGTTGCCGGGTGGTTGATCCTGACGTACTCCAAAGTGTAACGCCCGACGCCAAGCACAAGACGCACTTCGTCATTGTCGATGCCGTTGGCGTGTGCGAGGACGAAAAGTCGGCGACCAAGCCGATGGACCGCAAGCCATCTGTGCCGCTCGACAAGATTCTCAATCTCGTTGCGGCGGGAGCGGCCAGCGATGATGTTGTGTCTACGTTGGCGTCACGACTTTCCCGACTAGACCAGGAAGTGGATCCCATCCAACAAGCTGCCATCAAGAAGGCGTCGGGTGGGAAGTCTCTGTCGGAACTCAGCGCAAGACTGCTCAAAAGTATTGATCCCGATGCGAACACTCAGTTGGCAATGGCCAAGTTTGATTTGCCTGAAGACCAAGAGCCAACGGACGAGCAAGTTGACAAGATTGAGCATGAACAAATGGCGATGGCGTTGAAATCGTTTCTCGATCCGAAACTGCGTGGGGCGATCTTAGAGGCGAAGCGGTCGTTGGAACAAATCATCGACGAGCAGACTCCAGACCAATTGTTGCGAGCGGGTTTTGACGCAGCAGCGTTGGAAAAAGCCAAGTCCATGTTGACGAGTTTTAAGAAGTTTATCGAAGACAACAAGGACGAGATCGAAGCATTGCAAGTTTTGTACAGCCAACCTTATCGTGCAGGACTCAAGTTCCGTCACGTCAAGGAACTAGCGAGCAAGCTCAATCAGTCACCGTTCTTCGTGGACCCGAACCGGCCAGAATCGCTGACAAGGCTTTGGCAAGCATACGAAGTGGTCGAACCTGAAAAGGTGCGAGGCAAAGGCGGAAAGCAACTTGTGGACGTAATAGCTCTAGTGCGACACGCCATTGATCCAAATACACCCTTGGCACCAGTCGGCATGACAGTCCAGGAGCGGTATCAGCAGTGGATGGCCGAGAAGCAGATTGCGGGCGTCACGTTCACCGCCGATCAGCGGAAGTGGCTCGAAGCCATCAAGGACCACATCGCCGCCAGTTTGAACATCGAGCAGGACGATTTGGAAGAAGTCCCGTTCAATTCGATTGGCGGCTTGGGCCGAGCATTCGAACTCTTCGGAGACAAACTCGTTGCGATCTTGGATGAATTGAATGTGAGGTTGGCAGCATGACAATTCAGCATTGGGTGAACCTGCCTCTTGGCGATGCTACGGTTAAAGTTGGGAGCGGTGCAACACCAACGGGGGGAAAAGAATCCTACCACGAATCTGGGATTCCACTCATTCGTTCTCAAAATGTACGTTTTGAGGGATTCTCGGAGGAGGGGCTTGTTTTCCTTGATCCAGCTCAAGCTGCAAGTCTTGATAATGCAATTGTGTGCTGCAACGATGTTTTACTGAATATTACTGGTGCTTCAATTGGTCGTGTCACACTTGCTCCTTCGCATATGGACGGCGCACGTGTGAATCAGCATGTGACGATTATCCGACTTATGAAGGGAATCAATTCATCATTTGTTCGGTGGTTCTTAGCGTCACCGGGCCAGCAACGAAAAATCAACACCATTCAAGTTGGTGTAACTCGGCAAGCACTGACAAAAGACATGATTCTCCGCTTTGAGTTGCCATTACCGTCACTCAAGGAACAAGAACGCATCGTTGCCAAGATCGAAGAACTGTTCTCCGACCTGGATGCTGGGGTTGCGGCACTGAAGCGGGCGAAGGCGAATCTAAAGCGATACCGTGCCTCCGTTCTCAAAGCCGCCGTCGAAGGCAAGCTCACGGAAGAGTGGCGTGCCAAGCATCCTGCAAGAGAACCCGCTTCGACTCTCCTGGCTCGCATCCTGAAGGAACGCCGTCAGAAGTGGGAAGCCGATCAACTCGCCAAGTTCGCCGCCGCCAAGAAGGAACCGCCCAAGAACTGGCGAGTGAAGTACGTCGATCCGTCGCCGCCTGATACGACTTGTCTACCGGAATTGCCGGAGGGCTGGTGTTGGGGAAGTCTGGAACAGCTAACAAGTGCGGTTAGGCCAATTTGCTACGGAATTCTTATGCCCAAAGAAAACGTCGCCGAAGGTGTTCTTTACGTCAAAGTTAAAGACATGAAGGGTGACCGAATTGACGTACTAAATCTTCATAGGACGCGGCCAGAAATCGCTGCCGAATACGCTCGTGCAACATTGATACCCGGTGATTGGTTACTTGCGATTAGAGGAACTTACGGGCGCTTAGCCGAAGTTCCCCCTGAATTGGACGGTGGAAACATTACGCAAGATACTGCTCGCCTCGCAGTGGCAAATGATATTAGCGCAGGCTTTGTCGCAACGGCCTTGCGATCATCCTTGTGTCAATTGTTTTTTAAGAGAGTTGCTCGTGGTGTTGCGGTAAAGGGCGTTAACATTGGCGACGTGCGCCTTTGCCCCATCCCAATTGGACCAAAGGAGGAACAGTTGCAGATCCTTCAGATGGTTTCAGAAAGACTCTCACAAATTGACGTTGCCGAAGTGCAGACCGAACGCGGCCTACTACGTGCATCTCGCCTTCGGCAAAGCATTCTGAAGCAAGCCTTCGAGGGAAGACTCGTCCCACAAGACCCGAAGGACGAACCGGCCAGCGTGCTGCTGGAGCGACTGCGGGCGAGTCGGGCGCACGACGAAGCGAACGGCACGGCTGCAACTTCAAAGCGGACTCGTGCTAAACTCAAAGAATCATCGGGCGAACCCCGCACCCGGATTCGTCGCGGTCCGTCAAGCCAAAACCAACAGGAGGAATAACATGACCACTGTGAGTATCGAAGAAGCCCAAGCCAAACTGCCCGAGTTAATTGAGCATCTGGCGAAGGGAGAGGAATTGGTGATTACTCGCAACCAGCAACCCATCGCCCGCCTGCTCGCCGAAGGACGCCCGAAACGACAACCTCGCAAGGCCGGTAGCGCCAAAGGGTTGCTCACCATCCTAGCCGAAGACGATGAACATCTGGAAGATTTCAAGGAGACCAACTGCGTTTCGAACGATCAACGCCTGTCAACTAAGAAGAAACTTGAGCAACACACATGACAATTGTTACTATCGAAGACGCCCAGGCCAACTTGAAGGAACTTATCCATAAGTTGTCACCGGGTGAAGAACTCATCATTACTGAAAATCAACAGACCGTCGCGAAACTTGTGAGCCCAGTTTCGATGAAACCTGGATTGCGTCCAGATGACGAACCGGATCAAACCGAACTGGGCAACGCCAAAGCAGTCGTGACCAACCCCGCCCTGACGAGTTGGCCTTGTCAGCCTGGAACAGCAAAAGACACCAACCACTGGATGGCCCCTGATTTCGACGCTCCACTCGACGATTTTTCGGAATATTCGGAATGACACTTCTCCTGGATACTCACACATTTTTATGGTTTTGGTGGGCAGATCCGCAATTGAGTGCGAAGGCGATGGCTGCGATTTGCGATCCATCCAACCGTAAACTCATCAGTCCCGCAAGTGCTTGGGAAATCGCAATCAAGGTTAGTCGCAAGAAACTCGACCTTGGTGCTCCATATCGAGGTTATATGCAATTGCATATGATGCGGAATAACTTCGAGACATTGCCTATCATCGACGAGCACATCGCAGGTCTGGTCGGAATGCCGTTTCACCACAAAGATCCGTTTGACCGAATGCTCATCTCCCAAGCGAACTACGAAAACATTCCTATCGTCAGCGCAGATGTACAACTTGATTCCTACGGGATCACTCGTCTTTGGTAACTCATGAGCAACAACGACTCTCAACAAATTGTAAACAAAGCCTGGAACTTCGCTCACGTTTTGCGCGACGATGGCCTCTCGTACATGGCCTACACCGAACAGATCACGTTTCTACTGTTCCTCAAAATGGCCCACGAACAAACGAAGCCACCATACAACAAGCCTTCGATGGTGCCCGCAAAATACAATTGGGAAAGCTTGCTCAAACGTGAAGGGGACGAACTCGAAGCTCACTACCGGCACATCCTCGAAGAACTTGGCAAGCAACCTGGAATGCTTGGCGAAATCTTCAAAAAGGCTCGGCCTGAAATACAGAATCCAGCAACGCTTCGCCGATTGATCGTCGATTTGATCGACGTTGAAAAGTGGTCGTCGATGGATGCGGATGTCAAAGGGGATATCTACGAAGGCTTGCTCTCCAAGAGCGCTGCCGAAAGCCCAAAAGGTGCAGGCCAATACTTCACGCCTCGTGAACTTATCAAAGCCATCGTCGATTGTGTCCAACCGACCGTAGATGACACCGTATGCGATCCCGCCGCTGGCACGGGTGGCTTTCTCTTGGCTGCTTACGATTACGTTGCCAAGCATCAGGGCAAGACACTCGACAAAGATCAAAAAAAGCACCTGCGGACCAAGTTCGTGAAGGGTTGGGAGTTGGTCCCGAATACCGCCCGCCTTTGCATCATGAATCTCTATTTGCATGGCATCGACGCTGATCCATGTCCGATCAAATCCGGAGTGGATAGTCTGGCAAGTGATCCGGGCGAACGGTTCAGCGTGGTCATGGCCAATCCACCGTTCGGGAAGAAGAGCAGTATCTCGATCGTCAACGAAGCGGGTGATTTGGAGAAAGATGACAACGCTTACGAACGCCAGGATTTTTGGACGACGACGAAGAACAAGCAACTGAACTTCGTCCAGCACATCAAGACGCTTCTCAAAGTGAATGGACGCTGCGCGATCGTCGTACCTGACAACGTGTTGTTTGAGGGGGGAGCCGGAGAAACGGTTCGTCGCAATCTCATGAAGCAGTGCGATGTTCACACGTTGTTGCGACTGCCCACCGGCATTTTCTACGCTGGGGGCGTGAAGGCCAACGTGCTGTTCCTCGACGCCAAGCCCGCTCAAGAGAAGCCGTGGACAAAGACATTGTGGGTTTACGATTTGCGAACCAACATGCACTTTACGCAAAAGACCAATTCACTACAGCGGTCGGATTTGGATGAGTTCGTCGCACTCTATCGACCCGGCAAGAGACACTTGCGCAAATCAAGTTGGAGTGAAGCGAACTCAGATGGCCGTTGGCGATCCTACGAATACGACGAGCTGATTAAAAGGGACAAAGTAAACCTCGACATCTTTTGGTTGCGAGACCAAAGCCTGGAAGACTCCGACGATTTGCCCGCTCCTGATATCTTGGCACAAGAGATTGCCGACGATCTGCAAACCGCGCTGGAGCAGTTCACTGCGATTGCAGAAAAGGTGAAGGCTTAGTGAACTTACGAATGCTGCGTCCTTCTAAAATCATTTCATGTCCTTGAAAGAAATTTCGAATGGCCCGAATCGAGAATCACAAATACACAGTTTCCGAAGCAAAGAAGTAAAACATGTCCGAAAGCGTAACAATTGACGAGGCACAGGCCCATTTGAAGGAGCTAATCCATCGATTGGCACCCGGCGATGAAATCATCATCACCGAAAACCAGAAACAGGTGGCAAAGTTGACCACTGAGTCAGCAAAAAAACGATTGCCACGGATAGCGGGTAACTGCATTGGCATGATCGAAATTGTCGCCGATGACGATCAACACCTGGAAGATTTCAAGGAGTACATGTAATGCGAATCTTGTTGGATTCTCATACGTTTCTCTGGTTCGTCTCAAGAAAACCGCAATTGAGCCGCACAGCGGATGCTCTTATCTCTGACCGGCTTATCATCGCACAAACCGGTATCGAACAGCGAAGCGTGGACGTGATCAGAGATAGGGCATTTTCGGATGGCTTCTAGTCTCGAACAGCCAACAATCTATGTCATCGGTGGACCAAACGGAGTTGGTAAAACTACCTTTGCTAACGAGTTTTTGCCCCACTACGTCCGATGTAACGAGTTTCTGAATGCGGATTTGATTGCAGCAGGTTTGTCGCCCTACATGCCCGAATCGCAAAACGTCCGGGCCTCGCAACTTATGCTGGAGCGAATGCAAGACCTTGTTAGTAAACGAAAGACGTTTGCATTTGAAACAACTCTAGCAGCCCGTAGCTATCGGCAAATGATCTTAGAATGGAAGGAGCTGGGGTATCGAATCCATTTGTTCTTCCTGTGGCTTCCAAATCCAGATATGGCTGTCTTGCGAGTTGCCAATGCCAATGAAAGAGTTCATCGCAGTTGGCGTAGCTTTTGCTGCCGTGGTCTTCATTGCTACGAGTCTTCTTCACATCGGAAAGCATCCTTTGAACAAAGGTCGGCTTGCAATCGGCGTCGTTCTGCTGTTATTGGTGGCCGCATTTGGTTGGCGAGTTGCAAATGCTCCACCAAGGCCGGGTCCAACCGATATCGATACGACGTGATTTGTATTCATCCAAACCCACGCCATCAGCCCTCATCTTTACCCACAATTCGCAGCAAGCCAGACTCGAAATCCCGATGGATTTGCGTGATCCCAGCGCGTTTTCCCCCCCTCGCCCGCTTCGGGGAGAGGGTCGGGGGGAGAGCCCTGACGTGGTAGCCTCCGGTTCAGTGGTTTGTTCACGCTTCTGAAACGAGGATCGTCATTGCATTCACGATCAAAATACCAATCAAAACACAGTGTAAACCCCTCACCCCCAGCCCCTCTCCCCGAGTACAGGGCGAGGGGAGCAAGATCAAAAGATGTGGGTAAAGATGAGCCATCAGCCTATTCTCCAATCTCCCATCAAACTTACCCGACGAGCTTTTCACTACATTGCTCGAAGCAACCAACTTACGTATCGAGCAAATCATTTCGTTTGGTCATTCATCGCCAGAGGGCTTTTGGTACGACCAAGATCAACATGAATGGGTTCTTGCGTTAAAAGGTGCCGCACGATTGTCGATTGAAGGTATAGTCAGAGAATTGCGGCCTCTAGTTTGCAATGAAACAGGCGCTTTGGCGGGAGTTCTGGCTACAACCTATGAGTCAAGCGGCAGATCAAGCGACCTTATGAGCGACGAAGCACTCCAGCACATCATACGAGAGATCCTGAGTTCCTATTCCGAATCCGCTGGGGAACGATTCTCGTTCGAATATGCATACGATTTTGGTGATGGTTGGGTGCATGAGGTTCTTTTTGAAGGATGCCTGGCGGCAACCGAGGGGCAAAAATACCCTATCTGTGTTGAGGGCGAACGAGCCTGTCCACCTGAAGATGTCGGTGGGATATTTGGCTACAATGAGTACCTTAAAATCATTGGCGACCCGAACCACGAACAACACGAGGAAATGTTGGAGTGGAGCGGCAAGTTCGATCCAGAAAAGTTCGATTCCAAAAAGGCATCCAAAAAGATGCAACGTGGAATGGCTAAAGGCAAAGATGCGGATTAGTTATCAACAAAGTTACAATTCCATTCCCTAGTTCTTTTGGACGGCAAAACATGCAGCCCAGATACCACTTCAAAAACGACGGAAAGTTGCGGATCGGCACCGATGGCGCCGACAAACTGGAGGGATTTTTGGAAGAGAAGGTGACTTAATGAGCGAAGAAACACCAATCCCGTCCGGTCGCTACCGGCACTACAAGGGCAACGAGTACACCGTCGTCGGCACGGCCCGGCATAGCGAGACGCTGGAAGAACACGTCGTCTACCGGCAGGAATACGGTGAACACGGGCTGTGGGTGCGTCCGAAGCAGATGTTCTCCGAGACGGTGAAGGTTGATGGGGATGAAGTGCTTCGTTTTCAACCCTTGGGGTCGAGCAGTGAGCAGGTCGGCGAGAGTATAAAGAACATCTTCGATGACCTTCCCCAGCATTTGCCCAAGGAAGTCGTCCAGACGCTCATTCGTGCCGCCGACGTGCGCATCGAGCGAATCATCTCCCACGGCCATGCCTCAGCACCAGACTTCTGGTACGACCAACCTCAGCATGAGTGGGTTATCGTCTTGAAGGGAGCGGCCCGGTTGCAGTTCGAGGATAGCATGGTCGAGATGAAGGTAGGCGATTTCGTGAACATCCCGGCATTCAAGAAGCATAGGGTTGATTGGACGACGCCAGACGGGCCGACCGTGTGGCTTGGGGTGCGGTACGGAGGAGTAACATGACCCAGACCGTTGAAGAAAGCGACCTCGACTTCAAGCATTTTCGCTGTTGCGGCGACGAAGACCTGTACCCCTTCGGATGTCCCCGGTGTGGTCGGATAAACGGATCGGTCTTGCTTGGATCGCTATTTCTGTTGCTTGCACTAATCCCTTGGCGAAAGCGGTCGGTCGGCACCAAGGTCAATTGACTAGATTGTGCAAGGCTTAGTGATATCCCATAACGAGTTGATTGTTCCAGTAAGAGTCACAGGTTTTCCATGAATCACCTTGCGGTCTATGAGCTATCGAGGAAACACGGACCACCCCGTATTGATCTACGCACGGCAGAGATCATGGATTCGTATGGATTTGAAGGTCGAGCAACACGAGCGATAAATCACCGCACACCCAACGACGTTTCAAGGGATGACCTGGATTTCTATGGTTGGATTTATGCCTTCCTGGAATTCGAGGACTTGCTCTTTTACCTCTACCCCATCGCTTTGGAACTCGACAAAAGCAAGTCTCTCTACTGCATTGATTCGTTCATGTATTCACTCAATAGGTTTGTCCCTGAGGAGTCATCAAAACTTACCAAGATAGATCAGCAGGCATTGATCGAAGGACTACGTTGGATGTGGGACGCTGTACAGCTGGGTTACACAGATTGGGAGGAATATCCTAATCTTCGGATAGCCATCGGTATCATGGGATGACTTTCCGTAGGATCGCAGTTCATTCATTAGGACGTCTGCAATCTGGCGTCAACCTAGGCACAATCAAATTCGATGAGATACGAAATGGGCATCGTACGGTTAGCAATCTGTTCCATCGCATTTGTTGCTTTCGGAGTAATTGCACTTGTGATCGCACATCCGTACCTCGTCAAGATGGCATTTAGATCCCAAGCTGAAAAAGACTACCTCAGACATGTGAGCGAAGGGAAAACGGAAGTCTACGTCGCATACCCTGAATTGATCGAAAGGATTGTCAAGGACAAACAATTTGCGGCAACAGTCACCACCGTGCATCTATTAGGACCTAAAGGTGAAAGCATGGATTTCGCATCGCTTCGAGAGTTGCCTAACCTTGCGACAGTCACGGTTGACTATTGCCACGAAGTTGAAACCGTCATTTCGACGCTCAACACATTGAAGGCCCTGAAAGAAGTGAGATTCTTCTTTTGTTTCCGTGAAGAGGTTATCCTTCAATCGTTAGATAACCCAAGCCTGTCCGAAATTGCGATTCATTCGCATAGTCCCTTTGCCAACGCCGATCAGTTAGTGCGTGAGACGATGGATCGATTGCCAAATTGCATCATTAAACTCACCAATGATTGACCAAGACCAACATCGCACGAAAATAAATCCCTACCAACCAACATTGAGCGGGGCAACGAAACCGTTGAAAGGCATTCGATGGTTTCGTCGGTTTGCCATTCTGAATAGCGTTATCTTGTTGGTTCCATTGGTTTGTGCCTTGGCTGCATATCTCGTTTTGTCAGCGAAAGGCATCTGGCTTAGCGGAGTGTCTGGAGTGATGGGAACGGAACACGCCATCTTGCTAATCGCTTATTTTGCGATTCCAAATTCCATCATGGTCGCATTGTGGATAAGTTCTCGGCGTTCCTGCTAAGTCTGAGATTTTGAGACATTGATGTTTGCCCCTGCAACGCCACAGTTTCTCCCTTGAAACGCCCCTGAAATCACACGGGTTTCACACCGAAACGCCACTGAAATCACACAGGTTTGCCCTTGTGACTTCGACATGACTTGTCTCCTGATACTTGGGAGATCGAGTAGAATCGCAGCCATATCAATTCGGGATGGATTTTGGGATCGTTCAATGGCATCAGAAACTTACTTTCGTGCAGCGTTGGGAGTCATCATTTTGTTGACAATCTCTGTCACTGGGTTTCATCGTTTCAAAGCCGCCCAATCTGGCGAAAAGATTTCTCGAAAAGACGAGGGGTTCTTATTCGCCTTAATCCTTCGGTTGTCTGGTCTTGTCCTGTTTATCGTTACCATCGCCTATCTGATTACTCCTGCATCGGTTCAATGGGCCATGCTTCCTGCTCCAACATGGGTTAGATGGCTTGGGGTAATTACGGGCCTACTGAGTTCCCTATTGATGTATTGGACGCTGAGCAGCCTCGGAAAGAACTTAACGGACACCGTTGTGATTCGTAACAATGCGACACTTGTTACCGATGGTCCGTATCGCTGGGTTCGACATCCTTTTTATTTCACGACTGCCGTTGTGATGGCTTCAGTTACGATCCTTACAGCGAACTGGCTAATCGGAATTGGTTGTGTCGTTGTACTTTCGATGCTTGCCATTCGAACACCAAAAGAAGAACAAGCACTGATCGAACGCTTTGGACAACCGTACCTCGACTACATGGCTCGTACCGGACGGTTCATTCCAAGGATTACCCAGAAATGAAAAAGCAATCAAACACCGAAAAATCGCTTTCACTACAAATCATTTTGGTGGCCCCACCGCCTGGAGTGGACTTTGGCATTCAAGAGGGCAAAGGCAATGATTACAAAACCATTGCTGTCCAGAGATCAAAGGCAGGCAACCTGACTCTCGAATGCGTGATCAACGTCAAAGGCAATCGTTCTGATGGTCCGCCGAACTTTATTGGCCCAATCTCACAAGGTCCACCAAGCGGACGATTCATCTATATCGACATTGGAAAGTCGGCAGGGCAGTTTGATAGTTGTTGGCAGCGTCGAATCAAAATTCCATTGGAAACGATCACTTGGGAAATGATCGACTCAGTGTTGGAAAAGCCGAAGCGTTTGTTACAGGCCACGATTCCTGGGACCGCCAAAGATGGCGGGCCAAGTTGTGCTACCATGAAGCCAATTGATGGATGGAAGGTAGTGAAGGCGTGAGCAATGAGTCTTAACTCAAATGAGCAAAAGTCGCCATTCACTGAAGAATTGGAAAACAGATTTCTGTTCCAGGGTTCGCTGAATGGGTTATTGGGGGCGAAATTTGTGAAGCAAACTGGCAAACTGGGACGGTTTAGATGACTGGAAACACAGATGGCCTCAGAACCCTTTCAAATTACTCAAAGCTGCCTTTGAATCGGATCAGGTATTTCCCGGAAGCCGATAAAACGATTATCGGTGGAATCGACCGAGGAATTCTTTTTCTAATGGCTTTCTGGAGCGGCCCTGCGCTCAAAGCGTTCGCAAGAATCACTGAAGAGGTCTTACGGTTCGATACAAGCCATGTCCTTCAATTAGTGGTTGTTGATTTAGATGGATCGCCAGCATTATGGGAGATGCCAGAATTCCTGGGCCAAATCCAAGGTGCTGGAGAAACAGCCTGGGTTCGTAACGGCTCCATTGTTGCAACAAGTGGCCTGGGACTAAACATAGATTGTTTCGCTCCAAATACGATCATGCTACTGGAACTACCCTGATGAAATCACCCAATACTGCATCCTACTTAGCACGATACCAAGATTCATTCGGCAAAGAAGGCACAACGATCATTAACGATGGCGAAGCGCTCACAATGATGCTCCGTGGAGTACGTTTTTGTGGAAACGACTTTGATCGATTTGAGCCAAAGGATTATGTTGATCCATCCAAGTTATCATCATTCAAGTTCCGACACGGAAAACTTTGTTATTGTATCATCGAAGCTGACATTCCGATTCTGGTCGTGACGCCAAGCCAAATCTTGGATTGTCTGCTTACAATTTTTCTTGAATTAGGCGATCCGTTGCCTACTGGCCAAATGAACCAAGAACGGCTCAAACTTTGCCTGAAAGTTAATCAGGAGACATACTCTTCGGAAGGTAATACAGGCTGGTTCGAGGGTGAGATGTTGAACTTACAAAGCAAATTGGCGCCCGGCACATTCATGAAGTCGTGTATCAATTGTGCGTTCTCGGATTACAGTCCCTACGGTCATGGTTTGTTCGGCAATATGATCTGCTTTCGAGAGAATAAGGTCGGCTATCTTGCTCTCCCTTTGGGTGAGGACTTCGACAAAGACGACTATTTTGACGTGATGGATACCGTCTCTGAAATGGTTCAGGAAACTCATCTTTGCCAGGAGTTTGAGCGGCGTGTACCTGGGACGGGGTATCGTGGTTGATCGAATGCTTTTGAATGTTCCAACTTCGCAGAAGTCGCTATAATTCATCTGCTGGGCTATTGCCAAGGTTCCTTCTAAATCGAAAATCTACTTTGGCAGCTTCCCCAGCTTTTTTTATGGATTGATTATGAATTCAGGCGGTCAGTCGCTCTTTCTTCAAAAGTCCCTCAAGGTCGTTGTACCAATTGGAAACAACGAGCCTTCTTTTCAACGTGTTAGCACGGTTGCGAGAAACTTGCAATCGCTTGGCTTTGGTCTGAGTTCGGACCTGCTCGCACGTCTTTCGAGTCTGCCGGAAGAATTTGTTGTTGAATGGTATGAGGAAGTGGTGCCAACCCTGAAAAAGATGGTTGGAGCGCATCGAGCCTTCATGCCGATGTATCCAAATTTCCCAAAGCAGGTGATGAATGCCTCGGAAGCTGAGTTGTTCTTCAATGCAATGACAAACTACTACGGGTTCATGCTGTCCGACATGCTCAACGACCCAACACTTGTCGTCTTGCCAAACTATGAAAAAGAGCTAAGACCATTTCTGAATGAACTGCATGAATTACGATGGATTGAATTGGGGACGGAGGAGGATTTCGACAGAGTTTTCACTCACTTGCTCGCTTCAAATGGCTCTTTATCCGCAGCACACAAAGAGATAGTACAATGGTTCGCAGCCAATCGAGACGTTAGTAACCTTCTCCCTCAAGTTATCCCGCAGAAAGAAACGCTGGCGTTTCTTGTCGCAAAGTTATCTGATCCTGCATGTCTTGTTCCTTTGCTAAAGACTGCCACCGACGTTCTCCGAGTTGCAGTTGCAATGTCCGATGGTGACGTTTCGCTTGCTGAACCAACAAAGTTCCGGAACTTGACGAAGAAGGAGCGGCGATTTTTACTTGAGTGTTTGGAGAATTGCGGTTCTTCAATGACCGAAGATATGCTTCGTTGGAAGGAAAGATGGATTCGACTTGGAGAACGATTGCATCCTGGCGACTATAAGAGTCGTTTCCCTCGGTCACTTGCTGCGTTTGACGTTTTGCGAAACGGCTATCCATATGCAACCTTCAATTCTCTGATCGAAGCCGCCTTCATCGCCAAAAAATCCGACCAAGCCCTCGATATCTTGATTCAACGTCCTGGAGATTTTGCTCGACGTTTGGACCACGCATTGCGAACACTGGACAAGCCCGACGAAGTTGCCACTGTTTTCTTGAATGTTGCCTCAAAGGTGTCAACGCCCGTACTACTACAACTTTGGCATCATTTCTCGACTAGAAATGATGCGGCCATTCGTGCATTCTTTCCCAAAGGTAATGCAGCAAAGGTCCAAGTGAAAGAAGGCAGTTTACCTCGACTGCAAACAGAATTGGTTCAACATCTTGCGAATGGAATTCGAGATGTTCTCGTTGAGCGATTCCGCCGTCTTCCGTCGCTTGGAAAAGTCCATATCGGTGAGAACCTTAAAGAACAGATCGTCCCATTTTCGCAAAGGTCAGCGAGTCGGGCGATTCAAACTGTTGCCCGTGGTTCGAGTTTCGACCTTCCGTTAGGGCAGACAATCCGATTCTTCTGTTGGTGGAAGAATTTGGAGAAACAGGATTCTGACGATGGCCGTGTTGACATTGATTTGTCTGCATCAATGTTTGACTCTGATTGGCAATATGTCGCAGATGTTTCGTACTACAATTTGCGACAAGGCAGATGCTACCATAGTGGCGACATAACTTCAGCGCCAAACGGGGCCTGCGAATTCATCGACATGGATTTGCCGTTCGTCTTGGAATCAAATGCTCGGTATATCGTCATGAGTATCATGTGTTTTACAGGGCAGAGTTTTCTCGCATTGCCAGAGTGCTTCGGCGGTTGGATGATGCGTCAAAGACCGGAATCTGGCGAGATTTTTGACCCCCGTACAGTAAAGGACAAGGTAGACATTACAGGTTCAACAAGAACCTGTGTGCCTGTAATCGTTGATGTCCAAGATCGCAAAGTGTACTGGGCGGACTTGGCCCTCAAAGGACGAGGCCAAATCAACAATGCTGCCAGGAACTCGGTTGGAATGAGTCAAATCGGTAAGGTGATGGTGGCCCTAAACAAACCATCGCTATTCGACCTGTTCTTGATGCACGCAGAGGGCCGTGGGACATTGGTAGACGATGAAGCACAAGCAGACACGATATTCGATGTGTTTAGCGGAACAGTCACGGCCTTCGACACCGACAAGATATTGAGCGAATTTTTGGCATAGAGTACTTCGCAATTTTCGGCAACGACCTGTTTGTTCCGAAGTCGTGGCAGGATCGGCTTGAGTCCTGCGTCGTGCTTTCTGGCGATGATTGGAATCGATTGAGCGACCATAACCCTGTGATTGCTCAATTCCGGTAAAATTTGAATTGAATACCTAGATTTTAGAACGTCTCTCCCCGCACTCCCTTAGTAGCGAAATGGCCAGACAACAACCTCGTATTAAACTCCCTCCCGTTGCCACGAAAATGTACGAACTTTATGTGCGATTCTCGGAAAACCTACACACTAGCCAAAGCCCCTTATGAAAAGTGCGTGGAGTTATTCAAGAAAACTCGGAGCAATTGAAACCAAAAACATGACCGACGATCCAGCGATTCCAAAATACTCCCACACACAAAAAGCTCCGCTCTGCTTATTGATCTACGCGCTTGCCGCCGTATTCGTTGCGTTGGGCTGGTTTGTTCCAGATGCACCGCCAATTCCATGGCTGTTCCCGCCTATCGGATTATTGATGTTGGTTCTCGCAGCCTCGATTCATCACCTTTCGGTTGTCGATCAAGGCGATAAAATGGCAGTGTCCTTCGGTCCTATGCCATTGATGCGGACGACGATACCGTATTGCGAAATCAAAAGCGTTGAAAGGGGTCGCACATTACTGCTCGATGGATGGGGCATCCACATGAGTATCCGTGGCGGCTGGGTCTGGAACATTTGGGGGCGGGATTGCGTGGTAATCCATCTAAAAAGCGGAGTGATTCGGATCGGTACAGACGATGCCGAAAATCTTGCTAATTTTCTAACGCAGAGGATCGGAAATTGACCTCCAACCAAGACCAGGCGTCGATCATAACTTGGGCAGTCAGGTTGGCTAGCATAGTCAGACGGCGCGAGTATGGCGGGCCTCGATTAGCCACAAAACATAACAAATCCCCAAGGCAAGCCTGGGGTGATTCGAATCTCGCCGCGTCGTCGGCTTAGACGCAGTGGAAACCACAGGATGCGAGCCCAATGACATCGATTCTACCCAACATTCTTTACGGCACAGCTTGGAAAGAAGATCGCACGCGAGAGCTTGTTCAGCTAGCCATCGAACAGGGATTTCGCGGAATCGATACTGCCAATCAACGCAAACACTACCATGAAGCGGGTGTGGGGGAAGCGATTCAGGACGCGATCGAGAAGGATTTGGTAACCCGCGATGATCTCTTTTTGCAGACGAAGTTCACGTTTCGCGGCGGCCAAGACCATCGCTTGCCCTATGACCCAACCGCGTCGATTGCAGAGCAAGTTGAGCAATCTTTTGCTAGTTCCCTAGTCCATCTGGGCGTCGAAACGATCGACTCCTACGTGTTGCATGGCCCAAGTCAATCGCGTGGCCTTGGGGCCAACGATTGGGACGCGTGGAAAGCGATGGAGGTGGTTCAAAAGAGCGGTCGCACGCGATTTTTGGGAATCAGCAATTGCTCGCTCGAACAGCTAACTACCCTGTTGAAGCATTGCGAGATCAAACCCCGATTTGTTCAGAATCGATGCTACGCAGTGCACGCATGGGACCGAGGCGTACGCGAGTTCTGTCGTTCGAACGACATTGTCTATCAAGGTTTTTCGTTGCTGACGGCCAATGCAAAGGTCTTGACTAAGCCGCAAGTCGTTCAGCTTGCACGTAAGTACGATTGTCACGTTGCTCAGATCATCTTTTCTTTTGCGATTGGCATCGGCATGCTGCCTTTAACGGGCACGACGAATCCACAGCACATGTTGATGGATCTGGAACTGGACCACTTGCAGCTTGATCCAATTGAGTTAGCCATGATTGAAACAGTGAACGCAGCTAACTCATAGCCGATCAAGGGAATAACCGGCTTAGGATCCCTTTTGGTCAGGGCACCGGAAGCGACCTACATCAAAATCTCGAAGAGCGACGTGCTTCGTCTTGCGCCCTGTGGTTCGAGCTCGCCAAAGTCGAAACGAGGATGGCTTCATTTCGGCTCGCATGAGTTTGATGACCTCGCCTGGAGTGAGGCCAAACTGAGCTTGAATGGCATCGAACGCGGTTCGATCCTCCCAGGCCATTTGAATAATACGGTCGATATCAGCAGTTGTCAGTGACATGTTTATACTCGAAGGATTTGATTATCGGCGATAACCCAGGTTTGATCCGATTTGTTTGGATGGATGACTTGCGTGCCAGTGAACTCCCCGATCGCGGGTAAGACGAATTGCCGTTTGGATAACCAAAAGCAGGGTAGCTTTCCGACCGAGTCCAACTTGGAGGAAAAGCGGTAGGCGGGGTGAAGGTGGCCGCATAGAAGAAGTTTGGTGGATGGAGTAGGTTCTCGCGGAAGATGAGAAATGGAAATCGAATCGATCGAAGTGCCCGAGTCGACAATTTCGATTGGCCAACGCTTGGGTAACGCGTGAATACCCCGATCGTGATTTCCTAGGACAAGCGTAAATCGTAATTGCGAATGAACCGCAAAGAAAGCCTCCAGTGATTCTTGGATGTCGTGCGAAAGCGATGACCGAGCGTGGAACATATCCCCGAGCAGGATCAGCCGCGATGCTTGGCACTCTGAAATCATCTTGGCGATGGTCGTCAATGTACCTTGAGTGCTACCGCGAGGTACCGAGACTCCCTGGCTGCGAAAGGTAGCCTCCTTGCCGAAGTGAGTATCGGCAATGAACAAGGTTCTTTGTTCGGGCCAGTAGAGCCCACGTTTTGAAAGAAGCCAAACGTCGATCCCTTCGATCGAAACTTCAAGCAAAGAATTCGTGGTGTGGATGGTTGCTGGTCCAGCGGAAGAAGAAAGGCCGGTCATGATTGGTTTTTAGCCTCATCGCTAGCGGCGGTTTCTAGTGCTTTTTGCATACGTCCAACGCGTTCCGCCAAGGTCTCGCTGCTGACACGTTCCCTCAACTTATCAACCATTAAGGAAAAGGCTAGCGGCGTTACCTTCGGTGGGGTTGTCATCTTGATTTTTCCTTTCTCCATGCGTTTTAATGCAAGATGCAGCCGCATCCATTCTAACTGTTGTTCAAGGACTTCACGGCGACATTGTTCTAGTAATAAATTCTTGGGATCGTGTTCGCTAAACGCATCGAAAAACAGATTGCTGCTGGCCTGGATGTGGCTAGCGCTCTTGCGCTGCCCGGGCAAGCCAGATTGAATTAACCCAGAAACTCTTGCGATTTGGCGGAATTGCCGCTTTGCCATCTCGGTTGCGTTCATGCTTTGGCGCACGTCGTCCTCAAGCCGTTCCGTGGAGAACAACCCTTCTGCAATGGCCTTTTCGATCAAAATGATATGGGGAGACTGCAAGACAATGCCATAGTCATTGCATGCCATGCTCATGGTTGTGCGTTGCTGTCGCGTCAAACGGTACGCCAACAAGGAAGCCATCCCCTCGTGTACCAATCGTCCTTCGAACGGGAACAAGAAGATCTGGTACCCAGACCGTTCGCGAATCACCTCGATTAGAAGTTCATCGGTTCTCGGCAAGATGCTCCATCGTTGTTGCAGTTCGAATAGTCCTTTCAACGATTTCATTTCGGCTCCCGTCAAGATCCCGTCGGATGCCTCGTGTATCTTTTCACGTAAGGCGGCGCTCAGCTCACTCGATAGTGGCATTCGTCCGCCCATCCAACGTGGGACTGCATCAGGCGTACCCTTGGATCTCCTAACGTAAGCGATGTTTTCTCGCACGATAACAAGTTCAACTAATTTTCCAGCGAATAGAAATCGATCGCCTCGCTTGAGTTTCGAAATAAAGCTCTCTTCGACCGTTCCCATCGTGCTACCGCTCATGTACTTTACTTTCATGGCGGTATCGGAAACGATGGTCCCAATGTTGAGACGATGCAGAGTAATCACGCGGCGTATCGACACTTGATATCGATGATCGTTGACTTGGACTCGATGGAACTCGGGGTACGCACCGAGTGAGCTTCCGCCATGGACGACGAAATCGAGAACCCATTGCCATTCGTCTTCGGTCAGAGTCGCGAACGATTGTGTGGTTCTGACTTCTTGAAGCAAGTCTTCCGATGTGAATCCGCCACCGATTGCAATCGTGACAACGTGTTGCACCAGCACATCCAATGGTTTATTCAGAAGTGGCCGAGCTTCCATTTTGCCTTGCTGAATCGCTTCTTTTGCCGCGGCCATTTCGATCAGTTCCAAAGCGTTTGTAGGAACAAAAACGAGTCGGCTTTCTGCGCCAGGCTGATGCCCGCTGCGGCCTGCACGTTGCAACAGGCGAGCGGAGCCTTTGGGGCTGCCGACTTGAAGCACCAGATCGACGGCTGAGAAATCAACACCTAAATCAAGACTGCTCGTGCAAACAACAGCCCGCAGCTTGCCATGTCGCAATCCGTTTTCAACCCAATCTCGGACGCTTGTGTCCAACGAACCATGATGAACCGCGATCTGCCCAGCCCAATCGGGTCGATGCTGCAGCAGATGTTGGTACCAAATCTCCGTTTGCGACCGCGTGTTGGCAAAGACGAGGACGCTTTTGACAGATTCGATTTCCTTGGCTACCTGCGGGACCATGCGAGTCCCAATGTGTCCAGCCCAAGGGAATCGTTCCATCTTGTCTGGAATCAAGGAATCAAGTCGCAATCGCTTTTTGGTTGTCCCTTGGATGATCTTGCACGGCTGAATCGAGCTGCATCCGACCAGTGCCTCGCTGGCATCGGTGAGATTTCCAAGTGTTGCGGATAGACCCCAGGTTCGAAGCGATGGATTGAGCTTACGAAGTCGCGCTAAAGCCAGTTCGACTTGAATACCTCGTTTGCTGCCGAGCAGTTCGTGCCATTCGTCTACGATGACTGCTTCGATCGCGCTCAACTGCGGTTGCAACGAGGCGTGCGTCAGGAGTATCAATCGCAACTAAGAATCAGCCATTTTCGCAGGTTGGCTGGGGTGGCTGCGATTCTTTGATCGCAACTATCAGTCTTTCTGATTAAAGTTGGACACTCGATTCCAATTTAAAAAACGCCTCGC
>Ga0247840_10003095_pt1 | contig 28660 bp, 25 predicted proteins | sample LaCruzMarch2015__FD_192404 | JGI IMG/M metagenome (GOLD analysis project Ga0247840, IMG submission 192404) | Freshwater microbial communities from meromictic Lake La Cruz, Castile-La Mancha, Spain - LaCruzMarch2015_17m | ecosystem: Environmental > Aquatic > Freshwater > Lake | place: Spain...
GCCGCTTCCAGGAGCCCGACGAGCCGACACCCGTCATCCTCACCACCTCGCACATGCTCACCACCGGTGTGGACGCGCCGACCTGCAAGAATGTCGTTCTGGTGCGTGTCATCAACGCCATGACCGAGTTCAAACAGATCATTGGGCGCGGGACGCGGATGCGCGAGGACTACGGTAAGACCTGGTTCAACATCATCGACTACACCGGCTCGGCGACCGCGCGCTTCGCTGACCCCGATTTCGACGGCTTCCCGGAAGCCATCGACCTCACCGAGATCGATGCGCAGGGCCGGGAGACCGGCACCGATGAACTGGACCCGACCCGGATCGGGGCGGTCGAACCGGGCGATGCAGCGCCAGGCGAACCCGGCATCGGCGATGGCGCAGATGCTACAGAACCGACACCGCCGCTGAAATACTATGTCGATGGCGGTCAGGTCCAAATCATCGCCCATGTCGTCTCCGAACTGGACGACGACGGCAATCAACTGCGGGTGATCCAATATACCGACTACACTGCCGACCAGATCCGCACCCTGTTCCGCACGCCCGATGCTCTGGTTGCCGACTGGGCCGATCCAGTCAAGCGCGAGGCGATCCTCGATCAACTGAACCGTCGCGGTATCGCGTTTTCACATTTGGCCGAGGCGGCGGGCCACGCGGACGCCGATCCGCTGGATCTGCTCTGTCATCACGCGTTCCAGCGCCCGTTACGCACCCGTCGGGAGCGGGCGGAGCACCTGCGCAAGAACCAGCCGGATTTCTTCGACCAGTTCAGCGCCGTCGCCCGCGGCATCCTCGACGCCTTGCTGGATCAATACACAGAGCACGGTCCAGACGAATTTCGGATTCCGCACGCCCTCCAGGTCCCGCCCATCGCCATCCACGGCAACCCCATGGAGATTGCCGACCTGTTCGGTGGGCCGGTCGCCATGCGTCAGGCGGTCAATCGGTTACAGAGCCTGCTTTACGCGGAGATCGGAAATCGCTGAATCTTTAGCGGATGTTTCACCACAGAGCTCACCCATGCCCCCCAAGAAGCCAGCCACACCCCAGACCACCGCGCAGCAGCTCGGGGCCATCATCAAGTCCGCGCGCAACATCATGCGCAAAGACAAGGGTCTCAATGGTGACCTGGACCGGCTGCCCATGCTCACCTGGATCATGTTCCTCAAGTTCCTCGACGACATGGAGCACCTGCGCGAGACCAACGCCGCGTTGGCGGGGACGCCCTTTCGCCCGGATATCGCGCCGCCCTACCGCTGGCGCGACTGGGGCGCGGATGCCGGCGGCATCACCGGGGCTGAGCTGATCGCCTTCGTCAACAACGACGAGGCCATGCGTCCCAACGGCACCCGCGGGGCCGGGCTCTTCTATTACCTGCGCGGGCTGCGCAGCGTGGATGGGGCCGATCGGCGCGATGTCATTGCCACCGTGTTCAAGGGGATGCAGAACCGCATGGCGGACGGGTACCTGCTGCGCGACGTGATCACGCTGGTCGACGGCATCCACTTCACCGCCTCCGCGGAGATGCACACCTTGAGCCGGCTCTACGAGACCCTGCTGCGCGAGATGCGCGATGCGGCCGGTGACTCGGGTGAGTTCTACACCCCGCGACCGGCGGTGCGCTTCATGGTCCAGGTCATGGACCCGCGCCTGGGCGAGACCGTGCTGGACCCCGCCTGCGGGACCGGCGGCTTCCTGGTGGAATCGTTCGTCCATTTGCAGCAGCAATGCCGCTCGGTCGCCGATCTGACCACCCTGCAGGAGACGAGTATCCGCGGCGGCGAGGCCAAATCCTTGCCCTACCTGCTGGCGCAGATGAATCTGCTGCTCCACGGGCTCAACTACCCGCGTATCGATCCCGGCAACAGTCTGCGCGTTCCGCTACGGGACCTCACCGACCAGGACCGGGTGGATCTGATCCTGACCAATGTCCCCTTCGGCGGCGAGGAAGACCGCGGCATCCTGAGCAACTTCCCCAAGGACCGTCAAACCGCGGAGACCGCGCTGCTCTTCCTGCAACTCATCATGCGCCGTCTGAAACGCCCCGGGCCGGGCAACGACCGGGGTGGTCGGGCCGGTGTGATCGTCCCTAACGGCACCCTGTTCGGCGACGGCGTCTGTGCCCGCGTCAAGGAAGACCTGCTCAAGCACTATCACGTGCATACCATCGTGCGCCTGCCCGAGGGCGTCTTCGCGCCCTATACCGACATTCCGTCCAACCTGATCTTCTTCGACCGTTCCGGGCCGACCCAGGCGATCTGGTACTACCAGATCCCGCTGCCCGCCGGCCGGCGCAAATTCACCAAGACCAAGCCGATGGAAGATGCCGACCTGGCGGCCTGTCTGGCCTGGTGGGACGACCGGAAAGAGGGTGCCAATGCCTGGCGGGTCGATGCCGCGGAGGTGCTCAGGTACGACGCCGAGGGGCGGTTGCTGTCGGTCAATCTGGACGTCAAGAATCCGAATGGGTTGGAGGCGTTGGAGCATCGGGAGCCGCTGGAGCTGCTGGACGACATGCTGAGAAAAGAGCGCCGGGTGAATGATCTGCTTGCCGAGATCAGAACACTCATTGACCGGACAGCCGCGTGATGCGTCATTGGCAATCGGTAGAACTCGGTAGCGTGCTTCGCAAATCCGATCGGTGGATAACGATTGATCCTGATGCGACCTACCAGGAGGTGACCGTTCGGCTAAAGGGGAAAGGGGTCGTCTCCCGCGGCTTTCGGCAAGGGATCGAGATGGGCGGCGACCGGCGTCTTGAGGTCTGTCCAGGACAATTCATTCTCTCGCGCATCGACGCGCGACATGGTGCGTCCGGTATCATCCCCGCGGAATTAGCCGGTGCGGTCGTTACCAATGACTTTCCAGTCTTCGACTGCGATGAATCAAGGCTCAGGCCGCGTTATTTGTCCTGGCTCAGCAAGACCGAGGCTTTTGTCGAAGCCTGTCGGACCACGAGCGAAGGAACAACCAACCGGGTACGTTTGCGTGAGGAATTGTTCTCCAGGATTGCGATCGTTGTTCCTCCGGTGATTGAACAGGATCAGGTTGTTGCGAGGATCGAGGCGGTTACAACCCGCCTCGACGAGGCACGGCGGCTGCGCCAGGAGATCCAGGACGACGCCAAGGCCCTGCTGCACAGCGTCTTTCACCGCTTGATCCAAGGCGCCGCGTATCGCCCGCTCGCGGATGTCGCCCCCATCGTTCGGCGACCAGTCGCGATTGAAATGGACGGCATCTACCCCGAGTTGGGGGCGCGCTCATTCGGCAAAGGTCTCTTCCATAAGCCGACCCTGAGCGGCGCGGATCTCGATTGGCAGAAGCTGTTCCGCATTCATGCCGGGGACTTGGTCATCAGCAATATTAAAGCCTGGGAGGGCGCCATCGCCGTTGCCGGAAAGGTCGACCATGGCCGGGTCGGCTCGCACCGTTACATCACCTGCGTTGCCAGGGACGGGATCGCCACCCCCGAGTTCCTATGCTTTTATCTCCTGACGAACGAAGGGATTGAGCAAGTGCAGGGCGCCTCACCCGGAAGCGCGGACCGCAACCGGACCCTGGCGATGGGCCGTTTGGAGCAACTCCTCGTGCCGGTTCCAACGATCGAGAAACAGAGAGAATTCAGCACGCTTCAAGTCAAGGTCGCCGCTATCCACCAAGCCCAAGTCGCCAACCAACCCGAGTTGGACGCCCTGCTGCCCGCCCTGCTGGATAAAGCCTTCAAAGGCGAGCTATGACATCGCTCCGGCCAGATCTTTCGCCGATGCCCGGTGGCGGAAATCTGATCCACAGATGTCACAGATGAACACAGATATCTTTCTTCATCTGTGTTCATCTGTGTTCATCTGTGACATCTGTGGATAAATCCGAGTGGTCGCTTGCGCCGGAACGACGATCAAGGCCGACCAGTGTCGCTCCCCGTTGTGTCTTGGTGTGAAATCGGCTTTTTCCGGCGGGCGTGAGCGACAGGCGTCCAACGCGATAACCGGATGTAGGGGCGGGTTTCAAACCCGCCCCTACGTCAAGGTCATGTCCGGACATCAGGTGCGAAGGCTATAATCCCGTGACGTCTGATCGCACCCGAAAAAAGGGAGTTCTCACACAAAGACACAAAGATCAAAAAGATTTCAACGCGCTGCGCCCGTCGCGCAGCCCCCCCAGGCGCGGTGATCGGACCAATGCTTCCAATGACCTGTTTTTCTTTATGCCTTTGTGTGAGCGATTCCGGATTGCGGATCACCCGATGATCCATTGCCACAAACCCGCTCCGCTCGCCCGTCCGGGCGGGGCCTCACTGGAGACCTGAAATGAGCATCGAAGTCAGCGGCCTGCTCGGGCTGCTCCATTTGATCCTGACCGTCTACGCCATGGTCAAGATCGTCCAAAGCAACGCGGGTACGGGCTCCAAGGTCATCTGGATCGTCCTGGTCCTGCTGCTGCCGGTCCTCGGGCTGATCCTGTGGCTGCTGCTCGGGCCGAAGGGTTGAGCCGCTACCCAGCTTCAATCAGTGCTACCGCGCAGAGAGGAGAGGCATCTTATGTCACCACTTTGCGCGGCAATGTGTTCGGTAAAAGCAGCGAACAGTTGATCACGTTCTTGACTGAAACAGTTTCTCCGCAAACTCGTCCGACGATATCGCTCCAAGTTGGGGTTGGCGCTGCCCCACAAAACGGCTGCCTTCGGCGGCATTTACTGTCCCATCAAGCTGATACAAGAAAATCTGACAAATCTTAGTACCTGGCTTTATAGCAATCGGAACGTCACCAACATTAGTCACCTCAAGGGTAAGGCAGCCGCTGTAGCCTGGGTGTACGCCGGGAGCCGTTTCAATGATGAGGCCGCGTCTCCCCCAAGATGACTTTCCTGTCACCATTCCGGCTAAGTAGAAAGGTAGCCGTATCCATTCCAGCGTAACCGCCAATACGAAAGAGTGAGGATGAAGTATAAACTGACTGCCGAAAGGTATATAATGGGCCTGAGTTATACTGTGCTCGGTAGGCGCTAGCCGATCCCTATCGTAAACATCCAGAAGTGGATGGCGACTGGCGCGTTCGGTGCGAAACCAAGTTCCTAGTCGAAGATCGACTGATGCGCTTGAGTCGCCGTGAATTCTCCTGGTATCCGGCTTAGGGGTAATAACTAAAGGATCTGACTCATTGTTCTCACAGTCGTCTATGAGGTGGGCAATAGTGGAAGATCGTAGCAACATTACTCGATTCCTTGAATCTGATTGATTTCCAGGACTTCGATGCTCTTGAAAATCAGATCATTAAGCATTTGCTCACAGCGCTTGGGATTAGTGTAGACTGATGGGTATCTATGGCTCCAACCCGGCATTGCGTTACGTGAGAAATTCCAAGCCGCGTTGATTATGTTAGTGAGAGATTGTGGCGAAATTGCCGGCACACCCATCGAAAACGATTTCTCTATTCGTTTAGTCGCTGCGAATGAGTGAGCAAGCAACCCCTTGTCATTTAAGAGAGATGCGGCGTCTCTGCACAGCTGCTCAATCAGTTGCTTGGTTGCGGCGTCACTAATAGATAGCAAGAGCCGGGTCTCAGCATCGGGCGGAGTATCACTGTCTTCAAATAGATTGGCATATGAGTCTGGAAAAATAATACCTTGAGAATCAGATGCTTGGCGTAAAGCTGCGACTCGATCCAGCATGTTTGGATAATGTTCAGCGCGCGACCCAAGTAGTCCTGGAGCAATGAGATAAGCGAACGCGTGAAGATAGGATTCTCGAAACAAAAAGAGCCCGATGAAATCGCAAAAAATCTCTTCACATTGAGACATGCTCCAATACCACGACTTGAGCCAGTACTGCTGTCCGATCATATCCGTGAGATTAGTTGGTGCTCCAACAGCAGGGAAGTATTGCTGAAACTCATCCCAGATCACTTTCTCGATATGTTTAACAACTGTTTCTTCAACGACCCGATAGTACTTGTCGTGGAACTTATAGGCACGCCAAATGTTATGCCCCAACTCATGTCCGGATAAGGGTATTGCTAGACCATTACCAGATTCAGATACGGGTATGCCAATGAAAACGACTTTGCTAAAACCCAAATCTCCCGGCATATTATAAGTAAAAGGCGAAAAATCCCACTCGGAAGAAATAATTAATTTCGCATCTTCGCCGAGGGCTTTGGAGACAATATTAAGAAAAGGACCGTGCAATTCGAACGAGTTGCGGACATCCATCGAACGCGCTATAAACCCCAGCAAAGGATAAACAGTAAAAATCTTATGCAGTATCTCTTTGCAAATAGTTTTTGTTACTGCTTGATCCGTATCTGGTTGAATCAACCCCAAGGTGTTAACGCGTTCTTGAAGTAAAGTCTCGATGCGATCAAGAACCGGTTTTGAGTGAGAGTGGGGGAAATCCCCCGACTGCAATGCCTCTATGACTAAGAGTACTGCAGCTAATTTCTTGTTTGTGTATTGCACAAGCTCCATAATCGTAGCACACTACTTCTTATACGGGCTCTCGGATCGGGAGTGTTGCATCATCTGCCGCGTGGTCATCGCTTGTCGCGACAGTTCCAAGCAAAACCGCTTCAAGATCTCCAAGAGATCTTCTTTTGTGGGGGCTGACGCCATTTGGATAGCTACTTCCGATGCCTTTTGCGCAATATCCTGTATCGAATTTAGATGGCAGTTGTAAGATTCGGCAATGGCTCTTTGAAATACGTCCACGCTGACGGGATCCATGAAGTGTTTAGGCTGTGTTGAATGATCTAAATGGGAAGTGGAGTTTCGCAACAAATTAGAAAGCTTCTGCAAATTGGGCGTTGCTGCGCCTCTTCCATGGATAACGTTATCCACCTCTAAAGCAGCAGTTGCGGCAATAAATGGAAGCTCTGGATCTGTTACCCGAAACACTGAGGAAGGGGTGTTAGCCATCTTGTTCGACCGTTGTTGGCGAAAGCCGTGTTGCTTGTTATTAACACAAACGCATCAACGTTTCCCGCAGCACATCAAGAAGGGGGCGGCACCGTCAGACAGTAAGCCCGCTCTACCTCCTCCCGTCATAAACGAGGAAAACGCCAAGGTTTGCCGCTCGGCGCTGCAATGCGCCTTTTGCTGGTCTTTTGCTCGATACCTAGCAGCCTATCGGACTTGCGCTGATAACGCATTGATAAACTGATGTTTCGCCGCCTTTCGGGAACGCTATCATATCGAGAAACATCAATCTGTTACGCTGCAAGTCCGACAAACTGCTAGCCGAACAATCTGCTCCGCCACTTCGGTGCGACTCTTACCATAGCGTTGCGCAAGGACAAAGTCGTCCAGATACTCGATTACTATCGGAGTGGTTCGAATCCGAACCTCCGAGGTCTCGATTTTGTTCGGCGAGCGCGACATAACGATAGTCTAACATCGGCACCACTTTCAAGGGGCCGATTAGTGCCTAAGTAGCCACTAAGTACCGTTGATCAAACAGCGTCACTTGGCGCGTCTACGAGCCTTACTTTTTTCGACAACACAGGGTGATGATGATCAACAGAGTGTTTGTAGGTTGGCAGAACCGATAGGCGTCTAACCCTAGAAAGAGCAGTTGCACCATAAAGACACAAAGGACACGAAGGATTTCAATGTGTTGCGTTGAAATGGTGGATCACCAGCCAGGTGAGGCGCATCATGACAATAACCCATTGTCTTTCTTTGTGATCTTTGTGATCTTTGTGCCTTTGTGTGAGCAATTCCGGATTACGGATCACCCGATGATCCACTGCGACAAACCCGCTCCGCTCGCCAGTCCGGGCGGGGCCTCACCGGAGATCTAAGATGAGTATCGAAGTCAGCGGCCTGCTCGGGCTGCTCCATTTGATCCTGACCGTCTACGCCATGGTCAAGATCGTCCAAAGCAACGCGGGCACGGGCTCCAAGGTCATCTGGATCGTTCTGGTCCTGCTGCTGCCGGTCCTCGGGCTGATCCTGTGGCTGCTGTTCGGGCCGAAGGGCTGAGCAGTCCCGGTCGCGCCGATCGGACGCCCCGGAGGTCTGAGGCAAGCGCTCAATCAAGGTCGTGCCAGCCACTTCAACAGCGTCCTGAAAAGCGCATCCGGCGCGACCGGTTTGGCAACGTAGTCGTTCATACCGGCAGCAAAGCACTTGGCCTTGTCTTCTGCAAAGGCGTTTGCTGTCAGGGCAAGAATGGGAACCCTGGAGCCGTTCGGCTGCTGCCGTATCCGTCGCGTCGCTTCGAGCCCGTCCATGTTGGGCATCTGTATGTCCATCAGAATCATGTCGTAGGCATGTCGATCGGCCAGTTCTACCGCTTCGGCACCATCCGCGGCCACATCCGCCAACAAGCCAACGGACTCCAGCAGATCTCTGGCAACTTCCATGGTGGTCGGCTCATCTTCAACCAATAGGATACGGCAACCACAATAATGGCGCGACAGCGTCGCCGCGATGGAATCGGTCGCCGGGGATGTTGCCGTTGTCGGGTTCGTCCTGCCGATCTTGAGCCGTGCCGTAAACCAAAAGGTGCTGCCGCCGCCGAGGGTGCTCTGCGCCCCGGCATCCCCGCCCATCGACAGGGCCAGGCGACGCGTGATGGCGAGGCCCAGGCCGGTGCCGCCATATCTTCGGGTGAAGGAGTTGTCGGCCTGCTCGAAGGTCGAGAACAGCGTTGATGATTTCCAGCAAGTGTTGACCGGCCGTCTGAATCCGGTCGAGCCGTTCGGCTTGTTTCGCGGCAAGGCCGTCCCGCTTCATCAGATGCGCCATGCCGGTAATCGCGTTGAGCGGAGTGCGGATCTCATGGCTCATGTTGGCCAGGAAGGCGCTCTTGGCGCGGTTGGCCGATTCGGCGGAATCCTTGGCGACCAATAATTCGCGAGTCCGCTCGACGACCAGTTGCTCCAGGTGGCGATGGTGGCGCTCAAGCTCGGCCTCCGTCCGCTTGCGGTCCGAAATATCCTGTAGCAAGGCGATGAAATAGTCCGCCGCGCCCTCCGCTGTGCGAACGCAGTGCACCGAAAGGGCAACAAAGATCTCCGACCGATCCTTACGGATAAAGCGTTTATCGAGCGCGTAGCGGTCGATGTCACCCCGCAGCACGCGGTCGAACTGAACGACGTCGGTCGCCAGGTCGTCCGGGTGGGTCAATCCCGCCCACGTCAGTTGCAAAAGCTCCTCCCGTGAATAACCAAGCATCCGGCACAGGTGTTCATTGACTTCGACCCAGCCCTTGGCGAGCGACGTGATGGCAAGGCCGACCAAGGGCAGATTGAAGTAGGAGCGTAACCGACGCTCGCTTTCACGCAGCGCGTTCTCGGCGGCCTTACGATGGGTCGCGTCGATACAGATCCCAGTCATGCGAACGGCGTGCCCCGATGCGTCGTAGGCAGTGTCACCAACAGAATCGACCCAACGCACCTCGCCGGAGGGCAGAACAATCCGGTATTCGCTGTTCAGCGGGATGTGCTCGCAGATGGCATCGTGAATGCGCGCTTCAGCCCCCAGCCGATCTGCCGGGTGAAGCGCGTTGCGCCAGACCTCGAAGCTCGCCGCGAACCTGGCCGCATCAAGTCCGAAAAGCTGGAAGAGTTCCTTCGACCAGTTCAGGTGGCCGGTCCGGATATCCCAGTCCCAGATCCCCGCCGCGGCGGCGCGTTGCGCCATGGAGAGACGCTCCTGGGCCTCAAGCAAGGCCGCTTCCTGCTGCCGGCGTGCGGTGATGTCCAGTCCGATACCGGCGACGAAGGTGTTTCCCGCCGCGTCCTTGAACGGGAACTTGGCGTTGAGCCAAACTGCGCGACTGCCATCGTGCTGCGGGGTCTCCTCGATCACTTCCAGCGGATGGCCGCAGGCGAGCACGTCCAGATCGTTCCGGCGTACGGTGGCGGCAACCTCGGCCGGCCACATATCGGCATCGGTCTTTCCCTGCCAGTCCGCCAGACGCACCCCAAACCGCTCCTCGCAGGTCTTGTTGATGTAGACATACCGCCCCTGCGCATCCTTCATCCAGGCAAGCGCGGGGCTGTGATCCATGAAGAGCCGAAAGCGCTCTTCGCTCTGCCGCAGCGCATCCTCCGCCTGCTTGAACCGCGTCGTCTCGCTGAGCGAGAACACGAGCCCCGTCAACGCGTTGCGTTCGTCCTTGACCGGCTTCAGACTCCAATTCCAATAGGTCGTGCCCCGTTCCGGCTGACCCGGGAACGCGAACGGCCTGTCTTTGTAGAAGACCGCCTCGCCCGAGTCGCGGACCTGGCGGAAAGTCGCCTCGTTTTCGGTATGGGGGTGCAAGGCGAAATGGTTCTTTCCAAGCAGTTCCTCGGGCGCCATCCGGCAGGCTTGCGCGTAGGCGGGGCTCACCCACACGACGTCGAACGCCGGATCGAGCAGGACCAGCATCGCGTCGGTCGTCTGCATGACGCTGTCGAGCGCGTGGTATTTACGCAGTTGCTGAATCAATGCGTCCCGACTGAGATTGTCATAGTGAGGCAACTGCCGGACTCCGACTTTGCTGATCGTTACTGCGGGTAGGATACTGGGATTCCTGGCGCGACCGTTAGCAGCGCAAGTCACTCATGTCGCAGAGGACTTCCTCGACGACCGACTTGCCGACCGGCCCGGCGAGCAACGGGGGCATCGGCCGGACGCGACGTCGCCGCCCGCTAAAGCGTCGGTCTCCGGTCGCCCCGCCCACCGGAAGTCGAACCCGCGCCGACGACCTTTGCGTCTTTGTGTGAGAACCGCTCTTTCGTGGATCAACGGCCCGCCTCGAGTGCCTCGCGCGCAATCGCCCGATAGCCGATATCGGTGCGGTAACAGGCGTCCGGCCAGGTGATCTCCCGCACCAGGCGGTAGGCGCGTTCCTGGGCGTCCCGGGCGGTGTCGCCCAGGGCGGTGACGCAGAGCACCCGGCCGCCGGCGGTGAGGGTGGCGTCGCCGTCGCTGCGCGTGCCGGCGTGGAAGACCTTGACGTTCGCGCCATCGTCGGCACTCAGGCCGCTGATCGGCAGTCCTTGGGCATAGGTGTCCGGATAGCCGCCGGCGGCCATGACGACCCCCAGGGCGACCCGCGGGTCCCAGTCGGCCTGGACTTCGTGCAGGCGCCCGTCCAGGGCGGCCAGGCAGAGGGCGACCAGATCGGAGCGCAGCCGCAGCAGGATGGGCTGGGTCTCGGGGTCGCCGAAGCGGCAGTTGTATTCCAGGACCTTGGGGGTGCCGTCGGCGGCGATCATCAGACCGGCGTAGAGGAAGCCGACATAGGGGGTGCCCTCGGCCGCGAGTCCGGCGACGGTCGGGGCGATGACCTCGCGCATGACGCGGTCGTGAACTTCCGGGGTCACCACCGGCGCCGGGGAGTAGGCGCCCATGCCGCCGGTGTTGGGGCCGCGGTCGCCGTCGTCGCGCGCCTTGTGATCCTGGGAGGTGGCCATGGCCAGCGCGTGGCTGCCGTCGACCATGACGATGAAACTCGCCTCCTCACCGGTCAGGAACTCCTCGATCACCACCCGGGCCCCGGCACTGCCGAACCGCCCGGCGCCGAGCATGTCGCGCACCGCCGCCCGTGCGGTCTCCAGGTCCGGCGCAAGGATCACGCCTTTGCCGGCGGCCAGGCCATCGGCCTTGACCACGATGGGCGCGCCGACCTGGTCCAGATAGGCAAGGGCCGGTGCGACGTCGGTAAAGGTTCCGTAAGCCGCGGTGGGGATGCCGTGACGTTCCAGGAAGGCTTTGGAGAAGGCCTTGGAGCCCTCCAGTTGAGCGGCGGCCCGGCGCGGGCCGAAGCAGGGCAGACCGGCGGCGGCGAAGGCGTCGACCACGCCGGCGACCAGTGGTACCTCGGGTCCGACGATGGTGAGTCCAATGGACTGCGCCGCGGCGAATGCGACCAGTCCCGGCAGATCATCCGCGGCGATGGGAACGTTCTCGATGCCTGGTTCGCGGGCGGTCCCGCCGTTGCCGGGGGCCACATAGACGCGCTGCGCCAGCGGCGACCGTGCGGCCTTCCAGGCGAGCGCGTGTTCTCGCCCACCGCCGCCGATGATGAGGATGTTCATGGGTTTGATTGCTCACCTGGGCAACGAAAAAGCCCGCGACGATGACGGGCTTTGGTCTTGGTGCGTCGGCCTGGCTGGCGTCAGCATCGCTGAATGCGGGTAGTTTACCGGGAAAGACCGGCCGCAGCGTTGTACGTATGGCTGGCGGCCGCGATGGAGACGCGGTTTAAAGCTTATATTTTTGAAACTTTAAACCGCGCCAGCTCCAGCAATCGTCGAGCCTGCCGGGGCCGATCTCGTCCAAAACCATCGCATACCGCGCTTGGCGCGGTTTAGTTCCGGCTGGACCCTACGATCTGATGGGCCAGATCCACCACGCGGTTGGCCATATCCATGTAATCTTGCCGATAGTTGAGCAGCAGACCTTCGCTCGGTGCCCAGTAATCCTTGCCGCTGAGGCCGTGCTCATGCTCGTAGGCGATAAACTCTCCCTGCATGGCGATCATCTTGTCGATCAGGTCCTGCTTTTCTTTCTTCAGCGCGGCGATGTCGGTCATGATGCTGTCCCCCATAGGGTTAAAATCGTATGCCGGCGGCAAATTCAGTAAATGCCGAAATCTTAATATACCATGGAGCGCTTGGCTCGGGTCAACCGGGGCGGGTCCCCGCGGACCCGCCCACGGCATCCTTCACTGTCCGCGCGATGGCCGCCCGCGATGTTCGATCTGATTCTCTACCAACCGGAAATTCCGCCCAATACCGGCAATATCATCCGCCTGTGCGCGAACGCGGGCGCGGCGCTGCATCTGATCGCGCCCCTGGGTTTCAGTCTGGAGGACCGGCTGCTGCGCCGGGCTGGCCTCGACTACCACGAGTACGTGACCGTTGCGGTGCATCAGTCGCTCGCTGACTGCCTGGTCTTGCTGGCCGGGCGTCGCCTGTTTGCGCTCAGCACCAAGGGCCGGATGCGTCATGATGGTCCGCGCTATCGACCGGGCGACTGTTTCCTGTTCGGTCCCGAGACGCGCGGATTGCCGCCGGAGGTGCTGAACAGCATCCCGGCGGAGCAGCGGTTGCGCCTGCCGATGCGGCCGGGCAATCGCAGCCTGAATCTGTCGAACGCGGCGGCGGTGGTGGTGTTCGAAGCCTGGCGACAGTTCGACTTTGCCGGTGCTGCGGTGCCTGATCCGGCGGACGGGTGAACTTAATCGAACTCCGGCTTGGGCTCGCGTTCGAGCAGCGCGGCGGTCGCCTGCAGGGGTGAGCGCCCCTCGTAGAGCACCTGGTAAACCTGTTCGCTGATCGGCATTTCTACGCCATAGCGCTGGGCGAGGGTCCGCACGGCCTGCGCCGTCACTACCCCTTCGACTTCCTGGCCGATTTCCTCGCGTGCTTGGGCGACGCTGAGTCCGCGGGCCAGTGCCAGGCCCATCCGCCGGTTGCGCGATTGGTTGTCGGTGCAGGTCAGCACCAGATCGCCGACGCCTGCCAGCCCCATGAAGGTCTCGCCGCGGCCGCCCAGCGCCGTGCCGAGCCGAATCAGCTCGGTCAGCCCGCGCGTGATCAGGGCGGCACGGGTGTTGGCGCCGAAGCCCAGGCCATCGGCGATCCCGGTGGCGATGGCCAGGACGTTCTTGGCAGCGCCGCTGATCTCCACGCCGACCATATCCGAGCTGGTGTAGGCCCGGAAGCGCTCACCATGCAGCAGGGCCGCGGTCCGCCGGGCGAACTCCGGCTGTGCGGAGGCGACCGTGACCGCGGTCGGGAGTCCCTGTGCGACCTCGCGGGCGAAACTGGGCCCGGAGACAATGGCCAGATCCTCGCCGGGCAGCGCCTGCTGCGCCAGGGTGTGCAGGAGTCCGCCGCTTGCCGGGTCCAGTCCTTTGGTCGCCCAGGCCAGGCCGATGCCACTGGGCAGCAGTCCGGCGACCGCGCGGGTAACGGCGGCGAACGCATGGCTCGGCACCACCGCCAGGCAGTCGGTCGCGCCGTCCAGCGCCTGGTCCAGCCTGGTGAGCGCAACGAGACCGGGCGGGAAGGCGAGGCCCGGAAGAAAGCGCCGATTTTCGCCTTCCGCGCGCAGTTCGGCGATATGGTCGGCCTCGTTTCCCCAGAGCGCAACCCGATGTCCATTGCGGCACAGGCGGATTGCCAAGGCCGTGCCCCATGACCCGGCGCCGAGGACCGCCACACAAGCCCCGCCGGTCTGGCTTCCGGTCGGGATCATGGATGCTTACTCATGGCCGCGGCCCCGTGGGTCATGAAATCAATGCTGACGCGCACCTTCACCGGCCTCGGCGGCTTGTGCCGCTGCTTCCTGCTGGTGCTGGGCGAACAGGGCGTCGAAGCTGACGTGCTGCAGGACCAACTGCGGGAAGCTGCCCTTGGTCACCAGGTCCGAGACGGTTTCGCGCGCGTAAGGGAACAAGAGGTTGGGGCAGTAGGCGCCGAGCATGGGCGCGAGTTCCTGCTCGGTGAAACCGGCCATGGTGAAGATGCCCGCCTGCTGCACTTCGACGATGAAAGCGGTCTTGTCGCCGACCTTGGCCGTGACGGTCACGGACAGGACGACCTCGTAGGCCTGATCGGCGAGTCGGTTGACCTTGGTGTTGAGGTTCAACTCGTTCTGGGGCTTCCACTCACCGCGGAAGATCTCGGGGGCGTTGGGTGACTCGAACGACAGGTCCTTGGTGTAGATGCGCTGGACGGCGAACTGGCGTTCCGGGTTGGTCTGGTCGATGTCGGCCATGCGTGTCGTGCTCTAAAAATTTGGTTAAACGAAGAATCAGGTGAAATCCAACCGGGGTCAGCGTTTCTTCCGGGTCAGCGGCAGATTGGCCGCCTGCCAGGACATGACGCCGCCCTTGAGATTGTACACGTCATCGAACCCCTGTTTGCGCAGCAGGCCGCACGCGGTACTGGACTGGGCTCCGGAGCGGCAACTGACGATGATCGGTTTGCCTTTGTACTTACTCAAGACGCCCATCTGGTTCTTGAAGCCGTTCATCGGGATGTTGACGGCATTGATGATGTGGCCTTGGGCAAAATCGGCCGCCGGCCGGACATCGATCACCGCGGCGTCCTGCTGATTGATCAGGGCGGTCGCTCCCAGGGGGTCCACGCTGCCGCGTTCCCCGACGATCAGGTTATAGGTCAGCAGTCCCGCGATCACGGCAAGCGCGACGAACAGGTACCAGTGGTTACCGACGAACGCGATCAGTTGGCTCAACTGCATCGGCCTAAAATCTCATGTGGAGTGGATTGGTCACCGACCGTTGCGACTCGGCTCACGCAAACGCGTGACCGACACGGGTCGGCAGGGTGCTGGGCGCGGAGTATAAGGAGCGCGGGCGCGGGCGTCACCCCGTCTCGTATCGTTAACGCGGAACCCTCCCCGCTCGGGGAAGCGTCAGCCGTGCTGGCAGAAGACCTCGCGCATCATCCCGATCAGGCGTAAGGTCCGACCGTCGCTCACGCGGTAGTACACACGATTTGCGTCTTTACGCGAGGCCAGGATGCCCTTGTCGCGTAGAATGGCCAGGTGCTGGGAGATGTTGCTCTGTGAGGTTCCCACGAGATCGACGATATCCTGCACGCTGACCTCCTGTTCGCCCAAGGTGCACAGGATTTTCAGTCGCAATGGATGGGACATCGCCTTGAGCGAACGGGAGGCGCGCTCGATGTCCTCGTCGTCCGCGAAGAGCGACATCGCCTCCTCGCCGTCCGATTCGCGGTCTTCCAACATCGGCAGAGATCTGTGGTTCAGTGTGGTGACCATCGCCTTTGACGAGGAATCAATTTTTCATAATACAATAATAAGCTCTTTTGCACGTGCTGCGAAGCGCCGCGACGGCCAACCTTCGGTTTTTTCCGAGCGAAGGTGGTGACTATACTGCCGTCCGTGCTCTCAGCGTGACCCTCTGATCCCATGCTTTTTGGTCCTCATCAACGCAGATCCCGACTGCCCCGGCGCGGGCGGTGGTGCCGCGCGGTCGCCGCGGCCCACCTCGCCTGTGGTCTTGCGGCGGGTGTCGCGGCGGCGCACGCCCCGACGGTCCGGGCGCAGGAAACGGATACCGTGATCGATGCGCGGTCGCGTGATCTATCCGATCTCGATCGGCAGATGGAGGGTATCGGTGCGGAATTGACCGGGCAGAATGCCGAGCGCCAGACACTGATCACGGAACTCGAACAGCGCGAAAAAGACGTCGCGGCACTGGCCATCGCCGGCCGGGAGCTTGATCGGGTGGTCGGGGAGCAGACCCGGGTTGCGCAGGAACTGCGTGTTCGCGAGTCCCAGGCGCAGACCGCACTGGCCGAGCAGACCCGGCGTCTGGCCGAATCGCTGCGTACGGCCTACGCGATGGGGCGGACGGACGGACTGCGCATGTTGCTGAACCAGGAGGATCCGGTCCGCGCGAGTCGGGTCCTGTCTTACTTCGCCTATTTCAATCGCGAACGCGTCCGCGGCATTCAGGCGGTCGAGGCGAGCGCCGCACGTCTGACCCGGTTGGCCGGTGATGCGGAACGCGAGGCCGGGCGCCTGCGTGAGTTCGCCCTTGAGCAGGAAGCCGCCCGTGTCCGTCTGGAGGCGGCGAAACAGGAGCGCGCACAGGTCCTGGCGGCGTTGGAGCAGACCATCGTGAGCCGCGAAGCGGATCTGGTGAGTCTTGGCCGCGATGCAGAAAATCTGCGGCTCCTGGTTGAACACCTGCGCCAGCGGGCGCAGATCAAGGCGGAACTGGAAATTCGGCGCGATCCCTTCGCCACGCGTCAGGGCCGGCTGGCCTGGCCCCTCCTGGAGGGCCGCATCCAGGCCGCATTCGGTACCCAAAAGCCCGAATCGGACTCAACCTGGGATGGCTGTCTCCTCGCCGCGCGCGAAGGCGAGGAAGTGCGTACGATCTACGACGGCCGGGTGGTCTATGCCGACTGGCTGGTCGGCTTCGGTTTGTTGCTGGTGATCGACCACGGCGACGGCTTCATGTCGTTTTACGGCCATAATGAGGCGCTTCTCAAAGATGTCGGTGAATGGGTGTCGGCCGCCGAGGTCATCGCCTTGAGCGGCAACAGCGGCGGCCGCGACGAACCGGTGCTTTATTTCGCCATCCGCCACCATGGTGAGGCGCTCGACCCGGCCCGCTGGTGCGGTTGAGCGCGGGTCCGCCGGTGGCCTTGATCATGATCCCGGCCAGCGGCGTGGGTAGTCAGGGCTTCCAGCCCTGACGGTGTCAGGCCAAGATGGCCTGACTACGCACCCGGCGAGCCCAAGTGGCCGGAATCTTGATCGAGGTCCCGGCGGTGGCACCGCGCGGGCCATACGCGTCTGTCGAGCGCTGTTGAAACATGCGATGCTTGCGCCACTTCGGTCGATGCGCACCGCGCAACCGGCGGCTGCCACCCGATCACCCGCGCGACATCATCACCCCATCCACCTGCGAACCCGCACGACCATGCCCAAACGTTTGTCCCATGCCTTACTGATCTGGATCGGTATCACCCTCGGAACCGTCGTCCCACCGGGCGGGCCGCGGGCGCAAGAGCAGCCGTCCGCGCCGGCTGTCCCGAGCGTGCCGGCCGTGCCGGAACCGCCGGTTGTTCCGGCGGCGCCGGGTATCCCGGACACCGGTGCGCCCGAGCCGGCGGCGGCGCCCGCGATCCCGGCCGAACCGCAGACCCCGGCTGTTTCGGCCGCGCCGGCCGCCGAGCCGACCGCCGAGCCGACCGCCGAGGAGTTGCCGCTGGACGAACTGCGGACCTTCGCCGAGGTCTACGGGCGGATCAAGGACGACTATGTGGAAGGTGTCAAGGACAAGAAGTTGTTGGAGAGTGCCATCCGCGGCATGCTCGCCGGGCTCGATCCGCACTCCTCCTACCTGGATAAGGAGGAGTACCGGGAACTCCAAGTCGGCACCAGTGGCGAATTCGGCGGTCTCGGGATCGAGGTCGGCATGGACGATGGGTTCGTCAAGATCATCGCCCCGATCGATGACACCCCGGCGCAGCGGGCCGGACTCCAGGCGGGCGACCTGATCGTACGCATCGATGACAAGCCGGTGAAGGGTTTGAGCCTCAACGAGGCGGTCAACCTCATGCGCGGCAAGCCCGGGACCGAGATCCGCCTGACCATCATGCGCGGCACCGACGGCCGGCCGCTCGACGTGAAGGTGGAGCGCGACATCATCCATGTCGCCTCGGTCAAGAGCCGCACCCTGGAGCCCGGCTTCGGGTATGTGCGGCTGTCGCACTTCCAGGCGCGGACCACCGAGGACATGCGTACGGCCATCGATGCCTTGAAAAAGGAGAACAAGAACGAACTCAAGGGCCTGGTACTGGATCTGCGCAATAATCCGGGCGGTGTGCTCAATGCCGCCGTCGGGGTGAGCGATGCCTTCATCGTTGATGGCCTCATCGTGTATACCCAGGGTCGGCAGACCGACTCCAGGCTCCAGTTCAAGGCGGGTCCGGATGACGTGCTGGCCGGGGCTCCGCTGGTCGTCCTGGTGAACGGCGGCAGCGCCTCAGCCTCGGAGATCGTGGCGGGGGCACTCCAGGATCATCGACGTGCCCTGATCATGGGAACCCAGACTTTCGGCAAGGGGTCGGTCCAGACCATTGTCCCGATCGACGACACCACCGCGTTGAAGCTCACCACGGCGCGCTACTACACGCCGTCGGGCCGTTCGATCCAGGCCGAGGGAATCAATCCGGATGTCACGCTCGACCCTGGTGTGTTCAAGCCATCGACCGAGCGGGAACAGGATCCGCTGAAAGAGTCCGATCTGGTCCGCCACCTCGACGAGGGCAAGGCGGCTGCAGACGACACGTCCGGCGAGGTCAAGAAAACCCTCGCCGCCGAGGACTTCCAGCTCGCAGAAGCCCTGAATATGCTCAAGGGCCTGACGATTCTGGGCCGAGCCAAGGGCGGCTGACAGCGCGCTCCGGGCGCCGCGTGCCAGTCAGCGCTGGTTGCCGATGACGACGCCCGCAACGACCGCGTGCGCGCTTCGATAACAGACCAAGACACCAGTTTGCAGGAGAGTTTCAAGATGCCGAAGGTACTGGTTCTGCTCGCCCAGGGATGTGAGGAATTGGAGGCGGTCACGGTCATCGACTTGCTGCGTCGGGCACAGATCGATGTCGTGACCGCCGGCTTGACGGCCGGCGCGGTGACCGGCAGCCGCGGCACTGTCCTGGTACCCGACAGCACGCTGGAGGCGGAACAGGACAAGGACTTCGCGATGGTCGTGTTGCCGGGCGGTTTGCCGGGTGCGCGCTTCCTCGAAGAGGACCCGCGAGTCCAGGTCTTGTTGCGTCGCCAGGTCGCGGCGGGACGCTTCGCCGCGGCCATTTGTGCCGCACCCAAGGTGCTGGCCGCCGCCGGCCTGCTCGACGGCAAGCGCGCAACCGCCTATCCTGGTTCAGTCGCGGCGGCCGATTTTCCGCGGATGATGCTGACCGATGCGCCGGTGGTGGTGGACGGTCTGGTCGTGACCTCGCGGGGTCCCGGCACCGCCATGGATTTCGCATTGCAACTGATCGCATTACTGATGGGCGAGGCGAGCCGCCAAACCGTGGAGTCGCAACTGGTACGCGATCTGTGAGGCCCGGATGACCACCAACGTCCGCGCGCCATGAGCCCGACCCTGCTTGGATTGGCGGCGCTACCCACCGCCCTGGGACTCAGCGCCCTTGCCGCGCGCTGGCTGGCCGGACGCGGCGCCCTGCTCGATCACCCCAACGCACGTTCGCTCCATCAGGTTGCGGTGCCGCGCAGCGGTGGTCTGGCGGTGCTCTGCGGTCTGGTCGTCACCCTCTGCCTGTGCCGGCTCGCCGGGCTGGACCCCGACCAACTGCTTTGGATCGCGGGGGCGCTGCTGCCGGTCGCGGCCGTGTCGCTGCTGGACGATCTGGGCGAGGTCTCGCGCCGTCTGCGCTTCGCCATTCATGTTGGTGCTGGTCTGCTCCTGGCTGCCGGTGGGCTGCGATGGGGTTCGTTGGGGCTGCCCGGCGCGGATTGGCCCTTGCCCGCTCCACTCGCCTGGTTGTTGACGGTGCTCTACGGGGTCTGGATGATCAATCTGTATAACTTCATGGATGGCATGGACGGCTTTGCCGGCGGCATGGCCCTGTTCGGTTTCAGTGCCCTGGCGGTCTTGGGCTGGCAAGGGGGCGACCCGGTCTTTGCGCTGGTCGCCGCCTGTATCGCCGCGGCCGCGGGGGGCTTTCTGTTCAGCAATTTTCCCCCGGCCCGGATTTTCCTCGGCGATCTGGGTTCCTCCAGTCTTGGTCTGCTCGCTGCCGCGCTCTCGTTGTGGGGTGCCGCGACCGGGCTCTTTCCGCTGTGGGTCGCCTGGCTGGCGTTCTCTCCCTTCATCGTCGATGCGACCTGGACACTGGCGCGGCGGCTGGTGCGGGGAGAGCGCATCTGGGAGGCGCATCGCAGTCATCATTACCAGCGTCTGGTGCTTGCCGGTTGGGGCCATCGCAAGACGGTGTTGCGCGGTTATCTCGTGATGGCCGCCGCGGCGGCCTGTGCCGTCGCTGCCCCGGGTCTGCCGGTGCATGAGCAATGGCTGGTGCTGCTGGCCTGGGCGGCGATCTACACGCTGATTCACGTACGTGTGCGTCTGGCCGAAGGCCAGCCCCCCGCGGAGGTCTAATAGTGCAGGAAGAGCCTTTCTTGGACGATCTCCCCGTCTTTACCGGGACCCGCGATGATCCCGAGCCGTTGCTCCCCGCCCCTGACGGAGCGGAGCGGTTGGCCCTGGCGGCAGAGACGATCACGGACCCTGGCCCGGAATCCGCTACGGACATCGACTCACACCCGGAGCCATCCGCGGGTCCGGGCGCCGAGCAGGCCCCGGCCGAGCGCCCGCCGGAGGCCCGCATCGTCGCCTTACTCTACGAGCGGGGCAAGCTCACCGCGGGGGACCTGGCCCGTGCCCGTCGGTTGGCCGACGACGGCGGCGAGCCCTTGCTGCGTATGTTGGTGCGCCTGGGTCTGATTTCCGAGCGGGATATGGCGCAGGCGATGAGCGAGGTTCTGGATCTGCCCTTGGCGGACCCCGCGCAGTTCCCCGCCGAACCCGTTGCCGAAGGCCTCTTCACTCTGCGGTTTCTCAAAGACGCGAGGGTGTTGCCTATGGAGGAAGACGAAGAACACCTGCGGGTCGCGGTGGCGGATGCAGTCGACCCCTACATCCTGCCGGCGGTCGCGATGGCCGCGGGCAAGCGGGTGGAAGGAGTGATTGCCCTGGCCTCCGAGATCGAACTCGCCCTGGCGCGGCTCTATGAGAAGCAGGCCGAGCCGGACCCGAACGCGGAACCCGATTACGGGGACTTCGACGAGGAGGATATCGAGCATCTGAAGGATTTGGCCAGCGAGGCACCGGTGATCCGCATGGTCAATCACATGATCCAGAAGGCGGTGGAATCCCGTGCATCCGATATCCATATCGAGCCGTTCGCCGATGAATTGAAGGTGCGCTATCGCATCGACGGCATCCTGAAGGAGGTCGATGCCCCGCCGGTGCGTTCCACCGCGGCGGTGATTTCGCGCGTCAAGATCATGGCCAAGCTCAATATCGCGGAGCGCCGTCTGCCGCAGGACGGGCGCATTCCCGTCCGCGTGCAGGGCCGCGAGCTCGACCTGCGCGTCTCCACCGTGCCCACCATGTTCGGTGAGAGTGTGGTCATGCGCTTGCTGGACAAGGAGAGCGTGCGCTTCGACTTCGACGCCCTGGGTTTCGACGGCACCCCCAGGCAACGCCTGATCAATATCCTGGAACAGCCTTACGGCATTCTGCTCGTCACCGGGCCTACCGGTTCCGGTAAGAGCACGACGCTCTACACCGCGCTGTCGCGCCTCAATACCGAGGAGCGCAAGATCATCACGGTCGAGGACCCGGTAGAGTACCAATTGCCGGGCATCAACCAGATTCAGGTCAAGTCCGCCATCGGCATGACGTTTGCCGGGGCTCTGCGTGCCATCGTCCGCCAGGATCCGGACATCATCATGGTCGGCGAGATGCGCGATCTCGAAACCGCCCGCATTGCCGTGCAGTCGGCCCTGACCGGGCACGTGGTGCTGTCCACGCTGCATACCAACGACGCGGCGAGCGGCGTTACTCGTTTGCTGGATATGGGGGTGGAGGACTACTTGCTGACCTCCACCATCAACGGTATCGTCGGCCAGCGACTGGTGCGCAGCCTCTGCCCGCATTGCCGTGAGCCCTATGACGCTTTGCCGGAACTCGCCGCGCGCTTCACGCGTTTTCAGCCGGATGGTCCCGAGCCGATCAAACTGTATCGTCCGGGTGGCTGCGACCTCTGCAACGGCACCGGCTACCGCGGTCGACTGGTCATCTCGGAGGTGCTGCGGATGACCGATCCGGTTCGCAAGCTGGTGCTGAGCCACGCGACCGCCAACGCGATCCAGCGTCTGGCCATGGAGGAGGGGATGGCCACCATGTATGAGGACGGGCTGCGCAAGGCGATGGCGGGGCGCACCACGGTGGAAGAGGTGTTGCGGGTCGCGGAGGACGATTGAGTGCCCAAATATTTCTATAAGGCGGTGAAACTCGACGGCGAGCCGGTCGAAGGCGAGCTGGATGCGGCCGACGAGCCGACGCTGGTCAGTCTGCTTCAGGCCCAGGGACTGCTCCCGGTCGAGATGCGCTCCGCCGGCGGTCTGCGGGCGCGCCTCGGGCGCACCCGGCGGCGTCGCCTGAGTCAGAAGGAAATCGGCATCCTGACCCGTGAGCTGGCCACGCTGATCGAAGCCGGCATGACGTTGGATCGTTCGCTCCAGGTCCTGATCGACCTGACCGCGGAGGAGCATCTGGTGCGTGTGCTTGCTGACCTGCAGGAGCGGGTGCGCGGTGGTGCCACCTTCTCCAGCGCACTGGAGGCTCAGGACGGGCAGTTCGCGCGTCTCTACATCAATATGGTGCGGGCGGGCGAGGCCAGCGGTGCCCTGGATCAGGTCCTGGATCGGCTGGCCGATTATCTGGAGCGGGTGGCCGAACTGCGTCAAACCGTCACCTCGGCGCTGGTCTATCCGGCCATCCTGCTGTTCGTGGCGGCGTCCTCGGTCATCCTGCTCCTGGTCTTCGTGGTGCCTCAGTTCACCGTGCTCTTCGATGACATGGGCAAAGCATTGCCGTTGCCGACGCAGATCGTGGTCGCCGCCGGCAACCTGTTCCGCAACTACTGGTGGGCGATGCTCGTGGCCGCCGCCGTGACGGCGCTGGGCCTGGAGCGCTGGATGCAGGACGAACAGGTGCGCGACCGGCTGGACCATCGCGTGTTGCAGATCCCCTTGTTCGGCGACCTGATCTGGAAGATGGAGACCGCCCGTCTCGCCCACACCCTCTCCACTCTGCTCAAGAACGGACTGCCGCTGCTCAGTGCTTTGACGCTGGCCAAGGAGGTGGTGAGTAACCGCAAGATCTCCGGCCTCCTGGACGAGGCGGGTGAGGATCTCAAACACGGACGCGGGCTCGCCGGCCCCCTGGCGCGGCTGAAGGCATTGCCCGACCTGGCCTTACAGATGATCCGCGTCGGCGAGGAGTCCGGCGCGCTCGACGCCATGCTCGCCAAAGTCGCCAGCATCTACGATCGGGAGACCCGCACCAGTGTCCAGAGCATGCTGACCCTCCTGGAGCCTATTCTCATCGTCGGCCTGGGTATCGTAGTCGCGGGGATCATCATTTCGATCCTGATGGCGATCCTCGGTGCGAATGACTTGGTATTTTAAGGTTGGTTCAATTTTGGTTTGCGCTTATCAGATAACGGCCTGAAGGCTGTCCTGTCGTCAGCATTGACTCAACGGAGCATCCTGCATGTCTACGCAAAGCAGCCTGATGAAACACCCGCACGCCCATCCGGCGGCAGCCGTCGTCGTCCTGTCACTGACGATGGGCACCGCCCCGGCGGCCACCATTGTCGTCGATGAAGTCCGGTGCACCCTGATCGATGCCATCGAAGCGGCTGACCGCAATAGCGCGGCAGGCGGCTGTAGGGCGGGCGACGACCTGAGCGACGGGGGTGACCACATCGATCTTATCAGTGATGTTTCTTGGCTCTGATCGACAGCGATGTGTCCGACAACTGGACTGCCGGTTGGCCCGCCGTTGAAAACCATGGGGTCCTCACGCTTGTTTTCGACCAGCGCGATGAGGGTTTCGACCGGGTGGTGAACGGCCGGATCGACATTGGTGCCTTTGAACGGCAGATGAAGGAGACTGCGGCGGTTGACGGTGTCTGGCTGCGGTCACTGGGGAAGGCCGTCCGTTTCTCGTCTCTGCACATCAGTCGGGATGATCCGGACGTGATTCGCCGAAGCCGCATCGCGGCCCTATCAGCCCCGCGCAAACAGCAGGTGAGCCAGACCCATGCCGGTGACCGTCAGTGCCAGCGAGCCGGCCAGGTGAACGCCCGCGGCGGCGAGGCCCCAGCCGTACTCACCCCGCGCGAGCATGGTTACCACTTCAGCGGAAAAGGTCGAAAAGGTCGTGAGTCCGCCGAGAAAACCGGTGATGATGAAGAGTCGCAACTCCGGCGGGAGGCCCGGATGGCGCGCCATCCAGGCCACGGCGAGGCCCACCAGCAGGCCGCCCAAGAGGTTGGCGGCCAGGGTTCCCAGCGGCAAGGAGGGGAAGATGGGGTTGAGACGGATGCCCAACCCCCAGCGCAGCAAGGCACCCAGACCCGCCCCGGAGAACACCGCAAGGACGGCAATGAGATTCATGGCCCGCTGACGATCGTTATTCGACCGTCACCGACTTGGCAAGATTGCGCGGCTGATCCACGTCGGTGCCCTTCAGTACCGCGACATGGTAAGCCAGCAGTTGCATCGGAATGGTGAAGATCAGGGGATCGATCAGGTCATCGGTCTCCGGCAGCCGGATCACGGTCACCCCGGATTCCTCCGTGAGCGGGACAGCAAAATCGGCGAAGACGAAGAGCTGACCGCCACGGGCGCGCACCTCCTCCAGATTCGACTTGAGCTTTTCCAGAAGGGCGTTGTTCGGTGCTACGGCCACCACCGGCATGTTCTCATCGATCAGGGCCAGCGGACCGTGCTTGAGCTCACCGGCCGGGTAGGCCTCGGCATGGATGTAGGAGATTTCCTTGAGCTTGAGCGCGCCCTCCATCGCGATCGGGTATTGCTCCCCGCGCCCCAGGAACAGGGTATGCTGCTTGTCGACGAACTGCTCGGCCAGGGTGGCGATGCGGTCATCCAACGCCAGCACCTGTTCCATCTTGCTCGGCACCGACCGCATCAGGGCGACCATGCGCGCCTCTGCCGCCTCGTTCAGGCCGTGATAGCGCCCCAGGGCGGTGGTCAGCAACAACAGTGCGATGAGCTGGGTGGTGAAGGCTTTGGTGGACGCCACCCCGATCTCGGGGCCGGCATGGGTCAGGAGCACCAGATCGGACTCCCGCACCAGCGAGCTCTCCGGGACATTGCAGATGGCGAGCGTCGTGGCATAGCCGGACTCCTTGGCGATCCGCAGGGCAGCCAGGGTGTCCGCCGTCTCGCCGGACTGCGAGATGGTCACGAACAGGGCAGACGCGGGGACCACATGACGGCGGTAACGGTATTCGCTCGCCACCTCCACCGTGCAGGGAAGCCCGGCCAGTGACTCCAGCCAGAAGCGCGCCACCAGACCGGCATGATAACTGGTGCCGCAGGCCACGATGGTGACCGCCTTGACTTGGGCAAAGAGGTCCGGGGCGGTGTTGCCGAAGCCCTCCGGCAACACCCGGTTGCCGGCCAGCCGGCCCTCGAGCGTATCGGCGATGGCGCGCGGCTGCTCGAAGATTTCCTTCAGCATGAAGTGGCGGTACTCGCCGCGCTCCGCCGAGTCCGCGGCGACTGCGGACTCCTTGACCGGGCGCTTGACCAGCTCACCATCGCGATTCCAGATCTGAACCGTCTCACGGGTGAGTTCCGCGATGTCGCCTTCTTCCAGGAAGATGAAGCGATGGGTGACCGGCAGCAGGGCGAAGACGTCGGAGGCGATAAAGTGCTCGCCGAAACCCACGCCGATGACCAGCGGACTGCCCTGTCGGGCGGCCACCAGATGTTCAGGATCCTGGGTGTCGATCACGCCCAGCGCAAAAGCGCCGGTCATGCGTGCGGTGGCGCGGCGCACGGCCTCGATCAGGGGGTAACCGGCGGTCAGCTCGTCATAGACGGCGTGGACCACCACCTCCGTATCGGTCTCGGAGGTAAAACGGTGTCCGGCCGCCTTCTGCTCGCGGCGCAGTTCCTCATGATTCTCGATGATCCCATTGTGGACCAGAACACAGCGGTCACGACAGATGTGCGGGTGGGCGTTGCGCACGGCGGGCTCGCCATGGGTCGCCCAGCGGGTATGGGCAATTCCGAGCGTCCCCGACAGCGGCGCGGCCGCAACCTCGTCGCGCAGACGCGCCACCTTACCCAGGGTGCGTAATCGATTGAGCTTGCCGACCTGGTCCAGAACCGCAATGCCCGCGGAGTCATAACCGCGGTACTCAAGGCGCCGCAGCCCCTCCAGCAGGATGGCCGCGACCGGACGTTGGGCGATGGCACCGACAATGCCGCACATGGTGGTTACTCCGCTGTGTAAAGAAAAGAACACCGGGAGTCCAAAGCGTCAGCCTTGGCGCCCGCAGGGGCCTTGATCATCGTTCCTGCCGTAGGACAAGCGACGGCGCAGTCCACCGAATCCCGCGCCGTCGCTGGTGGACTGCGCTGCGCTTGTCCACCCTACGAGGCCGCGTGGCCGGAACCGTGATCAAGGCCCCCGCAGACTGAGGCGGAAGCCCCGGACTCCCGCAACGCGCCTCAGACCTTGGGCAACTTCTTTGGCCGCTGCCAGCCGGCGATCGTCGCCTGGCGGGCACGGGTGACCGTCAATTGGCCGGGCGGCGCATCCTTACTGATCACCGAGCCGGCCCCGATGGTCGCCCCGGCACCGACGGTCACCGGAGCGACCAGCGCCGTATTGGAGCCGATAAAGGCACCGTCTCCGATGACGGTGACAAACTTATTCGCCCCGTCGTAGTTGCAGGTAATGGTGCCCGCGCCCACGTTGACCCCGGCGCCGATCTGCGCATCGCCCACATAGGTCAGATGGTTGACCTTGCTGCCGACACCGATGTCGGCCTTCTTGATCTCGACGAAGTTGCCGATGTGGGTGTCGGACGCGAGCCGGGCTTCCGGCCGCAGACGCGCGAACGGACCGATGCGCGCCCCCGTGCCGACCTCGGCACACTCGATAACGCAGTTTGCGAAGACTTCGGTGCCGGCGCCGATATGGCTGTCACGGATTACGCAATTGGGTCCGATGCGCACCCCGTCACCGAGCTGCACCTCGCCCTCGCAGATCAGGTTGATATCGATGAAGCAGTCGCGCCCCGTGAGCAAACGGCCGCGGATATCGATCCGCGCCGGGTCGGCCAGGGTGACCCCGTTGCGCATCAGGTCCGCCGCCAGGCGCTGTTGGTGAAAGCGCTCCAGGGCCGCGAGTTGCAGCCGATCATTGACCCCGGAGACCTCTTCGATGGTCAGCGGATGGACGCTCGCGACCCGCACCCCATCAGCCACCGCCATACCGATGATATCGGTGAGATAGTACTCGCCTTGCGCATTGGCGTTGGTGAGGCGCCCGAGCCAGGCGTCGAGCCGGGCACGCTCCGCCACCAGAAAACCGGTGTTGGCCTCGCGCACGGCCAACTCCTGCGGCGTCCCGTCTTTCTGTTCGACGCTGCGCAGGATGCACCCCGTTGCATCGCGGATGATCCGGCCATAACCGGTCGGGTCGTCCATCATGGCGGTGAGGATGCCCAGACTGGTGTCGGCGGCGGCATCGAGCAGACGGTTCAGGGTATTCGGGTCGACCAGGGGCACATCGCCATAGAGCACCAGCACGCGGTCCATATCAGCCACCGCGGGCATGGCCTGCATGACGGCATGGCCGGTCCCGAGTTGTTGGGCCTGCTCCACCCACGCGCAGGCGCGGGCGGACAGGGCGGCGCGCACCTGCTCACCCCCGTGTCCATAGACCACCACGGTCGCCGCGGCACCGAGGCAGGTCGCGGCGTCCAGCACATGACCCAACAGCGGCCGGCCGGCCAGCGGGTGCAGGACCTTGGGCAGGTCGGAGTGCATGCGCTTGCCCATTCCGGCGGCCAGGATGATGACGCCGAGCTTCATGTGTACGTTTCCTCGCGAAGTGGTTGATGTTTATGCCTGGAGTTCAGTGGAGCGCGCTGCCCGGCAGGGCGCCGGCCAGACCATCCTGACTCAGCTCAGCCGCGGTCGGGTCGCGCACGTCTTTGATCCAGACATGCACCTTGAGCGACTTACCGGCGAGCGGGTGATTGCCGTCGATGGTCAAGGTTCCCTCGCCGATGCGGGTCACATAGAAGGTGCGAACGTCACCGTTGTCGTTCTGCATCTGGACCTCGGCGCCCACGAAATGAAACTCGGGCGGGACGTTGTCCAGTGAATCGGTAAAGGTCAGGTCCGGATCATGCGGTCCGAAGCCGTCCTCCGGGGTAAGCAGCAGGTCCACCTGATCACCGGCGCACTTGCCGCTGACCGCCGCGTCCATGCCGCCGATCAACTCGGTCCGGCCGCCATGGATGTAGCCGACCGGCAGATCGGTCTGCTCCAGGATGCTCCCCT
>Ga0247840_10003099_pt1 | contig 28590 bp, 23 predicted proteins | sample LaCruzMarch2015__FD_192404 | JGI IMG/M metagenome (GOLD analysis project Ga0247840, IMG submission 192404) | Freshwater microbial communities from meromictic Lake La Cruz, Castile-La Mancha, Spain - LaCruzMarch2015_17m | ecosystem: Environmental > Aquatic > Freshwater > Lake | place: Spain...
ATTCATTAAATGATGTTGAAATGCAACTTTGTAAGGTCTTATCTGGTTTACATAATGAAAAAGAAATTATGAAAACAATGTGCAATTTCAATTGGATTAATTCAGTTACTTGTTAGCGGTTTAGTATGAAATTCGTTTCAATAAACTTTTTTGTTATAAAAAACACTTATTAAACAAATGTGAAATGTGCAATAATAGGTCTAATTGAGTTTTGGTTTTTTAAGAAACATAAAAATTGAATCAATATTTTCATTTTTTATTTAACAATAAATATAACTAACTAATTAAATTTGGAATAAAATATTACTTTGTTGAAATAAAAATTAAACAATTTTGGATATTTAAGGTTAATAATTTATACTTTTGAAATCTCAATAAAAAAACAGATATGAATTTACACGAATATCAAGGCAAACAAATCTTAAAGAATTACGGAGTTCAGGTACCAGAGGGTATTGTGGCATTTAGCCCTGACGATGCAGCTGTAGCTGCAAAAATTCTGCATGAAAAAACAGGTTCAAGTTTTTTGGTTATTAAAGCTCAGGTTCATGCCGGCGGAAGAGGAAAAGGCGGTGGCGTTAAACTAGCAAAATCATTAGATGAAGTACGTACAATTACTCAAAATATGATAGGAATGCAGTTGGTAACACCTCAAACATCTGCCGAAGGCAAAAAAGTAAGTAAGGTGTTAGTTCAACAAGATATTTATTATCCTGGTGCTTCTGAAATAAAAGAATTGTATATGAGTATCCTGCTCAATCGTATTACAGGGCATTTTATGTTGATGTATTCGCCGCGTGGAGGAATGGATATCGAAAAAGTAGCCGAAGAAACACCCGAAGATATCTTTACCGAGGAAATTGATCCCAAAGTAGGATTGCAAGCTTTTCAGGCACGAAAAGTTGCCTTTAATTTAGGCTTAACAGGCAATGCTCACAAAGAAATGATGGCTTTTGTAACATCATTGTACAAAGCATATATTGGTTCCGATGCATCATTGTTCGAAATAAATCCTGTTGTAAAAACATCTGATGATAAAATTTTTGCTGCTGATGCAAAAGTAGTAATTGATGCAAATGCACTATTCCGTCATCCTGATATTGTTGAAATGCGTGATTTATTAGAAGAAGATCCTATTGAAGTTGAAGCTAGTAAATTTTCACTCAATTATGTGAAATTAGACGGAAACGTTGGTTGTATGGTTAATGGGGCAGGCTTGGCTATGGCTACCATGGATATTATCAAACTTTCGGGTGGCGAACCAGCTAACTTTTTAGATGTTGGAGGTTCAGCTAATGCTAAAAGAGTAGAGGAGGGGTTTCGTATCATTATGAAAGACCCAAATGTTAAAGCCATTTTATTGAATATATTTGGTGGTATTGTTCGCTGCGACCGTGTAGCACAAGGGGTAGTAGATGCTTATAAAAATATCGGAGAAATTAACATTCCTATTATAGTACGTTTACAAGGTACAAATGCTGTAGAAGGAAAAGCAATTATTGATAACTCTGGCTTAAAAGTATTTGCAGCCATAACTTTGGATGATGCAGCCCAATTAGTTACTAAGGTTATGAAATAAAAAACAAATCTGATATTTTTCAATAATTTTTACGAAATTTGCAAGCTGTTTTAATCACATTAAACAGCTTGCTTTGTTTTACTATCATTACAACTACAAATAACTAACTACAATAAAATAATATTAATACTTTAACCTTTATACTTTAACCTTTATATTTATTTATGACATTAATCAAATCAATTTCAGGTATAAGAGGAACCATAGGTGGAAATCCGGGTGATGGATTAACTCCTTTGGATGTTGTAAAATTTACAGCTGCCTTTGCTTCATTCATCAGAAAAACAACAGCTAAAGAACGTATGAAGTTTGTGGTTGGTCGAGATGCTCGCATTTCGGGCGAAATGGTAAATCATTTGGTTACAGGAGCATTAATAGGAATGGGTGTAGATGTTTTGGATATTGGACTTTCTACCACACCTACGGTAGAAATAGCTGTTACAGATGCAAAAGCAGATGGAGGTATTATTATTACAGCAAGCCATAATCCAAAGCAATGGAATGCATTGAAACTACTGAACAATAAAGGCGAATTCATTAATGCTATAGAAGGTGCCGAAGTATTGGCCAATGCCGAATCAGACAATTACCAATTTGTAGATGTTGATAAAATTGGCACCTATTCAAAAGATGATACCTATATTCAAAAACATATAGATATGATATTAAGGCTGCCACTGGTAGATATTGAAGCCATTGCCAAAGCTAAATATAAAATTGCTGTGGACTGTGTAAATTCTACGGGAGGAATTGCCATTCCTCAATTATTGAAAGCCTTGGGTGTAAAAGAAGTAGTAGAATTATACTGCGAACCCAATGGTTTGTTTCCACACAATCCCGAACCCTTACCTGAAAATCTGACAGAAATTGCCAAAACTGTAATTGAAACAAAAGCAGATTTAGGTTTTGTAGTAGATCCTGATGTGGATCGTTTGGCTATTATTCGCGAGGATGGAGAAATGTTTGGTGAAGAATATACCTTAGTTGCTGTTGCAGATTATATATTAAAAAATAAATCAGGAAATACAGTTTCTAATTTGTCTTCCACCAGGGCATTAAGGGTAGTTACCGAAAAAGCTGGTGGGAATTATGCAGCATCAGCAGTAGGAGAAGTAAATGTGGTAGAAATGATGAAAGCTAATCATGCTGTTATTGGTGGCGAAGGCAATGGAGGCATTATTTATCCTGAATTACATTATGGTCGCGATGCATTGGTTGGAATTGCTTTGTTTTTAACCCATCTTTCAAAGTCAGGAAAAACTTGTACAGCACTCAGAAATACCTACCCCGATTACTTCATATCTAAAAACAAGATAGATTTATCACCCGAAATGGATGTAGATCTTATACTTGAAAAGATGCAGCAACTGTATAAAATGCAACCGATAAATACCAATGATGGCGTTAAAATTGAATTTGAAAACGAATGGGTGCATTTGCGTAAATCTAATACTGAAGCAATTATACGTATCTATTCCGAAAGCAATACATTAGCCAATGCTGATATATTGGCTCATAAGATTATGGAAGATATCAGGAATATTTCGCGATTATAAAATCAAAGTATTATTAATAACCAATAACCAATAACCAATAACTAACCCACTACTTTCCCGTTCAAAATTACTGTTTCTACTTTATTGCTTCCATAAGAATAAGGCATAAATTCGTAAGAAGGAATAGGTTTAGTGATAAATACATTGGCTATTTTCCCTACAGCAATACTACCCAATTCTTCGCTAACACCCATTGCATAAGCACTATTGATTGTAACTGCATTAATAGCTTCCTCGGGAAGCATTCTGTATTTAACACAACCCATCGAAAGTATAAGTTGCATATTACCCGATGGGGAAGAGCCGGGATTAAAATCACTTGCCATGGCAACAGGCAAACCTGCATCAATCATTTTGCGAACTGGAGCATAAGGCATGCCTAGGAAAAAGGCTGCTCCTGGTAATAAAGTTGGCATGGTTTCAGAATCCAGCAAACTAGCAATTTCTTTAGCTCCTGTATATTCCAAATGATCCACAGAAAGAGCGTTGTATTTTACGCCAACTTGAATACCATTTGAATAATCAAGTTCATTGGCATGAATTTTAGCCCGAAGTCCATATTTCATACCTGCCATCAGCATTTTTTCAGTTTCATCTTCCGTAAAAAAACCTTTGTCGCAAAATACATCAATATAATCAGCTAATTCTTCAGCGGCAACCATTGGTATCATTTCGTTGATAATAAGATCAACATAATCACCTTGTTTGCCTTTGTATTCAGCTGGTACGGCATGGGCTCCCAAAAAAGTAGCTTTTATAGTTAAAGGACTCAATGTTTTTAACTTTTTTATGACCCTGAGCATTTTTAACTCATCTTCTGTTGACAAGCCATAACCACTTTTAATTTCAACCGCTCCCGTTCCATAAGCAATTATTTCATTCAGCCTTTTCATAGCACTTTCCACCAATTCCTCTTCGGTAGCATTGTGCAAACGAGTAGCTGAATTTAAAATACCGCCACCACGTTTTGCAATTTCTTCATATGATAAACCTCTGATTTTATCAATATATTCTATTTCCCGACTTCCTGCATATACCAAGTGTGTATGTGAATCGCAAAAGCTAGGGAATACCATTTTGCCTTCGGCATTGATTTGTTTTATTTTACTGTTTCCTTCAAGAATATCAATAGTTTCCTTATCTGTCATTTTACCAAATGCTGAAATTTTTCCTTTTTCAATCAATAACCATGCATTTTTAATTGTTGCTAATGATGACATTTGTTTTCCTTTTAAAAACAATTTTTGTTTAGTTTCAACTCCTACTAACTCTTTGATATTTTTTATTAATATTGACATTATAATTGATTTGATTTAAATACAAGCTGCAAAAGTAATAAATAATTAAGGATGATATTTTGGTAAATAAATTTATAATGAAATAAAATTTTAAAGTTTTAGAAATTAAAAGCCGATAGTTTTAATGATCGGCTTTTATTAGTTACCTTTTCTTTCTTTTTTTCTGATAAGGTTTTGGAGTTGCTTCTGCAGTTTTCATCAGTGTTTTCCAATCGCTGATGGTTTCTCCGGAAAAGTCAATTGTATCCTGATATTCTGATTTTTTAATCTTTACCACCTTAATTTCTTTACCTAAATAGGTTTCAATTTCATTAAGTATTTCTTTTTCATCAGTACTGCAAAAGGAAATAGCACTTCCTTTTTTAGTACCTCTGCCAGTTCGTCCAATACGATGTACATAATTTTCTACTTTATCAGGTAAGTCGTAATTTACTACATACTCTACATCAGGAATATCAATTCCTCTAGCACTAACATCAGTTGCAATAAGAGTTTTTAGCGTTCCTTCTTTAAATTGTTTGAGTACATATAATCTTTCCTTTTGGTCTTTATCTCCATGTAATGTTTTAGCTTCAATATCTACTCGTTCCATTGCATCACAAACCCTTTCAGCTCTTACTTTGGTACGTACAAAAACTAAAATTTTACTATCTTGATTTTCTTTAATCAATCTTTCCAAAAAGAAACGTTTATCGTCCATCTCAATATAAACTACAGAGTGATCTACATTTTTAGAAACAGGATCTTTGGGCGAAATTTGGATACGAATAGGATTATCAACCAATGAATACGCTAGTTTTTTAATATCAGCATCAATTGTAGCCGAAAAGAAAAGTGTTTGGCGTTTTTTTGGTAAATACCTTATTAAATCTCTGATATCTTTTATAAAACCTAAATCAAGCATGTGGTCAGCTTCGTCGAGAATCAACATTTCGATGTTATCTAATTTAATAAAACCTTGACTTACCAAGTCAAACATGCGTCCCGGAGTAGCAATAAGCACATCCAAACCACTTTGTAATTGCATAATTTGCTGATCTTGCTCAATTCCTCCAAAAACACAAAATGTTTTAATTCCTGTATTTCGGCCTAATTGATTAAAAACAGTAGAAATCTGTAATGCCAGTTCACGTGTAGGAACCATTACAATACATTTGATATTCTTCTTATCTTTAGTTTTTTTTCGTTCTTGTAACATTTGAATTAAAGGAATGGCAAAAGCTGCAGTTTTTCCGGTGCCTGTTTGAGCAATAGCCAATACATCTTCGCCTTTAAATATAGGTGGTATCGCTTTAAATTGAATATCTGTTGGTCGTATAAAGCCTGCTTCAAAAAGGTTGGTTTTTATTTGATCTGAAAGCTGATAATCTTCAAATTTCATTCTTTAGTTTTTTGTGATACTGCAAAAGTAAGCAGAAGTTTAATATATTATGTTATCTTGCCTTTGTTTTCTTAGAGTAAAAGCCATTTTAACAAATATTTAATCATATTCCTTTGAAATTGATGTACTTTTGTATACTTAAAATTAATACTTGCAAAATTGAAAAAACAAATTATTACAACACTATTGTTTGCAATCATAGCTATTATACTTATCAGTTGGGGTTCTGTTGGTCATAAAAAAATCAATCTCAACTCAACGCTTTCATTTAACTATCAAATATCTCAATTTTTATCTTGGGGAAGTCAATTGCAATCTCATGCTTCAGATGCTGACTATCGTAAGGATACCGACCCAACTGAAACACCGAAACATTATATTGATATTGATAATTATCCTGTATTTTTAACTCAACATCGTATTCCTCAAACATGGGACTCAGTTGTTTCAAATTATGGAAATGCTTTTGTGATGAATGAAGGTATTTTGCCATGGGCTACTGTAGCCGCTTTTGATACTTTGGTTAAATGTTTTCAACGCAATGATTTAACAAAAGCCGTTCTTATTGCCTCTGATTTAGGTCATTATGTTGCTGATGGACACATGCCTTTGCATATTACAAAAAATTATGATGGACAAATAACTGGAAACACAGGTATTCATTCTCGGTATGAATCTTCAATGATTTCAGCTTATAATAGTCAAATTTCATATTCTGGCGATACAAACTTGAATGTAATTGAAAATGTAAATCAATATGTATTTAATTATATTTATAATAATTATAAATATAAAGATTCTTTATTAATTGCTGATAATTATGCAAAAACTCTTGCTGGAAATACAACATCTTCAACATATAATCAAGCATTATGGGATAAAACTAAAAATTTTACTATCCCTCTTTTTAATGAAGCATCACATAAATTAGCAGAATTAATTTATACAGCATGGGTTAAATCACAAATCCTTGTGAGCATAGTTGATTTAAACACCTCTATTGTTTGTAATTTTGAACAAAATGCACCTAACCCTTTTACTACTATAACTAATTTTTATTTCCAACTGAGCAAAAACGATCAACCAATTCTATTTCAAATCAAAGATATAGCAGGAAAAACGGTAGCTATCTTGATTGATGATAAGTTAAATGCAGGTGAACATAACATTAAATGGACACCTATAAATCTTCCAAAAGGAATATATATTGCAATAATAAAAATCGGTAATTCAACTCTCTCAAAAAAAGTATTGTATTTTTAACTAAACTTTATTATATAAAACGTCTGTTAATACAATAAATTAGATGATTTTTTCGTATCTTTGTTATAGTATTTAATAATAATGAAGATGAAATTTTTAATTTATTCAATTTTTATAATTTCACTTATTGGAGCTTTTTTGTTTTTTTATTCTTGCAAAAAAGATGATGATAACACCCTAATAATTCAAGGAAAAATAACTGATGCTAATCAGAATATTACCATTGCAAATGCTGAGGTTACTTTTTGGGCAAGCAGAATACAAAGTGGAACTTATAATCCTAATTATATTGCCTTAGCATCAGCTATTACTGACGCAGGCGGAAATTATAATTTGCAGATTATCAAAGCTAAAGATGCAGGTTTTCGGATTACTATTGAAAAACCCAAATATTTTGGGCAAACTACTGATATATCTGTAGAGAATCTACCAGCAGGAACAAATACCCTTAATTATTCTATTTACCCTGAAGCATATTTTAAAATGATAGTTAAAAATATTTCATTCGTTGATAACAATGATTTTATAAGTTATTGGTTTAAAAATACTCAACCTTCAGGTGCAAATTGTTGTAATAATTTGCAAATAAACTATACAGGACAAAGCTATTCAAATACAATAAAATGCAGAACTTTTGGAGGGCAAAATATGGTTGTAAAATGGATAGTTAAAAAAGACAATGTTACTACACCTTATGAATCTTCTGTTTATTGTGCGCCATTTGATACAACCGTTTTTAATCTGAATTATTGATTCAATTGTGATTATAGCTTTATTAACTAAATTTGGTTAATAAAAAAAGCAAACATTTTCGATAATCCTGTAAAAATTAGTACTTTTGTCAAATAAATGATAGGAAGCGATGGACGATAATTTTGAGAGTTATAATGAGGAAGAAATCAAAGACTTAGTTGAGAAATTTGAACAAAAACTCAAATTAAATCAAACTTTCTTTTTTGATGTTGAAGAATATGAAATGTTGATTGATTATTATATTGATAATGAGAATATTCCATATTCAAATCAACTGATTCATCATGCCATAAGTCAGCATCCAGATTCTGTAGGTATTTTATTAAAAAAAGCCCAATTGTATGCTTATGCAGATAATACAGAAAAAGCACTGGAATTATTGTCGAAATTAGAAGGAATGGATCCTGATAACAGTGACGTGTTTTTTACCAAAGGTGCTATTTATAGTCAACTTAAACGTTATGAAAAAGCAATTGAAGAGTACCATAAAGCAATTGCAAAAACAGAAGAATTAGATGAAGTTTATATAAATATTGCATTTGAATACGAAAATCTTAGCAATTACGAAAAAGCCATTGAATATCTAAAAAAAGCATTAGAAATCTCTCCTGAAAATGAAATGGTTTTGTATGAACTTGCTATGAGTTATGAATTTGCACAACGTAGCGATGAAAGTATTTTGTTTTTTACAAATTACCTTAATGAAAATCCATATAGTTATGTTGCATGGGTTAATTTAGGAACAGCTTTTAATTCACAAGGTTTAAATGAAAAAGCTATTGAGGCTTTTGACTATGCAATAGCCATTGATGAAATTAATACTTCTGCATATTATAGTAAAGCTGCTACTTATATTGGTATGGAGGAATATGTAAAAGCTATTGATGTTTACAATGAAATATTGCTTTTAGATAACAATTATGCCATTCCTTATTACTATATTGGCGAATGTTACGAAAAAATGGAAGATTTTAATGCAGCTATTGATTATCACACCCGATCTATTAAGAGTGATGAGTTTTTTTCGGATGCATGGTTGGGTAGGGGGATTTCATTTTATGAGTTAAAGAAAGTGTCTCAAAGTATTAATGATATTAAGAAAGCAATTTCTTTAAATGAAGAAAATTCTGAATATCAATTAATTTTAGCAGAAATTTTACATAAGGAAAAATTAGATGGTTCTATTGAAATTTATCAAAAAGTAATAAAAGATGAACCAAATAATACAGATGCATGGTTAGATTATTCTGACTCTTTTCGCGATAATGGAGATATAGAAGCAGCAATTGAAGTTATCTCAAAAGGATTAAAAATAATGCCAAAGAATGTCGAATTATATTATCGTTTGGCTGCCTACCAATTGCTTAACAAAGAAGTTAAAACTGCATATATTACCATTGCAATTGCTTTGGAAATAGATGCTGAACCTTTGAAAGATTTTTTTGATTATATTTCAGAATTAAAACTAGAAGCTTATTTCATCGAAATCATCGAACAATTTAAAAAAGATATTGAAAATCAAAATAAATCTAATTAATATGCTGATTGAACTTCCTTTTACATTGCCTGAAAGAACCGAAAAACCCCGAGAAAATGGTATTACTATGGTTATGGATAAAGGCTTAAGTGTTAGAGAAGCTGAAGATATGATTTATACTTCAGGTCATTTGATAGATTTTGTGAAATTAGGATTTGGCACTTCGTTATTTACTAATAATCTAAAAGAAAAGATTCAATTCTATCAAGAAAATAATATTAAAGTTTATTTAGGAGGCACACTTTTCGAAGCATTTATTATACGCAGCAAATTTGATGATTACCAGAAATTTATTAAAAATTTAAATATCAATATTGTTGAAGTTTCAGATGGTTCAATGAATATTGATCATGTTATTAAATGTGAGTATATCTACCAATTAGCTAAAGAAAACACTGTGATTTCAGAAGTTGGTTCTAAAGATGCAGATGTATATATTACTCCAGAAAAATGGTCATTAATGATGCAAAATGAGCTGCAAGCTGGATCTTTTAAAGTAATAGCTGAGGCTCGTGAGAGTGGTACTGTTGGAATTTATGACCCTAAAGGAAATGCAGATGTTTTATTAATTAAAGAAATATTAGCTAAGATTTCTGTTGAAAAAATTATTTGGGAAGCACCTTTAAAAACACAACAAGTTTGGTTTATTAAGCATTTTGGCACTAATATTAATCTTGGCAACATAGCCTCAAATGAAGTAATAGCATTAGAAACACTTCGTATGGGATTGAGAGGTGACACATTTCATCAATTTTTACCTCAAAAGTTAATTTAAGCTCATGAACCTTTTTGGATTAATAGGTTATCCATTATCGCATTCTTTTTCAGCTAGCTATTTTACAGAAAAATTTAAAAAAGAAGGTAATATAGCTGCCGAATTTCGTTTGTTTGAACTGAAAGATATACAAGAATTTAAGCAATTACTTATTTATCAGCCACTTTTAAAAGGTTTGAGCGTTACTATTCCTTATAAAGAAAAAATTATTCCATATCTTGATGAATTAGACGAAGTAGCTCAGAAAATAGGTGCTGTTAATTCAGTTAAAATCCGCAATATAAATAATTATATTTGTTTAAAAGGCTATAATACCGATGTTATTGGATTTGAAAAAACACTAATTCCATTGTTGGAAACCCATCATAAGCAAGCTTTGGTACTTGGATCTGGAGGTGCATCAAAAGCAGTGGTTTATGTTTTAGAGAAACTTAAAATTCCATATAAAATACTTAGTCGAAATAAAAGTCAAATTAGTTTGACTTATCAGGAATTAACAAGAAAAATAATTGATAGTCATCAGTTAATTATCAATACAACTCCATTGGGAATGTATCCAAATTTGAATAATTGCCCTTCAATACCATATCATTTATTAAATTCTTCTCATCTGTTATTTGATTTAATTTATAATCCCGAAGAAACACTTTTTTTACAAAAAGGGAAATTACAAAAATCTAAAATTAAAAGTGGCTTTGACATGCTAATTGAGCAAGCTGAAGCATCATGGAAAATCTGGAATGAATAAATCTAATCAGTAAGATTTATTTTGAATAGTCGCTTAAGTAATTATTTCATTATTATTTTTAAAAATATACTTTTTTCTTTTGTTTAATCTTTTGAAAAACAAAAAAAAAGAAGCCCGAAGGCTTCCAATATTTAATTTAAATAGATTCTACTGCTACTATTTCAGGAATAGCTTTAACAACCGCTTGTTCAACTCCATTTTTTAAAGTCATTACACTATGAGGGCAACATCCACAAGCACCCTGGAGTTCAACTTTTACTATCATATCTTCGGTTAAATCCACAAATTGAATATCACCACCATCTGATTGTAAATATGGTCTAATTTGTTCTATTACATTTTGAACTTTAGCTGTCATTTCAAGCTTTTCTTCTATTGTCATGTTATTTATTATTAAATGTTTATATTAATGTTTAATTTCAACTTTTTTACTAGTTTCATAATCAGCATTTCTAATAGCAATTTGCTGAGCTACTTTTTCAGCTAATTGCATAAAAGCATTTCCAATAATTGAATTTTTATCAGAGGCAATAGGATTTCCATTATCCCCTGAATTTGCAATACTTTGAAAAATAGGAATCTGACTTAATAAAGGCACACCTAAATCTTTTGCTAATTTTGTACAACCTTCTTTCCCGAAAATATAATATTTATTCTCTGGTAATTCAGCAGGTGTAAAATAAGCCATATTTTCAACCACACCCAAAATAGGAACATTAATCCCTTCTTGGGAAAACATATTGGCAGCTTTTTTAACATCAGCTATGGCTAATTGTTGAGGAGTGCTTACAATCAAGGCTCCAGTAACAGGTACTGTTTGTATCATTGTTAAATGCATATCTCCAGTTCCTGGGGGTAAATCTATAACCATATAATCTATTTCGCCCCAATCTCCATCTGTAAATAGCTGTTTTAATGCTCCAGATGCCATTGGACCTCTCCAAACCAATGCTTTATCAGGATCAACAAAAAAACCAATGGATAATAACTTTACTCCATATTTAGTTATTGGTATAATTTTAGTTTTACCTTCAATTTCAATAGCAGAAGGTTTCTCATTTACCGCATCAAACATAATTGGAATACTAGGCCCATAAATATCTGCATCAACTAATGCAACTTTTGCGCCTGTATTTGCTAATGCCACAGCCAAATTAACAGAGATCGTTGATTTTCCAACTCCTCCTTTTCCTGAGGCTACTGCAATAATATTTTTAATTCCTTTTAAAAAATCTTGGTTATCTATTCTATTGCTTGTAACTCTTGATGTTAAATTTACTTCTACAATTGCTTTTGTGTCAATTGTTTCATGGATAGCTTTGATACAATCGTTTTTCATTATATTTTTCATCGGGCAAGCAGGAGTAGTTAAAACTAAATCAAAGCTAATTGTTTCTTCTTTGATTGAAATATTTTCAATCATATTTAATGTAATTAAATCTTTCTTTAAATCAGGATCTTTTACTTGACTTAAAGCTGCTTTTATATTATCAACAGTGTAGTTCATTTTACTTAGTAATTTTTATTTAGAATTGGTAAAGATAATATATTTTTAATTATTCCTAACAAGAAAATCTTGCTTTTTGTTTTAAAGAAAATTGAATTCATTTTTAAAACTTTCGAAATATTAGGAATAATTACAAATAAAAAAACCTGCATTTGCAGGTTTTTAATATTTTTAATTAATAACAAATTCTTCTAAGTCTTGCTTATACTTTTGTAATAAATCTACGTTTATATTGCATGTTTTTTGTTCAATATTTTCAACTAAAGAAAAATAGTATTCAATACCATTCAATAAATTATGTTTAAATGATTTATAATAATCTATTTGTTTATCAGATAGTGGTTTTACAGCACTTTTTAAATCAGTTTTTAAATAATTAATATATAAAATCAATTCATTAATAAACATATTCGGACGATTGTTATCTCTTAAAACATTTATTCTTCCATAAATGTGATCTATCATTTCTTTAAGACTTAATATTTTATCGAAATATGCCAAGTTAGGACCTGGACAAACAGAAACTGCATTACCTTCAACTTTAATATCTAAATCGTTTACGAGTAAAGGAGTTGTGCCTAATCCAACACAAATACATGATTTAACTGTAATTTTATCGAAAGCTTTTTTATATTCAGCTTGATTTAAATTTAATGCATCAAGTTCTTTAATTTTATTTCGTTGATATTGTCTTGATCCAGTGCACATTCCTTCCATATTAATTGCACCATATTTTTTGGGACATGGACTACCAGGTTTACCTGAATCAATCCAATCTTGTTTTTCAATATCTTTTGTATTACTTCTTAAAGTATTAAAAGGTACACCAAGTGGAGAGGTATCACTTAAATATAAATCTTTTTCTTTAGCATCACTTAGGAGTTTCAATGTTTTTTCATCTACATTAACTACTTCTGGAACTAATAAAAATGGAGAACCCCAACCAACTGAATTAAGTTGGTAGTAATTAATTAGAAACTCATGTTCTTGATGAGTTCCTACTCCACCTTGTGCTGTTATTTTAATCGATGGAGGCTGCTGTGGGTAATGTCTTTGTTGAGTTTTTAGTGAGGCTGTATATAATTCATAAGTAGAATTAATTAATTCTGCTCGATTTTTTTTAAATTCTTCTAATATTGGTCCCATCAAATGTCCCTGAGTTGGAAAAGCATGACCTCCACAGTTAAGTCCTGACTCAATACGATATTCCGAAACCCATAAACCTTTTTTGGCAAAAAATTTACCTTGTATGATTGCGGATCTATAATCACTTACTTTTAAAATAATTCTCTTTTTCAAGAAACCGTTTTCATCTGGGAAAAAATCATTGAGTTTTTCAAAATAAGCATATAATCTTGGATTCATTCCAGCAGACAAAACAACTGAAGAATTTAAATTACTATTTGCAAAACCTCTTAAAGCTGCGTGAGCATCATTAAATTCAACTGGCTGCACTTCACCATTTAGATAATTACTTTTATCTAGTTTAGTCATGATATTTACATCAATATCGCCAGTAGTTAAATGACTAATAATCCATTGAAGATGATCTTTTTTCTTATGAATATCTTGTTGAAATTCTATAAATTTTTGTTTTAATGGAGAAATATCAGGTAGTAATTCCATATACTTTTCAAATTCTTTTCCTAATTCAGAAGCAGAATTTTTAAGTTCATTAAATTTATCTTTTACAATATTGTCTAAAGTATTTAAATAGCTAGTTATTCTTTTAGCTCTAAAATCTTCTACTTTATTTGATATTTCTTGATAAGGTATTTCAAATTTATTACAATAAAATTCTCTCATTTTCTCTATCAAAATGTCATCTAAAAGAGAAATGACAGATGAAATACCAAGATGAGCAACTTTTACAGGAGTATCTACAGTAAAACCAATTCCCATTACTGGAATATGAAAATTATGCATACGCTATTTGTTCTAATTCAATGATCTAATTAAGAATAAGTAAAAATAAAACTAAGTTAATACATTTTATTTATAATTAAATAATATACAAAAAAACTAACCAATTTATTTAGTAAATAGTTGGTTAATAGAGTTTTGTTAAAATAATTATAATCATTTTGCTATATATTTTATAACAAAAAAATACTTATTATTAGTTAAAATAAAGTGCAAAGTTACGATAATAAACGTGTAAATGAAACAAATGTTCTAAGCATTTTGTTAAATGCAGATTAACATTTTTTTCTTTATAGAGTAGAAAAATCAAAAAAATCAAGGGTTTTAAGCACTATTTTGTGGAATTTTTTCTTTTTTGAAAGTTTTTTCTTTGAGGTAATAGTTTTAAAGCTAAATCTTCTCTATTCATTCGCTTTAATGTATTAAATATTAACTGATGATTTTCCTGTTTATACCAAAAGAAAAATAGATTTTGTTCTTTTTTTTGTACAATATTTTTAGCAGAAAAAATAGGTTTTAATGTATAGGGATGAAAACCTGAATAGTAGATTTCCGTTGCAAGAGTCATGGGGGTAGGTGTAAAATCTTGTACTTGCTCAGGTTTAAATCCTAAATTCTTAGTTTCCAAAGCTAATAAAGCCATGTCTGTTGCATCGCAACCAGGGTGGCTCGATATAAAATAAGGAATAATTTGTTGGTTTAACCCAGCTTCTCTTGAAATTCTTTCAAATTTAGTCTTAAACTCATAAAACAATTTGAAAGTAGGTTTACGCATGATTTGCAAAACATTATCTGAAGTATGTTCAGGAGCCACTTTTAACCTTCCTGACACATGATTTACGATTAATTGTTTTGCATATTCATCATAAGAATTAGCAACAGATTCTGAACGATTTTTGCCAATAAACAAATCATAGCGAACTCCACTTCCAATAAATACTTTTTTTATACCTTCAATCTTGCCTGCTTTTTTATATAAATCAATTAATGGTTTATGATTGGTATTTAAATTATTGCAAGTTGATGGAAATACGCAAGAATATCTTTTACATAATTGGCAAATTGATAAATCATTACCTTGCATTCGATACATATTAGCAGAAGGTCCGCCTAAATCTGAAATATAGCCTTTAAAATCGGGCATTTGTGCAATATATTTCAATTCATTTAATATAGATTTTTCAGAACGGCTACTGATTAATTTGCCCTGATGAGCAGAGATTGTGCAAAAAGCACAGCCACCAAAACATCCTCTATGAATGTTTACCGAAAATTTAATCATTTCATAAGCAGGTATAACACCCCTTTTTTCATATTTTGGATGTGGTAAACGAGTGTATGGCAAATCATAAGATGCATCTATTTGCTTTTCGGTCATTACTGGATTTGGTGGATTGATGATCAAAATTTTATCGCCTACCTTTTGGATAATTCTATTAGCTTGTTGTTTGTTCGATTCCTCTTCAATTACTTTAAAGTTAGAGGCATAGATTTTTTTATCTTTTAAACATTGTTCGTGAGAAGCTATTTCTACTGTTTTCCAGTTATTTACATTAAATTGTAACTCAGTTTTAGGCACTAAAAATGCAGTTTGAGGAATATTTATTATTGAATTGATTTTATTATCGCTATTTAAGAGATTTGCAATCTCCACAATAGTTTGTTCTCCCATACCGTAAACCAATAAATCAGCAGAACTTTCAATTAATATTGAAGGTTTCAATGAATCAGACCAATAATCATAATGTGTAACTCTACGTAATGAAGCTTCTATTCCTCCCAAAATAACCGGAGTTTCGGGATATAATTCTTTTAATATTTTGGAGTATATAATAGTAGCATAATCTGGTCGAAAACCTGCTATTCCACTTGGTGTATAAGCATCATCGCTTCGCAATCTACGAGCAGCAGTATAATGATTAACCATAGAATCCATACAACCTGATGTTACTCCAAAAAACAAACGTGGTTTGCCTAATTTTTTAAAATCTCTTAAATCATCTCGCCAATTTGGTTGAGGTAAAATAACTACTTTATAACCACTTTTTTCTAAAATTCTTCCAATAACGGCTGGTCCAAAACCAGGATGATCCACATAAGCATCTCCCGAAACAATAATAATATCTGGCTGTTTCCAACCTCGTAATTCCATTTCTTTTACTGTCGTTGGTAGCCAATCTGTTATTTTATAATTCTTGCTCAAATTAAGTACTTTTTTATTAGCTATAAAAATAAGTATTTTTTGCAAAAGTACTTATCTTTGCCCAAATATTTTAATAGAATTTATTTATGAAAAAGAACTTAACTATAATTATACTAATTCTTATCTCTTTTTATGGGTATTCACAAGATAGTATCATTTTAAAACCTAAACGAGAAAAAAACGCTGGAAAAGATATTTTTATTCTTGATCTTTATTCAGATTTATGGCAGAATGTTCCAAAAAATGTGGATGTAAGAGCAATAAACCAAGGAGTTAATATTTATGCAATGTTAAATTTGCCTATTACAAACTCTAATTTCAGTTTAGCTGCAGGATTGGGAGTAAGTTCTCATAATTTTTATAGTGATGCCACTCCAAAATTAGAAGAATCTGTAACTTCATTTATTAAATTACTTGACTTCTATCAAAAAAAAGTAGATTATAGTATTAATAAAATAAATATCACATATATTGATATTCCTGTTGAAATAAAATTTAAAACTAGGGCTGAACGAAGTAAACGTTTTAAAGCTTCGATTGGATGTAAGATAGGCTATAATATCAGTAATCATACCAAATACAGAGGTGAAGATGTAATTGAAAAAACAACAGATATTATAACTTTAAAGAAAAGTAATATAAAGAATATTAATAATTGGAATTATGGTATTACTGCAAGAATTGGATACGGTATGTATAACTTGATGGCATATTACTCAATGTCAAAACTTTTTGAAAAAAGTAAGGGGCCTCAAATTTTCCCAATTTCTATTGGTGTTAGCATAACTCCTTTTTAGAAATTTTCTATGATTGCTCATTTAATCTGTATCATTAAACACAAATTAAATAAATCCAAATCATTCGTTACCATTTTTTGTTTTAATTTTCTCTTAATACATACTCATCATACTCTATTTCAAAACTTAATTTATGCTTAGATTCTTCTGCAGCTAGCGAAAGAAAAATATTTTTTATTTCAGCATTTGGAGCTCTTTCGGCAAGTTTTGTATAAAGTTTATATGCTGCTTTTTCTTTTTTCATGGCAAATACCAATGCTTCTGCATAAGTCATATCCGGACTTGCATCTACACTCATCATATAATCACCTATTTTTAAATCTGTTACAGATTCAGGTTTCAATGTAAATAATCCATTTTCTTTTATGGTAATTAATCTTGCTTTATGATTAATTTCTTCTTTGGCAAAATCCATAAAAATTTTCTTTACTTCTGAACTGTCTGCATTAGTAGCAAGTTGAGTATATAAATCTACCGCTTTTTGTTCTTCATTGATTGCAAAATCAAGAATATCATTAATATTTTCAAATTCTTTCATTGTATTATTATTTTATTTTGTAAAATCAGCCAGATTTCATTTAAAAATAATTCTCAATAAATCAGTTACATAAGAATTTTTCAATTTAAAAATCTGAAAGATTTAAGAATACTATTAATTGTTTAATTTATTATCAAAATCATCATCAAAAATTTTCACTACACTATCACAACCATTTTTGAAAAGTGGTTTATAGAAATTATCAAATGTAGTAACAAAGCGATACTTTCTCTCTCCTTCTGGTTCTTGATCTGGCAAAAGCGATATAACTTCCATCATTACATCATTAACATCATTAGTAGTTTTAATTCCCATTTTTTTCAAAAGTGTAAACAACATTTCATAAGAAGTATCATTAATTTTTGATGGCATGGTTTGATGAATTTTCTGGATATATCGTTGAGTATTTGTAAAATGTCCGCCAATTTCAAATGGAAACGAAGCTGGCATTACCAAATCAGCCAACTGTGCAGTTTCAGTCATAAAATAATCCTGAATCATACCAAAGCCGCCCTGTGATGCTACTTTCTTAATATTTTCCTTATCAATGGCACAACCAATCGGGTCTTCTCCAAAAATGAAAACATTTTTAATTTTACCTTCACGTAATAACGTTTCTTGTTCGACTACATATTTAGTTGATAATTCATATACCCCCCAAGTTTTTTCCAGTTTTTTTACAAAATCCTTATTATCTATATCCTGATAACCAGCCCCAAATTTTGGTGTTGCACCCATATCGAACAATCCTTGTGAATTATTTTTGGTTTTGAGTGCAATTAATCCATTGGATGTTTTACCTAATTTGCCTGTTATCATGGTTAAATTGTACAATTCAGTAGAAGTTGGTGCCGAAATTTCTTTTTCTGAGAAAAGTATAATTGCATTCATATGTTCGTTATAATCACGAGCACAACTTGCTATTTTTTCCTCACTAACACCTGATAATTTGACTAATTCGTTAAAATCTTCACTCAATAATTTCTTTCTATAATTTTCAAAATCATCGCAATTATCATTGATAAACAATGCGTTATACAACTTATTTTTAACTAAATAAAAATTGATGGCTTTTATAAAATTGTAGTAAGAGTCAACTTTTACAATTTTATCCACTTTTTGTGTCATTGAACTGTTAGTTAATTCGGTACATAGCTCAACTTCTATTCCGTTTTTAAATCGTGTATTCTGAACCATGAATCCTACTACTGCATTTTCTGTATTTATATCAGAACCAACAAGATATATTTTACTAGCATCTTTTATCTGACTGAAAGGAGCATTATCAAAAGAAGTATTTAATAAATGAGCACCCCGTTTGATATAATGCATACTACTTATATTATTGGTTTTTGCCCCAGCTCTTGCTAATTTTTGAATTAGGTAGATTTCCTCATTGGTTAATCGTGCACCCACATAAAATGCATTTTCGTCAGGCTCCACACTTCTGATTCTTTGAATGATAACGTCATATGCTTGTTTGAAACTGATTTCTTCAAATTTACCTTCATCATTTCTTAATAAAGGTTTCATAATACGTTGTCTGTTATTAAGATAATGATAACCAAATTTGCCATATTTGCAGATATTTCCATCTGGATTTACCATACCGTTTGCACCTTCAACTCGCATTACAAACCCGTTTTTATAATGAATTGTCAGGCTGCAACCCACAGAACAATAATTACATATCGTTTCAAATGTATCTGTTTTGATGGGTCCAGGTTTAAATGGGAAATTCTCGGTAATTGCACCGGTTGGACAGGTTGAAATACATAAGCCGCAGCTTTCGCAGCTTGTATCCTGTAATTTTTCACCCAAACTTGGAGCTACGTATGTTTTAAACCCACGTTCGACCAATCCCAATGCATTGGCACCCACAACTTCCTTGCAAATGCGGATACAACGCGAACATAAAATACATTTATTATTATCAATTTCGATAAAAGGATGATCGAAATTTACCTGATGTTCAATAAATTCGCCTTCAAAATGATTTTGTTCTGCATCGTATTCTGTGGAATATTTTTTCAGATCGCAGCTAAAGTATTCGCTACAACCACATTCCAGGCAACGTTGCGCTTCGTGATAAGCCACTTTTTCATCTTTATAACCCAGTTCGACTTCTTCGAAATTATTGCGGTTTTTGGGATTTAAAGTTGGCATTTCTTCTCTTGATTGTTTCGGATAACAGCCTATATAATCCTCTTTTTGCTGAGGTTTGAAATTATCTCTTTTGCTTAAGAATTCTTTTTGAGCAGGTTCAATAGGTAAATCCATCAAATACAGATGACAACTCCGGCTGGCAACTTTTGCCTGAGCAATTGCCTGAATTAAAGTAGCAGGTCCGGTAACTCCATCGCCAGCTGCAAATACCGATTTAATTCCAGTTTGTAATGTGTTTTTATCACAATCCAAATCGCCCCATTTGGTGGTTTTTAATTCGCCATTATCGGCAAAACGGTTAATGTCTTCCAGGAAATTAACCTCTGTTTTTTGTCCGATTGCTGCCAAAACAAAATCCAGTTTCAGCTCAAATTCAGAACCTGCTACAGGAACAGGTCTCCTCCTACCAGAAGCATCAGGCTCACCCAATTCCATCTTGATGCAGGTCATGGTTTTTAACTTGCCTTCTTTATCTTTATTAATTTTAGTTGGGTTTGTAAGAAACAAATATTCAACGCATTCAAGCTTTGATTCGTGAATCTCAATAGGATTTGCAGGCATTTCGTTTTCGGTACGACGATAAATTATATAAACCTTTTTGGCACCACAACGTATTGACGTTCTGCAACAATCCATGGCAGTATTTCCTCCTCCAACTACTGCAACGGTTTTGCCGGCAAAATTATATTTCTGTCCGGTTACTTCCATTTTTTTCAAAAAGTCGATTCCCGAAAAAACATTTTCGGCATCATCGCCTTCGCAACCCACAGTAGTTCCTTTTTGTGAACCAATGGTAAGAATAACAGCATGATACTTCTCTTTGAGTTTTTCGTAACTCAGGTTGCCACCCAAGTTTTTATTGTAAAAAATATTTACACCCAATTCTGTAATGTTATCAACTTCAGCTTGAAGCAAATCGTTAGGCAGGCGATATTCGGGAATGCCATATCGTAACCAGCCACCGGCTTTAGGGCTTGCTTCGTAAATATCTACCTGATGTCCTTCTATTTGTAAAAAATATGCAGCAGACAATCCTCCGGGTCCTGCACCTATTACAGCTACTTTCTTTTTGGTAGAAGGCTTAATTTTAGGAATAAATTTAGTGATGGATTCCAAATCTTTATCGGCAGCAAAACGTTTTAAATAATCGATACCAACAGCTGCACCTTCATCGAGCAAATTGCGGCGACAAGCAACTTCGCACGGACGAACGCATACTCTTCCGCATATAGCAGGCAATGGATTTACTTCTTTTATCAAAGCAATGGCATCGTTATATAAACCTTTTTCAATCAATGAAATATAGCCTTGTACATCCACACCTGCCGGACAAGTTTGCTTGCATGGGCCCATACAATCTGCATAATGATTGCTCAGGAGCAAATCCAAAGCAGTTTTGCGTGCTTTTTTCACTTTTTCGTTTTCGGTGGTAATTTGCATTCCTTCCCTTACTTTGGTAGAACAGCTGGGTTGCAAACCCTTCATTCCTTCTACTTCAACCACACATACATAGCAGGATGTATAAGGTTCGATACGGGGATCGTTACACAAAGTTGGAATTGAGATTTTATTTCGGTTAGCTACTTCCAAAATACTTTCATCTGAAGAAGCTCTTACTATCTGACCGTTTAATACGATATTTACACTTGTACTCATTTGTTTTAAAGTTTATAAAGTTTTTAAAGTTATAAAGTTTATAAAGTTTTTTTAATGTTTTAAAGTTTTGTAAAGTTCTTAAAGTGTTTTTATAAATCCTGAAAGTATTTTTGATATTTCTTCAGCTAATTTATGTTGATTTTTATGATCTTCTTTCGAGATCTTATTTAATTCAGAAGCTAAAATTAGCATTGAACGAACTTCTCCACAGCTTCCTTTAGCAATATAAAGGAATTGCTTAAATTCATTATTACTCTTTCTTTCAAAGCCTTCAGCTATATTGTTCATAACAGAAACAGCAGCTCTTTGTATCTGATCCCGAAAAGAAAAGTCTTTACTCTCTGAAAATATGGTATAAATATTTACAGCAAGTTGTTTCGACTTTTGCCATGCAATTATATCTTCAAACCTATCTATTTTCATCGTCTTTTTACTTTATAACTTTATGAACTTTCTACTGTAGTGAAATAGCTTCAAATTTACATCTCGAATAGCAATCTCCACATTTGATACATACCTCCTGATTGATAAAATGTATTTGTTTTCGCTCACCGCTAATGGCTTTTACAGGACATTTTACAGCACATATTGTACATCCTGTACATTTATCAGGAATTATTTCGTAAGTTAGCAATGATTTGCAAGCTTTTGCCGGACATTTCTTGGCGAAAATATGGGCTTCATACTCATCACGGAAATATTTCAATGTGGTAAGCACAGGATTAGGGGCTGTTTGTCCCAGTCCGCACAAGGAATTGTCTTTAATCTGAACTGCCAGTTCTTCCAGTTTTTCAATATCTTCATGCTTGCCTTTTCCTTCTGTAATTCGTTCCAGAATTTCTAGCATACGTTTGGTTCCGATACGGCAGAAAGTACATTTACCACAGCTTTCTGCCTGAGTGAAATTCAGAAAGAATTTGGCAATATCCACCATGCAGGTATCTTCGTCCATAACTACCATACCACCTGAACCCATAATAGCTCCGGTAGCATTTACTGAATCGTAATCAACAACTGTATCAGCCAGAAATTCAGGTATACAACCACCTGAAGGACCACCCAGCTGAACAGCTTTAAATTTCTTTCCGTTTGGGATGCCGCCACCCAGTTTGAAAATAATATCGCGGATGGTAATACCCATAGGCACTTCAACCAAACCTGAATGATTTATTTTTCCGGCTAAAGCAAATACTTTGGTACCCTTGCTTTTTTCGGTTCCATATTTTGCATATTCAGATGCTCCGTTGTAGATTATCCATGGGATATTGGCAAAGGTTTCTACATTATTGATATTGGTAGGTTTACGCCACAAACCTGATTCGGCAGGGAAGGGGGGACGCTTGCGAGGCATACCTCTTTCGCCTTCTACAGATGCAATCAATGCCGTTTCTTCACCACAAACAAAAGCACCGGCACCTTCTTTTATATGAATGTCGAAGTTAAAACCTTCAATTCCTAATATATTATTTCCAAGATAGCCTTTTTTTTGAGCCTGTTCAATGGCTATATTCAAACGCTTGATAGCCAATGGATATTCTGCACGGCAATAAATTACACCATCAGTTGCACCAATGGCATAAGCTCCTATTATCATGCCTTCTAATACTGCATGCGGATCGCCTTCCAATAATGAACGATCCATAAATGCACCGGGGTCGCCTTCATCAGCATTACAGATGATATATTTTTCATCAGATTTATTGTTTCTTGCAAACTTCCATTTCATTCCGGTAGAAAATCCACCGCCTCCACGACCTCGTAAACCTGAATCCAAAATAGATTTAATTACAGTATCATAAGATATTTTTTCTTTAGCTATTTTTTTAATGGCTTCATAACCATTTTGCGATTCAAAATCTTCGATAGATTCAGGATCTATCATACCGCAATGGCGTAAAGCAATTTTAACCTGTGCATCAAAAAATTTATTATCCTCAGTTTCAAAAAGCTTTGTTGCAACCACATATTCCTTAATAGGTTCATTCTTTTTTATATGTTTATCAAGAATTTCTTCAATTCTCTTTTCATCCACATTTCCATATAAATAAGAACCATTTTTGTCAACAATTTCTACTAATGGTTCCCTGAAACACATACCAATACAACTGGTCTTTTTCAAATCAAAGTCAAGTTTATCAGTATTCATTAATGATTCTATTTTCAAATACGTTTTTTGGGCTCCGGCAGCTATTCCACAACTACCTAAACCGACTATTACTTTTGTCTTTTCCATATTTTATGGTATTTTGTGGTTAATTACTTTCTTTTAATTTAATATTCTTTACAATATTTACCGCTTCTTTTCCTGTTAGTTTTGCAAAAGTATCATCACCAATCATCATGGCAGGTGCTAACGAACAACAGCCCAAACATGCTACCGATTCAAGCGTAAATAATCGATCTTCAGTTGTTTTTCCATCCAAAACCTCTAAATATTCCTGTAAAGCTTCTGTAATCAGATTAGCATTCTGTACATGGCAAGCAGTTCCGTGACAAACTTTTATAATATGCTTACCAACAGGTTTTAACCTGAATTGAGCATAAAAAGTTGCTACTCCATACATATCACTGAGTTTTAATCCAGTTTCCTCAGAAATTTTTACAAATGCTTCTTTGGGTATATAGCCAAAAATATGTTGTGCCCCTTGCAAAATAGGTATCAGATTTCCTTTTTTGCCTTTGTATTTTGAAATTAAGGGATCTATTAAAGTTAAGTCAACTGCATCGTTGGCTGGAATTTCATTGATTTTCCGAATTCTTTCTATACGCATAGCCTTAATGTTTTTATAGACGCTAAAGTATAAAACATTTTAATAGAAAATGCAATGAAATGATATTTATATTGATTCTAAATTGTGATATTTTTCTTGATATATTTTTAGATAAGGATAGAAAATGTACAATTTAACTATTTAAATGTTAATAATTTAAATGATAAGTAAACGATAGCTGTCGTTATTGAAATTGTAATGACTATTTTTATAGCAAATTTCCAATTATCAATCTGATGTTGTTTTTTAATTTTTTTTCTCAAATTTTCTAATTCAATCAAATCAGCTTCATGATATTTAACATTAATTTTATTGGATATCTTATGATAATTTTGTTTTGCTTGTCGGTATTTTCATATGCTGCTCATTTCTTCATTTTAAAAGATGTGAGCAAACAAAGGGAATATAAATATCAAGAAAATAATTAAAAATTAGAAAACTCTTTTCTTTAAAGTATAAATACTTTATATTTTGTTTAAGTTTTTAGCAAAAATTCCATTACATCTACTCCATCCGCATAATCCATCAATGTAGGAGATTGAGCACTGCCAAACGGGATAGCCCCATTTATTGCTGTGTTGTTTGTAACAATGCATTGAATTTGTTGAGTATTATCAGCCAAATACCGATTCAAATTTTCTATATTTTCATAAAACTCATAATAAACCACCGAAATAGGAGAGGATATTAAATTTTCTTCTTTCAGAATTGTGGAACCATTGTCGTAAAATGGTAATAAATTGATAAGATAAATAGATTTGTAGTATTCATAGTTATTGTAGTATTTTGTGTTGTCAAGAATATTACTGTAATTAGTTAAAATATCTAACAAACAATTTAAATTATAATCTTTTGGAAGAAACAGTTTAGATACATTTCTGCATCCCATTCCAAAATATCGTGTTATATCATTGCCTAAAGCAATTAATTCATTTTTGCTTTCGTTTCCTGAAAGCACAGCTACACTATTTCTGTTTTTTCTAATAATATGAGGCTGTTTTCCGAAATAATATTCAAAATAGCGGGCAGAATTATTACTTCCGGTTGCAATAACGGCATCAAAGGTTTCTAATTTTTCAACAAAACTTATAAGATTAGCAAATGCTGGCTCAAATTCTATTAGTTTTTCGGCAATTGCAGGTAATAAATACTTATCTTCAGAGGATAATTTTGCTACAACATGATTTCCCGACATCAAAACATAAAAGAAATCGTGAAATCCCACCAATGGTAAATTCCCTGCCATAATTACACCAATTTTACGAATATTTTTATTGTTTTCGGGAAAGTCATAATTTTTAATCCAATCTTCAATAGATTTTTTTTCAATACTACTAGCAATTGATGAAATAGCATACGAAATATTATCAATCGTAAACCAACGATTATGAATGGAAGCTAAATTTATTGCATTTTTCAGATTGTCATTTATAGAAGTATTATTTATCTGAAAATTAATTAAGTAATCCGAAAGCTTTCCAAAAGCTTCAATTCTTTTTGATAGTTTCATATTGCTGATAATTGTTTAATAGATTGTTTTCTTATCTTTGTAAAACTTTGCTAAAATAAATATAATAATTCAACGTTTTAGATTTTGTAAAATAATAATTTAAAAATATTGAAAAAGAGCATTTTAATTACAATTATTCTTACAGTTATTTTTGCCAAACTATCGTTTTCGCAAGGAAGAGAAACTTTTGGCGAATTCGAAGATTCACTTGCTCTTTTGGGAAGTATTATGCGAAATGGTGAAAATGATAGAGTTAAATTTGAAGCAAATGAAAAATTTATAGATTTATTGGAAGATGCACTCTATAAGAAAAATTCGTTCGATTATCCATTTGATTCAATAAAAACCATAGCAAGGTTAGTTTCGCCAGATAATAAACTTAAAATATATAATTGGGTAATTTCAAAAATTGATGGAACTTTTGATTACTACGCATTTATACAATCATATAATGAAAATAAAAAGAAATATGATTTATTCAAATTAACCGATAAGTCGAATGATATAATTGCTGCAGAGTTTCAAATATTGGATGCAAATAATTGGTATGGAGCTTTATACTATAAAATAATTCATACTCAAAATAATAATTCTGATTATTACACTCTTCTCGGTTGGAATGGAAATAATGGAATGTCATTTAAAAAATTGATTGAAGTTCTTAGTTTTCGATCAGGGAATAAGCCAACTTTTGGTGCTGCAATGTTTAAAATGGGAAAAGAAAAACCAAAGCGTATTATTTTTGAATATTCGGCAAAAGCAATTATGAGTTTAAAATATGATAATCAAGAATATCAAGAAAAAATTAAATTTAAAAAACCTAAAAATGGCAAACGATTTGAAATGAGAAAAGTTAAAAGTTCAATGATACTTTTTGATAGATTGGTTCCATTAAGTCCTTCATTAGAAGGTCAAAAACAGTTTTATGTCCCAGAAACTAATATTTTCGATGCGTTTATCTACGAGAATGGTAAATGGAATTTAATTGAGGATGTTGATGCACGAAACCCATTAAAACCATCAAAATCTAAAGAAGATCAACCTAAAAGAGAACTTGAATATAGACTTTACACTCCTAAAAAAAAATTATAAAAAAGCACTTTTAAATTACTGAATTATTAGTTGTTATAATATAGAAATCATTTCTTATCTTACTCTTATTTTTGTTCCAACTCTTATTAATGACGACTTTTTTAATCGATTTAACTTTCGTAATGTTTTGGTAGATGTGTGATATTTTCTAGCTATTGTACTCAAAGACTCACCTTTCTTTACTTTATAAAAACAAGCTTCTTTTAGTTTTGATATTTCTTTTTGATATCTAAAATGATAAGCTGTTAAATATAGTTTATCTGATATAAGTTCTCTTTTTCCAAAGTCAATAATATCTTCAGGATTTATTGGAGCACCTAAATATCGTATTTCAAAATGAAGATGACTACCTCGAGATCTACCAGTATTACCACCTAAACCTATCATATCTCCAGCTTTAACTAATTGATCATTTGCTACATTAATTCGTGATAAATGAGCATATAAGGTTTCTAAGCCATTTAAATGACGTATAACAACTACATAACCATAAGATCTACTGAGTTTAGTAATTCTTACTCTTCCATCAAAAGCACTTAAAACACTATCCCCTGTTTCAAGATTAATGTCAGTTCCATAATGATATCTTCGATGTCGTAATCCAAAATGAGAAGTTACCTCCCCATTATGAGGATTAACATAAAAACTTTTTTTAGCAGGATCCGTCAGTAGAATTATTGTAGTATCAGTTTTTTTAGAAAAATCAACTTTAGGGTAGTGGATAATATCATTATCAAAAGAACTATAAAGGGTGTCATCTTCAAAAAAAACAGCTAATGAGTCATAAAATGAATAAAAATTTGAAACAATATCAATACTATCATTTGTAGTTTCGATAATGTAAACAGGTTCTAGTTTTTTATAAACATCCTCTTGAGCTTGAAGCGAAAAACAATAGGTTAAAAAAAATAAAATAAATAAAAATATTTTGGGAAATCTCATAGCTTACCTTGACTAATAAATTAGATTTTACAATAAAAAACAATACAAAGAACGAATATAATTTTTGAAATCTAATTATTTTTAACTAATTTTAACTCAACAAAAGAATAATATTTTATTTTTTTGGCTGTAAAAGATTTTTATTTATAATTTAGCAAAAAGTTTTTAAGCAATGCAAAAATAATAATTATGCTTAAGTATAGAGATATCAGATTTATTTATATTTTTTCATTAACGATAATTTTCGCAATTATGATGTCGTCTTGCGAGGCACCTAGAAATGGGAAATATAGAAATCATAGGCATGTAGGTAGTTCTTCTTATTATAGAAGAAGTTCATCAAGCCACATGAAATCAAGACGTAATGTTATACCTATTTCTAAGAATTATCGAATTAAAAATAAAAGATCAAGCGGTAATTATTAATATAATTAAAGAAATTTTACTTGTTAAATTTTAAAATTAAGTATATATTAGAGTTTATACCGAATAAAAGATTAACAGTGCTAAGTTAGTAAAAAAATAAGATATTAGACAATTACGTTCTTTGAGATTATAAATTCGCAATATGAAAATGCGATATGAGAATTTAAAA